>Ga0209006_10003151_pt1 | contig 14983 bp, 11 predicted proteins | sample JacPin_JW_Ref_O2_FD_188567 | JGI IMG/M metagenome (GOLD analysis project Ga0209006, IMG submission 188567) | Forest soil microbial communities from Algoma, Ontario, Canada - Jack Pine, Ontario site 1_JW_Ref_O2 (SPAdes) (version 2) | ecosystem: Environmental > Terrestrial > Soil > Boreal... | reverse complement strand
AGAATTGGTGTACTCATCAATGAATGGAATCAGTGCCTGATTTCTGCTTCCTATGGCAGCGAAATTACCGCCGGCATCGCTGGCATCGTCCAGCGCATGGGCCCACGTATAGGTTGCGAGGAATGACAGCCCGTGTGAATAGCGTTTTTCTACCTTCGTCTGCAAAGAGTTGTACGTGCTAACGCCGGCGTATGAGATCGTTCCGATACCGCCGAGATCGGGAAACGGATGCAGCGAGATCCATGCCAGCAGCAGGGTGCCGACGAAGGTGACGCCGCGCACGATGTCGGCGACCTTGACGAGGCCGAGATAGCGCAGAAGCGGCGACTCGACCCCAGGCTCGGACCAGGTATTCACGGGCAAACTCGTTGACTGTCGTCCAGACGGTCGCCGGCTCGAGCCGGGTGCGATCCGATCGATCGCGATAATCGCACACAGTACCGCGATGACGCTAACGCCCGCATGGTTAACGAATCATCAATCAATCGCCGCACGGCGCGATGCTGGACCGGATATTGCACCTGTCGACATACAGCGTCGAATCCCCGCGGTTCCGGCACATCTGACTGTCCGGAGTGTCCATGTTTGCGACACGCGAGGGGCGCGCGCGCAAGGTTAACGCCGCGCGGTTGGCCGCGACGGCGCATCGTTGGATTGGGCGGGCCAGGACTATGAAATATCGTGCCGACATAGACGGGCTGCGGGCGCTCGCCGTGGTTCCGGTGGTGCTCTATCACACCGGCGTTCCCGGGTTTGGCGGCGGCTTTGTCGGCGTCGATATCTTCTTCGTCATCTCAGGCTATTTGATCTGCGGCATGATCGACGAGGACATCAGCAAGCAGACTTTCTCGATCGGGAATTTCTACAAGCGCCGGGTGATGCGGATCCTGCCGGCGTTGTTTGCGATGTTCCTGGTGACGAGTTTTCTTGCCTACATCTACTTCCTGCCAGTGGAGCTGAAAGACTATGCCAAGAGCCTCGCCAGCGCGGTCGGTTCGGTTTCGAACGTCTACTTCGCCGAGATCACGGACTATTTCGATGCGCCTGCTGAAACCAAGCCGCTGTTGCATACCTGGTCGCTGGGCGTGGAAGAACAGTTCTATCTGTTCACGCCGCTGTTGATGCTATCAGCCTATCGATTCTTTCCAAAGCGGACCAAGGCGCTGTTCGCCGCCGCCGCCGTGCTGTCGTTCGCCGCAGCGCTGCTCATGAGTTACCGGAACACGACCTTCGTGTTTTATCTCACGCCGTTTCGCGCCTGGGAGCTGCTGTTGGGCGCGCTGCTGTCGATCAAACTCATCCCGGCTCCATCAGGCGAATGGCAGAAAAACCTGTGCGGAACGGCGGGATTGTTGTTGCTGCTCGGCGTCATCTTCCTCGGATCGCCGTCAACGCCTCTGCTGGTGATGACGTTTCTCGCCAGCATCAGTGCAACGCTGATCATCGCTTCCAGCGAGCGCGGGCCGTCGCTGACGGGAAAGCTGCTGTCGTTGCGCCCGATGGTCTTCGTCGGCCTGATATCCTATTCGCTTTATTTGTGGCACTGGCCGCTGATCGTGTTCCAGCAAACCGACGGGGCATTTTTCCGATATTCTTCGACCGGCGCGACCAGGCTGGCGCTGATCGCGGCGGCGACCGGTATTGCTTATCTATCGTGGAAGTTCATCGAGATGCCTTTCCGGACCGGGGCAAAGACGACTTCGAAGGCGACGATCTTCGGTGGGGCTTCGACCGCGACGGCCTCGGCCATCGCCTTTTGCGGCCTGGTACTGCTGCTTGGCGGCGCGCCGTTTCGCTTTCCGCAACGGATCGTCGCGATTGGCGCCTATCTCGGCTACGATCCCTCCTCGGCTTTTCGCGCCGGCCACTGCTATCTCGCGACCAACCGGCAGCAACTCGATCTCGCCGAGTGCATGCAACCGGACCCCAAGCGACCGAACTATCTGCTGGTCGGGGATAGCCATGCCGCGCATCTGTGGCTTGGCCTTTCCCGCGCGATGCCCGACGTGAATATCATGCAGGCCAGCGCCAGTGCCTGCCGCCCGCTGATCGAGCCCGCCTCCTCGCTCGACGCGATGCGCGCATGCCCCAGGCTCATGCACTTCGTCTTCGACGACTTTCTCGTGACCCACAAGGTCGACAAGATCCTGCTGTCGGCGTCCTGGAAGGATGAGGATATTCCTGCATTGTCCAGCACGCTCGATATCTTGCGCACAAAAGGGTTCGACGTCGTCGTGCTGGGCCCGATCGTGGAATATGGCGGCGCGCTGCCGCGGCTGCTCGTCGACGAGATCAGGTACGATACTCCGTCATTCGCGCGCGAAATGCGCACGCCCGGGATCGGCGAGCGCGATCGCGCGCTGAGCCGACTGGTGACCGCCAAGGGCGCGGTCTACGTTTCGGTCTACAATTCGGTCTGCCGCGACGATCATTGCGATGAATTTGCCCAAGGCGACATTCCCCTGCAATTCGACGCCGGCCACCTGACCGCCGAGGGATCCGTCGAGGTGGCGCGAAGGCTGTTGAGTTCGTTGCAACACCGGCCGCGGCTATGAGCAGCGGCTTGCGCAGATGGGCTAGCGTCATTGTCGCCGCCTTGGCGCTATGGATTTTTTCGGCATGCGGCGAAGCACAGGCCGCTGTCGCATCCCACGTCGTTTCCAATTCCTCGAAATTTGCCGCCGCCTTCGTGAACTGGGGGGCCGACGGCCGCGAACTCAATTTGCGGAAATGGGAGGCGTGGCTGGAGCAGCCGCCATCATCGGTGCTGGCCATCGATTTCTACAGCGACTCGACATGGCAAAGCTTTTTTGACTTTAGCTGGCTGCCGGGCTTCTGGAAGAAACTCAATCCGGCGCGAAATATTGTCTGGTCGGTTCCGCTGACGGTCAAAGACACGCCGCTGGCCGATGTCGCAAGCGGCCTGCACGACGCCGAATTCGAGGCTGCCGCCAAGGCGATTTCCTTAGGCCAGCCGAGAGCGATCATCCGCATCGGCTGGGAAATGAACAGCGTCTCGATGGTGTGGTTCGCCAAGGACCAGGAGGCCGATTACATCGCCGCGTTCCGTCATGTCGTCGAAATCTTCAGGCGATATTCGCCGGATTTCAAATATGACTGGTGCCCGGGCTGGGGCGCGCAGGATACGCCCGCCGACGCCGCCTATCCCGGCGACGACGTCGTCGATTACATCGGTCTCGACGTCTACGATTTCAAATTCGACGGCACCGTCGAACAACGCTGGAACACCCACTACCTGAACGCCGCATTCGGCCTGCAATGGCAGAAGGATTTCGCCATCAGGCACGGCAAACGCATGAGTTATCCCGAATGGGGCGTCGGCAATTTCGGCGACAACCCGTTTTTCGTGCAGCAGATGCACGACTGGTTTGTGAGGAATGCCGACAATATCGCCTACGCGGCCTATTTCGACGTCGACGGCTTGTGGCCGACGCAGATCGACAATAACCGGTTTCCGAAGTCGCAGTTGCTGTTCAGGAAGCTGTTCAAGCGGTCGGCGTTTTCGAATTAGAGCGTGATAGAGCTAGGTCGATCAACGTTATCCGTCACCCTGAGGCGGCCGTGCAAGCACGGCCCTCGAAGGGCGACGGCCCGTGGCCGTTCATCCTTCGAGGCTCGCAAGTGCTCGCACCTCAGGATGACGGATAACATGGTTCGATCCAAATCTATCTCGCACCGGCGCGAAAGCTGTTTCCCCAGTTGAGAATAACGATTGGTCCATCTATCTTGACGGAAATGGATTGCGATCGGGACGGAAGCGAAAGGACATGCCATGGCCAAGAACACGGTTTTTCTCTGGTTTAACGGGGACGCCGAGGCCGCGGCGCGCTTTTATGCCGAGACCTTCCCGGACAGCAGCGTGGGCGCGATCCACCGCGCGCCCGGTGATTTTCCTTCCGGCAAGAAGGGAGACGTCATCACGGTCGCATTCACGGTTGCCGGCGTCTCCTGCGTTGGCCTCAACGGCGGTCCCATGTTCAGGCATAGCGAAGCCTTCTCGTTCCAGATCGCCACTGACGACCAGGCCGAGACCGACCGCTACTGGAACGCCATCGTCGGCAATGGCGGGCAGGAGAGCGCGTGCGGCTGGTGCAAGGACAGATGGGGAATTTCGTGGCAGATCACGCCGCGCGCGCTGAGCGAGGCGATGGCGGCCGGCGGCGATCAAGCGAAACGCGCGTTTGAAGCGATGATGACCATGAAGAAGATCGACGTCGCCGCGATCGAGGCGGCGCGCCGCGGTTGAATTTCGGCGGCATCAGGCGGCTGACGGCCGACCCGATCGATACCTCGCTCAATCCCAATCCAGCAGTGGGGTCCCGAACGCTCTTTTCCAGACGGTCAGGAAGCGCGGAAACCAGGAGTGGGCGACGGCTCCGCGATATGCCCACGTGCAATATTTGAGGCCTTTTTCCGACAGCAGTTCCTGGTATCCGCCATGTAATTCGGTCGCGGTGCGGACGTCGCTCAGGATCTCGCGAACGGAGGTGCGGTAGGTATCGGTGCCTGCGAATTCGTCGTGGTCCAGCATGCGATCGGCGAATTCGACATTGAAGGTCGGCCACGACGATCGTCCCTGGTAGGACGGCGAGGCGATGCGATGGATCATCTTTCGTCGCGGGTTATCCGCCGATACCAGGAAGTGAAAACTATTCGGCACGCGAAACCGCGGTTCGGCGATGATCAGGTCGGTCGTGGCGGCGAACAGCGCGCGCTCGTTCTCGTCGCGCAGATCCCAGAAGCCGCGATGCACATTGACGAAGTCGAGCGCGACGGAAGACACGGGCGGCTCGCCATCGCAATCCAGCGAATGGCTGATATAGCCATGCTTGCCGAACAGGCGGAAAAGCTCGGTTTTATATTGCGAAAGTCCGCGTCCGATCAGCTGTTCAATCTCGCCTTTGTCGATCACCCCGAGTTCGATGCCGCGCCAGAAAGTCGCGTAGACGCATGCATTGGTGACGAAACGCCGGCGTTCGGCGCGGGTATCCGTCGCCGCGGAACGCGGTGCGCTGGCGTCGCACAGCAAACAGGCGGCTCCGTCATCATCGAACGGCTCCAGGGATCTTGCGAGTTGGACGATCGCGCGTTTCAGATCGTCGCGATACTCGGTCAGCAGCAGGCGGCCCGCATGGGCGCCTTGCGACAATCCGAGATAGGCGGGCGCGCGCTGATCGGCGCAGATGATCTGTTCGAGGCCCGCGAGGATGCCGAGCAACGTATCCGAGGGTCGTGAAAAGTAATTGACGCCGATATAGCGGCGGCCTCCCGCCGGGATGATGGTGGTCGTGACGACGTCGGCGCGAACCGCCTCCAGCATCAGCCGGACACTTCGCTCGAGCAAACGAACCCGGCGAATCGCGTCCTCGGAATCCATGATGGTGTCGGGATCGAGAACGTCGGGGTAGAACCAGGCAAAATCCCGGGGGTAATAGGCCGAGGCGTGCGGCGCTCCGGTGACGAGGAAGGATTCGTCAGCGGAAAATGCGCTGTTGACGGAGTGCCGGTACAGTTCCTCGATGGCCGACGATGAATGATGCGGCTTTCGCAGCAATCGGTCGCCGAGAAAATTGACCGCCTGAATGCCGTTGGCGACCCAGGTGGCGACCGGACCTTGGTAGAATCGGTACGCGCGACCCGACGTAACGGGGCTCTTCATATCCATCGATGAACGACGTCCTGAGGCATCTTGTATCGCCATCCCAGACATAATTGATTCGTCTCTCCCGGTGAGATGCCTGCGATGTCCCTTACTGGCACGCCGCGCCGCCGTCAATTCATGGTCGCGTCGAGGGGTAAGGCGGGAGCTTGATGCGATTAGATTGGCTATCGCGGCAGCGTAAGCCAGCTCCCTCTCCCCTTGTGGGTGAGGGTTGGGGTGAGGGATCCCACTCGGGGACTGCCTCTGCGGCTACCCCTCACCCGGATCGCATCGTTGATGCGATCCGACCTCTCCCACAAGGGGAGAGGTGAACCGAAGTCGCGCACAGACTGACGCAATCAAACTTAATCAATCTACCATCACGCCTTAACGCGACAGCAGCGGGACAAAATCATATTCGCCCACACCTTGCAGAACCAGGAACGTGAGCGACGTCGTGCCGCTGTTGGTCACCAGATGCGGTCTTTTCGGCTTGACGACATAGACCTCGCCGGGCGCGAGATTGACGTCCTCCTTGGGATCCTGGAGGAACAGCCTCATCCGGCCTTCCAGAACGTAGAAAGTGTCGGCGACATTGGTATGGGTGTGCCACGGCACTTTCTGGGTCGGCGACAGCTGCAGCTCGGAAATACGAAAGCCGGGCCGCGCGGCGTGCTGGGCGCGGCGCTCGACTTCGTAGAGGTGACTGGCATCCTTGACCGGCTGCGGTTCCTTCATGTCGGCCTCCCCAAGATCACGCGAATGGCTCAGTCGGTTTTATAGTCGTCGGTCAGGATCGGTCCGAACAGAACCCAACGCTGGCCGTCGAACTTCATCATCTGGAATTGCTTGTTGATGCGCCAATCGTCCGGCGTGGTCGACGTTGTCATGCCCGGAAGAGCGAGGTCGGCGACGAAATTCTGGACGTTGGTCGCCTGCTTCATGAGATTTGCGCGCGTCAGATCGTCGCCGCATTGCTTGAGTATCTGCACAAACAGCGCGGCGGTCGAATAGCCGTAGGTCGCAATCCCGCTGTTGGCATCTTCGGCCGGGGCATATTTCGCCATGAAAGCCTTGTAGCGTTTCATGCCCGCATCGTCGGCCCATTGCGGGTCGAGCGGGTCCTTGCCGTAATTGACCGAAATGATGCCCTTGGCGTTTTCGAGGCCGGCCGGAATCAGCGTCTGGCTGACCGGCGTGGCGTTGATGTCAAGAATCTGCACCGGCTTCCAGCCGAGTTCGGCGGCCTTCTTGATCGCCTGCGCGCCGAATTTCGGAGTCGTGATGTTGTAGAAAAGATCGGCGCCGGATGCTTTCAGCGTCACCATCTGCGAATCGACGGTTGGATCGGACAATTCGTAAGACGCCTCGGCGACGATCATGTTGGCCTTCGCCCCAAGCGCGTCCTTCAGCCCCTTGACGTAATCTTTTCCGAGGTCGTCGTTCTGATAGAGGATGGCGATCTTGGCATCGGGATGATTGGCCAGGATGTATCTTGCGTAGATGTGGGCTTCCGACTGGTAGTTGGGATTGAAAGCGATGGTCCAGGGGAAATGCTTCGGATCGGTGAAGCGCGTCGCGCCGGTCGAGGCCAGCAGCTGCGGCACCTTCTTCTCGTTGAGGTATTTCTGGACCGCGGCGTTCGGCGGCGTGCCGATGATCTGGAAGGTGGTCAAGACCTCGTCGCCTTCGACGAGCTTGCGCACCTGTTCGACCGTCTTCGGCGGACTATAGGCGTCGTCATACTGGATGAGATTGATCTTGCGCCCGTTGACCCCGCCCTGCTCGTTGATCATGCCGATGTAGGCCGCCTGCACCTTGCCAATGCTGCCATAGGCGGACGCCGGTCCGCTCAAGGGAATGGTCTGACCGACCTTGATCTCGGTGTCGCTCGCGCCGGTGTCGTATTTCTTCTGCGCCAGCGCGGGCGTTGCCAACATCGCGCCGAGCGCCAACACGACAGCCGCCATCGACCTGAATTGAGCCATGCTTTCCTCCCAAAAGCGGCCGCGGTACTTCGCCGCGCCGTCGTCGGTGAGCCTATACCAAAAGAAAGCGCGATGAAAAGTGCATCCGCTCCGGCTTACGAGACGATTCGGGAGGCCTTGTAAGGCTGCGGCTCGATGCCGACGGCGGCCAGCAGGCTGCCGGCCGCGACCGTCACCGGATGCAGCGCGATCACCGCCCGATGCTCGGTGAGAACGAGCCGCCCGGCACGAAACAGCGACAGTGGCAGCATCGCCAACATTTTGGCGGCGAGCTTCAATCGCGACCGGACCGTCCGTGCCAGCTTGCGCTGGACGTGATAATTGACCGCCCCGATCCGCAGGCCTCGCTTGACCAGCCAACCGAGGCTGGTCCGGCTTTCCGGCACGGTCTCGACGATGACCGCCTCCGCCGCCCAGTGAAACCGCAAGCCGGCCTGCCGGCAGCGCACGAAGAAATCGACATCGCCGCCGCCGAGGAAATTGAAGCGCAGATCGAAGGCGGGCATCCCCAACCTGGCAAATACCGGCCGCGTGATCAGGCAATTGCCGCAGCCATAGATGACCGGCACCGGTCCGCTTCGGTCATAGGCCGGGGCGAACGCCGGGTGCTGGCGCAGTCCACGGGTCAGTTCGTCGTCGAAGTTCGGCAAGACAGGTCCGCCGACCAGATCGGCGCCGGTGCTATGGGCGGCGCGCAACATCCGCTCGAGCCAGTCAGGTGAAGCGATTTCGTCATCGTCGATCATCAACAGGCTGCTGGCGGCAGGGAATGTCGAAAGCGCGGTCTCGAACGCGGCGTTGATGGCCTGGCAATTGCCCTGCCGCGGCTCGACCAGGCAAAGCCCGTGCAGCTTGCCGGACCGCAGGAATTCAGTCGCGACGGGGACGCTCCCGCAACTCGCGGCGTCATTCTCGACGATGACGACCGCGAAACGCCGGCTGGTGCGCTGATCGGCGAGCGATTGCAGCGTCAGCCGCAAATGCTGCGGTCGGCGAAAAGAGGGAATGCACACCACGATCTCGATCGATCGATCGAGCGAATCCGAAACCGCCGCCATGGCGCGGAGGGCCGTCGGCACGGCGCCGGGGGCTTCATCCTGGGGCAATCGGGCCAAAACCGGATTCATGGCGTCGTATCCAGTCGAACGTTAACTGCGTCCCATGACGGGATGGGGCCGCGAAATCGGGACACAAGCGTTCCAATATGGTCGGCGGGTTGCCGCGCGGCGTTGCCGGCGCAGCCAGGAAAATCGCAGCGAGAATGTCCCTTGTTCGTCATGCGTCCACACATCAGGTTCGCAAATGCAACGTTACGCGACCCTCATAGCAATATCCGGTCCAGCATCGGATCGCGCAACGGCAAATGCGTTCGTCATGGTTACCGTGACTTCGAATTAACCAAGCCCGAAACGCCCCGACCGTTGCGGCGCCGTTCGGCACCGATCTTGCTGTCTCTCGGCGCGAGGGGAATCCGCCCTTGGAACCCAGGGACTGCCATGTCACTGCCGGAGAGAGCGACGAGATGAATCCTGTAGCGTTGTTAACCCCAACTTACGGGCGCGACCTGGAACTGTGCACCTTGCTTTGCGAGAGTGTCGACCAGCACGTCACTTCGTTTTCGAAGCATTACCTGCTGGTTCCCGATTGCGACCTGCCACTGTTTTCCAATTTCGAGAGCGACCGCAGATGCGTCCTGCCGGCGTCGAAATTCCTGCCGCCATGGTTGCGGCCGCTGCCGCGCGTCGTGCAGCGCAAGCGGCGCCAGTATTGGTGGTCGCTGCGAACCAAGCCCGTGAGCGGCTGGCACGTACAGCAGTTGCTCAAGATCGAAGCGACCATCTCGCTTCCTCACGCACGGTATTGCATCCTCGATTCGGACGTCGTGTTCTTTCGCGATTTCGACCTGTCGCGCTTCGAATATCCCAATCCGATCCCGCTTCTGGACATCCCGGACGAGGTCACCGCCGATCAGCCGCGCCACTCGCGCTGGGTCGAGACCAGCCATCAGCTGCTTGGATTTCCCGTCCCAAAACTGCCGGCGTCCGATTTCATCGGCCACATCATCTTCTGGGACCAGCAGGCGATCCAGGCGATGGCCACCAGAATCGAGGAGGTCACGGGGCTCGATTGGGTGGAAGCGCTCTGCCAGACCCGCGAGTTCTCGGAATACATGCTGTACGGCTATTTCGTGCGCCATGACGCGCGGTTCGCAGGCTCACATACGCTCCGTTCACGCACTCAATGCGTCAGTTACTGGGACCAGCCGAAACTCAGCGAGGGTGACCTGAAGCGGCTGCTTCGTGGCGCTAATGAGAACGACGTCGCTTTCTCGGTCGCATCGTTCTCGGGCACGCCGGTGCAAACCATCCGCAGCGCCATCGAGGAGATGCGGGGCACGCGAGTCCCTCGTAGCGCAACACCACAACCTGGCAGGCTCGGCGCGCTATGCTGATCGGTCAAGCCAGCATCAATCTGTCGGCCAATATCCTCTCGGCATTGCTGGGGCTATTGAGCGTCTTCATTTTCACGCGGCTGTTCTCGCCGCATGACTATGGCGTCTATCTGCTCGGCGTCGGTTTCGCATCCGTCGTCAGCGTGTTCCTTGCCGGCTGGTTCCGCAATCTGATCCTGAGCGGGCACGCCAGGGACGACGGCAGCGACGTTCGCGGCCTCGTGATATCGGGATACCTGATCGCCTGCCTCGCCGCGCCGGCCGCTTATGGCTTGGGGCGTCTGGTCGGGCTCGACACCACGGCGGCGTTCGCCGCGGTGGCGCTTGCGGTCGCGATCGGCCTGTTCGAGGTTACCCAGGACCTGGTTCGCGCGCGGTTGATGGCCTTCACGGTCATGAAGGCGACGCTGGTGCGCGCCGGTGCGGCGCTTTGCCTCGGCGTTGCGGTGGCGACGCTCGGCCGTACCGGCATCCTGCTGCTGGCATCGTCGACGCTGGCCTATCTACTTGCGGTATTGGTGCAGTCGCGCGCAGCCTGGCGCGGCACGGTTTTCAATTTCGATTCCACCGGCCTTTGGAGCGTCGCCAGGCAGGGCCTGCCGTTGACGCTGTCCCTGACGCTGCTCGCCATCTCCAGCGTCACCGACCGGTTCATGATCGCCAATTTGGTGGGGGCGGCCGATGCCGGAAGATACATTGCCGGCCTCGACCTTGTCAGGCAGACGCTGATGATGCCGGCGATGAGCGCCGCCGCGGCGTTCTTTCCGCTCGCGGTGCAGATCCATGCCAATCGGGGCGACGCCGCGGTGGCAACGCATTTGCGAGAATGCGTCGAGCTGTTGCTGAGCATTACGCTGCCGGCATGCCTGGGGTTCGCGATTATCGCGCCTCATGTCGCAAACGTCATCCTCGGCGTCGATTTTCGCGAGATGGCCGCGCAGACGATGCCGATCATCGCGATTGCGGTCATTTTCCAGATCCTGACCCAGCAATATCTGCATGCAAGCTTTCTGTTTTCCGGCCGCAATTCCTTTTACCTGATCAATACCGCCTCGATCATCGTCGCCAATGTGATCCTGTCGTACCTTTTCGTCAGCCTCTCAGGCACGATCGGCGCGGCGTGGGCGCGTTTGGGCGCGGATTTCGCGGGCTTTATTTGCGCGCTGGTGCTTAGCCGCCGGGCGTTTCCGGTGCCGGTCCCGCTCGGCCGCCTTGCACTGGTCGTGATCGCCGGACTGGTCATGGCGCTGGTGGTCGGAACCCTCGACCGAAGCCTGCATGTTTCGGATCTCGCCGCATGCGGCGTTCTGGCTTGCGCCGGCCTCGCCAGCTACGCGGCGCTGTGCTGGCTGCTCGACATCTCGCAGGCGCGCGGACGCCTGAAAACCTGCCTGGCTTTCTTCAGGGCCAAGTTCGCAAACATCAACATTGGATAAAGCCGGTGAACAAAACAGTCTCGATCGATCTCGCTGACGCCACGCTCGCGCATCCGCAGTCGCTGCTCGACCTGCCGCCCGGCGAGGCACGCGAAAGCTTGCTCGCCGTTCACAACATGCTTGGCGCCAGGCTGCCGCCTACTCCCTTGAAAATCTACGAAGCCGGCGGCGGCTCGACCAGTTTCCTGCCGCTGGAGGTGTTGCGCCGCGCCCATGTCACGGTGGTCGATATCGACGAGCACCAGATCCGCAACAACACTTACGCGCAAGCGGCCATCCTCGGTGACATCCAGAGCTGGCGTTTTGCCCCCGGCAGCTTCGATCTCGTGATCTGCTACAACGTGATCGAGCATCTTGCCGACGTCGAGGCGGCGCTGTCAGGGTTTTGCGCGTGCCTGAAAGATGGCGGCATGATCCTGATCGGCGCGCCGAATCCGCGGTCACTGTCCGGCGTGGTCACCAAATACTCGCCGCATTGGTTCCACGTCTGGTTCTACCGCCATGTGCGCGGCGACAAGAAGGCCGGCCAGCCCGGCGAGGCGCCGTTCCCGACCTTCTTCCACCCGCTGGTCACGCCCGCGAATCTGGAAAAATTCGCCGAGGCCCGCGGCCTCGAGGCGATCTACAGCCGGCAATATGAGAGCCCGCGCTTTCCGGAGATGCGCTCACGCAAGCCGTGGCTTGCCGCACTGATCGACGCCGCCGCTACCGTGATGAATTCCCTGCTTCCGGGCAAAACCGACGTGCGGCACGGCGACTACCACCTGATCCTGAGAAAGCGCTGAACCATGAATACCGCCTGGTCCAATACCAAAGCCAGATTAAGCCATCGGCTGGCGATGCATTTGCGCATCGACGGCTTCCGGCTGCGCAACGCTACTCCTATGGTCAGCTTCACCCTTGACGACCTGCCGAAAAGCGCGGTGACCACCGGCGCCGACATTCTGGAGGACTACAACGCGCGTGGAACCTTCTATGTCTCGGGCGGCATGGTCGGCGCCGCGACGCCCGATTGGGCCGCCGGCGACGCCGCCGATGTCGTCGCGCTGCATCGGCGCGGCCATGAGATCGGCTGCCACACCTTTTCCCACAAGCGGGCCTGCGATCTGGACGCGGCGACGCTGACCGAGGAGATCGACCGCAACCGCAGCTATTTCCGGTCGCTGGATTCCACCATCCAGGTTTCGACCTTTGCCTATCCGTTCGGCTACGGGTCGTTCATGCGCAAGCGCCAGCTTCGCAGCACCTTTCAGTCGTGCCGAAGCATCGTGCCGGGCGTCAACTCGGGCCGCGTGGACCTGCAGTTCCTGCGGGCGATGCCGCTGATCGATCGCCAGATCGACCGCGACGGGATCGAACGCGCGTTCGACCAGGCGCAAACCAATAACGGATGGTTAATTTTCTATACCCACGACGTCGCCGAGAAGCCGAGCCCCTATGGCTGCTCGCCCGGTCTCATCGAGCATGCCCTGAAGACCGCATCGCGCCGGAAAATCCCGGTTTTGAACATGGCGGAGGCGTTGCAATGCGCGGCCGCTTAAACGCTTTTTTTGCCATTTCGGTGAATAGTCCCTCAATGAGTATGGTTAATGTTCCCTGTTGCGTTTGTTCCGCGCCGACGCTGCGCGTGCGTGGCGTGACGCGAAGAATGGCCCCTCAGCCGATGCGTGCGGCGGTTCGAATGGAAGCTGGGGCCGATGCTGGCATATGACCAACCAATAAATCCGGCCAAGGAACCGTCCAGGTCCACTGAGGCGCGTGATGCGCCGCCGCGCAATCTCGCGGGCTTCAGCGTACTGGACCTCGTCAGTCTCTTGTGGCGGCGGAAGGTCGCGATTGCGATGGCCGGGCTGATCTGCGCCTGCGCTGCGGTCGCAATCGGCAAGAGCCTGACGCCGAAATATGCGGCGACCGCGCAGCTTTATGTCGATCCCCGCGAACTGCAACTGGCCGACCACGAGCTTACCCCGCGCGCGCAGGACATTTCGGGCCTCTCGATGGTGGTCGAAAGCCAGGCTCGCCTGATCACCTCGAACAGCGTGTTGCTGCAGGTGATCCAAAATACCCATCTCGACAAGGATCCGGAATTCGGTGGCGGCGAGTCGCGAAGCCTGATGGGATCGCTGCTCGGCCTGTTCGGGCTCGAACTCCATTCCGCCGGCGACACCAAGCTTGCGCAGACCGCGACGCTGGACGCCTTGAACCGTCACATCAATGTGAAGAAGACCGATCGCACCTTCAACGTCGACATCGAGGTGTGGTCGTATGACGCGGCAAAGGCGGCGATGCTCGCCAACGCAATCGCCAAGGCCTATCTGGCGGAATCCAGGACATCGCAGGCCGCCGCCGCCAGGCGGGCGACCGGAGAGCTGTCGGGCCGCCTCAGCGAATTGCAGCAACGGCTGCGCACCGCCGAGGATGCGCTGGCGACCTATAAGGCGCAGAACAATTTCGTCGGCACCCAGGACGCGGCGATCAGCGACCAGCAGCTTTCCGCGAGCAACCAACGGCTCGCCGCGGCCCACGCGCTGAGGCTCGATGCCCAGGCCAAGTACGATCAGATCGAAGCCAGCCGCAGTGCCGCGACCGATGCCGGCGCCATTCCCGAGGCGCTGCAGTCGCCGACGATCGCCAATTTGCGCGCGCAATATGCCGAGGCTCGCAAGCGTTACGCCGAGCTGACGAGCGAACTGGGCCCGCTGCATCCGGCGCTGCGCCAAATGGAAAAGCAGGTCGAAGACCTCCGCCGCACCATCAACGAGGAAGTCGATCGCTTCGCGCAGGCGGCGAAAAACGACCTGGCGCGCGCCCGCGACTTCGAGGCGTCGCTGGGCAAGGCGCTGGAGGCGCAAAAGCGCCAGAGCGTGCAGCTCAGCCAGGCCTCGGTACGGCTTCGCGAACTCGAACGCGACGTCGAGGCCAGCCGCGACGTCTATCAGTCCGTCCTCAAGCGCTCGCGCGAGACCGAAGAGCAGGAAACCCTCAATACCTCCAGCGCGCGCATCATCGGCGAAGCTACCGTGCCGCAACGCCGCGCCTTCCCCCCCGGGATGAGCCTGTTTGCGATGCTCGGCTTCGTGCTCGGCGCGCTCGCCGCTTCGGCTTGGTTCATCCTGGCCACCCAGCTATGGCCTGACGCCAGGGAAACGCAGCCCGCTGCGGTGACGGCGAAACCGGCCGCGCCATCGAAGGCGCCGCCGCCGGATCGATCCCGGCTGCCTGCCGCGGCGGCATCGATCGAGAAGCCGCTGATCGCACGGCTGCAGGAATCCGACGTGATGCGGACCCTGGGCGGAATCCTGACCACGGGTGGCACGCCCGACGTGACGCGGCTGGGCTGGCCGACGCTGCGCGCCGGCTTTCCGCTGACGTTCCTCAACGCCATGCGCGAGATGCGCGCCAATGCGGCGAGGCGTCCGTCCGCGGGCAAAATGCCTGTGATGGC
>Ga0209006_10003149_pt1 | contig 14987 bp, 14 predicted proteins | sample JacPin_JW_Ref_O2_FD_188567 | JGI IMG/M metagenome (GOLD analysis project Ga0209006, IMG submission 188567) | Forest soil microbial communities from Algoma, Ontario, Canada - Jack Pine, Ontario site 1_JW_Ref_O2 (SPAdes) (version 2) | ecosystem: Environmental > Terrestrial > Soil > Boreal... | reverse complement strand
CGTTGCATCTCCGATCCTCTGGTTTCTACCGATCGTTCAGATATCGTTCTTCGTACTTTGCTTCGGCATGGTGTAAACAGCGATGAGCGCGATCCAGCGTATCACCTGCTTCAAGTTTATTATCTCATAGATCATTTGCTTCCGCAGTCCACGGAGAAAGACGGCCAACAATTGCACTGGGTCATTTCGGCTATGCCGAATATTCTTACCGAACTAGGGTCCTTCTTTCGCGCGCTGGATATCCCAAATAAAGTACACCTTATTAAGCGGCTCGTTAACCTTGATGATGGTGTTACCGGCATCGGAGAATGGTTATTTCTGCAAGAATTGAATCAGCTATCCTACGTATTGCAATCGCTGGGTGACGACGTCGGAGAACAACACCGTCTGGTGCGGCAGTACGAAGCCTGGTTGTCTCTTCAATTCATATCCGAGATCGTCAAAACGTCGTCCAACATATCACTATGGTGTGTCACTGTTATCGGGACCCATCCGGAGGTTGCACTTGTCATGATGAGTTGTTTGATGACCTTGGTGGATGGATATCTCTCGTCTTCCCACGTCACGCAGATTGCGCATGTACTGGCATCCAACAGCGCAACGTTCGACGCCAGTCTCAGATTTGTTCTCGTCTTGTTACTCCTTCGGGAGTTGAGCACTTCACAATCCTCGTTGTTGACGTCATTGCACATCTTACGTGACCTTCCGGAGGATTTCAAGGTCTCGGATCGAACTGGGCCAGTGATCGAGAGAATATTCATGTCGCTAGCAACTTCCGAATCTTGTCTCGAGGGATTAAATGTCGGCACAGCAGAGCTTCTTTTGTCCATCCTCGAATGGTTTTCGGAACGTCACACTGGTTCCATCCACATACGCGGGGTTACTGCCTCTACTTTCGCAAAAGGTTATGAGCGTATAAAGCAAGTTCTGCCATCTGCACGGCAGAAAGATCTGGAAGTTATCCAGGTCAGAATCACACTGGACGAAGGAGACCATTCGGTTCCACAGATTACAAACTTGGTCGAAAGAGTTGAAATCTCAATACAAGATATACAGGCGTTACTTCACCCCCCGACACAAATCCCGTCAACACCACAGAGAGTCACACCGGATGTTCTCGGTCTCGTGACTGCATCCTCACCTACCGCTCTTCTACGTTCACCAGCGGCGACAGGCCTCACCAAAACATACCTAAACAACGATTTTCGTCAACTTCGCCAATTACCTTCAGCAAGACAGAATACTAGTCGTCTCCCCAGCATGCATGTGGATGTGGGTAGAAATGGTCGCACGACCTGAATTCTGCTGATGCACTACTGGTATAGGACTTCGAGTCGTCGCCCGTGTTGGCTTCGGTTCCGATGCCTGAAGTCTTTCCGGATCTTTCACCAACATTCAATATCCTGTAATAATTATACTGAATTGGAGGGGTGATTATACATGTCTATTTAGGATGATAGGGCGACTATCCGGAGAACGACAAGCTGTCGTGTGAACGGAAGTAGCGATCGATGTCTGACGCATCGAATTCGGAAGGGGGACCCGATAATGGAGGATGCGCAACGTCGGGGGCCGAGTTTTTTGAGACGTCTTCAGTCTCCCTTAAACGATATGTCCGTTTCCGTCTCGCTTTCACTGGCTGCCTCTCGTTTATTAGGGACAAACCCGAAGGACCAACGCCCCGTGGAGGAACGCTTCTTACTGTGAAATGTTCCACAGAGCGTGTGTAAGGAGAAAGCGTGTGATTGGAATGACTGAGAGTAGATAGTTGGTGGATGGAATTGTTGAGAGTGGGTCGCAACACGATTTTGGGATCCGACTCGTCCGCGTGGTACTGGGTCGGCGGAGAACCCTGATGAAACCCGTCAGAAGACGAATGTGAGAGTCGGCGATCAGAGGCAGGACGCTTTGTGTATGGAGGAATTTCCTCTTCAAGATGAGATGATGGAGTAGGTATTGATCGTGTCGTAACGCTGCTCGGCTGAGATGGTCGGGTTTCTGAATTATCGGTTGTGGTTGCATGGTGAAAAGATGAGTAAAGAGGAGCTGAATGAGGGCCAGATTCATGCATATTGACGTATCGGTGATTGGGGAGGTCTGATAGAGTTAAATATGGTGGGAGAAACTTTCTTGATGCGATTTCAGAAATATGCGGACTATTCAATGAGTCTAAATGTAGGGAGGTGGGTTCCGTGGATGTTTCATTACGAATTGACGAGATAATATCAGGGAAGTGTGACTTATTTGATTGGGTTGGCCGGGACGTTGAGACGGCTACATCTGACGGCGCGCGAGCAAGAGACTGTGAATGGTATACCCGAGGCCGTGTGATGGTGCCTCCACCAACTGCTGGTACGGTCTCATATTCGGTCCCATCCTCCGCATCATCTGATATCGTGGGCGGAGGCGTGTTGTCACAAACTGTGTTCTCCCAATCGACAATGTCAAAGGAACCGGCTTCATCATCATAGTCGCCTTCTTCACTGACTTCTTCTGCGAGATCGGCCAGGCCCTTGTTGGGTGCAAATAGACTGCTGAAGCCGTTGAAGAGACTCTTCGTTGGGAGCCCTTCCGGGCGAAGCCCATATGTAGGATCGAAGTTTTCGAGCTCTGGGAAAGAAAGGGTGGAGTCATCTTGGGCTTGGCTTGTGGATGTGGGAGCATCTGCTCGACGGCTAGCGGCTGACCCGGAGAAAGCTGGTGAACGCTTGTATCCCACTGAGCTTGAAGACTGTGGTGGCGGCGGAAGAGCGCTCGATGTAAGCTCAGGCGTAGGGTAGAAGTCTGGTAATGAGAGTGTATCCAATGGAATTTTACGGGGAGGAAGTGGCCGCTTTTTGAGGTATGGCGCTTCTACCTTGGCTTTCACCCATTGCTGGCTGAGACGATGTATGATTCCGGGCAGATCCTCCCTAAACATCTGCCGCAACTGGCTCTCGATCTCCTTCTTGATGAACTTTTGAATGACAGCAATCGAGTCAAAAGTGCTGTTGATGTCAACGTTCTGGAGTGGATCAGTCTTGAAGACAAGGGTGATCCCTTTCTGCTTAGAGACTACGAGGACCACGTAGGAGTTGAGCTTGAAGTGGGAAAGTCGAAGCAGCATTGGGACGACGAGGGGTTGCTTGGCGGCCAGCATTCCTTTTGATCCCGTCATGAGGTGAATGTCAGGCTGCTTGTGGTTTAACGGATTTGCCTGAGGATTAAGAAAATGGGTTGCAATTCCAGCCGGTTGATGGGTGAGCACTGTACCTGAACTTTCGTTTTCAGAACGATGTGTGCATCTCCAGAATACGTGAGACGAAATATTCCTCTGAACTGGTCCATAGTCAAGTCACCAATGTCTCGTATCTCCAGCTCAGGTGGCTGATCCCAAATGAGATACGACAGGAAAAAAAATTTATGAGAAAACTGGCGTGCCTGTGTCCCCATCTGTAGCTCAACGACCTCGATCTTGTCAGCCATGACCGGAGGTTTATTTCCTTTGTTGAGAGCGGTGTTGAGCATTTGAATGGCATCATAGTGAAACTGATCCGAAAATTGGGGCCAGAGAAAAGTGAAGGACATGGAAGATCACCGTAGCAAATACACGCCGAGTCGCTCGCTGTGTACGGTTGAACGCGACGTGGAGTCCGACGACGCAAGCAATGCCGTTACCAACCCGAGTACTACTGTTTGGGGTTAAGGTTCCGATGCGGTCCACGCTGTTGCCTGCAAGGCTCGGCGCTGCTTCCTGATTTCTTTTTAACACCCGTCGCTTGACCACGTTTTGAGACCACATGAACGGTGTCCGTAGGTTCTTAGCAGGTGGAACAACGGGATCCCAATCCCCGCCGCCTACAGCATCTGATATCCTTTCGCCATTCGTGTCCACTGGCAAGCCCTCATGGCCACCACAATCACCCAGTCCCACCGATTCTCCTATTGGAAGTTCAAAGATATCTACACAACCACTTTTCTTGCGCAAAGATAAGCAGAAGCCTCCCCCAGAGACTGAAGATGATGCAGGCAATCCATCGCGGCCGTCAGGACGCTCGACTAATGACAGTTCTTTCACACCCTCCTCGAGAGGCATCTCCTCCGCTTCTCTTTCACGCAATGTCCGATCAACCTCACCAGCCACTAGACCATCATCACCCTTTGCTCCTTCGACATTGAGGAAATCTGTCAACCCTCAAGAATCGGAATGGAAGACACCGGGTCCGCTGAATACTCGAGACGAGTTGCTTATTAGCCTCCTATCCAGCGAGGCCGTTGTAGACAGCCGAGAGTTCGAGATACTTACTGCAGAGGTCGTGGAGGAGCTGAAGAAGGTTGGTGTTTAGTCAATTACTACCCTTGCGAAGGAATCTACATCTATGGGTCTAATTAGGAATACAAAGTTCTCACCTCACGACTGGAAGCCATGACAAAAAAGCTCTCCCTTGAAACCAAGATCCGAGACGCTGCGATATCACTCACCCAAGTCAACTCATCGCACAAGAGAGTTTCCAAACAATCCGACGAACAGCTGGAAGCTGCAAATCGCCGAGTGGAGGCGGCTCAGAAGGACGTATGGCGTATATCCGAACGAGCAAACGACATTTATCGAAGACTCCTCGAACATCGCGCTGGAGTCCTCAGCTTTTCCGTGCGAAGTATGGAGAAAAAGCTGGCACCAACTAATGGCATGGAGGACACGGATGGTTCAGGCTACGATACACCTAGTAGAAGTTCGCCAAGAAGCCCTACGACTTCGTCAATGACCAGCGTGTCCGTGTCATCGAAACCTAGGTTCGATGGTGCGCATTTCTTTGCTGGTCACGCAGACGCACAAGTTCCTACGCCACGGCGGATTCTCGGCTACGGTGAAATCGCTGCGCTAGAGGAACGGTTCAAAGCTGCCACAGATGAGCTCAACGCCGCAAACAAGAAGCAGGCCGAATTCTCGAGGGAACTGTCCCATTTGCGGCTAGAGAAGCAAGAAGTAGAAACGATGATGGGAATGGAACTGCAGAGCGCGGAAGAGACGATTAAGACTTTGGAGAGGGAGCTTGTCGAGCTGGAAGGCCAGGATGCCGTAATAAAGCAATTGCTACAAGAGAGAAGTATCTGGGAGAGGGATCGAGCCACGCTGGAAAAGCGTTTGGAATCCGCGGCGGGTGGCTCGGAAGTGAATGAACGCGCCCGACTGGAACTCGAACAGAAAGACTCCGAGATTCGGGAACTAAAGGCGCGACACTCAGCTGAACGTGAGGCTTTGGAAAGGGACGGTCTGGACGCACGAAATGCGCTTGCGGAGATTGACGCAGGTTCTTCCACCTTACGAACGCTGATCCAGAAGCATAACATTCTTTTATTCTCGCGGGATTCATCTCTACGAGGACTATTGTCCTCCGTTGCGACACATCTGGATGGCGTTTCCGGTAGAACGGAGGCTCAGGCAAGGGAAAAGGATGGATGGGAGGTTCTCCGACGAAAGTTGGAGGAAGATGTTCGGAGTGGGTTAGACAAGCGGGAGGCCCTAGCTCGGGACGTGGAGGATGCCCGTCAGGAAAGAGAAGATGCTCGGAGAGAAATCAGGTCGCTGGAGGCGCGAATAAAGGTCAGTGCTTTTGAGTATTTCTCATGTCCCCGAGGTGACACATTGTCAGGATACCGAACACTCCATACCCCCTTCTCCGATCGCAGATTTGTCTGGTGATGCAAGTAGGTTTGTCGCCGTCCTTCAGCCTCTTTGGTCTATCCTTCCGTCTCCCGAATCTCGGGCTGCCAAATTCGCCGGTCAGCGTCAATTCCGCACGGGCACGGCTCCAGCCAGTCCTGGAAGCCCGAAACCAAACGTCTCTTCTCTCTCTGAATTGGATGTTCGGTCACTCAAAGCCCTCTACGACAATCGACCTGCATATGCAATGTCACCGAATTTAGCCCCCTTTTCCTTGGATGCTTTTGCTATGAGAGTGCAAGCTCTTATCGCAGATGACCGTGCATTGATCGAGCGGCTATTACGATTTGCCCAGGCGCACGATCTGCTGAAAAAGAATGCTGAGCGGGCGCAGAAACTGGCGCAAGAAACCAACATTGCACTGGAGACCTACCAGAAGCAAGTCAGGACGTTGGAGGATCGCAATGCCAGTTTAGTAGCCAAGCAAGCCGACTTGTGAGCATATTTCCCAATATTTTGCAAAAGTGTAAGCTGATATGTGGATAATAGGCAGGACGAGGCGCTGCAGCTGCAGGGTGTCATCGACCGCGTCGTGATTGAGAAACGCGAGATTGAAAAACAAACTGCCGAGCAAGCGGAAACGTGTCGTCAGCTGAGCGAAGCAAACAATGTTCTCAGTGCCAGGGCATTGAATCTAGCCGAGGAGGCTGCATCTGCGCCCGAGATGGTTCGGAAGCAGCTGGATGCGCAATTGACGGAATGCAAAGCATCTTTGGAGCGAGCGCAAGAAGAGATCGACATGATGCGTACGTCCGAGCAATCACAGCGGATAGCTTTGCTCGATGAATTGAATACGATGCAAACGGAGAACGCAAATCTTCGTGCGCAGTTGCGAGCCGTAAAGAAGTAATAGGAGAATTGGGGTTCCCACTTTAGATCAATCCATTTCTTGTCTCAAGTTTCTTCGGGCATACACATTTGTATTTTTTAACAAGCACTTCTTTGACCATGCAATGAATGTAAAAAAAAGTGAGTCAAAAACCCCCGGCGGGATTCGAACCCGCAACCTCCAGATTCAATGAAGTAGAAGTCTGACGTCATAACCATTAGACAACGGGGGCGGCAGATGGAATTCCTCTAAAGGTGAATAATTCTCTCAACAAACGAATTCCGAAATTACCACTGACATGTGTTCAACACATTTGACTGCGGTAACATCGCAATGGTAACATCGGAATGCGCAGCTGCATACCTCGGTATAGCTTCGGTATTCAAATTATTGTCAGCACAGCTTAAATTTTATGATTTCCTGCGTGCTGGGCCTAGCACGCAATGCTCGAGCGGAATGAAGCTATGCTTGGGCGCCTATCGGAGTCCTATCCTGGCGCTTATTTGACAGGAGACATCCGATTTGTGGGAAGAATGTGGTATTAAAAGATATTGGTACCTGAAACAGGGCTTCCGACTGATCGTGCCTCTTGACCCCCATATAAAGCACCGGTGCTTGGAGGGAACAATTGGTATAGGTTACAATGTCCACTCCGACCACATCTATCGCGGCGCCATCACCAACCACCACCGTCGCTCTGGATGGATCCATATGTACCCCACAGGAGCTTATGGTCCCAGCCATATTTTTGCACTGTCTCACCCGCGGGGAGACCATCGGCCTCACGGTAAGTGACCCCATTCATACACAGAGATGACGACTCATTCGAAAACAGCTTGTCACTGCGTCTGCATTCTTATCTTTGTTCGCATTGCTCTACTTCTTCGCACGTGTCCTTGTGCGCCTTAACCCTTACTCGACGTTGAACTCCGCTCAAAGTTATTTTCGTCCACAGATCAATGTCATTCTTGAGAAGCGAAAGCCAATATCAATACGGAGAAATCTTGTGAGCCAACCTGTGGATGTATACATGGCAAGTCATTCTGAGTTCGCAGTGAGTGGCTCATACTGAACGTTATTACACATGTAGCTTTCTCTGTTCTCAGCTAACCTGCTACACGCGATTGGAGAGGTCCTCAATATTAAATGGGTGCATGATGGCAAGGTGTACGTGGGTGGAACTTGCTGGGCGCAAGGTGGCTTACCTATTTGTGTTTGGTGACGACGCCGGACTGATGTATAATATAAGGCGTGATACAGGGGACAAGCGGAGCGATAATCGCTTTGACGACACTCGTACGTGTAACATTTCTTTCTTTGCTGCTTAATCGAGTCCGGTGTGAACTAGCACTAACTTCGAGCTTGGTGCGCAGGCGATCGCATTGCACACTTTCTTCACACTCTTCTGGTCCTATTATAGAGACAATTCGCTCCGCATTGCACGTGTCGTGACCATCGTCTTGTGGTTGTTTCCGATCGTGTTGACGGCAGCTATATCTCTATCACATCGCGATTCGCAAGAGGCATTTGTGGGGCCTTCACCGGTGAATTCCTACCCTTCCATGAATGCCTTATGCTAACTTCACCACAATAGCAATGGTGTTTTATAAGAGACCCTCCATGGCTAAACCTCGGAATTTTGGAGGAGTGGACGTGGCTGTGGTTGGCGGACGTGGTCTGCATAGTTATATATGTCCCACTTTTCTTTTGGTGTCTTCATTACCTCCAGGACAAGGATCGGAAAAGGATCGCGCTTGCCATGCTTATGTGGGTTACTTTTCTATTGTTTAATGTGTTTGTCGTGACCCGTGCACAGATACCCACTGGTTTACACCATACTGGTAGTACCCAAGTCCGTCACCCGGCTGACAACTCTCTCAAAGAATGTAACTGCACATCCCGCGGAGACATCAGCTATGCAGACGGTGTTCGACCTTATCGGTATTGTGGATGTTGTGGTGTTCTTCACGACACGACAGGGGTTGCTACTATTTGGAAAAGATGACGCGGAGGACGAGTCTGATGACTATTGAATATGCACTGTATCAACGGTAAACTGGCCATTATGTAGCGTAATTTTCGGTCTATGTCGGACAACTCTTGATAGCGTTATACCAAGATTCGCAGTCGGCGAGGTAGTCACGAAGCCAGCTTGAGAACAAGTACTACGACCATTTCCCGCAAACTTTCATGCTACTTCAAGCAGAGTCCACAAAAATTAAAAGTTGCGACTCGGAGGTCCATCAGTAAATGGCCTACCAGTTCGATGCCTTCGTGTTTATAGGATCGATTTTTCAAAGATCGGAATAGAAGACTTGCATACTCAAGATAGCTGGGCCACAGTTCGTGTCACATTATTTATTTAATTAAAATAATGCATTAATCTATTCGGTTATATATCAATCTTCGAGTATAAATCAAGTTACACATGGCGACAAGGAGGGAACAAAGAAAACACATCGAACAACAAAAGCAGGACTCTCATCTTTCCTTCGGCATAACTAGCTTTACCCTGCGAACTGATTGAGATGATGGAGAGTCCAGTGTAGGTTCAGCGGTGGGACTTGGACCCCCAAAAGAGGTCGCGGATGTCATCCGCGGCGATATTTCACCCTCAGGCGGACAAACAATCATCGCCAGCGATGGAGACAGCGTCTGTACGGGACGGGAAGACGACCCGGAAGAAGGTGCGGGTTGTGGCAGCAATCGACGTTTGGGTGATCGCGTGAAGGATGAGGTAGTGGCGTCTTCAGAGATGCGAATGTCTTCCACATGCTTCCGCTTCTTGGGCGGCTGTGGCGTGCCACGTGGAGTACCACGTGGTGTCTCCACTGGCTGGCGACGCTGAGTTGAAGGAGGCATTGACGGAGTAGACATTGTTCCCCATCTCGACCATGGGGGCGGGGGTGGAACGTGGCTGTCTGTGGCAGATCCACTGCGGTCTACCTCGAACGTACTGGTATAGACAGCCATCGGAGCTGGTCTGATCGGAGCAGAATGAGAAGAAGATGAATCGCCAGCTGAAGCAGACTGGCGAGCAAAGGGTGCTGCGCTAGACCGAGAAGCCGAACCTTTCATAGCCACGTTATCGGGTTGACCAGGCGTAAAACGGATGAGCTCCACAAAAATAGTCGAGGCCTCGTGCCCTTTCAATTGTACGTAGATAATGTCCTTGCTGAAACTGTCCAACATTTCTTTCGTGTCAACAAACACGCCTGGTTTCTGATTTGTGCCCTCTACAGAATCCATTAACGGTTGGCAAAGAAAAAAAAATATGACGACGCACCTATGGGTTCGACTCGAACCTGAGCATAGAGATAAGTCCGATTTTTCCGCAAACAGCACAAAGGACATGTAAACCGATCGGAGGATTCGGCGAAGAAGACACATGCAGCGTGATAAAGTCGGTGGCAAATTTCGCACTCGACAGTTGGATTGTTGGGGATATATCTAGTGCGACCTCTGCAGATGCAACGGGTCCCATCCAGCCAATCCTTATCCTCGTCAGGGCCGAACGTGAACCTTGGTCGTCTTCTTTTCTTCATCCTTACTGGCGCAGGTTGACTGGCGAGAATACGATGTAAACCAGCGAGATCCAACCCGAAGGACACCTCGCGGCTTGGAGAGACGGCGAATTGTATCTTGAACAGCTTTCGCATGTAATGTCGAACTTGTGGGATGTATTCTACTCGCTGATTCCCAGGTTGTGATGCGAATGACAAAAATTGACCAATGACTCCTGATAGGCGATCGACGCGATGGACGATGATTTCTAGCTGTTTCCACTCATCCGAATAATTCCGTGTGATATCGGGCGCGCTAAGAAGAATCGTCGGCAGAAAACAAAAGTGCCAGCTGCGTTCCTTGTGTATGGCACCGTTCCAATGGAGGTGATCACAAAAAGGACAGGAACCGCCATTGGCGGCACATATTCCGTGAAAGCGAGCGAAACAATGGTCACATTGCACGGCATCCGAAATCGTCCCGGGAGGAGGAGGGCGTACGGCGGATGTACATATGCAGGTGAAATACTCGTCGGCGGGGGGAAGATCGTCCTCAGGTCGGGTGGCCTCGATTACGTCATCAAGAATTTGTTCTCCGTGTGGTTCGTGATGCTCGTGGCAGTACCACGGTAAATCCTCCAACCATCGAGAGTGAAGAGTGAGCTGATGGTCAAGTTTTTCGAAAGTGGGCAAAGTGAACATCTTGAGATGATCTCTGGCATATGCCTTCCACACACGAATAACGTCAAACACATCTCCATCTTCATGTCCAGGCTCATAACGTGTGCGCCGATATCGATTTCTCAAGACCTCTTCGCATCGCGTTTCAAGATCAAGTGCGAAGTCGGCAGCTCGCTTCAGATCCGCAATTGCGGGAAGGCTGAAATCTTTGGAGGCGCGGATGACCAGTCTCATAGCATCCTGCACCCTCGGTTTGACACCTTCGGACTCTGGGGAAAGCCAAGCTTTCGCCTGCCTCTCATAGTCTTTGGCTTTGGCCAGAGCTGCCACGAGCCGATCGAGAACGGTGGGATCGATGGGAGTGTCCGGATCTACGTCCGAAAATTCCTCCAGCTCTTCGATGGTTTTGCGTGACTGTGATAGAAGATTCGTGGCTTTCTCCTCCCATTCATTCCCAACTCGTAATTTACTCTCCAGAACATCTAGATGCGTGTTGCCGGCGCCGAGGCCACAAGCGTGGGCACGCTCCAGAAGCTGCCGGACTTCGGCCAAAGTCATTGCACTCTCGTCTGCTTTTTCCTCGAGCTCCCGGATAAGCCGTTCGCGCAAAACGATCTTTTCTACTTCTGACAATTCCTGGAGATATACGTTCAAGGATGATCCTTCGAGGAGCAAACGTTCGCATTTTTGAATGTACGCCTCGCGTTCGTGTTCTTGATCAGCCGCTTTTAGGAATCCAGAGGCCTTCAGCTTGACTGCTCTTGCCTCCTTCTCCAGTGTCTTGAGGATACCAATCTCGGGACAGTCAAATCCGAAATCCGCCACATCGGTTATCAATGATTGGAGATCTTTAAGTGTGCGGTCAGGTTTGTCAACCTGATCTTCGGGAACATTCGTGGCGGCTTCATTCGAAGATGGACGTCCACGAGACCTCCGTGGACGCTTTCGACTTTGCTTGCGAGTGATAAAAGTATTGGCAGAGTCCACCCACTCGTTGGCATTGTTGACGCACTTGCAAAGGAGGGCAAGCTCGGGGAGGTTGTAGTTAATACGTTCCCCTTCTGCTAGGATGGCGCGAAGTGAACGAAGCTGAGGATTTGGACCTTCCGAAAGCAATTTCTTGAATTTTTCCTGCCACACGGAGGGCACAGCTGCCCTTTCGGCGACTTTGGCCTGGATTTCCAATAAAGTCTCATCTGAAAGTCGCTTGCGTAAAACCATGTGAGACGGATTGCGATCGCAAAGAAGATCCATGTGGTCCACGCAGACAACTTGAGGGGTACACTGGCAAGTAACCTGGGACAAGTAACAAAAAGTCTTGCATATGGCGCACTGGTATTGGTCTTCAGGTCGATCTTCTTCTTCTAGTGTTTCAGAAAGTCCCGTTTGCCGAGCCCGTCGCCGATCACTCATCTCTCGATCAGTCATTTCGTTAAGACTGTCGATCAGCCTACAACATCTCGAATCAGACAAATTTACCATCCCACCGAACTTTGAACGCACCACAGGGCAGTTTTGACCGAGTGTGATTGTTGGGTAATTGTAATGAGTAACTCATCATGAGAGAAGACAGGTGACTTTCGGTGTTCTCGATATCGCTGTACACAGTCTCGCCCGTACGGGAGCCAATCGGGAAGCGCAAAATTTACCGCTTCGTTGAAGTTGATCTGTATTAATCGAGGTGAGATGGGCTATTGCACTCTTTGAAATTATCACCGTACCCCGTGATTGAACCCTGCGTGATACGCCTTCGGGAATGTGATAACGAATTCACCAGCTCTTTGGTTGCATGCATGCACCCGGACACCGGCATCCTTGACTCTCTTTGGGTTCATCAGCGTAACGAGCTGGAACAAAAGATCTGGTTGGGCTTCAAATAAATCGGGCGCTTCACATTTGATAGCGGCCTCGAACTTGTCCGCGTCTTCGCCCGGTATGCCATACCAGGTCTTGGTCTCACCCCAGTGCACTAAATGATATGTACAGTTGATTCTTCTTGGTCTGCAACTAGCGGCGCCAAGCACTCACTGTAGTTGATGCTGTATGTATAGTGGTCCTATTCTCCGGCATCGTGAATAATCAAGACTTCGACGACAGCGAGATGAACGGACCTCGTTATGCCAACAAAACGTCGAAAATATCATACCAACATATGTCCAAGGTACGGTCATGCCAGATATGTCAGATTTGATGAACCGTAAAAGAGAATCGGATACGATGGGAATATTGTTAAGATTCCACAAATCCTTTGAGTAGGGGTTCAAAGGATGGGTCTCCATGGTGGGCATTGCACTGGATGTAATATGAGAGTCCATGTACGTTATGAATATATGGGAAGATGCCTACCTTCCGTGAGTCGTAGAATGGACGTCAGCGCCGTATTCGATTTCAACTGTTTCATGTTGTGATTGTACTAGCCGCCAGAACTCATTCTCAACATCGGATTCAGAAACAAAAACCTTTCCGAAGCGATTTACTGTTGGACCGTGGAGCTCTGGATCATTGGACGGTGATGGTGGTGGTGGATGGGATTCGAACCACTGGCGGCGAAATTCGAGGTCACGGGCCTGAAAACTAGAAAGACTGTGCTCTTCGCCTTCATCGAAACCGAAATCGCCTCCTGTCCCAAATAGGCATGTGTGGCAAAACCATTGGCCTTTCGGGATCGAGGTCAAGGGTGGGTCAAGACAAAAGATATGGAATCCTAATTGGATATGAAGGAAAACCAAGATTTGCTGTATTGTAAAGTTCCTTACCACAATCGCAGCCATCACAAAGTAGCATTTCTGGAGCCCGATTCTGCTTGTGACAGATCTCGCAGTTTTGCTGTTCTCGTTTGATTACCTGCACTGCCTCTCGATCAAGTTGGGTCCTTACCTCGAATGGTCCTTTGGCGTCTGGGTGATCGTGGAAAACTGGCGAATGAATCTTCTGATTTAATCCGAGCCTCGCTACGGCCAATGGTTAGCCGTGAGCAGTGGGATGACGAAGTAGAGCACCTTCTGGATTCCCCATTCTAGAACTTCTGCGAGCCTTGTGCCGACTTCCATTTCGGTGTTCGGACTCATCAGGAGGCTCTGACAAGGGACTAGATGTTGCAGTCAGAGGACTGGAGGGGGGACTTGTCTCGTCGGCCGTGATCGCCACAGAGCCCAAGCGAGAAAGGTTTCCAGTCGAATGACCGTTGGAATGAATTTTCGGCTGCGGGTTTCGTGTCAACGGCGACAATGAAGGGGAGTTTCTGACTCGCTGGCAGAAATGCTCGTAAGGGAGAATGACACGGGTGTATGAGTTCTTGAGTTGAGTCGAGAGCCCAGGAATGCCACCGTAACCTAGAATTCGGCCGAGATCGGACCATTTCTTGCTTTCCGTAACCTAGCCCGGGAAAAGTATTGTGAGGAGGAAACGCATAGAACGAGAGATGGTGGGGATCTACCGCGTCGTAGCCGCCAAGCTTGTGCACTTCTTTCCGTAACAACCACAAATCCAACGGTTTATGGTTGATTGATGGCACAGCAATGCGAGGGTTCCCTTGTTGTTTGTGAAATCGATAAAGCTGTTCGAGGAAATTGACCTTTGCCCGAGACGAAGCCTCAATGGAATTCAGCTGCTGGAGGCGCGTCTTGAAGCGAAATGTCTGAATATTGCAAAATTAAATCAAATTCTTGAACCGGGACCCTAAATTAGGAGCATCCAACCTCGGTATCTGTGATGAAAGGCATTTTCCATCCTTCTGGAGGAATAATCTTGCATAACCCATACGACCTTGCACGGTCAGAAATCGATCGAATGTATGCCATCGAATCCTTAAATTCCTCGGCGGTTGGAAAAAATGTAGGACAATCCTCAAGGTCAAAGGGACGAGGCGCTGTTCTCGGGGGCAACGGCACAGAACTAGGGGTCTTGACTGAGGTCATATCTAGGGTGGCATTGATGGGAATTGGCGGTGGCAATGGATTAAAATTGCCTTCGCTATCGTGATAGCCAGAATCATCCTGGCCGATGGAAGATGATCGCGCGTGAGTGTGCAAAGCGGCTAAAGCCTCCGTCTTGGATTTCCGAGGCGCTCTCTGGCTTCCAGTTGAGGAAGCCTGTCGAGGGGTGCCCATTCGCGAAAGCGGTATGGACTCATTATCTTCTTCGCTATATATCGGAGTCGCGCCTTCGACGTTAATTGCAAGTGAGGTAGTAAAGGATGTTGAGGGTTTATTTGAAAGGGAACTGCTCGAGTCAAAGTGAACAGAAGCATCCGGAAAAAATCGGGGGGACG
>Ga0209006_10003148_pt1 | contig 14988 bp, 19 predicted proteins | sample JacPin_JW_Ref_O2_FD_188567 | JGI IMG/M metagenome (GOLD analysis project Ga0209006, IMG submission 188567) | Forest soil microbial communities from Algoma, Ontario, Canada - Jack Pine, Ontario site 1_JW_Ref_O2 (SPAdes) (version 2) | ecosystem: Environmental > Terrestrial > Soil > Boreal... | reverse complement strand
CGAATGTCCCCACGCGCCGCTCTTCGCGCATACTCGCTACGTCCGCCTGGACCGCGGCATCGGCGACAAGGCCTGGGATTATTCGAAGATCGAAGTCCTGGGCGACATCTCCGCGCTGCCCTTTTGCGACAACGCGTTCGATGCCGTTATCAACATTCAGGTGCTGGAGCATCTGAAGGAACCGGGCATCGGCATCAACGAAATGGCGCGTGTGCTCAAGCCCGGCGGCGAGTTGATCCTCACCACGGTGCAGTGCTGGGAGATCCATCAACATCCCAACGATTTCTTCCGTTACACGCGCTACGGCCTCACCTACCTTTTCGACAAAGCCGGCCTGGAAAGCCGCGTGGAAGCCCTGGGCGGGCTCTTTTGGCTGATTGGCTTCCGTTTGATGGCTATCCTGGGATTCTTCCAACGGAGCTGGCGCTGGTTGATCTTCGCCGTGCTCGCGCCCATCTTCGGTTTCGCGATTCCGGTGGTCTGCTATTTCCTGGATCCCATGGATCGCCGCCGCGACTACACGCTGGGCTATTTTTGCTGGTGTCGCAAACCGTGACCACGTCGCTGATAATTATCACTTTGAATCGCCCCGCGCTGCTCGAACGGACGCTCGCAGGCCTGGCGCGGCAATCGCGCCGGATTGACGAGATCATTGTCGTCGACAACGGTCCGACGGCTGATACCGAACGAGTAGCTTCCTCTTTCACCGCGCGCTACATCGCGGAACCGAAGCGCGGCTATGGGCACGCCCGCAATCGCGGCCTGGCTGAAGCCAGCGGTTCCGTCATTTATTTCCTGGACGACGATTGCGTTCCGGAACCCGATTGGTCGGACGTTCTGTGGAACGTTCTGAATTCGGGCGACGCCGACCTGGCCAGCGGATCGCGCGCTCCGGGTCAACCGGGGCTTGCGGCGCGTCTGGAGTATCTTTCTACCGATGGACCCGTTCTATCGCCCCATCTCGCCGCCGGTCCCGCTCGTCATCTTTCCACTTCCAACCTCATCCTGCGCCGCGACGTGGTCACGAAGGTCGGCTGTTTCGATACTTCGCTCACCATGTGCGAGGATCGCGACTTCACCACACGCGCGCGCCAGCTCGGCTTCCGCCTGCGATACGAACCCAAGGCGCGCGTCACGCACTATCCCGCCATCTACCGGCTAGCGGATTACCTGGGAAAGATGCGCCACTACGGAACCGGAACATCGCAGTATTTCCGCCGCTGGCACGCGGAAGAACCACTGGCGCGCCTGTTTCCCAGCAGCCCGTCCGCGCGCCTGCTCTGCTTGCCGGCGCTGGCCGTCGCCGGAACTGCTTATCTGGTGGCTCGCAACTTGCCGCAATGCCCCGACGCGCTGCCACTCAGCCCGCTGTTGTTTGTCGGACAGCTCTGGTGGCAGTGGGGCGGATATGAGGCGCTCAGTTCCGCATGCTGAACCGCAAGGTAGTAGCGGTGGGGCGCAAGCTGATCCCGCGCTTCGTGCTGGATCAGATCAATCCATTCGACCGGTTCGTCATAAACGCCGTTCGCGAATTCTCCGCAAAGCTGCCGCCCAATTCGCTGGTTCTGGATGCGGGCGCGGGCGAAGCGCAATACCGGCCAGACGTCGCGCGTGCCGGCCATCAATACCGCGCCATCGATCTGGGCGTCGGCGAGGGCGATTGGAACTACGGCAAGATCGACGCCTGGGCCCGCGTGGAAGCGCTTCCCTTCCCCGCGCACACCTTCGACGGCATGCTGAGCGTGGCGGTCCTGGAACACACGCCCTTTCCGCGCCAGACCCTGCATGAAATGGCGCGCGCCTTGAAGCCCGGCGGCCAGCTGATGATCATTGTCCCCACCATGTGGGAAGAGCACCAGATGCCGCACGATTATTACCGCTTCACCCGCTATGGCGCGCAGAATCTTCTTGAAGAGGCCGGCTTTGCAGTAGATCAGGTTCGGCCGCTGGGCGGTTATTTCTGGTTCATGGGGCGCAAGTTCATTGACGTATTGGAATTTTTCGAGCGCGGCGCCCGCGTACTGCTCTGGCCGTTCCTCGCCATCCCATTCGGCTTCCTTTTGCCGATGCTCTGCACGCACTTGGATTGGCTGGATCGCGATAAATACTACACCATCGGCCAGCTCTGCTTCTGCCGCCGCGTTCGCGAGCCCGGCACTCCGGACGGTGCCGGGATCCTGCCTTAAACTGCGACAGGTAATCCCGCGATCGAACAAAGCCTTCCACGGAAACTCATGAATTCACGACGGCGGGCCAGGGCCCTCGAATTGCCATAGCCCTCAGGCGATGCCAAAACTCCAACATATGCGCGAAATCCTGTCCGGGCCATTAACCGGCGCCTATCTCGAGAGCAAAGCTGGCGAAGGCTGGAAACCCGCCGCCGTGATCTGGGAACGTGAAGTTCCAGAAGACGCCCCACCCCTCGCCGATATCGCCCAGCCGGTGCCCTACGGGCTCAAGATCGCCGAAGACTGTGTGGCTCTCGAACAAGATATGCAGGAGCGGGAAGCGCTGCTTGCCATGCTGGAGATGATCATCCAGGACAAACCGCTACGCGAAATCGCTGAAGAGCTGAACGCGCGTGGTTTCCGTACGCGGGCTAAGTCCAAATGGACTCCGGGAACCGTGTTTGACATGCTCCCGCGTCTGATCGAAGTGGGTCCGCGGGTTTTCAGTACGGCCGAATGGGTGGTGCGGCGGGGCAAGCTTATGAATGTGAGCTAAGCAAACTTTCGTAGAATGCTTTTAACCTGTGCCGGTATTCTGCGCCGGCTGTTTCCAGGATGTTGTTGTGGCCGGCTCCGGGAATGATCCAGAATGTTTTCGGTTCTTGTGCCGCGGCGAAGAGTTCCTGCCCCAATCGCAGTGGGACCACTTCGTCGCGATCGCCTTGCATGAAAAACTTGGGGACGCGAATCCAGCGAATCTTGGGAAGCGAATTGAAGCTTCGCACTAAGAGAGGCCCGACAAACGGCACTACCGTGCCTGCCACATCGCTAGCCGAAGTGAACGGAGCTTCCAGAATGAGCGCCGCGCAGGGCCGCCGCGACGCCTGATCGATGGCGACCGCCGTTCCCAGCGACTCGCCGTGCAAAATAATCTGCTGGGCTCGGTAGCCTTTCCCGAGCAAATAGATGAAGCCCGCTTCGCTGTCGCGATACAGGCCTTGTTCGCTCGGGTGCCCGCTACTCTTGCCATAGCCGCGATAATCCAGCATCAACACCGAAGATCCGGCAGCGACGATTTCCTGGATACGCGGCGCGCGATGGGAAATGTTGCCCGCGTTGCCATGCAGGAACAGCGTCACCAGCGGGCCTTCGCGTTGCACCCACCAGCCATGAATCTTCACGCCATCCGAGGTTGTGATCCACGCATCGGATGCGCCCACCAGCTTCTGCGCGTCCCAGTACCCGTCCGGATACTTGGATGGATAATAAACTGCGCGATTGGCCAGATAATACAGCAGCCCGACAACGCATATCGCGGCGATCGCCAGGGCAACCGGGATCGGCACGTGCACGTTCAGCGGGGAACCGCGCGGTCGTTCCGTAGAATGGCTCCATCCTTCATCACGAAGATCACGCTCTGTGTCACCTTGATGTCCGCGATCGGATTTCCGGGCACCGCCACTATATCGGCCAGCATCCCCGGCTTCAATGCGCCCACTTTGTCCTGCAAGCCAAGCAGCTCCGCGGCGGATGTCGTACCCGCCATCAAGGACTGCGCCGGCGTCATCCCATCGGCCACCATGAAGGCAAATTCCAGGGCGTTCTCGCCATGCGGATAAACGGCGGCGTCTGTGCCCAGCGCGATCTTCACGCCCAAAGCCAGCGCGCGTCTGACCATGGCATCCTGCTGCTTCACCGCTCGCGTGGCTTTGGCCTGCACCAGCGGTGGGAACTTCGATTCGGCCAGTCCCACGCGCGTGGTGAGCGTCGGAACTAGGAAAGTTCCGCGATCGTGCATCATTCGCATGTCTTCATCGTCCAGAAAGGTTCCGTGCTCGATGGAATCGATACCGGCGAGGATTGCCCGCTTGCTGGATTCGGCCCCATGGGAGTGCGCGGCGGTCTTACGGCGCAGCGTGTGCGCTTCATCCACCAGCGCGTTCAATTCGGCCTGCGTCAATTGGGGCACGTCCACATCGTCGGTGGGGGAGAGCACGCCTCCGCTGGCGCAGGTCTTGATGATATCCGCGCCGTACTTGACGTTGAAGCGCACGGCGTAGCGCGCTTGCTCAGGCGAATTGATCACGCCATCTTCGGGACCGGTTTCATGGCCAAACAGGCCAAAACGGAAGCCGTCGCCGTCGTCGCAATGTCCACCGGTGGATCCCAGCGCGTGCACCGAAACCAGCATGCGCGGTCCAGGCACGACGCCCGCGTTGATGGAATTGCGCAGCCCGACATCCACAAAGTCCGACGAGCCCACGTCGCGCACCGTAGTGAATCCAGCCATTACAGTCTTGCGCGCGTTCACGGTGGCATGAATCGCCCGCTCGGAAATGGGCCGTTGCAGAGAGAGCAGCGCATCGCCATCGTAATCCGGGTTGAATTCGTCGGACAGATGCGTGTGGGCGTCGATGAAGCCGGGAAGCAGCGTGGCATCTCCCAAATCGATAACGGTGGCGCCCGCTGGCACGCTCCCGCCGCCGACCGATTGAATCACGCCGTTTGAAACCACCAGTGATCCGGGCGTCATCAGTTGTCCACTGGATCCATCAAAAAGGCGCGCCGCCTTCAACACGTACGTGCTCTGCGCAACAAGGGTGCTTGCGCCAATTAAAAACGCCGCTGCTAGCCCAATCTTCATGGATGCAGGTTAGCAAAATAAGTGTGGTTCAATGAAAGTTCGTAAGGAGGCAGAACCCATGAAGGTTGGTGTTGCCGGGCAAGGCGCTTTCGGTGTGAAACACATCGAAGCCATCCAGAATATTCCCGGCGTTGAGATTATTACCCTGACTGGCGGCAATCCAGCGGCCACCGAAGAGGTAGCGAAGACGTTCAAGATCCCGCATTGGACCGGCGACTTGGGCGAGAGCCTGAAGCAGCCCGGCCTGGAGGCCGTGATCCTGGCTACGCCCACGCAAATGCACGCCGATCAGGCGGTGCAGTGCCTGAAGGCGGGCGTGCACGTGCAGGTGGAGATCCCGATGGCCGATTCGCTCGCCGATTCCGAGCGAATTCTCAAGGCGCAGAAGGAGACCGGATTGATCGCCATGGCCGGCCACACGCGCCGCTTCAATCCGAGCCATCAATGGATCCACAAGCGCGTCAAATCCGGCGAGTTCAAGGTCCAGCAGATGAACGTGCAGACCTATTTCTTCCGCCGCACCAATATGAACGCAGCCGGCAAGCCGCGCAGTTGGACCGATCATCTGCTTTGGCATCACGCCTGCCACACCGTGGACCTGTTTGCCTATCAGACCGGGGAAAACATATCCGAATGTTTTGCTTTAGAAGGGCCGCATCATCCGGAGCTGAAAATCGCCATGGATATGAGCATCGGTCTGAAAGTGCCATCGGGCGCCATTTGCACCTTGTCGCTGTCGTTTAATAACAAGGGGCCGCAAGGCACGTTCTTCCGCTACATCGGCGATAGCGGCACATACGTCGCTCACTATGACGATCTGGTGGACGGCGAGCAGAATAAGGTGGACCTCAGCAAGGTGGATGTTTCCATGAACGGCATCGAATTGCAGGATCGCGAATTCTTCGCCGCCATTGAGCAAAAGCGCGAGCCGAACTCGAGCGTTCAGCAAACCATTTCCGCCATGCGGGTGCTGGACCGTTTGGAGCACATGCTCCACTCCAAGGTCGGAACCTCGGCATAATTGTGGCGCACGCACTCCTGCGTGCCGCGTTCACACTCGTGTGAACGCTTCGGAGGTGAAGCAAGGAAGTGTTCGCATGAGTGCGAACACGGCACGCAAGAGTGCGTGCGCCACGCCTGCAGCCGCGGCACTCGGGTAGCAGGGGCACTTGGGTACCTGCGGCACTCTGGTGGCAGTGGCAGGGCTGGGGCCTAGGCGTGCATGGATTTCGCGGCCGGCTGCTGGTGCCCCAGCACCTTATGCGGCCGGTAAGGCTTCTCTAATGCCGCCACTTCATCGGCGCTCAGTTTCAAATCCACGGAAGCGATCAGATCTTTCAGATGCTGCGTCTTGGTGGCTCCAATGATGGGCGCCGTCACGCCGGGCGCCTGCAGCACCCACGCGCAAGCCACCTGGGCGGCAGAAACTCCGCGCTGCTTAGCCACTGCCCCCACTGCGTCCGCCACCTGGAAATCGTCTTCGCTGTAGTACATGTCTTTGGCCATGGTGTCCACTTGGGACCGGGTGGTGGAACCACCCTCGCGATGCCGGGTGCCCGTCAGGAATCCACGCGCCAGCGGACTCCATGGAATCACGCCCACGCCTTGATCCAGGCACAGCGGAATCATCTCCCGCTCTTCTTCGCGATACACCAGGTTGTAGTGATTCTGCATCGCGATGAAGCGGTGCCAGCCGTGCTCCTTAGCCAGATAGAGCGCCTTCGAGAATTGCCATGCCGCCATGCTGCTGGCGCCCAGATAGCGCACCTTACCGGCCCGCACCAGCGAATCCAACGCATCCAGCGTCTCTTCAATCGGCGCGTTGAAATCCCAGCGATGGATTTGATAGAGATCGATGAAATCCATACCCAGGCGCCGCAGCGAATTGTCGCAGCCTTCGATGATGTGCTTGCGGCTGAGCCCCTTCTTGTTGGGGCTTTTGCCCATTTGTCCGCAAACTTTGGTGGCCACGATGATTTCATCGCGCGAGGCCATCTCTCTCAGATACACGCCCGTGATCTCCTCGCTCAAGCCGGCCGAATACACATCGGCGGTGTCGAAGAAATTGATCCCGGCCTCAATCGCGATCTTGAAATGCTCGCGCGCGTCTTCCTTGTTTACGTGCCAGCCTTTCGTGCCCAGCGCCCAATCCGGCAAATCGCCCCCGCCATAGCTCATGCATCCCAAACAGATGCGGGACACAGTTATTCCGGTCTTGCCTAGTAACTTATATTGCATTGTTTTGTTTGTCGTCTCCGTTAGAAAGTCTAAGTTTAGCTTGATCGGCGTCCAACATTTGGGGCGCGACCTCAGAGACCGGCGACTGTTTTTAAGGACCTACTGGCGAGCTCGATTCCGAAATCAACTGAATAAGCCGCAGCGTGGACAAGTCCAGTTGGTCCCACCCGGGCGCTTGGGATGAATCGGATTATCGCGCGGTTCGAAGTCGTGATAAAGGACGCACTCTTTTTCAAACGCGGCCTGGCCCGAAGAGCAATATTGGTAGCGGAAACGTTTGTAAGAACCGACGTGAACGTGCAGCTGGTTGTTCACGTTGGTGTCCGATCTGCCCACGTAGACCACGTGGAAGTTGACAAGATCGGAGGAGTCCTCCAGTACATAGGCGCCCGGGCGGTTCTGGCCGACTTCCTCATCGATCACCCGATCGGTGAGGGCGAAGGGGCCCAGCAATCCGTTCTGCGCCATCGCGCGACCTCCTCGCGTCACGTGGTAGTGCGAGGACCCAGGCTGTCAACGACAACCAGATACACATCCTCTCCGCGAACGCAGAGCGCGCGCAGGCAACCAACGTAGCCCGGGCGAGAGATGAAACTAAACAGTTGTCACCCCCGCGGCACTGAAACTGGGCTTATTATACAACTGATGAAGCACAGCACCGATCGCATTCTGACCACGCACGCCGGACGCCTGGATGGTCCGCGCGACTTGCGGGAGATGACCTTCAGCTTTATGTCCGGACGCGGACCCGATCTTGCCACCGTCATGGCGCGCGTGCAATCCGGGATCACGGAGACCATTCGCAAGCAGGCGGACGCGGGTATCGACGTCATCAGCGACGGGGAACTGGGCAAGATCGGCTTCGGGTTCTCGTATTATGGCAAGCGCCTCTCCGGCCTGGGGACGCGCAAGGTGAATCCCGGAGAAATCGCTTGGATGGGCGGCAATACCGGTGAGCGCGTTGAATTCGCCGAGTTTTACAAGGACTTGAACTTCGAACAGTTCCTGCCGCCGGAGCGAACCATCTGCAACGGACCCATCGCATACATCGGACAGCAGGAAGTGGCGAACGATGTGGCCTTATTCAAACGAGCGCTGGCCGAAGCGGGCGCAAGAGCGGAGGATACGTTCCTGTGCGTTCTGGCGCCAGGCTGGCTGGAACACTTCTTTCACAACGAATATTATTCCAACGACGAGCAGTATATTTTCGCGCTGGCAGATGCCATGAAACACGAGTACAAGGCCATCGTGGACGCGGGGTTCATCTTACAGCTGGACGATCCGGCGCTGCCGGACACCTACGACATGATCGTGCCCACGCCCACCATCGCCGAGTATCGCAAGTTCGCCGAGGTGCGGATCGACGCGCTGAATCACGCGCTGCAGGGGCTGCCGGAAGATCGCGTGCGCTATCACATCTGCTGGGGAAGCTGGCACGGCCCCCACACGCACGACCTGCCGTTGAAGCACGTGGTGGACCTGATGCTGAAGGTGAAGGCCGGCGCGTATTCGGTGGAAGCGGCCAATCCGCGGCATGAACATGAATGGAAGGTCTGGAAGGACGTGAAGCTGCCGGACGGCAAGATTCTGATCCCCGGCGTGGTCAGCCACGCGAGCAACGTGGTGGAGCATCCCGAGCTGGTGGCCGATCGCATTGTGCTCTACGCCGGTCTGGTGGGCCGTGAGAACGTCATCGCGGGAACGGATTGCGGGCTCGGCCTGCGCGTTCATCCGCAGATCGCATGGGCCAAGCTGAAGGCGCTATCGGAAGGCGCGGCGCTGGCTAGCAAACAACTCTGGAACTGATTACCAGGGCACCCGCCCTTCCTCGTTGAAGTACCCGCCGGTGGGTCCATCGTCGCCGATGGTGGCGTATTCGATGGCGGCCACGGCCCCTTGCGCCGCGCTGCGCGGGCCGCTGTGGTTGTTCAGGTCCGTAGCGCAATAGCCGGGGCAGATCGCATTCACCTTGATGGACGTGTCCTTCAGCTCTTTTGCGAATTGGACGGTCAGGCTATTCAGCGCGGATTTCGACGTGCAGTAGCCCAGCGCCAGGAAATCGGCAAACGGCGAATCCAAGTTGCTCGACAGCGTGAGCGATCCCAAACTGCTGGAGACGTTTACGATCCGGCCATGCTTCGATTTCTTGAGCAGCGGCAGCATAGCCTGAATCACAGCCGCGGGGCCGAAGAAATTCGTCTCGTATACTTCGCGCACTTTAGCTAGATCCACCGTGCTGGGCTTGGCGTCCCATTCGGCGATTCCGGCATTGTTGATCAAAATATCCAGACGGCCGAACTCCTTTTCGATCCACTGGGCGGCTCGCTGCACGGTCCCTGCATCGGTGACGTTCAATTCGACGAAGCGCGCATCGGCGCCCTCGGCCTTTAACGTGTCGACCGCTGCCTGGCCACGCGCTGCGTCCCGCGCGCCCACCAGGACTTTGATCTTCTTCGCGCCCAAACCGCGCGCGATCTCATACCCGATTCCTTTGTTTGCGCCGCTGATGAGTGCAACGTCACCTTGAAAGAGTTCCACGTTAGCCATAAAAAGTCAGTCTATATGATTGGGAGCTTGTAAACCCGGGAATGGGAAATTTCGTCTACACGCGCATGAAAATACAACTACTCGCTGCAACCGCACTCGTGGCTCTTACGTCTATGCTGGCTCACGCGCAAACCTCCGGCGGCCCGCCGACGCCGCCCACACCCGCCCAGATGGTCGCGAACCAGGTGGCCAGGCTTACTAACCTGCTGGACCTGAACACGACGCAGCAGGCATCCGCCACCACCATCTTCACCACCGAGCAGACCGCGCTGGCCACGCTGAGGACCAGCATGCAGACCGCGCGCTCCGCGCTGCAAACCGCAATCAAGAGCGACGACACCAGCACCATCGGAACCGAGTCCACCCAGATTGGCGCCTTGATGGGACAGGAGGTGCTGGCCCAAGCTACCGCCGCCGGCGCGTTCTACGCCATCCTGACGGCCGGTCAGCAGACCAAATATGAATCACTCGGGCCCATGGGCGGCGGTCCGGGCGGTTTCGGCGGCCCTGGTGGACCGGGACCTCGCCTGGGCGGATCGCACTAATAGACGCCATGCAACTGTCGGCAACGTCCGAATTGGAGCCCGCGATACGTCCGGACGTTGCCGTTCTGGCCGGAGAGTTTGAGGCGCTGGTGCGTTTGTACCGGCCCCAAGTGTTTCGCTTCGCGCTGGCTTCCTTGTGCGACCTGGACGCCGCCGAAACCGTAACTCAGGATTGTTTTCTTCGCGCGTATCAGGCGCGCGAGCGCTTCCGCGGGGACTGCAGCATGCACACCTGGCTGATGCAGATTGCAGTGAATCTCATTCGCGATCATATTCGCAGCCGGCGTTTTCAGTTTTGGAGACGCGCCAGCCTGACGGCTAAGCCCGTGGATGCCGCCGGTCAAACCATCGCCGACCGCGCGCGATCTCCGGAAGCTCAGGCGTTATTAAATGAACAGGTGGCGGCCATTTGGACCGCGGCCGAAGGGCTGCCTGAAAAGCAGCGCACCGTCTTTCTGCTACGCTTCGTGGAAGACATGGACTTGCTGGAAATTGCCGTGGCGACGGGCATGAAGGAAGGCACGGTGAAAACTCATCTGTTCCGCGCATTGCGCGCGGTGCGGAAACGTCTGGGAGAAACCATATGATGGCGCATCTGTCTTCAGAGCAAATAGCGGAATGCATAACGGGCCAGCCGAGCCGCACGGTGTCGGAGCATGTTCAGGATTGCCCGGCGTGCGGTGCCAAAGTGGCGAGCTTTCGCGAAGCTCTGGGCGAATTTCGCGGGGCGGTTCGCGCCTGGAGCGAAGATCAGGCATGCGCCGTGCGGGCCATTCCCCCTAGCGTCGCGGAGCCGCGTTCCTGGGCTGCTTCGCACCAGTTCGCATGGGCCTTGCTGATGGCCGCCGTGTGTATTATCGCGAGCTTCGTCATTCCGCGCCGCGGAGGTGACGCGGCAGCCAGCAGCGACGCCGTGTTGCTCAATCAGGTGGACAGCCAGGTGTCGCGCACCGTCCCCGCGTCCATGGAACCGCTCATGAAACTGGTGGTCCAGAAATAATCATGACCCGCGCCTGTCTCGTTTTGCTGGTAGTCATCTTCGCCACGGGCTTTCTGGGGGCGCAGGATGGTCCGCCTCCGCCCATGCGTCCCAATCGTCCGCCCATGGAACGTGCTTTTCATGGCGGGCCGCCGGGAAGATGGTGGACGGATCCGGCGTTGATCCAAAAACTGGGGCTGACCGCCGATCAACAAAAGCGCATCGACGGGTTGTTTCAACAAAGCCGCCTGAAGCTGATCGATCTGAGCGCGGCGGTCCAGAAGGAGGAAGCGATCCTGGAGCCGCTGCTCGAAGCGGACCGCCCGGACGAATCGCAAGTGCTGGCTCAGATCGATCGCGTTGCGCAGGCCCGCGCGGAGCTGGAAAAGGCCAACGCGCGGATGCTGCTGGGCTTCCGTGGCGTGCTCACGCTGGAGCAGTGGAAGAAGCTGGAGCCGGAAGGGCCGCACCGGCGGGGAGAACATCCCTAGAGCCAGGAAAAATCTTCAGCGGTGAACGCACCGTTACCCATTTGTTTCAAACATTTAGATTTTGGAACTTCGCGTGCCCTTTCTTGCAGCGAGGAAGGGACTATGAAACTTAAAAGAATACTTGCTACCGCCGCGTTGGCGATGGGAACCTCCTTTATCAGTTCAACCGCGTTTGCCCGCGTAGGCGTAGATGTCGGCATTTCCGTGGGTGGTCCGCCGCCGCCTCCTAGAGTTGTGGGTCCGGTTGGCGTCGCGCCGGGGGCCGGCTATGTGTGGACCAACGGCTATTGGAATTGGACCGGCGGTACGTGGGGCTGGGTGGACGGACGATGGGCCGTTCCACCGCGCGGCCATCGCGTTTGGGTGGAGCCCTATTATCATCCTTACGGCGGTGGCGCATACCATTACCATCGCGGCTACTGGAGATAAGCCTCTACACGCTTGACAGCGCGGCTTCGTCAGAATTGTCAATGAGACGAGGCTTATTGTTAAGCGGGATTGCCGTAGCAGCTGCGCTCATTTTGTGGGCGCAGGAGCACCGCGAGCGGCCTGTAACGCCGGCTTACGAAATGAAGGCCGTGCTGCCGCGTGAAACGTCACCCGCTCAGTACCAGCAAGCAGATCAGCGCGAACTGCAAGGTCTGGCGGAGCAGGGTTGGCAGCTAGTCGGGGTAGTGCCGTACGTTTACAAGAACGAAGAGCGCGGCACACCCGACTTGGCGCCACGGCCCATGGTCACCCAGACTTATCCTGCCTATTTTTTCCAACGCCTGCGACCCGTTCGCTAGTTCCTGCTATATTCGAAGGCTTGGCAGATTCCAACTACGGTCGATATTACGAAGACTTCGAGCCCGGACAGTCATTCCGTCACTGGCCCGGCCGTACCATCACCGAGTTCGATGACACGCTCTTCAGCCTGTTGAGCATGAACCAGCACCCGGTGCATGTCGACGATCACTACGCCGCGGGGACCCAGCACGGACAACGGCTGGTGGAAGGTCCCATTGTTATCAGCCTGGTGATCGGAATCAGCCAAGCCGAGGTGGGCGGCCGCGCTCTTGAAACGCTCGAATATTCAGACGTCCGGCATGTCGCTCCTGTGTTTCATGGCGATACCATCTACGCCGAATCCACGGTCAAAGGAAAGAGCGAACTAGCAGACGGGCGGGGTGTCATCCAGGTGGAGCACCGCGGCGTGAATCAACGCGCAGAGACGGTCTTGACTATGCTTCGCAAGATCGTCGTTCCGCACCGATAGCCGCCACTTGCGACGGGTGGTTAATAACATTAATCAAAAGTTGCTTGGCGGAACGCACGCAGCATGGTAATTTAATCAAGTCCCTATTTCTCGTAAAGGAGGCGCCCATTGCATTCTGATCCTCGATTCGCAATTTCCGCGGGTTGCCTCTTAACCTTCCTGGTTCGCTAGTCTCCCGCGTCAACCGAGTCTCCCGATCAAGCGCTCTGCGCGCAGAAGGAGGAATTTAATGACCCAGATCAAAGTCTTTCAAGGCACCCGGTCCGTGGATGCTCCCCGTCTGTGCGACTCCTGCTCCAACGGGGTGGTTATGCGCGGTCCCGCGGACAGCGAAGAGTACATACACTGTTCGCTGATGGAAAAACCGATCAAGATGCGCGTAACGGAGTGCAACCGCTACGTGGATCGCTCAAAGCCGTCGCTGTGGGCGATGAAAGAGATCGCTTGGGTGCTGCAGTCGGATTCCAAGCGGCAGAAAATCGGCTTCGTCACGGCCAAGGAGTGGCGGAAGCTGAACGAAGACGAGAACCTGGTCCCGGCGATCTTCGATTAGTTCTATTCGCTGGCGATCCAGTGAGTGATCTTGGGCGGGACGTCGCCCAGATGAAAGGCGAGGGCCCGCGTCTGGACTTCGCGATCGGAAACCGTTACGCGCTCGTGCTGGCGCATATGCTCGGCCCAGCTTGCTACTACAAACGTCTCGATGTAACGGCCGGGCGTGGCGGCATCCTCAAACAGTCCCCAGCGAATGGCTCCGTCGCGGCGGCGAATCCTGCGAACGAGCTGCATGGCGCCCGAGAACTCGCGGGCGGTGGCGGGATCGATGGAATATTCCACTGTCACCAACACCGGTCCGTGTTCCTCGTGCCGCTGGACAACCAGAATTGGTTCCGGCCAATGTCCGGAGGGGGTGGTGTCCAGCTCACGCAATCCAGCCAACTGCAGCCGGAAGGTCGCGGCGGCCGCGCAGAGCAGAGCGATGCCCGCGCATAGCAGCGTGGAGCGCAGTCCGATGCGCGTTGAAACCGCGCCCCACAGCACGCTGCCCACGGCCATCGCACCCTGGAACACCAATAAATAAACGGCCAGCGCGCGTGCGCGCACCCAGGACGGAACGGACGTTTGCGTTACGGTGGTGAGCGTCGAGTTCACCGTCATCCACGCGACGCCGGTAACGATGAGCGCCAGAGCCACCGCGCCAAAGCTGCTCAGATAGGCCATCAAAACGTTGGCGGCGCCGAACAGCGCCGTCGCGGAAGTCACCAGTACGTCCTGCGAGAACCTCCGGCGCAATCGATGGAGCATCAGAGCGCCCAGGATGGAGCCGGCGCCCAGACAGCCCAGCAGCACGCCATATCCGGTGCTATCGCGATGCAGTTCCACCTTCGCCACCAGCGGCAGCAGGGACCACAAGGCGCTGGCCGAAATGATGAAACTGCCGGACCGCAGCAGCACGGAATGAATGGGCGGCGCGAATCGCACGTAGCGCATTCCGGCCCACATGGCCGCGCCCACGCTCTCGGTGGAGAGTGGCTGCGGGTGTTGTTCCGGTGAGCGACGCCACAGATAAAGCACGATCATTACGCCGACGAACGAAAGAGCGTTCAGGATAAATGCCGCGCCCGCGCCGATAGCCGCAACCACCGCGCCGCCCAGCGCGGGCCCGACGGCGCGCGCCAGGTTGAAGCCCACGGAGTTGAGCGCGATGGCGGAGGGGAGCTCCGTGTTCGGAACCAGATCGGGCATGATGGCCTGCCACGTGGGGCCGTTCATGGTAGCGCCCAGGCCCAGCGCGAAGGTCAGCCACAGCAGCGTCCACGGGCCGGTGGATCCGGTGAGCGTCAGGACGCCCAGCACGGCGGCAGCGGCCAGCATCAGGCCTTGCGTTACCAGCAGCAGTTTACGGCGATCGAAAAGATCGCCTCGGAAGAACGCTCGCTCGGACCAAACCCGATTGCCAGAGCATTGTAATTGTCGTACACCAGCTCGATGGCCCCCGGCAACCGCGACCGCATCTCGGGCAGCACGGCGTGAACCTGGTCGGCGATCTCCGGAGTGAACTTGGCGATGAAGGCCGCGAGTTGATCTTTGGGTGAGAGGGCTTTCATCGCATGCGCG
>Ga0209006_10003147_pt1 | contig 14989 bp, 10 predicted proteins | sample JacPin_JW_Ref_O2_FD_188567 | JGI IMG/M metagenome (GOLD analysis project Ga0209006, IMG submission 188567) | Forest soil microbial communities from Algoma, Ontario, Canada - Jack Pine, Ontario site 1_JW_Ref_O2 (SPAdes) (version 2) | ecosystem: Environmental > Terrestrial > Soil > Boreal... | reverse complement strand
GGCGTAGATGAGCCAAGTTACGCGAAACATTCGGGGACCGAGAAGTTCGCTCTATGGAGGCAACACCGATGAAAGTTATTGGAATCATGAGTACCACGGCCCTGTTCTTACTGCTGGGAGCCACTCTTCCCGCCTTCGCGCAAGAAGAGCATCACGAAGAAGCGGCTAAACCGGCGAAGCAAGAAGAGGCCAAGCCTGCAAAGCAGGAAGCCGCTAGGCCCGCCAAACAGGAAGCTGCCAAACCGGCGAAACAGGAAGAAGCCAAGCCTGCAAAACAGACGCAACAAGCCAGGACTGAAAAACAGCAGCCAGAGAACAAGCCGGCCAAGCAACAGGAACAGGCGAAGCCGGCAAAACAACAAGAGCAGGCCAAAGCCGAAAAACAGCAGGGCCACGGCGCTAACGGTGTCCAGCAACACGCTCAACGGTCCGCGGCGGAACAAAAGAGGCAGCGTTCCGCGCCGGCATTGCGGCTTAGCGTCCGGGGCAGCGGTCGGATACCGGACGACCGTTTCCGTGCAAGCTTCGGTCACGAACATGTTTTTGTGATCAACGAACCGGTAATGGTGGGCGGGTTTTCACGTTTTCAATATAGCGGCTTCTGGTTTGGATTCGTGGATCCCTGGCCGGAAGGCTGGTATTACACGGATGGCGTCTACGTGGACTTCATTGATGGCGGATATTATTTGTACAATCCTTACTATCCGGACGCGCGCGTTAGCATCAGCGTCGTAATCTAAGCGGTCTCGAATATCGCTCCAGGGGCGGCCGAGAGGCAAGCGCGTCGAGCCGCCCCTGCGGGGTTTTGAGGACGGTGGGGCTGTGTTCGCAAATCGGCTGAAAACTTTTCTTAAGCTTGGGAAAAACAGTAGCGCGAGGTGAAAGATGGATGAGTCTAAGAGACAAGCAGTTCGGTTCCTCGAAAAAGAAATCAAGACCTACATAGCGCTGGCATTATTTCTGTCAAAAGAAGGGATTAAGCAGCGCGTGCAAATGGAAGAAAAGGATATCGTTATAGGCCCCACATACTACAAAGAGAGAATGAAGGAAGCCAGGAAGCTCGTAAACGAACTGCGAAAGCCTGCCTGAAATTCAGCCGCACGCTTGGCGTAGAGCTGCCGGCAGGCCAGCAAGCGCGGATAGAAATGCGAATTAACGTCCTGCGTAATACCCTTCCCTCGTTTGGACAACCAGGTCCTTCTGTTTGGTGACGAGATGGATCTTGTGGTATCCGGGAGTAGCGTCCGCTTTATCGGGTGTGTAACCCAAGGCGTACTGATTGCGCAGTTCCTCGTCAATGGCGGTGTAGATCTGGTCGATGGGCTCCTTTTTGGTAACTTCAAAGAAGCGGCCGCCCGTCTCTCGGGATATTTGCTCGAGGATTTTTTTCCCATCGGGGCGCGATTCTTCCGGATATCGACGGTGTCCACCGCCGCCCATTCCACCTCCGTGGCCGCCGCCGTAGCCGCCGCGATTTCCTCCGTATTGTTCCTTATCAGCGAAAAGGATCGAGTAAACAAGAGTGTCCGCGCGTTGGGCCGTTTCGATGCAGTCTCGCAAACTTTCTTTGCTGCCGCGGTCCACTCCATCAGAAAGGATGATGAGGGCTTTGCGTCCTTGCTGCTTTTTCGTGATTTCATTCGATGCGAGGTATATCGCGTCATAAAGCAAGGTGCCGCCCCCAGCGTGACCGTGCCTATCATGATCGCCGCCGGATGAATCGCCGCCTCCAGAGTTTGAAAATTGCGGCGCTCCCAGCTGATCCAGGGATGCTTCGAGTTTCTGGCGAGACGAAGTGAGATCCTGAAGGAGCTCGACTTCATAATCAAAGTGAATAACGAAAGCTTTGTCCTTATCTTCGCGCAGAACGTGGTCTAGAAACACGTGACTCGCGTCGCGCTCCTGGTCCAGAAGGCGCCGCTGGCTCATGCTGGTGTCCACGAGCAGGCCGAGAGTGAGCGGAAGGTCGGAGTCTCGCGTGAAATAGGCTATGGCCTGAGGATGACCGTCTTGTTCCACGACGAAATCATCTTTGGTCAGATTGTTAACGAGATGAGCGTGTTTGTCGCGCACTGCGGCAAACATGGTGACCATTCTCACGTCCACAGAAATTGACGGGCCCTGCTGGCTCATCAGCGGGACCGCGGCTATCGGCAGTAAGGCCAGGAGAAATAGAACGCATGGCTTCTTATAGACAAACAATCTGTGGATTTTGGTGATCATGTGAGAGTCGGAAAGTGACCGCCGGACGCACTTCCCCCTGACTGGTTCTTTCCTTGATTATTCCGGTCCAAAGGCTGGAAAGTTCCAATTTTCTTGCATGAGCGGACAGCTCGAATTCCAGTGCGATATTCGTGGACGTTATTCGGAATGCAGGCGTTGATTGAACGGCCAAGTGGATTTCAGCTTTGCCCAAACGAAGAAAACCAGCACGCCGGTCAGCAGGGTGAGCAAGCCAATCTTGATGTACAACCAGCCCGAGGTGAGAAAAATGTAAGCCCATCCAAAGAAAGCGATAACCATGGGGACGGGATAGAACCACATTTTGTACGGGCGCGCGCCGTCTGGGAATTTTTTGCGCAGCAGAGGAATGGCGAACAACTGTCCGAGAAACTGCACCAGGATCCTGGTAGTGATTAAGGCGCTGACGAGCTGATCGAGCTTCAGGAATGCGGCCGCCACCGATACAGCTCCGAGAACGAGCAGAGAAACTCGCGGATAATTCTTAGTGGGATGCAACCTGGCAAACGGGCGAAAAAAATAGCCGTCAACGGCCGCGGCATAAGGGATTCGAGAATAGCCGAGAAGAAGTGCAAAAACACAACCAAAAGCCGACCAGAGAACCAAAATTGTTACGACGATGGCCGCGCCTCGGCCGTAAAGGCGCTGCATGAAATCGGCCACAATGAAATTCGAATGAATTCCTTCGCGCCAGGGTACCACTCCGATGATGGCGAGATGCAGCGCCAAATATCCTATGCAGCAGATCGCGAGCGAATAGAGAATTGAGCGCGGGACAACGTAGCCCGGATTTTTGACTTCATCACCGATGTAGCAGACATCGTAATAGCCGAGATAATTAAAAACGGCGATCAGGGTGGCGCTGCCGAGTCCGAGGACGAACCCTCGGTTGAACGCAAACGCCCCGGCGGGAAAATCGAACGCCAAATGAGCGTTGAAATGCGGAAAGCCGGTAACAACGATGGCCAGCATGGCGAGAACGGTGCCGATCCAGAGAGTTACCGTGATTTTGCTCAGGAAATTAATCTGGCGGCATAACAGGAACAGCGCGGCAAGTCCGGCCGCAACGGCGACGTATTGCTGGCCTCGTGCGGTGAGTCCGGGCCAGAGATACGATGAATAATTTCCGAATCCAATCATTCCCGACGCAACTTCTAACGGGCCACTTAAAACGAATTGCCAAATAAAGAGAAACGCCATTAGGCGGCCCCAACTATTGCGGCCGTAGGCTTCGCGAAGAAAATGATAGCTGCCGCCTGAACCAGGCAATGCAGCGCCCAGTTCGCTCCATATCAGGCCGTCGGAAACCACGATGAGCGCGCCCGTGAGCCAGCCCAACATGGCTTGAGGGCCGCCCATCGATGCCATCAACAGCGGGATGGTGATGAAAGGGCCGATGCCTACCATGTTCGACATATTCAGTGCGGTAGCTTGAAGCAAGCCAAAACCGCGCGACAGATGAGGGTGTGCTTCGGTTTTCATTTGTTGGGAGCCGAGGGGATCGCGGGAGGCATCTTTTGTCGTCAGAGCAGGATTCGTTTGATGCAGGTCAGTTCGCAAAAATCGCGCAGTGCGTTATATAGGTCGGCGCCGTATCCGAGGCAGGCATATTCGTTGGTCCAATTTTGAATCAGCGCATCTATATCGCAATGAGCAGTAACAAATCCATGCGGCCAAAAAGGGATTCCGCATTCGTTGAGACGGCGTTCGATCTGGTCGGCGGGCGGCTCAAAAATGCTGCAGCGCGCGATAGCCATTTGAAATATTCCATTTACGCGCCCCAGACGCGCAAGAACACCTTCGCCCACTTTGCAAATCAGTTTGATGGAAACGCCGCCAGCCTTGCCTTCCGTGGGAATTCCGTGAGTGGCGAAGCCCGCCGGCCCTAGTTTTCCTGCGAGAGACGGGGGGCAGGCGCCGTCGCCGATTATTTTTATTTCCTTGGTGCGTTTGTCGATGTGCTGCAAATCTCCGTAGTACACCGGTTCTTTGCTGAGTTTCCCGAGGAGAAAAACCGTGAGCGCGGTGTTCAAATCACCGAGGGTTGAGGTGCCATAGCCATCTTCCAGCATCATGCTCTGCGCGAAACATGTTGCGGCGTAATCGTCGCCGAGCCCGGGAAAAGATTGGATGGTGTAGAAATTAAATTTCTCCGCATCCACTATTTCTTTTAAGGCTAGATACAGGCGAATCGATTTCTCGTTCACGACGTTTTTTTCGGGCGCGGCACCGAATAGTTTTTTGAGCCGGGGTTCGAGGTTGGACATTTTCTGCGGCGATACGCGTTCAGCCGCTTGGATAAGCTGAGTTGTGTCTCGCGAATCGATGTCGATGCCGAACATGCGCATCCATTGTGACGGATCGGCTGCCCCGCAAGTCTGGCCCATGCCCCGGCCGCCAAATGTTCCAACTGTGCTCATGTTGAGAATGTTTTTCAGGTGAGCCGCCTGCGCGTAGCTCACGATGCTCGCGACGGTGTCGCGGTCCTCAGCACTGCCGTAAACAAATTTATGCGCCAGGCCAATTTCGAGCAGGCCTCCGTGCATTACGAGACCGCCGACAGGACGCCAGCCTTGCGAGCCGTCGTGGGTCCACAGCAACACCGCTTTGCCCGTCGCTGCGAAATCGCGGATCGCGCCAACAAGGTGCGCCGCCCAAACCCAAGTTCCAGAGAACAGAATTACGGCATCGACCGCGTCATTTGATTTCATCGCTTTCAGCGCGGCTTTGGCTTCTTCTTTGGAGGCAACGATCACATCATGCTCAACGATTTTTAAGCCGGCCCCTGCAAGAGCTTTCTTTGAATTTCGAATGATTGCGTCGTCGATGAAAGGAGTTCCTGATGGATCCTTCAAGCCATCTTTGTGAACACCATAAACGATAAATCCCACGGTCGGCTGAATCACTGGCTCTCCTCTTCTGATTGGGCGCAAGAATTTGCGTCACGAAGTGTTTTTAAAGCGGCGCAGAGATTTCGATATTGCCTTAACTGGCTTGCGTACAAATTTGCAAGAGCGATATCGGGGTCAACGACTTCTCTTTCGCGGACGACTCGCTCAACTGCGTCTGCAATTCGCGTGTACGTGCCGACCGCTACGCCAGCCAGGATCGCGGCACCCTGACAAACGGCGTCGTCGCATTGCATCACGTGCATGCGGCAACCCGAGACGGCGGCGCGTAACTTTATGCCGAGCGGCGAACGCGTCCCTCCGCCGGTCGCATAAAGATCCTTGAAATCCCCTGTTGCGCTCTTCAGCATTTGCGTGACTTGCGCAAGTTCGCAGGCAATTCCTTCGAGAATGCCTTGATAAATTTGGCTTCGGCTGCTTTCGGAAGATAGTCCAAAAATTGTGGCGCGAGCACGAGGATCGAAGTCCGGATTGCATGTTCCGATCAAGTGCGGCGTGATACACAGACCGGTTGGAGCGCCCGACGACTGTGCTTCCAACTGTGAATACTGATCCGGTTCATCCGCGCCGGAGTTCGATTCTTTCAAAGGCGCGTTGCGGCCGTAAATTAAATCGTGGAACCACTGGACCATGATCCCCGACGGAAAATACGCGAGGGTGAGAAATTTTCCTGGAACAACGTGGGCGTAAGAGTTCAATCGCGCGGAGAAAGCCGCTTCACCCAAGCTCGGTTCATCGGACGCAACCACAAGACATTCGTACGTCCCCATCGAGTCAGACACGCGGCCGGATTTGATTACGCCCGCGCCCAAAGCTCCGCATGCTTGATCGTGGCCGCCAACCACGACGGGGGTGCCGTGCTTCACGCCGAGCGCACTAGCGGCTTCAACATTCAACTTTCCGGCAATAGTGCCGGCCGGAACTGGCAGTGGAAGTTGATTCGCCGTCAAGCCGACGGCGTCTAAAATTTCCTGCGACCAACAATCTCCAATCACGTCGAAGGCCAGGAATCGCGAGGCCAGCGAATAGCCGACGTAGGGGGGCAAACCCATTTTTACGTGGATGAAATCCGTAACACTCAAAAAGCGGGCGGCATCGGAATAGATTTCCGGTTGATGCTCGCGAAGCCATAGAATTTTTGGGATCGGATACATGGGGTGAGCGACCAAGCCAGTTTTTTCGAAAATACGGCGAGATCCGATGGCCTGCTCACACCATTTTGCTTCGCGTGCGGCGCGGGTATCGATATTTAGTATTGCAGGGCCGACTGCAGCGCCTCGAGCGTTCACAGGAATGAAAGTTTCTCCGTGCGAACTCAGGCAAACGGCTTGAACCGGATTGTGGCCCAGATCCCGGGTTACTTCGCGAGATGTTTCGCACACGGCTCCCCACAATTTTTCGGGATCCATTTCCGCGAAGCCGGGCCGCGAGAAAACCGGCGAGTAAGGACGAACGCTGCGGGCAATCACTTCCCCCGCCTCTGTAAACACCAGAGCTTTGCACTGGCTTGACCCGATATCGATGGCGAGCAGGCTCATTCGGTGCGCCGGACTACTCTTTTGCGACTTCCAGCAAAAGATGTTCGTGAAATTGGGTTGCAAGCTTGGGATTCCGGCTATCGATCGTTCCCAGATCGCGGTTGTTTTCGTAATCAGTTACGTGATATTTGCCGGTAGCTAATCCGCGCAGTTCGATTGTTCCGCTCCAATCTGCTGACGCTGTAGGCGCGAAGAAGGCGTAATACATTTTTCCACCTTTCTCGACTGCATAACCTTCGGGGACATCATAACCATAGACGTAAAGGTCACGGAAATCTCCGCGCGACAGCATTTTCTGGTTATAAATAGTTATCCATTTTTTCCAGTCGGCTTCCTTTTCTTTGGTGAGGTAAACATTTTTGAGTTTTGGGCCATATTCAGGCCACGTGAACTTAGTGCCCAGCACTCCGCCGACGCCAACTGTTGAGGCGAAATCGCGTCCGATGTCTTGTTCGTTACTCGAATTGACTCCGGTGATTTTTGTGAGTTCCACGTGGTCGCCATACACCGCCGCGTAAGGTCCCAAAAGCGCTTTATACATTTTGATTCGCTGCCTGACTTGCACGGAGCCAACCGGATCGCCAGTGACGGCTTGATCGATGAACGGAAGCCAAGCCATATTCGGCGGAGTTCCGCAGGGGCAACTCTGCGTCACGCTCTCGGGTTTCAAAGCCCGCGTGGTCTGAAAAATAACTTTGTAAATTTCTCCCATGGCCTGTGTGGAACCGTAAGGCGACTTGTGATGGTGCTTCGGGTTGTAACAGGGCGGCACGGCAAAAGAAAAGTCCAGCTTGTGGCCGTCGAATCCCCAGTCGCTTACGAAACGTTTTGTCAGTAGGCGATAGTATTCCTGAACCTCTGGAACCGCGGGGCACAATCCTGCGAGGCCTGCGGTCATTCGAGCGTGCTTGCCGTCCTTAGCAAGCATCAGCCAGTCGGGGTGCTCTTTCACAACGTCCGCAAGTTTGTAAGGACGATTGTCGAGCATGTCAATTCCCTGCCCGTCTTCCACGACGATGGGAATCCACCACAGCGTGATGCGAAGTCCAGCCGCGTGGAAAGCGTCAACAATTTTCTTGATGCCGTCAACGCCGAGATCAGGGCGCGGAAGCCAGTCACCTCGGATGCTGAACCAGCCGGCGTCAAGCGTGGTCCATTTCAATCCCAATTCCTGCAACTTGGGAATGGTGCCGATCATTTGTGCTGGAGTGAATTTCAGTTCATAGCCCCAACCGCACCAGTTCGCTTCGTAATCCGCGGAGTTTGGTTTCGGGATTTTCCAGCCCTGCGCGCCCAAAACGTCCGAGTACATTCGCAGAGGCTCGTAATAATCGCCGTGAAACACGGAAAGAAAACTGACGGGCGTCGAGTAAACGTCTCCCGGCTGCAGCGTTTGTGCGGGTTTCAACTCGATCGAGGCATCGACGCGTCCATCGGCGTCCACGCGAACGGGAATGTTCAGTGTGAGCGGCAGAGTTTCCAGGTGGCCAATGGCTTCGCCCATTTCAGCGGTCCAGAACGCAACAATAGGAACGCCGCCGCCAGTGCCGGGGTCTCCCTGCATGACTTGTTCCATCGGATTCGCGCGGGAAAAATCCTTGGAGATTAAAACGACGTTGTCTTTTCCCCATTTTTCGCTCGATCCGTGGAACGACCACATGGCGAACGGACGGATCGTGGCATCGATCAGAGAAGCGTTCAACTCATGGCGCTGGGTGGTGACGGTTTCGAGAGTAGCAGGCGATGCTCCGGCGTTTTTGTACGCGGCGGTTACGAGCGCAAGAGACGGGAAATTGTCGTACACCTCCACCGAAACAGTTTTCTCAATTCCAGGCCTGGATTTGCTGGCGCCTTTAATTTCGATGCGCTTGCCCAACTGGCCGAGGCGATGCGTCGCATTCGCGATTTGTGCGTGGGCTAAATCCATTTCGAAGTCGCGAATCTCTTTGCCATCGATTACGACGTAGTCCGGATCGCTCGAGCCTTTGCCCTGAGGATCATCCATGGTCAGCTCGCGGCCATTCAACTTCAGAAAGCCGCAAAGGTAGCCGGAAGGGAGAATACGAAACTCCGCAGTCGGCGTGTTGACCGAGATGCCGTCCGACTGAACGGTCACCGATATTGCTGACTGTGGTTTTGCCGCTGCGGATGGTGTGTGAGATTTCTGACAGCCTGTAATTGCGAGCAGCGTGGTCACCGTGAGAGCGAACAACCATTTCGAGGCGAACCTACGCTGGCGCACGTAAGATGACTTCGAAGTTGGTCCTGGGCTGCGCATATTCTTTTCTTTGAATCAACCGTAGCAGCAGTTCAGCAAGCACAAGAACGCGGACTACTGCTAGAGAAAGTTCTTCACGCGAGACATCAGCTCGCGCGGACGACGCCCCTGTTCGACGATAGTCGCTCTGCCACTACCGGTCGAAACAGACCCGACTCCACGAAAGTCATTTGGCACACGGAAGAGCAGGATTATGTAGCGAACTCTAGCTTCGGATTTTGCCGGGAGCCAGCGGTAAACCGATTCTCCAAACATTCGATTTTGCTCCACTGTTTCGCGGCGAGGTATGGCGAATGGCGTTGTGCTGAATTCCAGCCCGCGACAAAATGCTTTTCCGTTCCACGGCGCGTGCGACTGATGAAAGCGTTCCACCCAGTTTCCCACCCACGGAAAATCGGCCCGTCGAAATAAATAGGTGACGAGAAGGCCGAGACGCGGATTGCAGGCCGAGACGAACCCCAGCTTGAGTTTCGGGTCGATCAGTTGCGCGGTGTAATGTTCGAATTTCTCTTTTGGAATCGTGCGCAAATTCAAACGTCCACCACCGGCGGCGGGTGCCAGTGGCCAATTAAATTCGGCGGTCGTCTTTAATAAAGGCCGCGTGCTGTATGAAGCTGGACACGTTTTGCCACGCGTCGCAGGCATATCGAAAATTGTGACGCCGGGCTCAACGAAAGGAGGGCCGAAGGTTACATGTTCGTTCCACGAAATTGGGCGATCGAAAGTGGATAGATTCAGCGCCGTTTCTTCGCAGTAGATCACCGGATCTCGAGCGTCGGCTGAAACTTCGCGTATAAACTTAATTTGCGCCTCCGGCAACAAAGCACCGCAGCGGAGTATAGGGGACAAGCCATTAGTCCCGGACCCGCCTTTAATTTGCCACTTCACAGACGGGGCTTCTCCGTGTGTGCTGCGTCCGGCGGCAATTTCATCTTTGGAGGGCGGGCCGAAGTAGTCAAAGCTCAGATTATGGCCTGCGATGCCGGAGAGCAGCCTTCCGTCCGGGAGCGGGCCGTATGTGCGCGAATGTTTTGCGACACTATATTTATGGGGATCGATCGTCTTCCATTGCGGACGCCAGAGCGGGTTGATGCCATCGCAGACTTTCAGATTCAATTCGCAAATATGTCCGCCGCCTTCCAGCACGGAAATATGGCCCCAAGGCGCTTTCAGGCGACAGCCGGAGCGGCCATCCAAAATATCTGCGACGTGTTGAACCGAGATTTTTCCGGCGTGAGTGCGATTCGCTCTCATCGCCTGGCAGAAGATGGCTCTCTTTCGTTCAATGCGGCGCGGGCATTTTGCAGGAACGCGAGCATGTCGTCAGCTTGAAATACATTTCGTCCGAAAAAGACGCCTGCGGCGCCGGCGGCCACGGCTCCCTGGATAAGCGCGAGCGCTTCCGCATCCGACGAGTAGCGGCTACCTCCAAGAACGAGAATAGGAATTGGACATTCTTCCACCACACCGCGCATAGAAACAGAATCGCCCGCATAGTCGGTTTTTATAAGGTCGGCGCCGAGCTCAACAGCCATCCTGGTGTGGAGCTTCAACCACTTCGAATCCGAGGGGTTCTTAACGTTTTTTCCCCGTGCAAGAGTTTCGATGATCAGCGGCATGCCGATACGCTCGCACTCGCGCGCTACGTCCGCGTTGCGCGCCACTTCTTTGGTTTCAAAATCAGAATCGCCCGTCCCCACTGCAAGGTACGTGAGCACGGCATCCGCGCCGTTGCGCATGGCGTCTTCCGGGCGCGCGAGCAGACAGCTTCGAAATGTGGGGGAATCGCCGTCGCCGCCCGGTGCACCCCACAGAGTTGTCCAGTCGATTCGGGCAATGATCCCAGGCATTACCGGTCCGAGCAGCGAGCTAAAACACCTTCGCATCAGGCCAAGGTTCAGCAAAACCGCATCAACGCCGGCTTCTGTAAATCGCCGCACTTGATTCGAGGCGTTTTCAGTGCCTGAAATCGGACCGAGCACCAGGGCGTGGTCGAAAGCTACAACCAAAGATTTCCGGTCGGGCCGGACGATTCGGTTTAGCCGGATTTTTTTGCCGCAGTCGCTCACGAGTTCCCTTTTAATGCCCAGTCAGGTTCATCGAGGACGAGCTGGAAATGATCGCGGGCATGCCTTCGCGACAAGAGCCGCGCCTAGAGACAGCACTATTTTTCGTCGAAATATTGAGGTCGACAACGCTCTTAGCGTATTCCTGATCATCGGGCCCCCTCGTCAACCTGCAGCAGCTAGAAGTAGAATTTCAACGCAAATTGAACCAATCGTGGGGCTCGCGACGCAGTAGCAAAGCCGAATTGCGGAGCTCCACTCTCGATCGAAAAGTTCTCGTTTGTGGTCATCTCGTCCGCGAATGTCAGGTTTGGATGGTTCCAGATATTGAACAGTTCTGCGCGAAACTCAAAATGCATTTGTTCGTGAACTGGAAATTGCTTGATGAAGGATAAGTCCCAATTTTGAAACCCGGGACCTCGAATGATGTTTCGTCCCGCATTCCCAAAGGTTCCGAACACCGTGTTCGAAGCAAATGCGCATGTGTTGAATAATGTTCCCGGTACGCACGGTTTTCCGTTCGGATTTCCAACGACATTGGGGCGCGCGCAATTGAAGACCGCGCCGCCACAGTCGGAATTCGAGATATTCACCAGATCATCGGTGGGCGTAAACCAATTACCGGTCTGCGCCGAGATTATTCCAACAACTTGCCAGTTGCCGACGATTTGGTTGGCAACACCGGAAAGATTTGAGCCAAACCGTTGATCCTTGCCGAACGGAAGGTCATACACAAAGTTGGTTACGAATCTGTGACGAACATCGAAATCCGCGTTGCCATATTCCAGCCCTGGGTCGGTTTGCAACCGGAAGTCCCCTTGATTCTGAGCCCCGAAGTTGGCGTCTGAAGCATCGTCCAGCGCGTGGCTATAGGTATAAGCCACTTCAAATTGCAAATTGTGGGAGAAGCGTTTTTCGAGACGCACTTGCAAACCATCGTAGTTTGAAAATAGGTTCGAGCGCAGAGTATTGATCCCATTATCGATGTTCGGATCGGGCCGCCGAGGAGCGAGCGGGGCGTTGGGGTCGGCCGTCGGCACCGCTTGGTTTCCATTGAACATGCCGAAGAGATTCGAGCCGTGGGAGCCAACGTAGGAAATTTCAAATACGGTATTCGCCGGCAATTCGTACTGGAAACCCAGGAACCATTGCTGCATGTAGGGTGTCGTAATTTTCGGGCTGATGGAGAAAAGCAATGGAGTATTCGGGTCCTTTAGTGAGTTCGCGGGAAATCCCTGTTGCAGCGAGTTGAACCCCGGAATCGAACAATCAAACTGCGGGAAAGCCGGGTTCGCTGCGTTGGTTGAACAAGGCATGTTGAAGGACTGTGTGACGAAAAACGGCGGATTGAAGCCGGGACTGGGATTGGAGTAGGGACCATTTTCCTGGCCACCATAAAAAATTCCGTAAGAAGACCGAAGGACCAGCTTATCGGTTATTTTGTAGGCTAGGCCGACTCGCGGCGCAAAGTTATGGAGAGTTGGCGAAACCAATCCGGGCGAGCCGTTGCGGTCAATCGGAATTTGCGAGGCTAATATCGGTGTCAGTTGGGCATTTTGGCCTTTCGGGACGATTAGGCATCCGCATCCGAAGTCAAAAGTGGCTTGCTCGTTATTGGCTTCTTTCACGGTGGTATAAAGCTCGTAGCGTAAGCCGAGATTGAACGTCAGCCGCGATGATTTCTTGAAATCGTCCTGTACGAATCCCGCGTAAATTTGCCGACGGTAGTCGACATTGTGAAGGTTTACGATTGAGCCACCGTCGGAGATTCCCAGGAGGAAGCTAGCAAACCCGCTTCCCCCGGATCCAGGAGCCGCCGGATTATCGGTGAAACCCGTGCTAAAGTCGGCGGTGCCGCGAGAAGCGGACGGTTGAAATATCGTGAATTGTTCGTAGCGAATCTCCGCTCCAAACTTCAGCGAATGGCGGCCTTTTATCCAAGTGAAATTGTCGGTGAAGACGTAGCTGTTCTGCTTTTCAATCGATGGCAAAAAGCCGGAGCTGCCGAGTTCCGGCGCTGAACCATCGCTGAAGGTTATGGCCGGAAGGCCACCATTAAACGTCCCGGTCTGAAACGGCACACCCGGGAATTTGAGCTCGGCTGAGACGTTCTCGTTGAAGTTATTTTGGTAGCGATGCGCGTTGATGCGGTTATAACCGAAACGAGCCTCGTTCACGTGTGTGGAATCGAAAATGTGAGTTTCGCTTACCGCAACACTCCGATAAGAGAAATTTTCGTGCCCGTCGAAAAAACCGCCGCCATCCAGAACGTTCTGGAACGGGGATGGAATGAAACTTGGCTGTGTTTCATAGCTGAACCGTCCAAAGATCGAGTCCTTGTTTGAAAAGGTGTGGTCCACGCGGACGTCAAAATTGTTGCGGGTTTCGCTGCGCACCGGCACGGCAACGTAATTGAAAGCTGGATTCGACAAGTTCGGTGTGGGAGGCGGAATCAAAGCGGCAAGCCGCGACGCCAGGGGATCGGTCGATCCTGTCGGAAACACATTGGTGGGGTTGCCTGCCCCGTCCACGCCGATAGGTACTCCGCATAATCCGCTGGGATTGGAATTTGTCATCGGTACTACTCGAGTGAGCCTCGCATTGAATATTTCTCCCACAAAAGTCTGATTACCGTTGCAATCAAGGGCCACGGCCCCCGTTGGCATACCCGTGTTCGGATCGGTGGCCATCGCAGGCGTGTTCGTGAGGAGTTCTGAGAAATCCCCGTTTACCATCGCTTGGTCTGGAACTGTCGTAGTTTGCGGTATTCCCTGCCGCAAACGAAACCCTTCGTAGTCGACGAAGAAAAAGGTCTTGTCCTTTTGAATCGGGCCGCCAAAGGTCGCGCCGAACTGGTTCTGCTTGTAGGGCGGCTTCTGCGACGTAACGATGAAGAAAGGAGAGGCGTCGAAAGCGTCGTTCCGCAGATATTCGAAAACATCGCCATGATAAGCGTTGGTGCCCGATTTGATTACGGCATTCAGAATTGCCCCATTGCCTCTTCCGAATTCTGCGCTGTAATCGTTCGTTTGAACTTTGAATTCCTCGATGGCGTCGATGGGAGGTTGAATTACGTAAGACGACTCATTTAACACATCGCCTAAATTTGAATTATTATCGATTCCGTCCAGCAGGAAGTTGTTCTGGAACGTGCGGGCGCCGTCCACGCTGAATCCAAAGCTACCACTGACGCGCGACCCAGGCTCACTGGGAACTACTCCGACCCCGAGTTGTGCCAGTTGTGCGAAATTTCGTCCATTCAGCGGAAGTGTCTCGATGCGCGTCTTGTCCATTACTTGGCCCATCGTGCTTGTTTCAGTTTCCAGCAAGGGGTTCTGGACAACTACCTCAACTTTCTGGGTCACCTGGCCGATTTCCAGCTTTACGTCTGCTTCGATTCTGCCCTGCACATCGAGCTGGACCGGACCTGCCACGGCTGTCTTGAAATTTGCTTTCTCCACGGTGACCAGGTAGCGTCCGACTTTTAGCGGCCCTGCCACATACTCACCACTGTCGTTGGTGGTTGTTTCAAAGTTCGTACCGTGATCGACGTCATGCACCACGATTTTTGCTCCAGGGACCACTCCTCCCCCGCTATCGCGAACGACCCCCACAATGTTGCCGGTGTCCTTTTGCGCCCAGGCGCTTGTGCCGGAAAGAAGAAGCGCCGCCACGAAGAGGACAAAGACCCATCTTCCCGGCGAGCTAAGACGAGGCTTGAGTCGAGCTACGGAATACTTGCGACGCCAGGTAAGAATGCAGGTAGATTGGTTCACCGTTTCCCCCTAAAGTCTCACTCGCGTAGAGATCGCCTTCGTTGATCCAGCCACGCCAGCTCCAGGACACCAAAAACGGACTAGTGGCTCACGTAGTTAGTCCTATCCTGCTCGGTTGTCAACTATTTTTATCGAAAATGATTGATTTTGTAATTTTGCGATCAATTTTGGCCGATCTGTG
>Ga0209006_10003146_pt1 | contig 14991 bp, 14 predicted proteins | sample JacPin_JW_Ref_O2_FD_188567 | JGI IMG/M metagenome (GOLD analysis project Ga0209006, IMG submission 188567) | Forest soil microbial communities from Algoma, Ontario, Canada - Jack Pine, Ontario site 1_JW_Ref_O2 (SPAdes) (version 2) | ecosystem: Environmental > Terrestrial > Soil > Boreal... | reverse complement strand
CCGGCTGCAGCTGCCGTGGCAGTGGGCGCACGTGCAGCTCTCCCCCGATTATCAATTCATCCGCAATCCGGGCTTCAACGCGGCGCGCGGCCCGGTGTCGTTCTACGGGATACGCTTTCATGTCGAGCATTGAGCGCGCAAGCGCGGGCGCTACTTGCGCCAGTAGGTCGGCGTGAAGAGCACCAGCACGCTGAAGATCTCAAGCCGCCCGAGGAGCATGGCGAACGTGCAGATCCACGTCTGCAGGTCTGTAAGGCTCTGATAGGTCTTGAACGGGCCGACGACGCCCAGGCCCGGACCCGCATTATTGATGCAGGCGATGATGGCGCCGAAGGACGAATCGAAATCGAGCCCTGAGAGAAGTAGCGCAAATGTGAGGGCCGCCACCGTCATGAAATACAGAAAGATGAAGGCGAGGATCGAGGCAGCGACGCGGTCCGGGACCGGCTTGCCGCCGACGCGCACGGGGGAGACCGCGCTCGGGTGCACGAGCAGGCGTAACTCACGCAGCGCCTGGCGGGACAGCACCAGAGTGCGGAACATCTTGATGCCGCCGCCGATCGAGCCCGTGCTGCAGAGGATGCAGGAGAGGAACAGCATCCAGATGGGCGCGAATACCGGCCAGCGCGTGTAGTCCTGGGTCACGAATCCCGTCGTCGTCGCGAGCGACACGACATTGAATGCCGAATGTCGCAGCGCCGTGAAAAAATCCGGATACACGCCGTGTGCCGTGAGGAGGACCGCGATGCCGACCACGCTCATGCCGAGCAGCAGGAATATCGCCTTGGTCTCGGGGTGAGTGAAATAGGGCTGCAGCGTCAGGCGCCGCAGCGCCGCAAAATGACAGGCGAAGTTGAGCGATGCGGTGATCATGATGACGATCAGCACGAACTCGATCGACGCGGAATTGAAATACGCGATGTTCGCGTCGTGAGTTGAAAAGCCGCCGAGCCCCACCGCCGAGAAGGCATGACAGATGGCGTCAAACCACGACATGCCGCACACGCGCAGCGCAACGATCCCGGCGATGGTGAGAAACGTGTAGGCGAACCACAGGGTCTTTGCCGTCTGGAAGATGCGCGGCGCGAGACGCTCCTCTTTCACCGGCCCCGGCGAGTCGGCGCGGTAGAGTTGCATGCCGCCGACGCCGAGAAGCGGCAGGATGGCGATCGCAAGCACGATGATGCCGAGCCCGCCGTACCAGTGCAGCGCGGCGCGCCACATATTGATGGCGGGCGGCAGCGTATCGAGTCCCTTGAATACCGTCGCGCCGGTCGTCGTCAGGCCCGACATCGATTCAAAGAAGGCGTCGGTAAAGGAAAGGCCGGGCAGCACGAGTAAGAACGGGATCGCCGCCGCCGCCGACATCAATAGCCAGCCGAGGGTCACGAGCAGGAAGCCGTCGCGCGGCTTCAACTCGCGCGCGTAGGCACGCGTGCTGGTCGCGAGAAGCATGCCCGTGCCGACGCACACGAGCGCCGCGATGACAAAGGATTTACCGCTGCCGCCGTACACCCATGAGGTGACGATCGGCAACACGAACGCGGCGGCGAACGCCGCGAGCATCAGACCCAGAACATGTGCGACGCGCAGCACGCGTGCGTGCGCTTACCGGGCAGGGCCCAGGAAAAGACGCTCGACCGCCTCGACGTGTCTGCGGTCGGAGAGGAACAGGATGACGTGGTCGTCGCAGTGCACGACCGTGTCATGGTGCGCCATGATGACCTTTTCGCCGCGCACGATGGCGCCGATCAGGGCGCCGTCAGGCAGCTTGATCTCCTCGACGCGTTTGCCGACCACGCGCGAGCTGCGCTCATCGCCGTGCACGATGGCCTCCAGAGCTTCGGCGGCGCCGCGCCGCAGCGAGTGCACGCGCACCACATCGCCGCGGCGGACGTGGGCGAGAAGGGAGCCGATGGTAATCGTCTGCGGGGAGATGGCGATGTCGATGCTGCCGCTCTCGATGAGCTCCGCATAGGAGGGCTTGTTGATAAGAGCCATCACCTTGCGGGCGCCCAGTCGCTTGGCGAGCATCGAGGAGAGAATATTGGCCTCCTCGGAATTTGTCAGCGCAGCAAATACGTCCGTGCCGTCGATGTTTTCTTCGATCAGCAGCTCCTCATCCGCGGCATCGCCGTTCAGCACGATGGTGTTTTCGAGAAGCTCGGAGATGCGTCGCGCCCGCTTGGGGTCGCGCTCGATGAGCTTCACCTGGTTCTGCTTTTCCAGAGCCTTGGCGAGGCGGAAGCCGACGTTGCCGCCGCCTGCGATGACGACGCGCCGCAGAGGATGCTCCTCCTTGCGCATCTCGCTCATGACGCGGCGGATGTCGTCGCGTGCCGCGAGAAAAAATACCTCGTCACCATCCTCGACGATCGTATCGCCGCCGGGTGTGATACTGCGGCCGGCGCGGTAGATCGCGACGATGCGCGCCTCGACGTCGCGCACGTGCTCGCGCAGCGCGCGCAGCTGCTGCCCGACGAGGAGCCCGCCCTCGTGCGCGCGCACCGCGACCAGGCGCACCTTGCCGTCGGCGAAATCGAGCACTTGCAGTGCGCCGGGATAATGGATCAGCCGCTCGACATACTCGGTCACGAGTTGCTCGGGGCTGATGAAGACGTCCACCGGCAGCGCCTCTTCACTGAAGAGCTCGGGGCGGCTGGTGTATTCGGCCGCGCGGATGCGCGCGATCTTGGTGGGCGTGCGATACAGCGTGAAGGCCACCTCGCAGGCCATCATGTTGACTTCGTCACTCGACGTGAGCGCGATCAGGATGTCGGCTTCCGCGGCGCCGGCGGCCTCGAGCACCGAAGGATAGGAGGCATTGCCGGCGACGGTACGTACGTCGAGGCGATCCTGCAGATCGCGCAGGACCTCCTCGTCCGTGTCGACCACCGTGACTTCGTTCGCCTCCTCGCGGGAGAGGTGATAGGCGGCGGTGCGACCCACCTGGCCCGCCCCCAGGATCACGATTTTCAACGCATCGGCTCCAGGTTCGCGTACTGGATCATGAGCCACTTCGTCCCCTGCTTCTCGAAGCTCACCTGCACGCGTGCGTGCGCGCCGTTGCCTTCGACGGTGAGGATGACGCCTTCGCCGAACTTGCCGTGACGCACGCGCGCGCCCAAGTGCACACCGGGCGCGGCGGGCTCCTCAGCGCGGAAACGGCCGACTGCGACGGGGCGCGAGAGCTGCATGCGGGGGCGCACCTCTTCGATCAGCTCCTCGGGCACTTCTTTGATGAAGCGCGAAGGCTGTCCGTAGCTGTCGGTGCCGTGCAGCCGGCGCTGCTCGGCGCAGGTAAAGTAGAGCTGCCGCATGGCGCGCGTCATGCCGACGTAGCACAGGCGTCTCTCCTCCTCGAGGCCGTCAATATCGGTGAGCGAGCGCTGATGTGGGAAGAGTCCGTCCTCCATGCCGCACATGAAGACCACCGGGAACTCGAGACCCTTCGCCGAATGCAGCGTCATCATCTGCACGCAATCCTCCCAGGCCTCCGCCTGGCCTTCGCCGGATTCGAGCACGGCATGCGCAAGGAATGACTGCAGCGGCGAGACCTCTTCGATTCCGCCCTCGGGCTCGAAGCCGCGCGCCGCGCTCACGAGCTCAAGGAGATTCTCGACGCGGGCTTCGCCGCGCTCGGCCTTCTCACGCTTGTGGTGATCGAGGAGGCCGCTCTCCTGCAGCATGTGATCCACCTGCTCAAAGAGCGGCAGGTCCTGGATTTCGCGTGCCATGCGCTCGATGAGGGCCATGAAGCCCTGCACCGCGACGGCGGCCTTCGGGCCCAGCGCATCGCCCATGGATACTGCGGCAGCTTCCCACAGCGAGGAGCCGGCGGCTTTGGCCTGCTCGCGAACGATGTCGAGGCTTTTCGCGCCGATGCCGCGGGTCGGCAGGTTCACTACGCGCTCGAATGAGGAGTCGTCGCGGCGGTTGGCGATGAGCCTCAAATACGCGAGCGCATCCTTGATCTCCGCGCGCTCAAAGAATCGCAGCCCGCCGTACACGCGGTACGGCATGCGCGCCGACAGGAGCGCTTCCTCCAGCACGCGCGACTGCGCGTTCGAGCGGTACAAAATGGCAACGTCGCGTCGCGCACCGCCGCCGTTGGTCCACTGGCGGATGCGCTGCACGACAAAGTCCGCCTCGTCGCGCTCGTTGTAGGCGGCGTACAGATGGATCTTTTCTCCGCGCTCGCCGTGGGTCCAAAGATTCTTGCCGAGCCTGCCGGAATTGTGCGCAATCAGCGCATTCGCAGCCTCAAGGATGGAGCCGGTCGAGCGGTAGTTCTGCTCCAGGCGATAGAGCTCCGCCGTCGGGAAATCGCTGCGGAACTGCTGCACGTTCTCCACGCGCGCGCCGCGCCAGCGATAGATCGACTGATCATCGTCAAACACCGCAAATGGAAATCCCTCGCTGCCCACAAGGAGACGCATCCAGGCGTACTGGATGGCATTCGTGTCCTGAAACTCATCAATCATCACGTGACGGAAGCGGCGCCGATAATGCGCGAGCACCTCCGGCCGTTCGCGCCACAGCTCGAAGGCGCGCAACAGAAGCTCCGCGAAATCGACGACGCCTGCCTGTGCGCAGGCGGCCTCGTAGGCCGCGTAGAGTTTGATGAACTGGCGGCGCGTGGAGTCGCCGCCGTCCTTCAGCACCGCCGGACGGCGACCTTCATCCTTGTTCGAGTTGATGAACCACTGGATTTCCCGCGGGATCCAGCGCGTTTCGTCGAGCTCCTGGGCTTTCAGGATCTTCCTGATGAGGCGCGTCTGGTCTTCGGAATCGAGAATCTGGAAACTCTGCGGCAGATTGGCCTCGCGCCAATGGATGCGCAGCAGGCGGTGCGCGATGCCATGGAACGTGCCGACCCACAAAGCAGGACCGGGCATGCCGAGGAGCTGCTCGATGCGGCCGCGCATCTCCCCGGCCGCCTTGTTCGTGAACGTGACGGCAAGAACACTCTGCGGGGCTGCGCCTTCGACCTGAATCAGCCAGGCGACTCGATGCGTGAGCACGCGGGTCTTGCCGCTGCCGGCGCCCGCCAGCACCAGCATGGGCCCAAGCGGCGCCGTAACCGCTGCGCGTTGCGCGTCGTTCAGCGGATCGAGGAGGGGTGAGACATCCATGGGGGCGGCATTGTAACTGCTTCGCCCCTTTTCAAGCTCAGGAGGGATCCGCGCCACCTTCCGCCAGGCGCTCTTGCGCGAAGCGCAGGAGGGCCACGATGAGGCTGAGGAGCACCGGCCCCAGGACGAGTCCGATCAGGCCGAAGGCCACCAAGCCGCCGATGACGCCCACGAACACCGTCAGGGTCGAGACCGCAGCGTGTTGCCGGGTGAGGAAGGGCCGCAGGATATTGTCGACGAGCGCAATACCGACTCCCCAGATGCCGAGGAAGAGTGCCGCTCCCCAGCGGCCGCCAACCGCCAGATACAGCACCGCCGGAACAAGCACGAAACCCGTGCCGGCACCGGGCAAGAGCGCAGTCAGCGCGGCCAGCACACCAAATACCACCGGCGAGGGCAGGTGCACGATCGCAAAACCGATGCCGACGAGCGCGCCCTGCGCGACCGCCGTCAACGAGTGCCCGTAGACCACGGCGCGTGTGACATCCGCCAGATACTGAATGAGTCGCGCGCGCCGCGCGGGTTCCAACGGCACAAGGCCCAGAAGCCCCGAAAGTATTCGTGGCCCGTCGCGCAGCAGGTAGAAGAGCAGGAACACCATGAGCGCGAAGCCGACGAGCGTGCCAAAGACTCCGAGCGCCACTTGCTCGCCCACTCCGGCGGCCGCCTTCAATACCGACTGCGCCCCGTTCACCAGCCACTCCTGCACCTGCGCGGCCGTCACCGACACGTCCGCGTCCACCCAGCGCAAGAGTGGCCCGACCACGGGATAGGCGTCGAGATCCTGCCTGATCGTTGGATACGACGGGATCGCATGCGCGCGCAGATAGCCGATGAGGATGCCGACCTGTCTCGCAAACACGAGCCCCAGAGCCGATAGCGGCGCGATCAGCACGAAGGGCGTCAGCACCGTGATGAGCGCGGCGGATAGTCCGGCGCGGCCGCGCCATTTGCGCGTCAGGCGCACGTGCACCGGATGCAAAAAGAATGCGAGAAAGGCGGCCCAACACAGAGGTCCCCAGAACGGCGTGAGCATCTTGAGGAGCGCATAGCCCAGAATCACGACGGTCGCGATCGTGAAGGAGCGCCGATAAAAAGGTGAATACATGGCCGCGCACCCGAGCTCGACTGGAGCGGCAGATTACAGGAGCGCCGTCCCCGCGTCGTTCACGACTTGGCGCAGAGGCTGCGCGCAATGGATACTTTGCGTGCTTATCGAATGAGGTTTTTACAAGCGCCGTGCTAACTCTCTACGACTACCTCGATTCCGGCAACGGCTACAAGATCCGGCTCCTTCTCGCGCTCCTCAAGCGTCCGTACCGTTGGGTTGAGGTCGACATCCTCGCGGGCGCCACGCGCCAGCCTGCGTTCCTTGCGAAAAACCCAAATGGCAGGATTCCAACTCTGCAGCTCGAGGACGGCACCTGTCTTGCCGAGTCGGACGCCATTCTCTGGTATCTCGGCGAAGGCACCCGCTTCGTCCCGCCCGATCCCCTAGGCCGCGCACAGGTCCTGCAGTGGATGTTCTTCGAGCAGTACAGCCACGAGCCGTACGTCGCGACCCCGCGTTTCATCAAGAAGCATCTGCCCGAGGACTCGCCGCGGCGCACGGAGTTGCCGACGCGCCTTCAACAGGGGCGTGCGGCGCTTGCCGTTATGGAGGCGCATTTGGCGACGCGCCACTACTTCGTGACGGAGCGCTACACGATTGCCGACATCGCGCTTTACGCCTACACCCACGTGGCCGACGAGGGCGGCCTTGCGCTTGCGCCCTATCCGCACCTGCGTTCCTGGCTTGCACGCGTGGCGGCCGAACCCGGGCACGTGCCGCTCACGCGCCGCCCTTAACCTCACCAGCTGTTGCGCAGCTTGCGTAGCGCGAGGAACACCGTGCGCTCATCGGGTGCCGCGGCGAGATCAGGAAAGCTATCACGCAGGCGCGCAATGACCTGCGGCTCCTTAAGGCGCAGAAAGACGTTCATGTGCTTCTCATCGGCGAGCGTCGTGACGAGGCCGCTCGCCGGGTCCTGCTGACGCGCGCGTGTCAGTAGCGCGGCGGCTGCCGCGTTATCCGGCTCGCGATCGAGCGTAAATTCAAGATTGCGCGCGAGGTATTCGTGCCCGGGGTAGATGCGTGTCGCATCCGGCAGATGGGTGAGCTGCTGTGCAAAGGTCTCGTAGAGAAGCTCGGGCGCACCGCCGTTGTGGCAGTTGCCGACGCCGGCGTTGAAGAGCGTATCGCCCGAGAAAATCGCCGGTTCCTCAGCATCGGCGAGCACGCAGATATGCGTCATCGTATGACCGGGCGTGTCGAGACAGCGCAGCTCCACGGTGCGCCCCACGCGAATGATGTCGCCGGCTGCGAGGCCGCGGTCAACGCCGCCAATGCGCCGTGCAGCCCCCGCATGCGCGAGTACCTTTGCGCCGGTCGCCCCGACGAGTCCGGCATTGCCGCCGGTATGATCGCCATGCTCATGGGTATTCAGGATCTGGCGGATCTGCCAGCCGTGCGTTTTTGCCGCCGCAAGACAGCGCTGCCATTCAAGAGGATCAACGGCCAGAGCTTCGCCGCTCTCGGCGCAGACGATGAGATAATGGAAATTGCGAAGTGCGTTCGCCGTCCAGATGCGCTCGATGAGCATAGTGGCCACGGTACCGGCAAATCGCGCGACGCGCCATAATGGCCGCGGACTTTCGGGAGCGCTGCTTGAAGCACACCTTCCTGTTTGAGCCTGCCGAGTGGAGCGTCGTCGGCACTTTCTGGGCCGGCGACCGGCGGCCCGTCGGCGCGCAGGGGCGCATCGAGATCAGCCATCGCGAGGCGTGTTGGCTGCTCGCGGGCTCAATGAAGGTCTTAAGTTCGCCGCCGGTGGAGTTCGTCAGCGCCTACTCGATCGAGCTTCCGGGGCGCGATGCCACCACTTTGAAGTGGACTGCAGAGAACGCCATGCTCGGCAAACTGCAGGGCGTGTTCTCGGTCGTCGGCGCATCGATCCTGTCGATCTTTCATTCCACCGACGGCACCTATCAGGGCACGGAGCATTTGGCGCTGGTCGATGAAGATAATTACCGCGCCTGCGCCATGCTGCTTTTCAATGACCGCAAATTATCCTCCTGGCAGGTGGAGCTGACGCGTGTGGAGCGCCGCGCTAAAAGCCGCTCTTCATCGGCGTCGGGCAGCAATCCTCGGGGAGTGCGGCGCAAGGCCACGTAATGGCTTTGAGGCGTGCCGCTTCCGGTGCCGGCATTAGGGACGATGCAGCATGAAAACGACCTCCCTTCAGAGAATGCTCGTTGCATTAATAGTTTTTATGGCGGCGCCGGCCGAAGAACTTCATGCCGCATTGCCGCCATCCGATGCATCTGCAAGCGTGCGGCCGACGGCGGACGGAAAAATTGCCAAGGTCTTTGTGGAAAAACCGGGTGAAGATGAAACAGGATCCCTCCACATCGTCTACCGCGACGGCTTTGATGTCGTAGAAATAGTGCCACCGAAGGCGGAGCCGAAAGCGGAAGGGAGCCAAGCCGGATTTTCCGAATTAGCGGTTGCTCGCGATCAAGAAACCGTGGGCTGGGGTGAGACCCACTGGGAGTGTTGTCAGTCTTATCCGATTCCGCTTGTTCTGACGCTGTACAGATCCGGAAACATCATCCGACGGATACGGCAGGGCCAAATGCTCTGGGCATGGTCGTTTCGCGACGGCGGCAGGAAAGTCGCTACGGTGTGGGGAACCACACACGGCTCAGACATCGGCGACTTTCAGCTTTATGATGTCAAGACGGGCCGCATGCTTGCGGAGGTCTTCGGTGCCGAAGATACACAGAAGTTCAAGAGCGATGCGCCAAATTGGGCCCAAGATCTTCAAGAGGAGTTGGACAAGCCCGCGCGGCCACTGGAAAGAGTGGTCGTTCCCCCGGCGGACGCGCCTGGCCGCTAAGCACTCACCCCCATCAATCCGGCAGCTTGAGCGTGCGCAATAGCGCGTGATAGCGCGGATCGCTGCGCAGGCTCGCCAGGGGGCGATCATTTTTGATATAGGTGAGTCCGCCGTCGTGCTGCCGCAGAGCGCGCTCGAGCCACTCGAATGCCTTATCCCGCTCACCGCGCCAGGCATAGACCTCCCCGATCTGATAGGCGAGCGTGTTGGCTCCCCTGCGGATGAGTTCGTCGAGCGCGCGTTGCGACTCCGTGCTGTGACCCAACGTGTGGTTCGCCATCGCGGCAAGCATCAAATAGTACATGCTGGTGTTTACTTGAGCGTTTGCCAGTGCCTGCTGAGGGCGGCCGTCAAACAGGTCAATGAAGCCGCCCGTTTGGCCGGGATCCCCACCCACACTGCCCTCGGCTACGCGTTGAGCAGCAACGCGAGCTTCAGCAAAGCGCCCGCTATCCGTCAGCAGCCTCGCAAGTTGGCGCCAGGCCGGCACTGACAAGGGATCAAGCGCAACGGTTGCACGCAGAATGGTGAGCCCGTCGGGCACCCGCCCGAGGGTTGCGAGCAGCGCCGCATAATCTACCTGCGCCGGCACAAAACTCGCATCGAGCTCCAGGGCCTTCTGGAAGTCAGCCTCGGCTCCATGCCAGTCGAAATAATAGTAATTTCGCAGCTGAGCTCGCGCCCAGTAGCCCTCCGGTGAGTCTGGCGCGAGTGCGATGGCCTTTTCAGCCGCCGCAAGGGCGTTCACGTAGTCGGCCGGCTGTCCGGTCGATTGGTCGGCAAGGCGCCATTGGGCGTCGGCGATCCCGCTGTAGGCCGCCGCATAGCCCGCATCAAGCGCAACGGCTTTGCGGTAAGCCGCAAGTGCCTGCGTGTTGGCTTCCACCGTGTCGCGCGCCCGGAACTGGTTGCCGACCAGGTACTCTGTATAGGCTTCTGTGTTGTCGGTGCGGTGGCGGCTTGAGATCTGCTGAGTCGGCAGGAGCTGCGCCTTCAATGCTGCGACGACGGCAGCCGCGATCTCGTCCTGGACTTTGAAGATGTCCTTGACGTCTTGATCGTAGGTTTTTGACCAAAGATGGTAGCCGTTGTCGGCGCGGATCAGCTGCGCGGTGACGCGTATCGTATTGCCTGCCTTGCGCACGCTGCCTTCGAGAACATTGGCGACGCGCAGTTTCTGCGCGATGGTTGCGACGTCCTCGGACTTGCCCTTGAAGTAAAACGACGACGTGCGTGCAGATACCTTCAGGTTCGGCACCTGTGCCAGGAGGTCGATGAGCTCCTCGGCAAGGCCATCGGAGAAATACTCCTGGTCTTTTTTCTCGCTGAGATCGACAAACGGCAGCACCGCGATCGATTTCTCGGGAATCGCATTCGGCGCGGTGGCCGTCGATTGCACTGCCGGGGATGAGGATTCGACGGCGCGCTTGGAGAAGAGCGAGCGGTCCACGGCGAAGTAACCCGCCGCGATGACGACCGCCGCGGCTACCAGCAGCCAGACGAGTTTTGCGCCGGGAGTTCGGCGATTGCGCTGTGTCTCTTTGAGGCCAGCAGACGCATGGGTCTGCAAGCTCGCAGCGACGGGCTCTGCGCCCGCTGGCGGCCGGCCGGCTATCGATGTGACTTGCTCGTGAGACACCAAGAGACGTGATATTCGCTCGACGAAGTCGTTCGGTGTGTTTCCCGCAGGCAGGCGCGTCCATTGCGCAGCAGAGAACGAGTCCGGAACATCCGCTTCTGTTTGAGGTGTGTCGTCCACACAAACGGGCACGATGAATGCGCGGCTGCGTCCCATCAGGTGCGTGCGCTGCTCGGCAAGCCGCCACTCGAGCCTGAAATACCCCTCCGGCCGCGCCTGCGTATGGGCCGAAATGATCGGGACGAAGAGAGCGCAGTCGCGGATGTGCCTGCGGATCGTCTGGTCCCAGACGTCGCCGCCGCGCAGCTCGCTCTGGTCGAACCACACCTCGATGCCGGCGGCGCGCAGGGCCTCGGCAATCGGCCGCGCCACCGCCGCATCCTGCGACGCGTAGCTGAGAAACACTGCCTTGGACGGCTCGCTCATGACTACCCTCGTCCTTGCGCAGTGGCATAAATTAGTACCACTTGAGTCACGGGTCGCAGCCTATGCGCTTGGTCCTGCTCATCCCCAAATGAGACTCGGCCTAAAAGCCGCCCTGCGTCGTCGGCAGGTAGTGATCGACCAGGAGCGCGGCGAAGAGCCACATCAAATAGGTGATGGAGAACCGGAACACGCGCATCGGCAATTCAACCCGCGCCGTGATCTTCATGACGAGCGCGTGATACAGAAACATGGCATTCAGAACAAGTGCGCTTGCGAGATAAATGAGCCCGCTCATGCGTGTGAGAAACGGCATCAGCGTCACGAGAACGAGGAGAACGGTGTAGAGGAGCACGTGCAGCCGCGTGTACTCGACACCATGCGTCACCGGCAGCATCGGGATGCCGGCGCGGGCATAGTCGTCGCGGCGCGCGATCGCGAGCGCCCAGAAGTGCGGCGGCGTCCAGGCGAAAATGATGAGAAAGAGGAGCAGCGCGTTCGGATCGACGTGGCCCGTCACCGCCGTCCATCCCAGCACCGGCGGCGCAGCTCCTGCGGCGCCGCCGATGACGATGTTCTGCGAGGTCGCGCGCTTCAGCCACACGGTGTAGACGACCGCATAACCGATGAGCGAGGCAAAGGTCAGCACGGCCGTCAGCAGATTGACCTTGAGGGCGAGGATGCTCATCGCGGTCACGCCAAGGATGGCTGCGAATATGAGCGCACGCTTTTCGGTGAGTCGTCCGGTCGGCAGGGGCCGCCCGCGGGTGCGCCCCATCTGCTCATCGATGCGCCGGTCGAGGACATGATTGATGACGGCGGCGCACGCCGATGCGCAGGCAATGCCGAGGTTTCCCCAGATGAGCGCGTCGAGCGGCGGCAGGCCGGGGCTTGCGAGCAAAGTACCGACGATGGCCGTGAACACGATGAGTGCGACGACCTTGGGCTTGGTCAGCTCAAGGTAGTCGTGCCACACGGCGCGTGTGGCCGGCACTGATTCAGAACGGGTGGCCAAGGTGCCTGTCCGCGATGAGGACATCGTTGTCGTGGGGCTGGCGAGCGTAACAGATCACCCGGTAGATCCCGTGCTCGCGGCCGGCTCCGAGCGAACGGCCTGGTACAGGGCGACTGTCGCGAGCAGCAGCAGAGCCGCTCCCGCGTTATGTGCCGTGCCGAGCCAAAGCGGGAAGCCCGCTTCTATCATGGAGATGGCAATGACGAGCTGCAGAGCAAGAAAGGCCAGCACCGCCCAAGCCGCGCGGCGTGGGCCAGGCATGCGGGTGCGGCGCAGGGTCAGACACGCCGCCAGCACGAGCATGAGCGTTGCGGCGCAAGCTCCGAGCCGGTGTGTGAGCTGAATGGCCACGCGCGCCGGCTCTGCCAGCGTGCCGCCCTCGTAGTTGAGGCCAACGACTCTGCGCAGCACGAAGGCGTGCGCGTAGTCGCTCGGGGGCCACCAGCGGCCCTGGCAAGTGGGAAAGTCAGGACAGGCCAAAGCGGCATAGTTGCTGCTGGTCCACCCGCCGAGCGCGATCTGCATGCCAAGAACCATGAGCGCCGCGAGACAAAGTCGCGGCGCGAGACGCTGCTGCGCCGCGGGCACGTCAGCGCGCCCGGACTTCCTCACGCTCAACCAAAGCCACGCCAGGAGCGCAAGCGTCGTCATTCCAAAGATGAGATGCAGAGTCACGATGAGAGGCGTCAACCGCAGCGTCACGGTCAGCATCCCAAGGCTTGCCTGAAAAATGACAATGACGAGGAGCGCGCCAGCGAAAGGAAGGCCAATCATCTGCCGGCCGCGTTCGGTCACGGCGAAGACGGCCAGGATCACGATGATGAGTGTCAAAGAGCCGGCCGCGTAGCGGTGGATCATCTCACGCCAAGCCTTGCCGACATCTGGAGCGGCGTGGGAAAGCGCGCCCGGTGCGGCGGCTCCCTGCGCGATGCCAAGCGGCGTCGGCGCGCCGTAGCATCCGGGCCAATCAGGACAGCTTAAGCCCGCGGCGCTCAGACGTACGTAGGCGCCGAGCACTACCACCACGAAACACAGCACGAGACCTGTGAATGCGAGGCGGCGGATCCACACGGGAAGCGCCATCACTCAACCGATGTTCGACAGCTTCAGAAGCCTGGTCAGATCGTCGCGCAGACCTTTGGGATTGGTGCGCGTGTCAAATTGCATCATGAGATTACCAAGCGGGTCGACGATGAAAATGGCGTGGGTCCGAATGGCTTCGGGAAATTGCCGCACGAGTTTCTCGCCGTCGCGGCCGGTCGCATTGATGACCGTGAGTCCTGGATGCTCCTCCTTGAATGAGTCCGGCACGGGCAGCGTGCCGATTGCAACAAATACACGCTGTACCCGTTGCATGTCGCTGCCGAGACCCAGATGCGTCTGCCGCATCACGTAGAGCGCGTTGCTGCAGGAATCATCGCAGGCGACTTCCCCGACATACACGAGCGACCATTCGTGGGTGAACGTTCCGGCGGCGTAGGCGGCGCTGGCGCGCGGCAGCGGGCGCGCAGGCAGGATGAGCTCGCCGTGATTGGTGCGCTGCGCGGGGCGCCAGCCTGCACCGTAGTACATCCAGAATGCAGCGAGCAGCGGGATCAGAAAGAGCGCGGCGAGCACTGCCACGGTGCGCAGATTGCGAGCGCGCACGTCCTGCAAGGAGTCGCTCATCGGCCACGCCGCCGACGCCGCACCGAGGCGACAGTCCAGATGACGACGAGGGTCACGGCAAAGAGCCACCACTGGATGGCATAGGCTAAGTGGCGCGCCGGCGGCAGCCCCGGCGGGCGCCAATCGCGCACGTAGCCGTCAGCGGCGCTTGGATCCAGGAGCACGATGCGCTCCTCAAGGACGCGGCCCAGTGCTGCACTTAATTCGCTCATGCGGGGAAAACTTGTCACTCGCGGCCAGCTTCCGGCGAGCGCCGGCGCCGCGCGCCCGTAGGCCAGGCCCGCGCTCGGCAGGTTATCCACTCGACCCACGAGCGTCACGACCGGCGCGGGAGCGAACGTCACATTCGGCAAGTGCGCACGCGACCCGGTGAAGGCCACCCAGCCGCGGTCGATGAGCAGCGCGCGGCCGTCGGATAGCTCGAGCGGTGTCAGCACTTCATAGCCCGGCATTCCCGCGTGACTGCGATTGTCGAGCAGGAATTGGCGGTCGGCACGGAAGTGGCCGGCGAGCGAGATGCGCGCGAAGCGCGCGATCTGCTCCAATTTCGAGGAGCCGAGCGGCCGCACCTCATCCGCGCCGCGCGCGAAGGCTTCCCACTGCAGCTGGCGCGCCTCGCCACGCTGCCATTGCCAGCGGCCAAGCCCCAGGAATGCGATACACAGCGCCACGACCAACGCGGTCATCGCCCACCACGGCGCCGACGGCCGAACCATGGAGCGCTGGAGTAAGATCATCGGCTTATGGAATCCTTGATTCCCGCGCTCATCATCGGCGTATTTATCGCCATCGTCGCGAGCCTGGTATCGGCTCTCCGGCATCTCACGCGCGGCGCCGGCGATTCGCGCCGCATGGTGCGGGCGCTCACCTGGCGTATCGGCTTATCGGTTGCGCTCTTCGTCCTGCTGATGCTTGCGTGGTACACCGGCCTCATCGCGCCCCATGGCATCGATCCGACGGGAGTGCGCTGAAGCTTTCTCTACAGCCAGTATACGAAGATAAAAAGCCCAAGCCAGACGACATCGACGAAGTGCCAGTACCAGGAAACCGCTTCGAAGGCGAAGTGCCGATTCGGCGTGAAATGGCCCTTCAATACACGCAGCCAGATCACGAGCAGCATGATGGCGCCGATCGTCACGTGCAGGCCGTGAAAGCCGGTCAGCATGAAGAAGG
>Ga0209006_10003144_pt1 | contig 14996 bp, 11 predicted proteins | sample JacPin_JW_Ref_O2_FD_188567 | JGI IMG/M metagenome (GOLD analysis project Ga0209006, IMG submission 188567) | Forest soil microbial communities from Algoma, Ontario, Canada - Jack Pine, Ontario site 1_JW_Ref_O2 (SPAdes) (version 2) | ecosystem: Environmental > Terrestrial > Soil > Boreal... | reverse complement strand
TGCCGGCGAAGGAGGCTGGCGCCGAACTTGATATTGTGGCTACCCTTGGTCCAGCTTACGGTTCCGAGGTACTGGAAGTTGTTGTCGATGTCTTGCAAGGGAACGAACGAGCCGTCACCGATGTCGCTCAGCCCGGGAAAGCTGATTGGCGTGAGGTTGGTAGATTGACTGTTCAGGTTCGACGCGAACGTACCTAGACCTCCAGAGACGATGGCATCGGCGCCTTGGGTACCAGTCGAGTTGAGAGGCAGGGAGAGATTGTTGATTCGGGTGAAGGCGGCGCGGAGGTCCACCAGCAGGTTTTGGGTGAAGATGTGGGTAAAGCCAAAGCCGTATTGCTGCGCGGTATCCGTCGCCGGACCGTCGAAGTCAAACTGGCCGCCACTGATCTCGAGTCCTGTCGCCGCGTTGGTTCCAAGACCAGGAGGAGTGAAAGTGTTGACCTTGTTGTAGTCGTAACGGGCGAAGAACAGATTGTGTTCGTTGAACTTATTATCCACGCGCACATCGAAGCTGTTGGAGAACTGCGTCCGGTTGGGGCTGGTGATGTAGTTATTTGACAGCGCACCGGCAGCGCCGGCGTTTGGAGCGGGGTACAGCCTCAGGTAAGCGAGAGCGATTGGGTCAACAGCGAGTCCCTGCGTACCGTTCCCGGCGTTGAGCAGAAGCTGAGGCGACCCGCCGTTAAGGCTGTTGACGTCGTTGTACTCGTTTTGGGTAAGAGTTGTCTTGCTGTAGGTAAGACCACTCACCTCTCGGAAGCCCTCGTAGTCGCCAAAAAAGAAGGTCCGATTTTTGTAGATAGGTCCACCGATACTGCCGCCAAACTGGTTCTGACGAAGCTCGGGCCTCCTGCCGGTAGTCTGCAGGACGTTGCGCGCATCAAAAATGTCATTGCGGAAGAACTCATACGCGCTGCCGTGAAATTGATTCGTACCGGCGCGGGTAACGATACTGACCACGCCGCCGGCGGTACGTCCGGCTTCCGCAGTGTAGTTGTTGGTCTGCACGGTGATCTCGTCGATGGCTTCGACGATGGGGCGTACGCCGATCGTTCCGATGATGCGCTCGTTATCGTCGATACCGTCGATGGTGTAGTTGTTGAGAGTATCGTCCTGACCGTTTACCGAGAAGCTGGCGGTCTGGCGACGATCGTCGGGCCTGCCGCCGCTGGTTAGTCCGTTACCCGGGCCTTCATTGGCGCCAGGGACAATCTGCACCAGCTGAACGAAGTTACGGCCGTTCAACGGGAGGTCCTGTACCGCTTTTGCCGTCACCGTGGAGCTTACAGTTGCGCTGTCAGCCTGGAGCAAAGGCGTGGTCGCATTTACCTCGACGACAGCAGTCTGCGAACCGACTTGGAGGTGGACGTCGGCACGGGCACGGTCGCCTGCTTCCACGCCAAGGTCTTTGGTGATCGACTCCTGGAATCCACCGGCTTTCACCGAGATAGAGTAGTGTCCGACGGGAAGAAGCGTGAAGGTGTAGTCGCCAGAGGCGTTGGACTGAACAGTGCGTTGGTCGTTGGTTCCCAGATTGGTGAGGGTAACGCTGGCATTTGGGACACTGGCGCCGGTCTGGTCCGTCACCGTCCCAAGAATGTCGGCGGTGGTTAGCTGCGCTAAGGCTGCCGATGTGAGTAACAGTAAAATCGCCAGCGAGAAAACCTGCGGCATGAATAGTTGAGAGAGTAGTTGCCCGCACTGGCCAAGGCGGCTGATTGCTGTCTTCTTTTGATTCTTCATGACATCCATTCCCGGGGGGGTGGTTGCTCGAACGTTTTTGATGACCAGGATTTTTCTAGCGCCAATCTTCCGAGTCGCTGAGGGGCTGGCCAGGGAATGGGTCGACTTGCGCGAATAGACCGGCTCCGTGATTGTTACTTATCTTTAATTGGTTCGCTTGGTAGATCCACCAGGGATGCGTAACCGGTGATGGAATCGAGCCAATACCGGCGGTCAGTTTGGAGTGAGGCGTGTGGTTATGCGGGTGCTTCATGTATGGTTCTGCTCCTACCAACTGCTAACCAAGAGCCGCTTGGTTTATTCCGCAGGAACAGTAAGAAATCTACAGATGGGCTGGGTGGGGAGCGGCGGTCGCGCAATCTGTTTGCATTGTGAAAGGAAGATCGAATAAATCTGCCGCACTTCAGTTAACCAAGTTGGCGCACCCTTCCGGCCATGAGGTCACAGATGCTTTCGCCGAACTCCTTTCGAACTTGTCCCCCATCCTTGCCCGGCCGCTCAACCACGACTGTAACGGCGCGATACGGAGATCCCGAGGGGAATCCTGTCGTCCCCGGTTCTCGAAAACATCGCGAAGGAGATGAGCAGAGGTCCACGACGCCCAAAAGGATCTATCCGTTGACGTCGGTGCGTTTCTTTGCCGCATCTCTTGTCCTATTTCACCACTCAGTGCGGATTTTCCTGCCTGCCTTCTCCGGTAGGGGTGTTCACGGTGTCCCAGAGGATATGGCCGGTATCGTATCGCTTGCGTTCCCGGTTTCAGCCAGCTTTTTCTTCTTCCTCTCTGGTTATGTGCTGAGCTGTGTGTATTTGCATAAAGCGAAGATCGTAGATAAGAGCAATTTTTTCGCGGCAAGGTTTGCGCGCCTTTATCCCCTGTACTTCATCGTGTTAGTGCTCGATACGCCGGAGCTTCTGGTGTTCGAAGTACAGCGGCACGGCATGAAGATTGGGCTGACCAAGACGGCAGAGATATTTGCAGCAAATGTGACGATGCTGCAAGTCTGGAACGGGAGCCGGCTGCTTCGCATCAACCCTCCCACTTGGTCTCTGTGCGTGGAAGCTTTCTTTTATGTGTGCTTCCCGTTGCTCGGAGTCTTGCTTTGGAAGCTGCGTGGAGCGCGGGTGTGGATGACGGCATTGGCTTTGTACGCTGGAGGGCAGGCGCTGGTTTGGGGATTGAGACCGTCTCTGCGTCTTGGGATGGCAATGACCTTGCCGCCGCTGCATCTTTCAACTTTTGCGCTGGGGATTCTGCTGGCACGTTGGCAGACGCTGCAACAGGAACGAAAGGACAAAGCGCAGATACGAGTGTGGCAGGTGAGCACCGTGCTGGGGTTGTCAGCGGGTGGTCTTTTGGGGAGTGTACTGCTGATCCCCTTTTTTGGTGTACCGGCTCCCTATAATAATGGGCTGTTGGCGCCGATATTTGCGGGGTTCGTATGGGCGCTTTCGGTGATCCCCAGTCCGTTGTCGCGGTGGTTATGTGGCAGATGGCTAGTGGCCCTGGGAAATGCCAGTTATGCGCTGTACCTGATTCATATGCCAATCCTTTCCGTGTTTCGGCACTTTCGATGGGTGACCCAGGCGTTCTATCCGGTGTACCTGGCGCTCTGTGTCGGGTTGAGTCTGTTGAGCTTCCGCTACTTCGAGACGCCGGCCCGCCTCTGGTTGCTGGAGCGGATCCATACGCGCTTGGTGCGTACAGTAGGGGCGCGTTCCATCCCAAAGCCCGTCCTAACCTCCAGTCACTCCGGCAGCAAGGAATCCGTCGTTCCATGACGGGATTGTCATTTCGCTATCCCGGATTGCTTGAAGTAGGCAATGAGATCCCGCCGCTCCACAGCCTTGGTACGTAGAAGTCCATCTTGGCATCCGGTACTACCTAGTGGACCGTAACCATTCGGGGCGTAGGGCCTAGATGTGCGAACGTGCGCGACTCTCCTGGGGACGCTCTCATGCTTTGCATCAGGACCGGACTTAGTAGTGGGTGGAAGCCCCCGCATTTATGCGGGGGAAGGAGCGCTTCAGCGCTCCGGGAGGTCTTTCCGGCCGATTATGCGCTTTAGCGCTGGTGGCTGCGAAAAAGCGCGGTCCGTTTATGGTTCGCGGCTCTCATGCCTTGTTTCAGAACACGACTTTAGTCGGGCCGCACAGGACTCAACAAAGACTTGATCACCTTTCCCAAGGAGGGCCTCCCATATTACCTGACAGACAACTTACCCCCTGACATGGTTGCGGCCTTAGCAAAAGGTGAGGCTGCAACACCGGCTGACGCAGTACGCATCGTGGATGAGCAGATTGCTCAGGGCGCGGATATCATTAAGCTCTACACAGTGAGCTGGCTTCGGCGCGGCGGCAAGCCCGTACCGTACGCGATGCCATTGCCAGTTGTAAAGGCCGCTACAGATTAGGCACGCCGCAGAGGCAAGCTCGTCTTCGCTCGTCCCTCGACTATTGAAGGGGTGGAGCTTGTTATTGCCGGCCACGTTGACGTATTCGCCCGCACCTCCGAGGAATCGGACAAGTGGGATGAGGCATTGGGTGCCGGCTCAAAGCAGCAAACGTCACGCTGATCCCAAAGCTGACTCTCTTTAGCGGGGACGATAGCTTCGATTCGATCTTGAAAGAAGTAAAGAGCTACTCCGATGTACACGGCCAAATCATGTTCGGTACAGATATCGGCTACCTGAATGATTATTCCGCGCTGACAAAGGAATATGGCTATATGGTACGTGCTGGAATGACACTTCCGCAGATCCTGGCCTCCTTGACCACGACCCCGGCTGCGCGTCTCGGCTTCGCGGGATACCACAGGTTAGATGAGAACGGGAATGGATGCGGACCTGACGCTTCTGGAAGGCGATCCTGCTCATGATATTAATGCTTTCGCTAATGTTGCACTGACCATCCGAAGCGGGCAAATAATTTACCAGAAGCGGTGAGTTCGCGAGACGTGCATTCTGGCACCGAGGCCATGCCCGCAAGACTACTTTTTATTTGGTTGGCTGGCCAGTTCGTGCCAAGTCGCCGATGCGCTCGTTGTGAAGCTGATTAGTACTGAAAAGTGCGCGTCCAGCGAAGGCCGGTATGAACATAACCAGGTCCGCGCTATCGTTGGCGGAACATGCTTGTTTCAAATAACAGCGCTTGTACGCTCCTCTTCATCAGGCTTCGTGAAGCGTCTCGATGGGATCAATTTGCGTGGCGCGCCAAAGCGGAACCGCCGCTGAGATCAAGACGATCAGGAATGCGGCCAATGCAGCAGAGCAGAAAACGACTGGATCGTGGGTCGAGACTCCGAAGACGAGGCTGTTCAGCCATCGCGATGCGCCCCAGCTTCCTGTGAGCCCTACAACTAACCCAATCACGCCTAACCTCGCGGTTTGCCTTCCCGTACGATGTAAGATGGCGATGGTCCCCGCTCCCATTGCCATACGAATGGCGATCTCCTGCCTTCGGCTGCTTACCCAGTAGTTGAGCACCCCGTAGCACCCAATGGCAGCCAGGATCACTGCAATCCCGGCGAAGAGGGCCAGCAGAATTGTGGTGAAGCGCCGCTGGACCAGTGTGGCGCTGAGCCACATATCGGCGGTTTTCAACGACTGAATCGGAACGTTGGCGTCGATGGAAGCCAATGTTTGCCGCACAGTCGCAATCATAGGCTCCGGATTACCCTTCGTCCGTATCATCACGACGATTGCGGCATCGACGCGCTGCGTGACCGGGAGATCGATCTCCGGCAAGGACGGGCTGTCCAATCCTATTTGGGGCACATTGGCCGCAACCCCGACGATTTCAATGACGGGACCTTCCATATAGGGCCCGCCGAGTTTGATGTGCTGGCCGAGAGCGGAACGGGGGTCCTTCCACCACGCACGCGCAATCTCTTCATTGATCACCGCGACCTTCGGTCCGGCCGCCCTATCTTCATCGGACAAAGCGCGTCCAGCCACGAGCGGAATGCGCATGGTCCGGAAGTAAGCCGCGTCAGCCATATTGACCATCGTGACGGGCACATCCTGCCGGTTAGGTGTGGGTCTCTCTACAACGGAATACCACCAGTCCCCACAGTCGCCAGCGGCAGGAGGACAGTTCACGCCGCCGACCGATTCGACTCCCGGCTTTGCGCGAAGCGCTGCTTCAAGGCGCCCATAGAAGTCGAGAATGGACGCCTCGCTTTTGTACGGTAAAGGCGGCAATTGCAGCTCGAGTGCAAGCAAGTGGCTGGGCTCGAATCCGGGATTCAGACTCTCGGCGGCCCACAAGCTGCGCAGCAGAATCCCCGAAGTAAAGAGCAGGATGATAGCCACCGCGATCTCCGCTATGACAAGGGTTCCACGCAGCGTATGGCCAATTCGGCTGGCGCCCGAGCCGGTGCTGCTCTCTTTCAGCAGAATGGTCAGATTCACCTTGTCTGAACTGACCAGGGGCACCAGGGAGCAGATCAGCGCCACCGCCAGCGTCAGCGCCGCAGCGAAGATCAACACCGGCAGGTTCAGGCTGGCTTCTGAAAGCCGCGGAATATCTCGTGGCCCGAGCACCTCGATGGCGCGTAGTCCAAAGCCTGCGAGAAGGAGTCCGCAGGCGCCGCCTACCAGTGTAATCAGTACGGTCTCCGTCAGAAGCTGCCGTGCAAGCCGGCTGCGCCCCGCGCCAATTGCGGTCCGAATTGCCAACTCGCGCGCGCGGGCGGTCATGCGGATCAGCAGCAGGCCGCCGATATTCGCGCACGCCAAAACCAGGACGAGGCAAACTGAAGCCATCAGGAGGACGAAGACGTGCCTAAGGTCGCCCGTTCGCTCTTTTGTCAGGAACTCGGCAAATGTGCGATGGTCATCTTCGGGTCCCGGATCGGCCAGCGCGAGCCGCTGTAGGATCGTATCCAAGTCTGAGCGCCCCTGCGTTAGCGTAACTCCAGGCTTCAGCAGCCCCAGCACGCGCATCCCTCCGTGTTCGTCGCGCTTTGAAGCCTGCGCAGCGGTAGGACGGAGTGGAAGATAGTAATCGATCGGCTGCAGGAAGAAGGCAGGATTCCGGGCAAGTACGCCGATCACGATGTATGCAGTTCCATTCAAGGTCATCGTCTTGCCGATGATCTGCGGATCGGCTGAAAGGGTTTTCACCCAGAACTCCCTGGTCACCACGACAGTCGCGGCGGACTGCGGTTCATCATCGCTGGCGATAAACAGCCGGCCCATGATCGGCCGGGAGCCGGTGAGCCGAAAGAATTCGCTCGTGACGACACCGGCGTGTGTGAGCACGGCCTGACCGCGGCCCGTGAGAGTCAGATCGGCCTTCTCGAAGCCCGCCATCGACTCGAAGAAGTGATTCTCCATCCGCCAGTGTTCGAAATTGATCCAGGTTACGCTGATGCCGGTTGCCTTTGCAGAGGACTCGCCCAGCCACACTAGACGCTCGCCCGAAGGGAAAGGCAGCGGCTTGAGAAGAACAGCATAGACTGCGCTGAAGATGGCAGTGTTTGCGCCGATTCCGACAGCCAGCGTCAGAATCACGATGAGCGAGAAGGCGCGTCCTCTCCAGATACCTCGCGCCGCGTAGCGAAGGTCCTGGAGGAGCGATTCAAACGTAGGGAACTGCCACGATTGATAGCTTCGCTCGCGCACGGTGGTCGCATTGCCAAAGTGACGCTGCGCCGCGGCACGCGCCTCTTCCGTCGGTAGGCCCCGCTCCAGATTCGCATCGATCAGGAATTGAAGATGGGCGTCCATCTCCTGCTGCAGTTCGTTGGCGAGATTCCGTCTTCTTCCGAGCGCACGTGCCACCTTCGACCACCATTGGCGCATGAAATCAACCCTCCGGTGCCAGAATCCTTGCCATGGCTAGAGCAAATCGCTGCCATTTCGAAGTTGCCTTGACCAGTTGTTTGCGTCCGGCCGGCGTCAGGCTGTAATACCGGGCGCGGCGCCCATTTGGCGAAGTCTTCCACTGTGCGGAAATCCACTCGCGCTGAAGAAGACGTTGGAGTGCGGGGTATAGGGAGCCGTTGTCGACGAGAAACTCGCTGTCGGATTGTTGTTGCAGAAACTGCGAGATTCCATAGGCATGGTTAGGCTCCAGCTTGAGGCTTCGGAGGATCAGCACTTCAAGAGTTCCTTGAAGCAGTTCGAGTCGGTCGTTGTCAGGTAGACCATCTACGGTAGACACCCTATCTATATACGACAGGAATTGAGGTCTGTCAACCGATCCGCCAGGGCCAACTTCCAGCTCACTGAAGCGAGCTTGTCACCACAAACCAGGGAAGAAGTTTGCGAGGCGGAGTCGGTGGCCGGCAATCCAGTCGAATGTCCTAAGCAAAATTTGCCTTGATTTTCGAACGCCCGTGGGGCCCTTACAGGCTCAACTGCTGCGAAGAGGCCAACGCACTCATCGAGACGGGTTGAAGGCCAAATCGCGGGTTCAGTCGTATTGTGGCCTAACCGGGCATTACATGCGTTTTGGGGTAACTTGCGGTGGGCGGTGATCTGGGCGTAACACGCTCGTGCCGTATGTGCAGGCAAAGAATATCTTTGAGCGCTGGACGCTGGCTTCAGCTAAACTTACGCTTCTCTGACTTGCAATTAAATTTACCCGCCAACGTAGAGGAGATCAGATGGCGAGATTTGTCCTCGTACATGGTGCATTTACCGGTGCATGGATCTGGGGGCCGCTGACGGACCACCTGAAGGCGGCGGGCCATACCGTGGATGCCTTCGATCTGCCCGGGCTGGGAGACGACAGCACACCAGCTGGCGACGTCACTCTGGAGGGTTGCGCTGCGCGACTTTGCGAGGTGCTTGCCTCCAGTTCCGAACCGGCGATTGTAGCTGCGCACAGCATGGGTGGGGTGATCGCGACCCAGGGTTCGGCGCGCTGTCCGGAACGGGTTGCAGCTTTGGTGTATGTATCGGCATTCATTCCAAGGGATGGCCAGAGTCTGCTCGACTTAACGAAGCTTCCAGAAGGAGCCGACGATCAGGTCCAGGCCAATCTCACAATCGCAGGAGACCCTCCGGTCGGCGTCCTGTCTGATGCGGCTTCACGTGCCGCTTTATACGGGTGCTGTGCGGAGGACGTCGCGGCCTGGGCGATCGCACGGCAGACCCCGCAACCGCTTGCGCCTTTCGGTACACCAGCCTCCATACCGCCCGGGGCTCTTGCAGGGACCAGGAGATATTTCGTGCTTTGCACGCAAGATCGGGCAATCCCTCCGGCATTGCAGCGGCGGATGATTGCCGAGACCGGATGCGACGAAGTGATTGAACTCAACACTGATCACACACCCCACTTGTCGATGCCGAAGGAACTGGCAAGCGCCCTGCACCACTTCGCGACCCAGTCAATGCCGTCGAAGCTGGTTGCTGCGGTGCCGCCAAGCGATCGGCCAGAACGAGGGAGAGCATGAAGAGGGTTTTGCTGCTAGGCCTCGATCCCGAGACTGTGGATTTCTGACCCTGCGGTGCGGCCAGGAATGACCGCAGAGAGAGTTCGCGCCCGCATCGCGGTTGCGCTGAACCAGTTCACCGGCCGCGGACGGGAGTCCGACGTTGGCTTCGCCCCCGGACGAAAACGCCGGACCGACCGTGGAGCGTCAATTGCGTTCGACGAACTGCGATTGTGTGGTAATCGGAGGCGGCGTGCGCCTGCCACCCCGCAACCTTGCATTATTCGAAGTCGTCATCAACGCTATTGGTAAGGCTGCCCAGGCGCGGCAATTGCGTTCAATACACGGCCCGACGATAGCGCCGATGCTGCCGCCCGATGGGTTGCGGCTGCAAGCCGGGCATCTGTAGTCCGGCTTCCAACAAGACCAGTTCGCCGCCTCAGGCCAACGTGTCCTTCAGCCCTCCGATTCACCGCTGACGCGCACCCTGTCATATCGCTTGGAAGCAGCAGTATCTCTTTGAACTAGCGATCTTCCGCATTGAAAGCGCGAGCAATCAGATCGCTCTGGTTGGAGTGTCGCCAATCCGGACATTACACCATTTTGGGTGTAACTTCCGTGCGAAGAGCAGGGATGAAGTCAGTTGAACGTGGAGGCTCAAAGCCCTTCATACGTAGCACAAGGGCAATCTGTCCTCTGTGGTGCGCCCCGTGCAGAAATACCTCCTGGAGAACTTCACTGAAAAGGTTTGAGCGGTTTTCTCCGTCGCTGCTCTCGTATCGCACCTGCGCGTCTATTGCCGTGCAATTGGAAAGCCTCAACCAGCGGTCCCGTAGCCGTCGTAGTTCCGCCTCCAGTTCGGGAGCTGTAAGAGTTGGCCACGGGGCAAGCTTCTCCGCCGTACCCTCAACCCTAGCCGCCCAGAAGCGGCTGATTGAGACGATATGCGCAACGAGCGAAAGAGCTTCGGGCAGATCGCGAGACGCTGCGACGATTGCCCCCAAGCTCTGCGAAGTTGCCCAATGTTCGAATCTGATTAGCTGTTGGGGTGAAGCCATGACACAGCATAACTTTTGAATGTTGGTGATGAGAAGTCGGCCAGTGTTCACCGATCTTCCTGGTCGTGATCTTGGGTTGACGAGAACAGCCTGAGGCACGTGTCCAGCTCAGATTCCTTACTGTCTTGTGAGTTGCGGTAGTATTGTCGCCTCCCCGGAATTACTAGTTTATGAACTGGGGCCTGGATAGAGTTTGCTTGCGCGTGCGCTGCACTCGCAAGCCGGCGAGGTGGGATGAATAAAACTGACGCCGAGCGTTTATCAAGTTCGGCATATACGGATCGAGCACGGGGTCTCCCAAGTAGAATCCGTGATGATTGAATTCACACCTGGTGAATAAATTGACAGTATGGCCGTCTCAATTTGCAGCTTGTCCATTACTCGAAGGAAGTTTTCTTCATCCCATGGTCGGAGTGCATTAATCCCGTCGGGGCTAGCCATATTGGTTAACGCCAAAGCGTCTCGATAGAAGTCGGGAATAAAGTGCATGTGAACGTCTACTGCTCTTTTGTGCGCGCGTATCGTTTCGCTGTCGGCGTCTGACATCAAGGACCCGGCGAGAGGAGACTCCCGGTGTATCCTAAGTTCTGGATGCTGGTCATATTGTCCTTCGCGAGGTAAAGGCAAATGTTGTCAGGGGATTTGATGTCATGGAAGGTCAGCTATGGCTAGTATCTACACCCCAGATCGCTACCAACAGTTGCTACAGTAATTCACGCCGCTACACCTTCCTCATCCACTCACGAACGAACTCTGGACAATTCCTGAACTTGATGCCCCTCACATCGAAGGCGGCGAGGAACCTAACTGCCTCGCGGTCCACGAGTGTTACTTCTGCCAAATCCAGAACCACGGGATCTGTTTCCTGCGCAATGAACTCTTCGATCATGCTCAGGTGTTCTTCCTGAAGATGTCCGCTTATGTGAAGTAGAACTAACCGGCCGCGTTCGACAAGTCGTACGAGTTTGCACGTCATTGGTCCTCGCCTTCTCAACAAGACTCGGAAATGCCTGCACTTTTATAGAATGCAAGCAGAAAGCCATCTTGAAGTAATTGACAATAAAGGGGAAGAATGGCGAGCGGGCAGTGTGGATTTCGTGAAATTGAGGGGAAATCGGGAAGACCGTGAATTCTCTGGACAACAACGGTGGAAATGTCTCGTATTTCAACTCCGAGAGAGAAGTCCCCAAACGGCGCATTCTCGAGCGAATCTCCAACGACGACTGCCATGCTCCGCTTACGTGTTGCACGGTAAGATCACCCAACGAGCCTGACGCTCAAGGAAAAGATCGAAAGTCAGATTGCGAGGGAGAGCCGGAGAACCTGCGAAGAGGGGTAATTCAGAGAGGCGTGAGAACATCAAGGACGCGTGGAGCGGCAGTGACCTCTGCGGACCGCTTACCAGGGAATCCGATGAGACCACGCCATGAGGAATTTCTGACTGGACGAGAAAGGTGTAGCCCAGATTAGGGATGGTCCGCTGAATGTTTCGCGCGTCCCGTGACTTTGTCTTTGCGTTCAATCCGATAGGTAGAGTCCCCGATAGGTTTTCCTTGTGATAGGCATGTTCATACTCCAGAATGGCTAATCTTCAGCCCCGGCTGTCTTGGAAACGCAGTCTATTCAATCTGTTCTAGGCAGTTGACGGAGCCGTTGTTCGCGGGATTTAACACCGTGTCGTCAATCGGTTTTCTCTTTTGGTGGCCGGCGGGTTGGGCTGCCTTCAGGCGAGTGCATTTGAATTGCCAGCGTCTTCGAGTCAATCCCCCAACGCAGACACTGATTTTTGTTGAGATGCCTGCGAATCCGCGATCTCGCCCTGCAGAGACGCGATTTCGCCGCTGATTTGGAGATACCCAACATTTTCGCGATCTGCGCTACTGTGGCGTCTTCTCGATACCGAATTTGTATAACAACGCGAAGATTAGGTGGCAAATATCGAATCGCTTGGGCAAGTTCATTTTCCAAAGCACTCTGAATGCAGAATTCTTCGGGATTGTGGGAGATCGCCATAGGCTCAGGCAACTGGAATTCGTCCGCATCAGAATCCCTTTCAAAGCTGTACACAGGTTGAGATCGCCTCTTTCGCAATAACATCAACGCGGAATTGACTGCGATTCGAGTCAGCCACGAGGAGAAGGCGCTCCTTCCCTCAAAGCTTCCGATGTGAATGTATGCCTTCAGCAACGCGTCCTGTAACGTGTCCTCAGCATCTGCAATATCGCGCGTAATCCGTAAGACTGTTTGAAGAATTTGTTTTGAATGCCGGCGGCACAGCTCTGCATATGCCTGCTGATCGCCGCCTTTGGCAGCAGCAACCAAATATATATCGCAGGTGTCAGTCGTGCTTCCAACAGGTGATTCTTTTGCGGAGTAAGTCAGCATAGTTGTGGCTCCAGTGGACTTCGGTCAACACTGACGAAATTAATTATTCGATCGAAGGCGCTCTACGGTTTGATTGAATCCGCAGATCAGGGTTCCTGTTCTACGTTTTCGCGTGACTTGGGTTTTCTCAATTGCTATAAAATCCGTCTGCCTCTGCCTCATCGCGACCACACAGCTGCTGCAGCAATTCACGACACTACATCTTGGTCATCCAGTCGCGAATGAACGCTATGAACGCTGGACAATTCCTGAGCCCGATGCCTCTCACGGCGCAGGCTGAAAGGAACCTGGACGCCTCGCGGTCTACGAATGTTACTTCCGCCAAATCAAGAACCACGGAGTCTGTTTCCTTCGCAATGAGCTCTTCGATCATGCTCACGTCTTCTTCCTGAAGATGTCCGCTTACGTGAAGTAACTGCCTGGTCGCCTGCGACGAGTCGTACGACATGCATGTCATTGGCCCTCGCCTTCTCGACAAGACTCGCGTGAATTCTTGCGCTCTAAAGAGTGCACGCAGAAAGCCATCCGGAAGTGCTTGAAAAATAAAGGGGGAGGAAGACTAGAGGGCCGTGTAGATTTCGTGAAATTGAGGGGAACCGGGAATATTGTGAACTTTCTTGACGTCTAGCCAAGCTTGAATCGGCTCTTGCGGATATTGAGTTTCTTGATGCGAGAATCCAATGTTGAAGGCGACAATCCAAGCCTCGCCGCTGCTCCTCTCGGGCCGGATATGCGCCCCCGGCTCTGAGCCAGAGCAGACTCGATTATGTCCCTTTCGTGCTGTGAATCGTCACCACCGCCGTCGTCGTGCGCCTGCCTCGTGCGCTGCGAGCTCGGAATCGATGGCAACCATGAGCTATCTACACAAAATACATCATCCGAGCTCAATATCACCGATCTCTCGATGACATTTTGCAGTTCGCGAATATTGCCAGGCCACCCGTAATCTCGAAAGAAGTCCAACGTATGTTTATCAATGCTTTTGAATACCTTGCCGACTTGCTTTGCATAGCGATGGAGGAAATATTCGAGCAGCATTGCAATATCCTCCCGTCGTTCGCGAAGCGGCGGGACCTGGATCGGAAACACATTTAACCGAAAGAAGAGATCGGAGCGAAATGTTCCATCCGCCAGTGCCACGTTTAGATCACGATTCGTTGCGGCGATGATGCGAACGTCTACCTTTATCCGGTCTTTGCCTCCCACCCTTTCAAACTCCCTCTCCTGGAGGACCCTCAGCAGCGCGATTTGCGTATCCAATGGCAACTCGCCCACTTCATCCAAAAATAGCGTGCCGCCGTTTGCCAACTCGAAGCGTCCCACACGGCGTTGGGTTGCGCCCGTGAACGCTCCCTTTTCATGGCCGAAGAGTTCAGATGAAACCAGCGAAGGTGCGAGTGCCGCACAATTGACGCTGACGAAAACACGCTGAGCACGACGGGATCGCTTGTGAATGGCTCGGGCGATTAGTTCCTTTCCGGTGCCCGTTTCACCGGTAATGAGAACCGTAGAATCCGTCGGAGCGACTTTTGCGACTCGGGCAAGGATCCTACTCAAAGCTGTTGATGCTCCTACAATTTCCTCGAACATCGAAGCGCGATCCACTTCCTCGCGTAGCGCAACGTTCTCGTTTTGGAGGCGCTGCTCAGCCACCTTGCGATCCTCGATGTCGGTTGCGGTCGCGTACCAGCGGATAATCCGGTCCTGTTCGTCTTTCAGCGGGTTGTACTGACTGAGGTACCAACGATACTTCCCGTCTTTTCCGAGAACCCGCTGTTCGGTCTTAAACGGCACACCCTTTAATAGCTCGTTTCTCCGTTCTTCTCGGAACCTCTCAATGTCCTCAGGATGAATGACGCGATCGCGAAAACCTTCAGCTTGCACCTCCTCAATAGACAAACCCATGTACTCGAGCGCAACTCGATTTACATAGATCGGTCGGCCATCGGGACCGTAGACGATGATCAGTTGCGGTATGGCATCGGTAATGCGGCGAAGTTCGCGTTCATCTTGGCGGCTCTTCTCCGCCGCCTGTTTTGCTGCGGTGATGTCCGTTACGGCACCTACAAATTCACGATCTCCAGATAAGGTTGTCAACGCACGAGCGGAAACGTGAAGGTGCTTGACTGAACCGTCCGGCATCAGCAAACGGTGTTCAAAATCGCATAAGCGCGAGGAGCATCCACAGCCTTCTTTGACTTCATCAAAGTCGGCTCTTGGCTCAGACGCCCGGTCGAGAGTCTGCTGCACGAGATCTCTGTCGTCGGGATGAGTTCGTCGCAGTACCATCTCCAAAGTAGGCTTTGCCGCTCGATCGAGTTCAAAGATATCGTAAGTTTCCGCCGACCAGTAGAGTTCTCCGTTGGCAACACTCCAGCCGAAGCTGCCAGTGTGGCTCAGTCTCTGCGCTTCAGTCAGAAATGC
>Ga0209006_10003143_pt1 | contig 14999 bp, 14 predicted proteins | sample JacPin_JW_Ref_O2_FD_188567 | JGI IMG/M metagenome (GOLD analysis project Ga0209006, IMG submission 188567) | Forest soil microbial communities from Algoma, Ontario, Canada - Jack Pine, Ontario site 1_JW_Ref_O2 (SPAdes) (version 2) | ecosystem: Environmental > Terrestrial > Soil > Boreal... | reverse complement strand
CCGGGCTCAGCATCAGGTCAACGACCTGCCGTTCCCGGTTATCCCGGCCGTCAACGAGCCCCTGCCGGCGCAGCCGGCTAACTCGTCAGGCGCGCGGACGACATGGGCTGGTCGCCTTCCAGCAGCCACATGGACAGCCCGCCGGCGTCGCTGGTCGTCACCAGCCGCGGCTCGCAGCCGGGCCCGATAGCGCGCGGATACTCGACCTCGGCCCGGCCCGGTCGCCAGCCATCGTGGTCAGCGAGCACGTCCTCCACGGCCGCCCACGTGATCGCGTTGTTGACGTGGCCGGCCGTGTCGAAATCGGCCGTCCGCAACGGCCACGGGCGCTCCTGGCCGACCTCGCCGGGACGGCCGTGCGACAGCCGGACCGACGCGACGCGGCCCGCCGCGGACGGGCCGTAGACCTCGAGGAATTCCGGTCCGGGCGGGACCGGCCTGCCGGTGTCCCGGTCCACTGAGGCCCAGACGGCCGTCGCCTGAAGCAGCTCGCCCTGCTGACCCGCCACCGTCGTGGTCCGCTCGGCCCAGCGCGGGCCGGTAGCCGAGCAGAACGTCCGCAGCGTGACCGGTTCCCCCATCAGCGGCAGCCGCCGGATCGTGACTGCGCACCGGCGGACTAGCCAGACGGCCGGGCTGAGCAGCCCCGAGCCGGCCAGGTCCTCTTCCGCCACCGTCTGCAGGTAGCGAGCCAGGGCGTCCAGCCGCAGCCGGCCGCCGACCGTGACGTCGGTGCTGCGGACAATGCGCCGGCCAGAATAGATGCGGCCGTGGGCCGGCTCGGCCATGAACGCGGGCGCGACGGTATCCACCACGACATTCTGGCCGATCAGCCGCGGGGCGAGGCGCACGGGCCCGTGAGTCACGAGAACCACCCGGCATCCTCCGGCTATCTCCAGGAATGGGCAAATCCTTGATAACCAGCGGGCCGGGGCTGGCGAGGGGCCTCTTATCCTGACGGCCTGGGCTGCGCCAGCGACCGCCCCGGGCCGGGCGGTCCTGGCCACTCACTTCTTCCGGCGCCCAGATGTGCACGCGTCCACCGGGGTTCTCCGGTGCGCAGGCACCCGCAGCCGATTCACCAGCACGCCAGGAAAGGCCGATGCAGCCGGGGGAAGATAGCGATCGTGCCGTCCGGCGGATTGCCTGGGCCATTCGGCTGGAATCCGTGCCCGGCACCGGCCCGGCGCTCCAGGCGCCAGCCCGGCCTGCGGTGCGGCCAGCCACGCCGTCAACCTGGCGCCTGCCCGCGGTACTGCAGGGGGCCATAGCATTCGGGATCTTCTCGGTGTTCTGGATCGGCCACTTCGTGCCCGCCCTGGTGGCGCACCCGGAGCTGGCACAGCTCGATCAGGCGAGCATGGACCCCAATTTCTACGTATGGAGCCTGCACTGGTGGCCGTTCGCGCTCGGGCACGGCCTTGACCCGCTGACGACCACCATGATCGGAGCACCGGCCGGGTTCAACCTGTCCTGGCTCACCACCGTGCCCGGGCTCGCGGTCCTTGCCTGGCCCATGACGGCGGCGTTCGGCCCGGTCGTGGCGTTCAACCTGCTGACCGCCTTCGCCCCGCCCGCCGCGGGCTGGGCGGCGTTCGTCTTGTGCCGCCGGCTGACCGGGCAATTCTGGCCTTCACTGGCGGGCGGCGCCGTATACGGATTCTCGGCGTACGAGATGAACCACAGCGTGCCCGGCCACCTGAACATCACCGTCAGTCTGCTGGTGCCGCTGATCGCGTACCTGATCGTCGCGTACCGGGACGGGGCCATCAGCCGGAGGGCGTTCACCTGCCTGCTCGCAGCGGCGCTGCTCCTGCAGATGCTCGTGTTCCTTGAGACCTTCGCCGGGGTGAGCGTGGTGCTGGCCGCGGGGCTCGCGGTCGCATACTGGCTGGCCGGGCCCGCGGCCCGGCCACCGGTGGCCAGCCTGAGCCGGGCCGTCGGCGTCGCCTACCTGGCGGCGATCGGCCTCGGATCGCCCTACCTGGTCTACGTCCTGGCCCACGCCCCGTCCGGGTTCGCGCGGAACGTGCCGCGCACCTACGCGCTGAACCTCGAGAGCCTGCTCGTGCCGCGGCCGCAGCGCGCCTTTCATCTCAGCTGGCTGCATCAGGCCGCGGCCGGGCTGCCCGCCGTCTCGCAGGCCGGCTACGCCGGCCTCCCGCTGCTGGTACTCGCGGCGGCCCTGGCCGCCTGGACCTGGCGGAGCCCGCCGACCCGGTTCCTGGTGCTGATGCTCATCTTCGCGGTGCTGGTCGCGATCGGCCCGGAGCTGGCGGTCGGCGCGCTGCACCCGATCCCCGTGCCCTGGGCGCTGGCCTGGAGGCTGCCGCTGGCCCGCAGCGCCTTCCCGGTCCGGTTCTTGGTGTTCGGCGATCTGACCCTCGCGGTCATCGTGGCGGTGTGGCTGTCCGCGCCACTGCGGTTCACCGCGCTGCGGTGGGGCCTCGGCGTGCTCGCGGTCGCGGCCGTCCTCGCCAACATCCCGTTCATGACGCCGCCGCAGCCCAGCTCGCGGGCGCCGCTGCCGGGCTTCATCACCGCCGGCCAGTACCGGCGCTACCTGGCCCGGGGCGAGACTGTGCTGGTCATTTCGGGACGCGGCAACGCGGGCATGCTGTTTCAGGCGGTGACCGATGACTACTTCAGGATCGCGGGCGGATACGTCAACCAGGCGATGACCCAGCGCACGGATCTGCCCGCCGACATCAGCAACCTCGATGCCGCCGGGACGGACGCGCCCAGCCGGGCGGGCAAGACCGTGGTGAGCGCGGCGCTGGACGACCTGGAGGACTCCGGGGTGGGAGCGGTGCTGTTCGAGAACAGCTCCCCGCAGCCGCATCTGCTCAGCGCGTTCCGCGGGATGAGACTGCACAGCCGGGTCGTGGGCGGCGTCACGATGTTCCAGATCCCGCACGACCTGAGCTGACCGGGCCCCGGATTACCTCAGCCAGACGCCGGTCGGGCGGGCCGGACGGCTGCCCGCGCGTCCGCGACCTGCCCGACGATGCGATCCGCCCCATGCGCCTCGGCGATCGCGCCCGCCTCATCCAGCAGCGCCAGGGCGTCATCACGGCGCCCCTGGCCTGCGGCGATATAGGCAAGCCCGACCAGGTTCGCCGCTACCCCCGGCATCAGCCCTGCCCCGCGGCGTGCGCGTGGATGCCCAGATGCCGCAGGACTTCCGACATCGTCGACTTGGCGCCCGCCTGCGACGCCAGCTCCAGCGCCGGCACGGCGGCGGCGTCATCGCGCCGGACTACCTGGTGATAGCACCCGATCCAGAACAGCGCCTCGGCCTCACCGCCGACGTCACCGAGCCCGCGGTACAAATCCCTGGCGCGCTCGAACAACGGCAGCTCGCCTGGCTCCGTCACTGGCTCGCCGGCCTCGTCCCGGCGCAGCAGGAACCGCGTGTGCATGAGCCGGCCGCGCGCCACGGCCAGGTCGGCCTCCACGCCGTTCAGGTCCCGATCGGCCGCCGCCAGCAAGCCCGCATGCCCGCCGAAGACGGACTGCTCGTAGGCGATCCCGGCCCGCCGGATGCGCTCATCCACCTGATCAGGCCTGGCCCTGGGACCGACACTGTCGGCGGCAGATGATCCCATGAGACCAACGTAGCGCCCCAGCCCCTGGGAGCCGCTGGCGCTCACGGCTGCCGGTACGATCTCGCGGCATGGCCCCAGCCCCGCCATCGGAGTCCGATCCGCCCGGCATCGTCTTCCAGGCCAGCCGCGTGGATCTTGTCCGCGATGGCCGGCTGCTGCTGGATGACGTCAGCCTGACGATCGCGGCCGGAGAGCACTGGGCGCTGCTGGGGCCGAACGGCGCCGGCAAGAGCACCCTGCTGCAGATCATGGCGACCTACGTCTACCCGACGCGAGGGCACGTCGACCTCCTCGGCCATCGACTGGGGCAGGTGAATGTCTTCGCCCTCCGCCCGATAATCGGGCACGTCAGCCCGCATCACCGGGTGGATCCGCAGCGAACGGTTCGGGAGGTGGCGCTGACCGGCATCACCGGCACGATTCAGCTGGTACCGCGCCGGGAGACCAGCGCCGCCGAAGTGGCGCGCGCGGACGAACTGATTGAGCTGATGGGCCTGACGGACCGGGCGGCGGCACCGTGGCAGGTACTGTCGCAGGGCGAGCGCAGCCGGGCCCTGATCGCGCGCGGGCTGATGGCCCAGCCGCAGCTCCTGCTGCTCGACGAGCCCGCGGCCGGACTGGACGTGGCCGGCCGCGAGCAGCTTCTGACCAGCGTCGACGAGCTTCGCCGGCGTCACCCGGACCTGGCCACGGTCCTGGTGACCCACCACCTGGAGGAGCTGCCCGCCACCACGACGCACGCGGTGCTGCTGCGCGGCGGGCGGATACTGGCCGCCGGTCCCGCCGCCAGCGTGCTCACCTCCGAGCTGGCCAGTGCCTGCTTCGGCCATCCGGTATCGATTAACCAGACCGCCGGTCGCTGGGCAGCGATCGCGGTGCGACGATGAGACACATGCGCGTTCAGCGGTTCGGGGCTCACGTCGCCCCAGACTCGGGCGGCGCCCCGGCTATCGCGGTTCCGTTTGACCCGGACGAGATCTGGGGCGCCAAGGACTACCATCTCGTGGGCGGGAGGATCGAGCCGGTCGCGGGGACGACCTGCAACCGGCGGCTACGCGGGCGCATCACGCCCGACGGCGATCGCTGGATATTCGGACTCAACCCGAAATGGATGCTGGAGTCGGGCGTCGCGGTCGGCGACGAGGTGAGCGTCGAGCTGGAGCCGGAGGGCCCGCAGCGCGCCGATCTGGCCGATGACCTGGCCGACGCGCTGGCCGCGAACCCCGCGGCGGCCGCGTTCTTCGACACCCTCGCGCAGTTCTACCGCAAGGCCTACCTGCGCTGGATCGACGCGACGACCCGCCGGCCCGAGGTCCGGGCCGAACGCATCGCCACGGTAGTCGACCTGCTTGCGGCCGGGATCAAGGAACGGCAACGACCGTAACGCGGTGTCGGTTCGGCGCGGCCCCGGTGGCTAGTGCCCTACCGGTCCGCGTCGGCGTCAGCCCGGTGCCGGAGCCGGAGCGCCACGACGACGACCGCTGATCCGACGGTCAGCGCGACGCAGTTAGGGATCACCAGCGACGGCAGCCTGGCCGCGATCCCGTACAGGATCCACAGCATGAATCCGACGAGCAAGATCGCGAAATAGCCCAGTGACACAGCGCGCGAAGATCGCTCGCTCAGCATCCGGCGGATCTGCAGCAAGGGCGCGATGCCCATCACCACAGCCCACGACGACGCGGTCACTGCAAGCACGGTCTCTGCCATGGCGATCCCTCGTAAGGCGCCCTGGCCGTCTGAGTCGTGCTCGCCAGTTACCTGGTGAGGGGCGCAAGCACGACCACCTGCATTTTAGCCGCCGCGGCTCATTCCACCGAGCCCCCGGCCGCCAGCCGCATCAGGTCGGTGTCGAGCTCGCTGCCGGTCTCCGTCCCGCCGGCGCTGCCGTACTCATGCTGGTAGCTCTCCCAGGACGCGTCCCTGATCTTCCGGGCGAACCCGCTCTCCATGAGCAGGACGAGCTCCACCGCGGCCCGGTCGATGCGCTTATTCAGCGCCGGATCTCCCCAGTCCTCCGGGGCCGCGAACAGTGCGGTCGGGATCGTCAGTGCGCGCAGGTAGGCGAACATGGACCGCATCTGATCGTCGGCGACCAGCGCGTGCCGCGCCGTCCCGGCCGTCGCCGCCAGTACGACCGGCCGGGCGATGATCAGGTCGTCGTCCAGGATGTGGAAGAAGGAGGAAAACAGGCCGCTCGGGCCCGCCTTGTAGACGGGCGTGCTGGCGATGATCCCGTCGGCCTCCCCGAGAGCGGTGACCGCTGTCCGCAGTTTCGGCGTGATCAGCTGCGAGACCAGCGCACTGGAGATGTCCGCGGCCAGCTCGCGCAGTTCGATGACGCTGGAGGTCACGGTGTGGCCGTGACAGGCCGCCAGCTCGCACGTCCGGTCGGCGATCCGGTCGGCCAGCAGCCGGGTCGACGAAGGATCACTGGTCCCGGCGCTGACGATCGCGAGCGTGAATTGCTCTTGCGCTGAGCCGTCCATGGGCGAGTTTCCTCCGGATCGTCGGTGAGCTGGTCAGCGTCACAGCTCCGGGTACTCAGTGCGGGACTCCGCCGTGTCCTGGTAGGGCGAGCCGCCGGTGACATTGTCGCCGCGATTGGCGTTCGGGCGGGGCTGGCGCGGCGCCTGGTCCCCGTACTTGTCCCTGACCAGGCCGGCGTGCGTGGGGGCGGCGGGCGTCTGCGGGTCCCGCCTGGCCTCGGTCTCCTTGCGCAGGACCGGCACGACCTCGCTGCCGAGCAGGTCAAGCTGCTCCAGCACGGTGGTCAGCGGCAGCCCGGCATGATCCATCAGGAACAATTGCCGCTGGTAGTCGCCGAAATGCTCGCGGAAGGTCAGGGTCTTGTCGATGACCTCCTGCGGGCTGCCGACCGACAGCGGAGTCAGGTCCATGAAGTCCTCCATGGACGACCCGTGCCCGTACACCGGCGCCTCGTCGAAGTACGGCCGGAAATCCCGCCTGGCGTCCTGAGAGTTTCTGGCGATATAGGCCTGGCCGCCCAGACCGACGATGGCCTGCTGCTCGGTGCCGTGGCCGTAGTAGGCGTAGCGCTGCCGGTAGAAATCAATCAGCCTGACGTAGTGCTCCTTCGGCCAGAAGATGTTATTGGCGAAGAATCCGTCGCCGTAGTACGCGGCCTGCTCCGCGATCTCCGGCGTGCGGATCGACCCGTGCCAGACGAACGGCGGCACGTCGTCTAGCGGCCGCGGGATCGACGTAAAGCCCTGCAGCGGTGAGCGGTATTTTCCCTGCCAGTCCACCACGTCCTCGCGCCACAGCCGGTGCAGCAGGTTGTAGTTCTCCAGTGCCAGCGGCAGGCTCTGCCGGATGTCCTGGCCGAACCACGGGTACACCGGCGCGGTGTTGCCACGGCCCAGCATCAGGTCCATCCGGCCCTTGGACAAGTGCTGCAGCATCGCGTATTCCTCGGCGATGCGCACCGGGTCGTTGGTCGTGATCAGCGTCGTCGCGGTGCTCACGAGCAGCTTCCTGGTGGTCGCCGCGATGAACGCCAGCAGCGTCGTCGGCGCGGACGAGAAGAACGGCGGATTGTGATGCTCGCCGATCGCGAACACATCCAGCCCGACCTCGTCGGCTTTCTGCGCAATCCGCACGATCGCGTCGATCCGCTCGGCCTCGCTCGGCGTGTTGCCCGACACCGGGTCCCTGGTGATGTCGCTGACCGAGAAGATCCCGAATTGCATGAAATGCCTCCCGCGCTCCCCGCTGGCAAGCGATTGGCGTTATCGGAGAGGCCATCATGCCACCGCGGCTCAGGCCGGCCGCGAACGCGCCTCCGTGCCGCTCCGGCGGCCGGGTAGGGGCCGCCTCGGCGGCCCCGCCCCGGCTCCGGACGTGATTTAGCCGCCGCCTCCGTCCGTGACCGTGCCGGAGACCGACTGGTCGAACTCGTTGCCGCTTTCGGTGAGTCTCAGCTCGACATCGATCTGCCAGAGCCCGGCCACCGGGTTCGCGGTGCTGAGCTCGGCATCACCCACCACCTGGCCGTTCACCGTCTGCGGCGTCGTCGCGGTCGCGACGACCGCGCCGCTCGGGTTCACGAGGAAGTAGGTGAACGGGTTATCGGCGCTGTCGTCGGTCGCGTGCAACGCGACGCTCAGGTCGGCCGCGCCGGCCGGGACGTTGATCTCGTAGGTGCTGATCTGGCCGACGCTGCGGGCGCTCGTGCCGATGATCTGGGCCTGGAAACTGCCACCGGCGGACGGGATCAGGGTCCGGCGGGCGATCGGAACGGAGTCCGCGGCGCCGTTGCTGGCCGACAGCTGCAGTGACTCCGGATGGTCGCCCGGCTGGACCGGCATCGCGACCCGCAGCGGTATCGTCGCGCTGGACCGGGCCGGGACAAAGACCGGCCGGATCGCGGGCTCGGTCACGTAGTTCTGCCCGGAGACCTTGAACGACATCGGGCCGCGGTAGGTGCCCGGTGCGGCCGGCGCGACCTCGACAAAGTCGTCGATGCCGCCCCAGAGGAACTCGGCCGTCCAGCGGCCGGGCGCGGGATCGGTGACCTCGGCGTGCTGATCGTTGGGCGCCCGCCCGGCCCGCCCGGGGTTGGCGTCGTCATAGGACTCCTGGACCACGGCGCCCTGCGGGTTGAACAGCACGAACTCCAGCACGTTGCTGTTGGTCGGGTCGGGCCAGATCATGTCCGCGTCCAGCCGGCTCAGGTGCGGCGGCACGTCGAAGGTGATCGGGGTGGCCGCCGGCGCGCCCGCGACCGGCACCGGAAGGCTCGGGTCGGGTGCGGTGACGTCCTCGGTGTAGACCCGGCTGACCGGGAACTCGGGGCCGATCCAGCGGTAGCTGCCGTCCACCAGGCTCGGCTGGTCGCTGGCGTTGTACACGCTCACGGACTGGCTGCTGACCGAGCCGCCATTGCCGGTGATGTCCAGCTGGGACGGCAACGAGACCAGGCGCGGCGCGTTGTCCGGACCGTGGCCGTAGGTGGTGCCCGGCATCTGCTGGGCGGCCCTGACCGCAGCATAGACGTTGAGCAGACCCGCTCCCTGCTGGTCGGCCGGGGCGTCGATGCTAGTCGCCGTGCCGGTCAGGATGTCCTTGACCATCACTGGCGTGGGGCTCGCGCCGTTGTGGGTGGCACGGTAGGCCTGGATCACGTCCGCGGCGGCGCCGGCGATGAGCGGCGACGCCTCGCTGGTGCCCGCGGCCGCCTCGATCGGGTAGTTGGACGGGCAGCCGTTGATCAGCGGCGCGCAGTCGGTCTCGCCGCCGAACCAGTCGGACGCGACCAGGTCCACGACCTTGCCGGTCGGGGCCGTGGCCCCGGAGGACTGCGCGGCCATGTTGTTGCTCACGTAGCTGTGGTAGCCGTCGTTGAGCGCGACGATGTGGAGGTTGTCCACGCCGCCGGCCGCGATGACGTTGGGGTCATCGGCCGCGGTCATGACCGTACCCTGCGGGCCGCTGTCGCCAGAGGATTCCACCACGGTCACGCCCGCCGCGACGGCCGCGTCGTCGGCCGCGGCCAGCAGCGCTCCGGAGCGTCCGCCCGGGGTCGACGTGCTGCCGAAGGACTCGGAGATCACGTCGGCGTGCACGGTCGTCACCGCGTTGTCGATCCCGGAGATGACCTGCGACAGCGCCAGCACCGGCGTGTCGATCTGGGACAGGTCGACCAGCGAGGCGTCGGGCGCGTCACCCTTGATGATGAAGGTGCAGCCTGGCGACACGTTCGAGAACGGCAGGCCCTTGGAGTACTGGTAGACGATCAGGCCCTGCGCGCCGACCGACGCCGCGTCCTCGAACGTTTCGTCGTTCCCCTGGTCGGCGGTGTAGTCGGGCGCGTCGATGACGACGTGCGAGCCGTCCGCGCGGACGAGATCAGGGTCGCCCGCCAGGGCGTTCATCCCCTCGTTGCCGATGATCACGCCCTTGCCGGTGGCAATGGAGTTCGCCTCGTCCGGCGCGTTCGGGTTGCCGTTGGTCGCGTGGATATCGGCCACTGCCTCCGGCTCCAGCGCGGGGCGGGCCGGGCAGGTCTTCGGAATGACGTGCGTCCGCAGCGGCGCGATGGTTCCCGGCGACGGGAAAACGCCAGGCTTACTGCTGGCGCCCCGGCTGACGGCGACGCGCTTGGCGCTGGTACCGACGGGCGGAGCGGTCTCGGTGTGCACCTGAGCGACCTGGATCATCGCGTCGGGCACGATCTCCGCGACCGCGGGGTTGGTCCGCAGCTGGGCTACCTCCGCCGCCGAGAGCGTCGCCGCGACCGCGTCGGGAGCCGCCAGCTGGCTGACACGGGTGCCTCCGTGCGCGCGAATGGCGGCCACGAGGGGCGCCTGATCGGCATGGGCCGCCGCGATCCGCTGCTTGGCCTGCGTCCGCAGGCTCATGCCCGCTTGCTGTTGTTTCAGGACCACGATTACTTTGCCGCCGGCCGCGGACCCGTTGTACGCGGGCGCGACGCCCGCGGCGGCCGGCGCAGTACTGGCGGCGCTGGCGAGAGTTCCGCCCGAAATGGCCAGCGCGGTGGTTAGCGCGAACGCTAATGAGGAGCCGAGCAACTTGCGGCGTGACGACCAGCCAGACAGCACTTGCGGCTTGACCATTGCGATCCTTCCTCACGTGACAGTGCGGCGTCCCCCCATATTTAGTTGTGCTACGCAAGCATAAGTTGATTGCACGGTTCTGCCCAGATCGGTCGCAGCGCGGCGACTACGGTGCTCCCCCCCGGCAGGCGGCAGCAGAACGCCGCGCCACCGGCGCCGAGCCGGCCGTAACCGGCGGCGGCGGGGGTGGCGCGGCGTACGCCACCTGCAGGTCAGAACGTCCTGATAGCGATCTGCGCCGGGGCGGCCAGCAGACTGGTGATCTCGTCATCAAGGCGGCTGAGCGTGATCGACGTGCCCGCCATGTCCAGCGACGTGCAGTACTCGCCGACGTAGTTGCGCCGGATGTGAATCCCGCGCTTGCTGAGCTGCTCATGCGCATAGCCGTACAGCAGGTACAGCTCACTGATCGGCGTGCCGCCCAGCCCGTTGATCATGAGCGCGACGTCATCGCCCTGGCTGAACGGCAGGTCAGTGACGACTGCCTCCAGGAGCTCGTCCACGATGTCGTTGGCGCTGGCCAGCTTCTCCCGCCTGCGGCCCGGCTCGCCGTGGATCCCGACACCCATCTCCATCTCGTCCTCGCCGAGCTCGAACAGCGGCGAGCCCTTGGCGGGCGGCGTGCAGGACGTCAGCGCCATACCCATGGTCCGGGTCACCGAGTTCACCTTGTTGCCGATCCGCAGCAGCTCATCCAGGTCAGCCCCTTGCTCGGACGCGGCCCCCACCGCTTTGATCACGAAGAAATTCCCGGCCACGCCGCGGCGGCCCACGGTATAGGTCGAGTCCTTCACCGCCACGTCGTCGTCCACGAGCAGGGTGCCGATCGTGATGCCGTCGGCTTCGGCCATCTCCTGACCCATCTCGAAGGCCATGCGGTCGCCGGTGTAGTTGTTGATGATGTGCAGGACGCCTTTAGCCGAGTTGAGCAGCTTGCTGGTCTCCAGCACGTAGTCCATGGGCGGGGCGGCGAAGACGTCGCCCGGGCAGGCCGCGTCGAGCATTCCCTTGCCCACGACCATGACGTGCGCTGGCTCGTGTCCCGAGCCGGAGCCCTGGATCACCGAGACCTTGTCGTCGCTCGGCGCATCGGTCCGCATGATGAGGTTGTACTCAGGCACGTATTTGAGCGTGTCCGGGTTGGCCAGGGCGATGCCCTTGAGCATCTCGGGCACGAACTGGCGCGGGTCGTTGACGAACTTCTTCATGTGCCGCTACCTCCGGAATCTGCGGACCGGCCGGGCCGGTCCTGCCATTTATCGGCCAGTGCCTCGAACATCACAGCGACGGCGACCGCACCCGCATCGAGCGTCCCGATGCTGCGCTCGCCGGTGTAGCTAGCCCGGCCGCGCATCGCTTGCATTTCCTTGGTCGCCTCGGCCCGCTCGCGTGCGGTCGACGCAGCGGCGCGCAGGGTCGCCTCCGCGTCGTGCCCGAGCGCGACCTGCTCCTCAATCGTGTCGATGGCGGGCACGAGCGAGTCCAGCAGCGTCTTATCACCGACATCGGAGCGGCCGCGCGCCCTGATGCCGTCAGCCGCGGCGCGCAGCATGGCAACGATCTGGCCTGGCTGGAGCTCAGTAACGGCTCCCGCGGCCGCGCCCGCGCGCAGGAAGGCAGTCCCCCAGATCGGCCCGGACGTACCGCCGATGCGGCTCGTGATCATCACCGCGATCTTCTTGAGGAACGTCCCGACATCGGCCCGGTCGAAGCCTTCCCAGTCCTGCAGGACCAGCTCGAACCCGCGGGCCATCGAATAGCCGAAATCACCGTCACCGACCACGGCGTCCAGATCGCCGAAGTACTTCTCGTTGTCGACCGCGGTCTGCGCGATCGTCCGGACCGCGATCTCAACGTCGGCGAAGGTTGCAGCGGGCATGAGCGCTCCAGGAGTCACTGGCTGGTACGAGGGGGCAGGAGGCTGTCCAGGTCGGCCAGCGCGATCCAGTCACCGGGACGGGCCGGGCTGGAGTTGGCGAGCACCGACGTGCGCTCGCCGCCGGGATCGCCGAGCGAGGAGACAACCAGCGCCGCCTCGCTGAAGTCCTCGTCAGCGGTGAAGTCATTCACAGTGATCACGCAGGTCAGGCCCGCGCCCGTGGCAGCGAGCAAGCCGTTGCGGGAGTCCTCGATCACCACGACGCCCGTCGCGGGCACGCGCAACTCCGCGACCGCCAGCAGGTAGATGTCCGGGGCCGGCTTCTTGTGCGGCACGATGTCACCGGCAAAGACCTCGACCGCCTTCGCGCGGCTGGCCCCGACGGCGCTCTCCAGCGTCGCGCGGACGGAGGCCTCGGCCGAGGTGGACGCGACCGCGACCGGCCAGCCGGAATCGAGCGCCTCGGCCACGATCCGGGCCACTCCGGGCCGGGCCGGGACCGCGCCCGAGGCGACCAGCGTCGTGTAGATCTCCGTTTTGCGCCGGTGCCAGGCCGCGACCGCGGCTTGCTGCCCGGCAGCGTCGGCGGGCAGCCCGGCCGCCACCACGAACCCCGGTGTCAGCAGGCTGGCCAGCCGTTCCTTCCCCCCGCCGATGAGCACCTTCTGCTGGTAGTCCGCAACGCTCCAGCGCAGCGGCAGCCCGTATTCCGCGAACATCTGGTTGAAGGCGACCAGGTGCCCGAACCGCTCGGTGTCGGCCAGCACGCCATCACAGTCCAGGATCAGCGCGCGGACCTCGGCGCCGGGCACGCCCATCACCAGGCCTTGCCGACGCTGCCGAAGCGGCGCATATGGGTCGCCGCGGTGTCCATCACGGCGGTGCGCACCGCCGCGAACAACGACGGCGGATCCCAGTGATCGCGTTCCTCGGCCGTCCGCAGGAATGCGAGGTTGGCCTGCATGTAACGGACCTTGAGCGCGGTCGAGATATTCACCTTGGCGCAGCCGCGGGCAATCAGGTCACTGAACTGCGCATCGGTCATGCCGGTACCGCCGTGCAGCGCGATCGGGATCGGTTGCGCGGCCACGATGTCGGACACGCGCTGAGCGTCGAGCTTCGGCTCGGCGCGGTAGACGCCGTGCGCGTTGCCGATGGCCGGCGCGAACACGTCCACGCCGGTCGCCCGGATGAAGTCCAGGGCGACCGGAAGAGATTCCTGGCTCGCCGCTTCATCCGATCCGATGCCGTCCTCGACACCGGTGATCGATTCGATCTCGCCCTCGACGTGGGCGCCGTAGGACCGGGCCTCGGCGACGACCTCGATCGTCTGGCGCTTGTTCTCCTCGACCGGCAGCGCCGACGCGTCGAACAGCACCGAGTTCCAGCCTTTGCGCAGGCAGCTGCTGATGACGTCACGGTCGGGGCAGTGATCGAGATGCAGGCTCACGGGCACCTCGATGCCGGCCGTGAGCTCATGCCACATGGCGAACAGCAGGTCGAGGCCGATCGATCGCACGGTCTTGACCGAGGTCTGCACGATGAGCGGCGATCGCTCCTGCACTGCGGCGGCGAGGACCGCCTCCAGGGTCAGGTCGTTGACCACGTTAATCGCGGCGACGCCGTAGCGCTCGGCGAACGCGCGGTCGACGATGTCCTTGAGCGGCACGACGGGCACGGGGCAGCCTTCCTGCGGATCAACTTGACCGTAATCCCGCCGCTGTCCGGCCGTAACGGTGGAAACCCCCAGATCCAGGGGGTACTTCCCCTACCGGAGCCGGGACCGTCCGGCCAGGGCGGCGAGCTCGGTGCGATTGCGCGCACCCGTCTTCCGCAGCACGGCGCCGGCGTGCTTTTCGACTGTCTTGACCGACAGCACGAGCCGCTGCGCGATGGTCCGGTCCGGCAGACCCTGCTCCATCAGGCTGCGTACCTCACGCTCTCGCTCGGTCAGCGGTTCCTGCAGGTCGTCGGCGCGCATACCCCGGTGCAGCTGAGCGAGCACCACGTCAGACAGGATCGCCTGCCCGCGACCCGCGGCGACGACGGCCTGGGCCAGCTCGGGCCCGCTGGCGCCGGTGTCGACGCAGCCGCGCGCCCCGGCGCGCATCGCGTCGGCGACCAGGTCATCGTCGCCGGTCTCGCACAACCCGACGACCGACAGCTGGGGCAACGCCGCCAGCAGGAGGCCGGTGAGCCCAGGCCCTGGCCGCTGCCGCTGGCCGCCCTCGCGGTCACCGGCCCGAGCCAGGCCGAGATCGACGAGGGCCACATCCGGCCGAAGCTCCGCGCACGCCTCGAGCGCCTGGTCAGCATCCCCGACTTCGCCGACTATCTCGGTACCGGGCTCGCTCCAGCTCAGCAGCCGGGCCAGGCCAGCGCGCAGTACCGGGCGCCGGGCCGCGACGAGCACCCGCAGCGGCGGACCGCCGTGATCCCGTCCGTCAGGCTGGTACGGGAAACGGGCCCGTATCCGGGTACCCCAGCCCGGTAGCGAGTCGACGTCCACGCTCGCGCCGGTCTCCCGCGCTCGCTCGGTCATCGAGCGGAGGCCGAACTGATGTCCCTGCCAGCCCGAGCTGACGTCGAAGCCCTGGCCATCGTCTTGTACCAGCAGTGACACTCCCCCCTGCTCGTATAGCAGCCCGATCCGGACGCTCGTGGCCGCGGCGTGCCGGACGATGTTGGTCAGCGCTTCCCGACCGACCCAGATCAGCTCCCGCATCACCATGGCATCGACGGATACCGGGGTCCCGGCGGTGACCAGCCGCACCTCAAGCCGCCCGATGGTCTCCGCCCAGGCGGCCTCGGACTTGAGCGCGGCCTCCAGACTCAGCCCGCCGTGCGGATCGGACAGGCCGAGCAGCGTCTGTCTCGCCTCGACGAGGGCATCGGTGGTCGCGGCCGTCGCCC
>Ga0209006_10003142_pt1 | contig 15001 bp, 13 predicted proteins | sample JacPin_JW_Ref_O2_FD_188567 | JGI IMG/M metagenome (GOLD analysis project Ga0209006, IMG submission 188567) | Forest soil microbial communities from Algoma, Ontario, Canada - Jack Pine, Ontario site 1_JW_Ref_O2 (SPAdes) (version 2) | ecosystem: Environmental > Terrestrial > Soil > Boreal... | reverse complement strand
CTTTCTCCCGCTTCGCGAGAGAAGGGGCGCGCGTCTTCCTTCTCTCGCGAAGCGGGAGAAGGTGGGCGCCGGATGGCGCCCGGATGAGGGGCGGCGCGACGTTTGGGTGAGCTCACGCCGCCTCATCCCAGGCGGATGATATGGCCGATCGCCGGGTCGCCGCCGCTCCTTGCAATCGTTGCGATGACTTGCCGCGCCGCGTCGAAACCGTCGCCTTCGGCGATTCGAACCCACGGATTTTCAGCGCGCGAGACATGCGTGAAGAATTTCATCTGAGCTTCGTTGAAGCGCTGATTGACGATTTCCGGCCCCCAATCGGCGTTGCGTTTCTTGATCTGGATCGGCGCGAAATAAAAGGCCGGCGCCGGCCCGGGCAGGCCCTTGTCCTCGAAGAAATGAATATTGGCGGCGGAGCCGGCGTAACAATCATATTTCAGCGCCGATCCGAGATGATGATGGATGCGCGCGCGCAAATCCTCGTCGCCGGAAAAATCGACATAGAGGGTAGGCGCGGCGACGGCGCGCTTCTCGATATCCTGATAGAGCGCGGTTTCGGCGTAGCAGCCAAGGCCGCGCACAAAGGCTTGATTGCCTGATGAAGTCAGCCCGACCAGCTTCACGTTCGCCTCGTCCGTCAGACAGAAGGCGGCGCCATAAGCGGTCTTGCTCGAAGCGCTGGAGATCAGAAGCTCTTTCGCGCCGAAGAAATGATTATCGGAGAGGAAATCGGCGAGCATGAACGAGGTGATGAACAAAGGACGGAACAGGGCCTGATAATTTTCGAGCTCGCGCTTATAGGCCGGATCGGCGTCGCATCGCGTATATTGGTTATAGGCGGAGGTGAGCGCGCGGCGATGTTCGGCGCCATCGTAGAAGCCGCGCGAGGTGACGCGTTCGGGCGCCATTCGTATATGGCTGGCGATCGGATAATAGCCATAGAACAGCTCGCCGACCTCGACGCCGGCGACCGACGAGGCGACCACTTCGGCGAAGCCCCATACTGGCATTTGGCCCCAGCCCGGCCGCGAAGTCGGGAAGAAGCGCCAATAATTCATCGCGTCGCCGAACGCCGCATAGGTGATATTGTTGGTGGTGATCGAGAAGCTTTTGATTCTAAGCAGCGCTTCGCCGTCGGCTGCCGCCGAGGATTCGACGTTGGTCTGCGGCTCGGTGCGGCCAAGGTCGTCCTTTTTTGTCAGAAGGCGGGTTATCGTCAGGTCGCTCATGCCAGCCTCGGTTTCGTCGCGCGCGATGCGGAATTGCAGAGATGACGATTAGCAAATCCCGGCGGCCGGCGCGCTCAGGTTTGGGGCGCTTGCCGCGCGAACAGGCTAAACCCTTGCCAAAGCCGCGCAAACGGCCGATCCAGGATCGCGCGAAGTTCACCATCGAGGCGATCTACGGCGCCTTTGTTCGGATTTGGACGCGCGACGGAGCGCAAGCCGTCACGATGAGGGCGGTCGCCGAGGAGGCGGGCTTCGCCATCGGCACGCTCTATGAATATTTTCCCAACAAGACCGCGCTCCATTCCGGCTATGTCCGCCACGCCATCGACAGACTTCTGGCGCGGATCGATCGGCAGACGATCGCGGCCGAGGGCGGCGATTGGCGCGCCCGCCTCGCGACGCTCGTCGCGGTCACTTGCGGCGCGGACGATTCGGCGCCGTTCTTCGACGCCGAAATGCTGCGGCTGGAGGGGACGATCGCCGAGGCCAGGCATCATAGGCGAGCGTTCGAGGAACTCAGCGCCAGATGGACGCAAGCCTTGCGCGGATGGTCGGATCTGCCCGCGCAACCCCAGGCGACGATCGACGCGCTCGTGCTCGCCGTCTGGGGGGCGCGCCGCTACCGCCTGATCCTAGACGCGCCGGACGGCAGGCTCGCGGGCTGGGTGGGGGAGATCACTGCGATATGCGAGAACGCGCTTGCCGCGCAGGAAAGCCTTTGAGCGAGGAGCCTTCTGGGCAAGCAAGGAGCGAGGAAGGGGGAGATATAACAGATAATCACTGCAATAATTCTCCTCAAATAGCCATCCGGCATCGCAACGCGACGCCGACCCCGAGCGTCCGCGCAACGTCCAGCCCGCTACGCTGGCGTCCCGGGACGAGTGAGACAGATCCGCATCCCAGTCCCTTGAAATCATTCGGCGCCTGATCGAAAACGGCAGTCTGGGAGCGTTCGGCGTGGAATCGGCTGCGCGGCCTGACGCAACCCAAAGGTTTCTTTCCCCGCCTCGCGCTGCTATGCCGCGTCAGCTTCTCTCAAGGCCAGCGCGCAAAGGCCAATCCAACCGACATGACCACCCACAAGATCGACAACATCCGCAATTTTTCCATCGTCGCCCATATCGACCACGGCAAGTCCACACTGGCCGACCGGCTGATTCAGCAGACGGGGACGGTCGCTGCGCGCGATATGAGCGAACAGATGCTCGATTCCATGGACATCGAGCGCGAGCGCGGCATCACGATCAAGGCGCAGACGGTACGGCTCGAATATAAGGCGCTGGACGGCGAGACTTACATCCTCAACCTGATGGACACGCCCGGCCACGTCGACTTCGCCTATGAAGTCTCGCGCTCGCTCGCCGCCTGCGAGGGCTCGCTCCTGGTGGTCGATGCGAGCCAGGGCGTCGAGGCGCAGACGCTCGCCAATGTCTATCACGCGCTCGACGCCGGCCATGAGATCGTGCCGGTGCTCAACAAGATCGACCTGCCGGCCGCCGAACCCGACCGCATCAAGCAGCAGATCGAGGACGTGATCGGCCTCGACGCCTCGGATGCGGTGCCGATTTCGGCCAAGACCGGCCTCAATATCGATCTCGTCCTCGAGGCGATCGTCACCCGCCTGCCGCCGCCCAAGGGCGACGAGACGGCGCCGCTGAAAGCGCTGCTCGTCGATAGCTGGTATGATTCCTATCTCGGCGTCGTCGTCCTCGTGCGCGTCATCGACGGAGTGATCCGCAAGGGCATGCGCATTCGCATGATGGGCGCCGACGCCCATTACGAGATCGACCGCATCGGCATATTCCGGCCGAAAATGGTCGATGCGGCTCAGCTCGGGCCCGGCGAGATCGGCTATATCACCGCCCAGATCAAGCAGGTCGCCGACACCCGCGTCGGCGACACAATCACCGACGACAAGCATCCGACCGCCGCCGCGCTGCCCGGCTTCAAGCCGGCGCAGCCGGTGGTCTTCTGCGGCCTGTTTCCGGTCGACGCCGCCGATTTCGAGGATCTGCGCGCCGCCATGGGGCGGTTGCGCCTCAATGATGCAAGCTTTTCCTATGAGATGGAGACTTCGGCGGCGCTCGGTTTCGGCTTCCGCTGCGGCTTCCTCGGCCTGCTGCATCTCGAGATCATTCAGGAGCGGCTGGAACGCGAGTTCAACCTCGACCTCATCGCCACCGCGCCCTCGGTGATCTACCGGATTGCGCTCACGGATAAGAGCGTCATCGAACTGCACAATCCCGCCGACATGCCCGATGTCGTCAAGATCGAGGAAATCCGCGAGCCCTGGATCAAGGCGACGATCCTGACTCCCGACGATTATCTCGGCGCGGTGCTGAAACTCTGCCAGGACCGGCGCGGCGCGCAGATCGATCTCAATTATGTCGGCAAGCGTGCGATGGTCGTCTATGAGCTGCCGCTCAACGAAGTCGTCTTCGATTTTTACGACCGGCTGAAATCGATCTCCAAAGGCTATGCCTCGTTCGACTATACGCTCACCGACTATCGCGCCGGCGATCTCGTCAAAATGTCGATCCTCGTCAATGGCGAGCCGGTCGATGCGCTGTCGATGCTGGTCCATCGCGACCGGGCCGAAGCGCGTGGCCGCGCGATGGTTGAAAAACTGCGCGAGCTGATCCCGCCGCATATGTTCCAGATCCCGGTCCAGGCGGCGATCGGCGGCAAGATCATCGCGCGCGAAACCATCCGCGCCCTGCGCAAGGATGTCACCGCCAAGTGCTATGGCGGCGACGCCACCCGCAAGCGCAAGTTGCTCGACAAGCAGAAAGCCGGCAAAAAGAAGATGCGCCAGTTCGGCAAGGTCGACATTCCGCAGGAAGCGTTCATCGCCGCGCTGAAGATGGAGGACTGACATGCCGTCCGGCTTCGAAACGCTTCGCCTCGACGTCAACGGCTATCGTTTCGACGCCATCGCTCGCGGCGCCGCGGACGCGCCGCTGGTTCTGTTCCTGCATGGCTGGCCGTCCTCGGCAAATTGCTGGCGGGAAATCATGACGGCCGCCGCGTCGGCCGGATTTCGCGCCGTCGCGGTCGATCAGCGCGGCTATTCGCCCGGCGCCCGCCCGCCCGAAATCGCCGATTATTCGATCGATCGCCTGCTGGAGGACATTGAGGGCTTTGCGCAGGCGCTTGGCGGCGACGCCCGATTTCATCTGATCGGCCACGATTGGGGCGGCCTCATCGCCTGGCCTTATGCAGCCCATTATCCCGGGCGGCTCGCCTCGCTCTGCGTCCTCTCGACGCCGCATTCGAAGGCGTTTGTCGAGGCGATCAAAAGCGATCCCGAGCAGCAAAGGATGTCGGCTTATATTGGGATCTTCCGCCAGCCCGGACATGTCGCTGAGCAGGCTTTATTGAAGGACGGCGCACGCAAACTGCGGGCGATCTACGGCGGCAAATGCGCCAGCTCCTACGTCGAGGACAATGTCGCGCGCCTCAGTGAGCCGGGCGTGCTGACCGCGACGCTCAATTGGTATCGCGCGCTTGACAATAAGCTGCTCGGGTTGCCGGTCGCGACGCCGACTTTATACATCTGGGGCAGCGAAGATCAGGCTTTGGGCCGGGCGGCAGCCGAGGCGACGAGAAAACATGTCACCGGCCCTTACCAGTTCGAGTTGCTGGAGGGCGCCTCCCATTGGCTGCCCGAGGAAATGCCGGAAACCATCGCCGGACTGCTCATCGCCCATCTCGCGAAATTTCCGGCTCTGTAGCGCATCGTCTTCCGCCCGAAGGCGTCGCGGCCTTTCGACTTACGTGCCGGCCGTGCTATGCTCCGACCATGGCCGGTACACACGACCCCGAGGTCCGTACAGCGCCGTCGCCTTTGCCACCCACTGAGGCGGAGCTTACGGCCTGGCAGGCCCTTTCGCGCGATGAGCAGCTTACCCGCTACCGGCAGGCTCTCCATCAGGCCGATTGCGACCGCATCAGCGGCGCCACGATGAACGACGTTTTAGCTGCCGCGCGTCAGACGTCGGCCACACGACGTCGTGGCTAGTTTCCGGCTTTCGGCCTCCGCCGAGGCGGCTCTGATTACTATTTACGATTTCACCGAAGCGACTTTTGGCAAGTATCAGGCCGAAGCCTATCTTTCCGGGCTGGACCGCACCTTCGGGCTGCTCGCGGACTTTCCCGGCATCGGTCATGTCGTTGACGAACTGCGCGGCGGATATCGCCGTTTCCGCTTCCAATCGCATTTCGTGTTCTACACGGCGGAACCCGATGGCGTCGTGATCCGTGCGATTTTCATGTCGCATGGGACATCCGGCCGCAACTCTTTTCCTGATCGCGTCCAAGGCCGCGCTGCTAAAATTCCACCTCCAGCTCCTCGATCTCCTCGACCTCAGCCATCGCCGCGTTGCGCCATTCGACCATTGCCGGCAGCGCCCAGATGCGATCGGCATAGGCCTGCGTCAGCCGGTCGAGCGCGACGTCATAGGTGCGAAACCGGCTCACCACCGGCGCATACATCGCATCCGCCATCGACAGTTCGCCGAACAGGAACGGGCCGCCATAGGTCTCGAGGCATTCGCGCCACAGATGGGTGATGCGCTCGATGTCGGCATGGGCTTTCGACCAGATCTTGAACTTCGGAAAATGGCCCTTGATGTTCATCGGCAGCGCCTGGCGCAGCGACACAAAGCCCGAATGCATCTCGCCGCAAATCGAGCGGCAATGGGCCCGTTTTGCCTTATCATTAGGCAACAAGCCCGCTTTAGGTGCAATTTCGTTGAGGAATTCGCCGATCGCCAGCGTGTCCCAGATTCGGATGCCCTCATAGGTGAGGCAGGGCACCAGAATGCTGGGCGACAGCAGCAGAATCTCCGCCCGCGCGTCGGCGTCGTCGGGCGCGACGATCGATTCATCGAAATCGATCCTGGCGAATTTGGCCATCAGCCAGCCGCGCAGCGACCAGGACGAATAGTTCTTGCTGCTCAGGGTGATAGTCGTTCGCGACATCGGCGCCGCCAATTGGAGAGAAACCTTTGAATATCAAAGCAAATCACATGCCAGTGGCACGTCGCTTGCTTCGCAACGGGCCAGCGGCGAGCAGGCGTCCCGGAATCGAGCAGCGTGGAATGATGTACGATTCCTATCAAGCGATGGCCGATGTCAGCGACGCCGTGCGCTTGCTCGCCTTCAACGCCGAACGCATCCTCAACGTCTGGGCGTCCGGCCCGTTCGCCTCGCCCTTTCAGCGGATGGCGGCATATTACGAAGTCGTCGCTTTGGCCGGCTTCACTCATGAGCGGCCGTCCTTCGATATTCCCCACATCGAAGTGCGGGGCGAGACGATTGCGGTCGAAGAAGAAGTGGTCCTGTCGACCGATTTCTGCGACCTCAGACGATTTCGCAAAGCTTCCGGCGTGGACGAACCCAAAGTGCTGCTGGTCGCCCCGATGTCAGGCCATTTCGCCACTTTGCTACGCGGCACATTGAAGACAATGCTGAGGGACCACGAGGTCTATGTCACCGATTGGATCAACCCGCGCATCATTCCGCTCGAAGCGGGGCCGTTCGCTCTCGATGACTACACCCAGCATCTGATCGATTTCATCCGGCATATGGGGCCGGATTCGCATATCGTCGCCGTCTGCCAACCCGCCGTCTCCGCGCTCGCGGCGACGGCCGTCATGGCTCAGGAAGGGGCCAATCATCAGCCGGCGAGCCTCACCTTGATGGCCGGGCCGATCGACACGCGCATTTCGCCGACCAAGGTCGACGATCTCGCCAAGGAAAAGCCAATCGCATGGTTCCGCGACAATATGATCGGGATCGTGCCCGCGCGCCTGAAAGGCGGCGGCCGACGGGTATATCCTGGCTTCCTTCAGCTTTCCGCGTTCATGAGCATGAACGCGGAGCGCCACGCCAAATCCTTCGTCGACATGTTCAAACATCGCATTGCTGGCGATTTCGAAAAGGCCGACGCCATCCATGAATTCTACAAGGAATATTTCGCCATCATGGATTTGAGCGCGGACTTCTATCTCGAAACGGTGGAACAGGTGTTCCAGGAAAACCTATTGCCGCTAGGCAAGATGAAATTCAAAGGCAATACGATCGAGCCGCGCGCGATCAGGAAGACCTTCCTGCTGACCGTCGAGGGTGAGAAGGACGACATCTGCGCGATTGGCCAGACGCTGGCCGCGCAGGATCTATGCGGCGGCCTGCGTCCCTATATGAAGACGCACCACATGCAGGCGGGCGTCGGCCATTATGGCGTCTTCAACGGCCGGCGCTGGGACAATCAGATCTATCCCGTGGTGCGCAACCACATCCAGTCGAGCCGATAAACCGCGCCGCATTCAGCTTTGCGGCGTCGAGGTCATCAACCCGATCGCGGCGCCCGTTGCGTCCGTGATGATCGCGATGCGGCCGACATTGGCTATGTTGAACGCCGGCCGCAGCACTTTGCCGCCATTCTCGGTCACCAGGCTAACGCGATGATCGACATCGTCGACCTCGATATAGTCGAACCAATGGGGCGGCACGCCGGGTGGCGTTATGCCGGTCATGTCCATCATTCCGGCGGCCATCGTCTTGCCGATGAAGGCGATCGTATAGACGCCGTGCGGCATTGGCATGTCGCTGAACGTCCATCCGATCGTCGCGCCGTAAAAAGCCTTCGCTTTCGCGACGTCATTGGTCATCAATTCCCGCCAGCCGAATGTCCCATGCGCCGCCATGTCATCCTCCCGGGTTGGCGATGGTCTATGGCGCCATCGCACGAAGGGATCGTGACAGGAAAACGCCTGCGCGTCACTCCGCCTTGACGGGCTTGGGGCCGCCCTTGGAGACCCCGACCATGGCCGGGCGCAACACCCGTTCGCCAATCGTCCATCCGCTCTGGACGACCTTGGTGACAGTGCCCGAGGGCAGCGTTTCATCCGGCATCTCAAACATCGCCTGATGAAAATTAGGGTCGAACTTCTCCCCTTGCGGCTCCTGTTTCTTCACGCCATGGCGCGCAAGCGCGGCGCTGAGATCGCGCGCGGTCAATTCCACCCCGTCGATGAGGCTTTTGAGAACGTCATCGCCCGCCGCGCGCGCATTCTCCGGCAGGCTTTCCAACGCCCGCGTCAGATTGTCGACGACGTTGAGCATGTCGCGTGCAAAAGCGGTGACGGCATAGGTCCTGGCGTCGGCGGCTTCGCGCTCGGTGCGGCGGCGCAGATTTTCCATTTCGGCCAGCGTGCGCAGCACGCGGTCCTTCAACGCCGCATTTTCGGCGTTGAGCGCCTCGACGACGGCGAATCCATCGCGCTCCGCCTCCGCTTGCGTCGCCGGCGCCTGTTCGGACCCATTGTCCTGGGCGGCGTCATTGGCTTGCGCCTTGGTAGTCTCGTTCATGATCAATCCTGTTGTGCGGCTCGGCGGGGCCGATATCAGGGTTTAGGCGCTAAAAATCAAGCGCCGGGGCGTTGGGCGGCGCCCCGCCTTTCCTCGGCGGAATCGAAAATCGCCAGGATATTCCGTTTTATCGTGGCCTGGCGGGCGGGAGAGACGATTTTCGAGCCCGTCAAATCGGTTACATAGAAGGAATCGACCGCCTTTTCGCCAAAGGTGACGATATGCGCGGAACCGATATTAAGGTTCAGTCTGGAAAGAACGGCGGTCAGGTCAAAAAGCAGACCCGGTCGATCGAGCCCGGAGACTTCGACCACAGTGAATCGGTTCGACAGATTGTTGCTGATCGTCACATCGGGGGCCAGAGCGAATGCTTTCGCGCGGGCGTCAGGCCCGCGCTTGGCGGCGACCATTTCGCCCAACCGGATTTCGCCGCGCAAGGCCTGCTCGATACCCTTGGCGATGCGGTCGGCGCGGCGCATTTCATCGGCATCGCGCTCAAAAGCGCGGGACAGGAAGATCGTGTCGAGCGCGAGCCCGTCCGTCGTGGTGAATATTTGCGCGTCGACGATATTCCCGCCGGCGCTCGCGCAGACGCCAGCGATGATCGACAGCAGGCGCGGATGGTCGGGCGCCACGATCGTCAGTTCGGTCACGCCGTGAAAGGCGTCGGTCGCCACCTCTGTCGCCAGGGAGCGCACTTCAGACGCCATCGCATAGAGCAGCTTGGCCTGCGCGATCTGGCGCGCAAGGTCGACCTTGAGCCAATAGGCGGGATAATGGCGCGCCGCATAGGTTTCGAAATCCGGATCCGACCAGCCCGGCAGCCCGCGGCGCAGCGCGTCCTGCGCTGCGGCGACGCGCGACTTGCGGTCGATCGAAGAATGGCCGCCGCCGAGCACCACTTCCGTTTCCCAATATAACGTGCGCAGGAGCTGGCCTTTCCAGCCGTTCCAGACGCCGGGGCCAACCGCGCGAATGTCGCAAACCGTCAGCACCAGCAGCATTTTGAGGCGTTCCAGCGTCTGCACGATGCCGGCGAATGTCTCGGTCGTGCGCGGGTCCGAAAGATCGCGGCTCTGGGCCGTTATCGACATTGTCAGATGCTGCTCGATCAGCCAGGCGATCGTTTCGGTCTCGGCCGGAGAAAGGCCGAAGCGCGGACAGAGACGCCGCGCGACTTCCGCTCCCGCGATCGAATGATCCTCGCGCCGGCCCTTGGCGATGTCATGCAGGAAAGCGGCGACATAAACGATCGTGCGATTGGCGATCGAGGGCAGAAATTCACTGACCAGGGGATGGTCCTCGACCAATCTGCCTGCCTCGATGTTGGCGAGCACGCCGATCGTGCGCAGCAAATGCTCGTCCACCGTATAGTGATGATACATGGTGAATTGCATCATCCCGACAATGCGTCCGAAATCGGGGATGAAGCGGCCCAATACGCCGGCTTCGTTCATGTGGCGCAGGACGGTCTCGGGCGAATGGCGCGAAGTCAGGATTTCGAGGAACAGGCGGTTGGCCTCGGCATCACTGCGCAGCTCCGCGTCAATGCGCTTCAACGAATGCGTGACGAGGCGCGTGGCGTCGGGGTGAATGGCGAGATTGCCGCGGTCGGCGACCCAGAACAGGCGGATCAGGTTGACCGGATCGCGCTCGAAGGCGTCGCTGCGAACGACGCTAATGCGATCGAATTCGATTTTGAAATCCTTGGCGTCAGCGACGACGCTCGAGCGTCGGCGTAGGCGTCCGATAAAGCGGTCGAGCACCGGGCGCGGCTTGGCCTGCCGCTCTTCCAGAGCCGCGCAGACAATGGCCGTGAGATCGCCAACATCCTTGGCGATCAGGAAATAATGCTTCATGAACCGCTCGGCGTCGGTCAGGCCGGCGCGCGGCGTATAACCCAGCTTCTCAGCAATCGGGCGCTGAAAATCGAAGCTCAGTCGCTCTTCCGGCCGCCCCGTGAGGAAGTGCAGATGGCAGCGCACCGCCCACAGAAATTCCTCGCAGCGCCGAAACAGCGCAAATTCCTTGGCGGTGAACAGCCCAGCGCCGACCAGGTCCTGGGTGTCGCGCACGCGGTAGACATATTTGGCGATCCAGAACAGCGTATTGAGATCGCGTAAACCCCCTTTGCCGTCCTTCACGTTGGGCTCGACCACATAGCGCGAGGCGCCGACGCGTTTGATGCGGCTGTCGCGTTCGGCCAGTTTGGCCGCGACGAAGTCTCGCGCCGAACGCGCGACAATCTCCTTGTCGAAGCGTGCCTGCAAAACGTCGAACAAGGCGCGATCGCCGAGGATGAAGCGCGCCTCAAGCAGGGAGGTGCGGATCGTCATATCGGCCTTGGCCTGGCGCAGGCACTCGTCGACCGTTCGCGTGGCGTGGCCGACTTTCTGTCGCAGATCCCACAGGACGTAGAGCATCGCTTCGACGATTTTTTCGGCCCCGGGCGCCTTCTGGTCGGGCAGCAGGAACAACAGATCGATGTCGGACCCGGGCGCCAGCAGACCGCGCCCATAGCCGCCGACGGCGGCGATCGTCACACGGCCGGCGCCGGCGGAGGGCTTGTTTTGACCGGCGACGCGAAGCGCGAGATCGTGAATGGCGGCGATGATCTCATCTTCGAGATCGCTGATGCGGGCGGCGCAGCCAAGACCCTTGCCGCCCTCCTCGAGCACGCGCCGCGCCTCGGCGCGCCCATCCTCAAGCGCGGCGCCGATGGCGGCGACCGCTGCCTGCCGGAAGCTCTCGTCGTCCGCGATTCGACCACGTAAAGCTGATATTTCGGCGTCGAGACGCGCGCGCTCGTTGCTTCGTTTGGAGGCGACCGCCGAGCGGCGCGCGCGCATGCGGGGGGGACTTTGAACCGAGGCGGATTCCATCGCGGAGGCTTTTAGCACGAGGGGAGCAGGCGGGCGCAATCCAATGGAGCCGAGTTTTCAGGGTCGAGCGGACCGGCGCTTGGCCTCGATGGCGTCCCAGATCGCGGCGGCGAGATTAGGCCCGCCCAGGCGCTGGATGACGCGCAGGCCGGTCGGCGACGTCACGTTGATTTCGGTCAAATAGCCGTCGATCACGTCGATGCCGACGAACAGCAGGCCGCGACGCCTGAGTTCCGGCCCGATGCGCGCGCAAATCTCCTTTTCCCGCGCCGTCAGCTCGGTTTGCCGCGCCGCGCCGCCGCGCACCATATTGGAGCGGATGTCGTCGCCGACCGGCACGCGATTGACGGCGCCGAGCGCCTCGCCTTCCACAAGAATAATGCGTTTGTCGCCCTGTGCGACTTGCGGCAGGAACTTCTGGATCACCCAGGGTTCGCGGAACGTCGTGCTGAACAGATCGAAGATTGAACCGAAATTCGGATCGTTCAGGCCAACCTTGAAGACCGCCGCGCCGCCATGCCCGTAGAGCGGCTTCATCACGACTTCGCGCTGTTCGGCGCGAAAATCCTCGATCGCCGCCCTGTCGCGCGAGATTAGCGTCGGCGGCATTAATTCGGGAAAGTCCATGACGAACAGTTTTTCAGGCGCATCGCGGACTGCGCGCGGGTCGTTGACGACCAGCGTCGCCGGATGAATGCGCTCGAGCAAATGGGTCGTCGTGACATAGGCGAGGTCGAAAGGCGGATCCTGACGCAGCAGGACGACATCGACCTCGGCCAGATTGACGCCGCGCATCTCTCCAAGCGTCGCGTGCTCGCCCTGAACGTCGCGCACCGTCAGCGGCTGCGCCTGCGTCAGGACGCGGTCGCCGTTCAGCGAAAGGCGGTCGGGCGTATAATAGAGCAGGCGATGCCCGCGCTCCTGCGCCTCGAGCAGCAGAGCGAAGGTCGAGTCGCCGGCGATCTTTATCCGCTCGACGGGGTCCATCTGAACGGCGACGTTGAGATTCATGGGACTTTTGCCTGGTTTCGGGGGCGTCCGCCGCCCTTTTGGAATTTCGACATGTTTGATCACAGAGTTGCCGCGCAGTCGACCTATGCGGCAGCGGCGTTTCCTCCCCGTTCAATCGATGTCGAGCAGATAGGCGGCGGGCAGGTGTCGCGGTAGGCGTCCCGGCGCCACAAAAACCGCGTCGCCACGCAGCGTCGCATCCATCGCCCAGGAATTGCGGGTGACCCAGACGCGCGCCGCCTGCGACATCTTGCGCCGTTTGACCTCGCTGATCGCCATCGCCGCCTCGTCCAGGCCAGGACGCGCCTTTACCTCGACAAAAGCCACAACATCCCGGCGCCGCGCGACAATATCGATCTCGCCGCCGGCGACCGAAAATCGGCGGGCGAGGATGCGGTAGCCCTTGAGGAACAGCCACGCGGCGGCGACCCATTCGGCGCGCAGGCCGAAGCGATGAGCGCGCCGCTTCGCGTCGGGTCTGGCGGAGCGGGCCACCTAACGTCTGGCGCCAGCCAGGGCCAGCGCGCGCGCATAGACCTGCCGGCGCGGCGCGCCGGTTTGCGCGGAAACGGCGGCGGCGGCGTCCTTGACCGACAGGCTTTCGAGGGCGCGATGCAAAAGACGGTCGAGTTCGTCCTCTGCGATCGGGCCGGCGGCGTTGGGCGGCCCGACAAGGACGACGATTTCGCCTTTCGGCGGCGCCTGAGCGCCAAAATGCGCGGCAAGTTCGGCGAGGGCTCCGCGGCGAACGGTCTCGTAGAGCTTGGTCAGTTCGCGGGCGACGGCGGCGGGGCGGTCGCCGAGTTCGGCCGCCAGATCCGTCAGCATTTCCACGAGGCGGCGCGGCGATTCGAAGAACACCAGGGTCGCTGGCACGAAGGCGAGTTCATTGATGCGCGCCCGCCGGGCGGCGCTCTTGGGCGGCAGAAAACCCTCGAAGAAGAAACGATCGGTCGGCAGGCCCGCCACGACCAGCGCCGCCAGCACGGCAGACGGTCCGGGCGCGCTGGTGACGGCGATCCCCGCCGCCAAAGCCTCGGTGACCAGCTTAAAGCCTGGATCGGAGACGAGCGGCGTGCCGGCGTCGGAAATCAGCGCGAGCGCCGCGCCTTCCGCCAGCCGCGCCAGCAGATGCGGGCGCACTGCCGCCGCATTATGCTCGTGATAGGCGACGAGCGGCGTCGTCACGCCGTAATGGGCGAGGAGATTGTGCGAGACCCGCGTGTCCTCGGCGATCACCGCATCGGCGGCGGCCAAAGTCGCAATGGCGCGCAACGTTATATCGCGGAGATTGCCGATCGGCGTCGCCACGACATGCAGACCCGGAGCGATCGGCTCGGCCTCTGCGCGCATGCCCAAAGCGGTGAAGGCGCTGGGCCGGGGCGCGGCGCTCGCCGACCTGGCGGATCGCGTCCTCGCCGCGTCAACGGGATCTTGCCGAATCATCGCCGTCTCCGGAGCCGAAGGAATCGCCGCCGCGGCGCCTTGGCGAACCATTTACCATCAGGGTCCCAAAATGCCATAATTGACCCCGAAGACCGTAACGGCGAGGAATGGCCGCCAGTTTCTCTTGCGCCGAATCAATGGCGCCTCGGCCTGTTGGAAAATTTCATCGGGCGTCGCTGTTTGGGGGTCCGAATGTCGGTTTTTGCCTCGTGGTCCAGGTTCGGGCGCTTCACCGTCTCGCCGGCGACGCTCGTCCTGGTTGGCTGCGCGGCGATGGGATTGGCGGCCTGCGGCCCGACCGGCGAGCCCAATTTCGACAAGCCAATGGCGGCGCCGACCACCGCCGTGCAGAGCCAGCCCCTGAGCGGCGGGGCGACCGTTGGCGAAACCCTCGGCACGGGGCCGGTGCGCATCGGCGTGATCCTGCCGCTGACGCAAGGGGGCAATCCCAGCGCGGTCGGCGTCTCGCTGCGCAACGCCGCGCAACTGGCGGTCGAGGAATCGGGGGCGAGCGACGTCACCCTGATGGTGCTTGACGACCATTCGACGCCGGAAGGCGCCGCCCAGGCCGCCCAGGCGGCAATCGGTGCGGGCGCCGATCTGATTGTCGGGCCGCTCTTTTCGCCGAGCGTGCGGGAGGTGGGCAAGGTCGCCAAAGCGGCGGGGCGCCCGGTCATCGCCTTCTCGACCGACACCAGCGTCGCCGCGCGCGGGGTCTATCTCCTGTCGTTCCTCATCGAGGGCTATGTCGACCGCATCATGGACTATGCCCGTTCGAAGGGTAAGCAATCCTTCGCCGCGATGGCGCCGCAAAGCGACTATGGCAATATCGCGGTCGCGGAATTCCAGCAGGCCGCCGCGCGGCTTGGCGTGCGCGTCGTGACGATCGCCCGCTATGCGCCGGGTCAGGCGGCGAGCGCCGCCAAGGAGATCGCCGCGGTTTCCGGCCAGATCGATACGCTGTTCATCCCAGAACAGACTGATGGCATGGACGGCGTCAACTCGGCGCTGGCCGCGAGCGGCGTCAAGACGCAAATCCTCGGCACCGGAATCTGGAACGAC
>Ga0209006_10003141_pt1 | contig 15002 bp, 14 predicted proteins | sample JacPin_JW_Ref_O2_FD_188567 | JGI IMG/M metagenome (GOLD analysis project Ga0209006, IMG submission 188567) | Forest soil microbial communities from Algoma, Ontario, Canada - Jack Pine, Ontario site 1_JW_Ref_O2 (SPAdes) (version 2) | ecosystem: Environmental > Terrestrial > Soil > Boreal... | reverse complement strand
GGAAACTCTTTTTCAACTTCGCGCCGCAGTTTGTGAATCTTGTCACTCACGCCGCTGTTCACTTTTCTGAACTCTCGCTCCATTGCCCACAGCGCGGCGTTGTAAGCGCCGATGATCTTCTTTACCTGCCGCTGGAATCGCTCTCGCACGCGCGGATCGGGAGAATCTTTATACCGTTGCCATCCCAGCAGCATTGTTTGACATAGCCTGTAGAGGCTCGGTCCATTGCGCTCGAAGTCACGCCAGAAGGCCCAATCCAGGAACCGCTTCGAGTCATCGCGAGAGATTGCGGCGTGGCGGAAGTTAAATTTGAATTGGCCGTGAATGTCAGCGGGATCGACGTCGAGCAATCTCCCCTGTTCCGACATTTCCTGGTAAAGCGGAGTGCCTGGTACTGGCGTGTACAACATAAACTGGTGAAAATCGGTCTGGTAATCCACGGCCGATTCGATTTCGTCGACGATGTTCTCCGGCGTGTGATGCTCAAGACCAATGATCGTTGAGCCCTGCACCCGAATGCCGTGTTCGCGCAGTTCGCGCGTGAGCTGCGTCAGATCCTGTCCCTGCAGCTTGCCATAGCTGGAGCGCGGAGACTCGAGGCCCATCCATACCCAGGACACTCCGAGCTCCACCAGTTCCAGCATGGTGTATTTTCGAATCGCATTGGCGGAGGCGAAAATCGAAAGCTCCCAGCTCTTTCCCGCTTCTTTCATGCGCTCCAGCAGCCGCAAGGCCCGCGTGCGGTGCAGAAGGAAATTTTCGTCCATGATGAAGAAGGATTGCACCTCGAGCTCTGCTTCGATACCGCACATCACATCGAACAGCTCGTCGCCGGTTTCGTAGAAGTTCACGAATTTCCCTTTACCACCGAAAAAGGCCGACGTAGTGCAGAAGTTGCACCCCATGGGACAACCAACCGAGGGAATAATGGTCGCGGCCGTTCCGCCTTTGCGCTGCGGCAGGCGAACTCCCATGATGCGGGTCTGCAACCCGGAAACGATCGCAGGATGGCGAATGGGCGCGTGCTCGTCTTCGCCCAGATACTGACGCATCCACGAGATACCCTCTCCTTTCACGATGTGGTCGGCATCGATCATGGCCTCCAGGCCGGGAATTGCCGCCACATGTCCGCCAATGATGATTGTTGAATGCGGTGAAAGCTCCCGCACCATGCGGCACATTTCACGCACTTTCAACACGTTGACAATGATCGAAGAGATTCCGACCACGTCATACTGATTGCTCGTCAGTTCCTTGGCAAAAGCCTCCCGCGTTGGGAAATCGAGCAAGGTGCAGGGGGCAGAAATATTTTCCTGGATCATCATGATGCCCCAGGAGCGATGAAACATGCGCAGCGAAAAGCTGCCCTGGGCGCGGGTGACCTGGTTGTGGTAGAGCTCCATCGGGTTAATGGAACGGCTGCCAAATTCATCGTTTTGTGCGTAGGGGCCGAATACGGAACTCAAAAGAATGCGCGCGTTGGTACCTTTAGGATGAGTTTTCATTGGATGTTGCCTGAAGCCTAACGGTTGAACAGCACGATTGGCAGTGACGTCGAGCACATTACGAAACTATTACATGTGTCAGATTGCTCGTTGGATTGTTCGCCGATGCATCCTACGAAATGGATATTTCTCTCATTTCGGGCGCGAAACACTAAATTCGTTTTCTTAATAAGGTCTGCACGACATAGGTATAATCAGAAAATTCGACGGAATTGAGTCCAACGCACATAATGAGGTTCCCTTCATGACTTCTCCAAATGGTTCGAACGGAAACGGCAGTTTTGCGGAGAGCGTTCCCAAGCCCCGGGCGGAATGGCTCGCGCGGCGAAAGCGCGAGAACACAACCGGCAATTTCTCGCAGATGCATTACGCTCGCCAGGGTGTGATCACCGAGGAGATGGGGTTCATCGCCCACAAAGAGAAGCTGACGCCAGAGTTGGTGCGCGACGAAGTGGCGCGCGGCCGCATGATCATTCCGGCGAACATCAACCACCCGGAACTCGAACCGATGGCAATCGGAGTGGCCTCACTGTGCAAGATCAATGCGAATATCGGCAACTCTGCCGTTTCATCGGAAATTAAAGAGGAACTCAAGAAATTACATACTGCCGTGCATTACGGCGCGGACACGGTGATGGATCTTTCCACCGGCGGCAACATTCATGAGATTCGCGAGGCCATTCTTCGCCATTCGCCGGTTCCAATCGGCACCGTGCCGATTTACGAGGCGATCTCGCGCGTGAAGCGAGTAGAAGATTTGAACGCCGAAGTCATGCTGGAAGTGATCGAAGAGCAGGCCGCGCAGGGTGTCGATTACATGACAATCCATGCCGGCGTGCTGGTACAGTATCTGCCGCTCATCTCGAAGCGAATTACCGGCATCGTCAGCCGTGGTGGAGCGATCCTGGCGCAATGGATGGCCTACAATCACAAACAAAATTTTCTTTACGAACGCTTCGAGGACATCTGCAAGATTTGCAAGAAGTATGACGTCAGCTTCTCGCTGGGCGATGGCCTTCGTCCCGGCTGCGTCGCCGATGCCAGCGATGAAGCCCAATTCGCCGAACTGAAAACTCTGGGCGAGCTAACCAAGATCGCGTGGCAACACGATGTGCAGGTGATGATCGAGGGCCCTGGCCACGTCTCCATGGACAAGATCAAGGAGCAGGTGGAGAAAGAAGTGGAACTCTGCTACGAAGCTCCCTTCTACACTCTAGGTCCGCTGGTCACCGACATCGCCCCCGGCTATGACCACATCACCTCCGCCATCGGCGCGGCAATGATTGGATGGTACGGCGCGGCCATGCTGTGCTACGTCACGCCCAAGGAGCATCTGGGCTTACCGAACGAAAAAGATGTAAAAGACGGCATCATCGCCTACAAGATCTCCGCCCATGCCGCCGACATCGCCCGCGGACGCCCCGGCGCCCGCGATCGCGATGACGCCCTCAGCTATGCCCGCTACAAATTCGATTGGGAGAAGCAATTCGAGCTCTCCCTCGATCCTGAAACCGCTCGCTCCATGCACGACGAAACCCTGCCCGACGAGCACTACAAGGAGGCAGCCTTCTGCTCGATGTGCGGCCCGAAGTTCTGCTCGATGAATTATTCCTCCAAGGTGGACGCGTACAACAAGGAAGTCCACGGCATCGAGAAGAAAGATTATTCGGAACTGGTCGAAAAACTGGTGACGCTGAAGTAAAACATGAACTTGGATCTACCCCAAAGCGAGGTCTATGGATCACCACGAGGCAGTCCGGAAATTTGAACATTTGATGTTGAAAGAGGCCGATCACGCCCGCGAAGTGGCGACGGAACTGGAGGCTTTGGCGCCGATCCTGACGACCGAGAACTCTCGACAGCTCGCACAGCTGCAAATAAAGGCTAGCCACAAGCTATCCAAAGAATTTCGCGAGTTGGCGGAGAAGGTCAAAGAGAAATAGTGCAAGGGTCACATGAACTTCCGCCGTGTAAATGCTGGCACGTCGGCAGGCTCAAGCTCGAACCATTCACCGTTTCCCCTTTTTGGACCTCTTGTGCCAGTACTCTTCGATGCCGTCAGGATCGTCGGTCTGGATGACATGGGCCGTTCGTAGTTTTTCGGGGAGTTGTATCACGTTCGTATTCTCGTCGTTCCCCGTGGCGTTCGTCTTGCCGATTTTGTGGTGCATCCCATGCTTCATCAAATAAACGAAGCCGACCACATGATCCTGTTCGACAACTCAACCGAAGAGGGTTACCGCCTTATCGCGGTTCTCGGGCTGTCTGGAAGTCAGTGGTTTGAGCCTGTTCCAGATTGGGCAAAAGCAAGTCAGAGCTAGGCGTCGCCTCACTAACAGCTTTCTACCCGGCGAGCTCGTCGGCAGCCACATACTCAACTTGGCCGGAGAAAAGCTTCCGGCTCTGCTTGCCGAATTTTGAATTGAGTCCCGGAGTTGAATTGTTGTTCCTCCTCCTGCCACCCAGGACCATAGTTCCGAGCGAGCATCCCACGATTTCCAGCGCCAGAAGGATGAAGGCACTCACGTTAAAGATGACGGTCCAATCGCCGCGCGCTAGCACGAAAATGTTGTTTTGAGAGGCATGCAGGAAGTGCTCATAAAGATCGGCGCTCATTGCAGCCAAAAAGAAAATCACCGCGACAAACCCACCAACTTTATCGCTCATTTTCCATAACAGAATGGACACGACCAGGTGCGCTGACGTTATCAAAATAATTGCTAGCGAACTCACGTGGTTGTTTGGGGCGGGAAGAACCTGTGCCGCAACGAACAGGTGCCAGATAGCGACCATCCAATGTGCGGCCACAACTAGCAGCGCGAGCGTCCGTGCTTGAGTCATAGTCTGATTGCCTCTATCCTTGCAGCGTAGGCCGTACGTTCCGAACTGTATTACCCCAGTGTTTCCCGAACGAAGGTGTACACTTGCTGCCGCTTGGGACAGCACGATCAAAGTCCTTCGTTAAATCACTGAGGTTAAAACATGAACAGAAAACTGTGGAGTGTTCTTGCCCTGGGATGCACGTTCGCGGTGTCAGCCATTTGCGCACCGGCGCAGACGCCAGAGATAAAAGAAAAACCCCGCATGTACACCTACGTAGCCTTCTGGACGCTTCCCCGTACACAATGGGCCGACGAAGCCAAGGAGATCGCTGCGGAACAGAAGATGATGGACAAGGGCGTCTCCGATGGACAAATCATTGCCTACGGCAACGACACGAATTTAATTCACCAGGACGGTGGTCCCACTCACGACGACTGGTTCTCCGCCACGTCAATGGCCGGACTGCTGAACCTTCTCGACGTAATTTACAAGTCGGGCTCGCCGACTTCGCCGGTGGATGCGAGCGCCACGAAACACTCCGACGCCATGCTCGTTAGCCGCTACTACAATTGGCACTCTGGATCATGGAAAGGCGCCTACTCCGAGGCCTCGATGTATAAGCTGAAAGCGGATGCCCCCGAAAACGCGGTAGATGTTATTGCCAAGAATCTAGTCGGCCCGCTCATGGAAAAAATGCTGGCCGACGGCGTCATCCACGAGTATGAGATCGATACCGAAGCCATCCACACCGATGCTCCGGGAACATTCTGGATTGATTACATCGCGGCCAACGCGGAAGGACTCGACAAGGTCAGCGCCGCCATCCGCGATGCTATCAAGGCAAATCCCATGGGGGTACCGGTTTCGGCTCCATGGTGGACTTTAGTCAGCACCGCGACTATCTGGTGCGAACGGACGCAACCTACAAATAACTCTCAAAGCGGGCGGCCTATCCTCCCGGTTTTTTCCCGAGAGGATAGGCTCCTGTCAAACTTCAACTCTTGAAGTCCGCCACCCCGTCCCACACCAACTGGACGGCAATGGCCAAAATAAGAAAACCGAAAATCTTGTTGATCGCTCCCACCGCGCTCGGCCCCAGCCGCCGCACCAGCGGCCCTCCCAGCCAAAAAAACAGCAACACCGAGAGCGCTATCGCCCCGATGCCGATCACCATGCCAATATACGAAGCCGCGCTATCTACATGCGCCGCTAGTGCCATCACCACCCCAATGGCTCCCGGCCCTGACATCAGCGGCATCGCCAGCGGCGTCAGCGAAATATCTTCTTTGTCTAGCGCTTCATGACTTTCTTCCGGTGTGATCCGCGCGTGAGAAGTCACCATACCCCACGCCGTGTTGGCCACAATCAATCCTCCTGCGATTTTCAAGACCGGCAGCGAAATACCGAAGAAATAAAGCACGAAGCGCCCAAAAAATAGAAATGTAACCAGGATCGCAAACACCCAGAGGCCAGTCTTCATGGCGGTCCTCCGTCGATCCTGAGGAGTCCACGTGGACGTCATCGTGAAGAAGATCGGTATGCCGCCGAACGGATCGACAATCGGAAACAGCGCCAGAAACGTCGCCGCCGCCGAGTGCGGCAGCGTGCGGAGAAATTGCCCGAGGGCGTGCGTGGCATGCATCGATTACCGGCTTCCCTCCAACACTTTCGCCGCGCGCTCCAGCGCCACCGTGAGAACAACCAACTGCTGCCTCGCCCGTTCCGCATCTCCCTTATCGAGCGCCTCGTTCACGCCTGGAATTACCACCGCTGCGTACCCCGTATATTCCCCGGGCGCATAAATAGCATGGCGAAACCAGGGACGGTGCGGCAGTCCATCTTTCACCAGAAGCGCCCGTTCCGCAGCCCGCAGCGCCTGGTTCAGGCGCGCCGCATCCGATCGAGGGTTTTTCTCTCTCGACAATATTTTTGCCCCCGCATCCAGGAAGCGCTTAGCAGCCCCATTCACTGGGCCGAAATCGAGAGCATGGTCCCCGAATTTATTCTCGGCTCTTTTTTGGGCCGCATCCAGGTACGCGCCGATTTCCTTTCCGTATTCTTCGTAATCGAAGGGCAACACATCTGCGTCAGCCATGCGCAACGCCTCGAGTCCAAACACTCGTGCCATCTGCTGCTCGTACACGAAATCCGGATCCCCAAATTTCTTGAACCACCCGAAGTTATCGAACACAGAGTGATACACGCCGTATGGCCCGGTAGAACTGATATCCGTCGAAGGCACCCCCAGATGCTGCTGGAAGGCACTATAGTCGGAGCCACTACCCAGGTCGCCTACCGGAATATCGCCTTTCATGGCCGCAACCGGAGGGCGGCGCGTATCTCCGATCGCCTCAGCCGGCGATTGCGCCAGCAGCGCGCCCGGTTGATCCGCTTTCTGCCACGCGTCGTAAACCGTACCGCCCTTCGGGCTAGGCACAGCTTTGGCTATGTCGCGCAAGAACTGTTTCAAACTCGGCACGGCGGAGGCACCAAACTTCGGACCGGAAACAGCCACATCCATGTTGAAATACGCGGCAGCGTTTGCCAGTTCCGGTTCATGTTGCTCGGCCCACTCTGTAGAGCCCATCAAACCTTCTTCTTCTCCATCCCAACTGGCAAAAATCAGTGTGCGCTTCGGCTTCCAGCCCGACTTCAACAACTCGCCGACGCCATGCACCGCTTCCAGCATCGCTGCGGTTCCACTATTCGGGTCAACCGCCCCATACACCCACGCGTCACGATGATTTCCCGCAACCACCCACTCATCGGGCGCGTCTCTGCCTGGAATTTTTCCAATCACATCCCACAAAGTTCGAAATTGATAATCCTGTTTCAAGTGCACCTTCACGCGCACCGGCCCTGGCCCCACGTGATAGGTAAAAGGCAGCGCGCCCTGCCACTCGCGTGGCGAATCGGGCCCCCCCAGATTTTGCAGGATGGGTGTCGCATCCTGATAAGAAAGCGGAGTCACTGGGATTTTCGGCATCTGCGCGGACTGCTGGGGAGCAACTCGCTTACTTTCTGGCAGTGAAGGTAAGGAAGCAAATCCAGGTGTCGTCGGATCGCCGGGAAACTCGAACATGTATCCCACAGACCCGCGCTGCACGCCGGTATCGGGACGCCAGGGGCCTTGGGGATATTTATCGCCGCGCCGCCAGCCATCGTCGAATGGATCGGAATATATGATCACCCCGGCGGCACCGTGCTCCTGCGCAACGAAAACCTTTACCCCACGAAAGTTCTGCCCGTAGCGCACCAGCACAATTTTGCCGCGAACGTCGATCTTCAACTTGTCCAGCTTCTCGAAATCTTCCGGCGTCCCATAGTTGGCATAGACAACATCTGCCTCTACGTCTCCGGATGGCGACATGCCGTTGAACGGCATCACCACGCGCGGATCGCCGTCGTACGGATCGCCATCCACGTGCTCCCGCGTCGGTCCGTGCATCTGTACGCCGGCCGGCGCCGTGACGTCTACGCTGACTTCCAACGGGTAATTCATCCACACTTTGTATTCAACGATTTCTGTTTCGAGCCCGGCGGCGCGAAATTTCTCTGCCACGTAGTCTGCAGTGGCCTTGTCTTCGAGTGTTCCCGCCATATGAGGAGACTGCGTCAACGTGCGCAGGTGCTCTTCGGCGAGTTTGGGGTCAGGAACGGCCAGGAAGCGGGATTCAGCGGCGTTTTCCGCGGCGGAATCGTGGAAGCCGAAGATGGGTTGAGTCGCGGGGGAGGCCTGCGGTTCGTATCCGCTCATGCTGATCGAGAGGGAGAAAAGCAGACCTACCGAAGACAGAAGTGCCGCTAGTGAGAGTCGCATCAAGCTCCGCGCCGAAAGTAAGTAAGGTAGCACAGCGCGACGTCTGCAGGTGCTAAGGAGTGTCAGAGGTTAGGACTAATATGCACCAACGTAGCCATGTTCACCATCTTCACCAGATGAATGTTATACTGAGTAGTATGAAACGAGCTACGATGACCCTTCCGGACGACTTAGCCGAGGCGGTTGATAATTACCTGCGCGCTCAGGAGGCCCGGCCTGCACTCACGACGGTCGTGCAGGCAGCGCTGCGGGAGTACCTGCGCGAGCGGGGGTTCCTACGGCCTCGTCGTCCTTTGAAAATTACCCCCAAAGGGAACAGCGGTCGCAGTGACATCAGTCAGAACCATGACCTTTACCTGACAGGCATGAAGAAATGACCCGTGCAGTCCTGGCGGATACGGGTCCACTGTACGCGGCTAATGATGAGGGCGACACGCACCATCAGCGTGCGTTGCGAGAGCTAAGGCAACTGACTCGGGACCGTCGAGAAGTGTTGATCGCGTATCCAATCTTGCTGGAGGCTTACTCATTGCTTCTGTTCCGGCTGGGGAGAAATGCGGCCGCAGGGTGGTTGACGGAAATGGCCGACGCCTCCCTGGTGAATCCCGCACCGGACGATTATCGACGTGCGTTAATAACGGTGATGGCGCTTGCCGACCAGCGGATCACTTTGGTTGATGCAACCATAGCGGCATCGGCCACGCGCCTCAATCTAGAGGTTTGGACCTACGATCATCACTTTGACGTCATGCGCGTAGCGGTTTGGCGGTAATGACAATGGCGAAGCTCTTGATGTAAGCCATGCCGGTAAGCTCTCCTACCGCACCTGCCCGGTCCCCACAATCTCGTACTTCGAGGAAGTCAGTTCCGCCAGCGCAAACGGCCCGCGACAATGCAGCTTTTGCGTGCTGATCCCCATCTCCGCGCCGAAGCCAAACTCCGCGCCATCGGTAAACCGTGTCGAAGCATTCCAATAAACCGCGGCGGAATCCACACCTCGCAGGAATTTACGGGCATTCGCCTCATCGCATGTGACGATGGAATCAGAGTGCTTCGTGGAATAGCGATTGATGTGCGAGATAGCCTCGTTAACATCGGCTACCACGCGGACCGCCATGCACAGTCGCAGGTATTCTTCATACCAGTCCTGTTCCGTCGCCGCGCCGACATTCAGTTCCGATGCCAAGCGGCGGGACGTCTCGTCACCGCGCACTTCCACGCCCGCATCGATCAGCTTTTGCACGATTCGAGGAACGTATTCGGCTGCAACCCGTGCGTGCACCAGCACTTTTTCGGCGGCATTGCAAACTGAAGGCCGCTGCGTTTTTGCATTGATCACGATCCGGTCCGCCATCTCAAAGTCGCCGGACTCGTCCACGAAGATGTGACAGTTCCCCGCTCCGGTTTCGATCACCGGGACCGAAGAATTCTCGGTGACGAACGCGATTAGCCCCGCACCGCCGCGAGGAATAATAACGTCGACCAGTCCACGCGCCTTTATCAGCTCCTGCACAGTCTGCCGGGTGCTTGAATCCAGCAGTTCGATCGCGCCCGCGGGCACACCGGGGACGGCCGCAAGAATTTCCACCAGCCGCTGATTGCTGCGCGCGGCCTCTTTTCCCCCGCGCAACACAATTGCGTTACCGGTTTTCAGCGCGAGCACCGCAGTATCCACGGTCACGTTTGGCCGCGATTCATAAATAATTCCGATCACGCCCAGTGGCACTCGCACTTTGCGGATGTGCAGCCCGTTCGGGCGCGTCCACTCCGCCAAGGTTTCGCCAATCGGGTCGTCCAAGGCCGCAACTTCCCTCACGCCTTTCGCCATCTCCTGGATCCGTGATGGAGTCAGGAGCAAGCGATCGCGCATTGCTCCTTCCAAGCCGGAAGTCTCCAAATCATCGCGATTCGCCTCCAGAATCGCATTTTCCTGCGCTTCGATCGCATCGGCCATGGCCAGCAGCAACGTATTTTTTTCTTCCGTCGAAAGCAGTGCCAGCTTCCCGGCTGCGTCGCGCGCTCTGGCAAGTTTTTCTTGAGTACTGGCCGAGTTTGTAATGGTCGTTGCCATCAGTTCTTCCCCAGCGACGGAGGAAAATATGTTCCGATCTTCTGTTCGACAGCCAATTTGATGCCTTGCGGGTGTCTCCCATTCACGATGGCCACATGTACTCCCGCTTCGCTCGCGAGCTTTGCCGCCCGTAACTTGGAAATCATACCTCCGCGCCCCAGCGTGCTTTTCCCATTGCATTGCGCTTCCAGCGCCGGAGTCAATTTCTTTACCACCCGTACCAACTGCTTCTTCTTTCGACCATTCGGTTTGAAGAAGCCGTCGACATCGGTCAGCAGCAGCAACCAGTCCGCTTTCACGGCCGTGGCCAGCAACGAACTCAGCTCATCGTTGTCGCCGAAAGCGCCAACCAGTTCCCGGACACTCACACTGTCATTCTCGTTGACGATCGGGACTACACCCAGCGAAAGCAGTTCGGCTAGAGCATTCTGCAAATTGCGATAACGTATGGGCGACGTGAAGTCGTCGCTCGATAGCAACAACTGCGCCACAACTTTTTTTCCGAAGAAAAGCCGTTCGTACGTGTGCATCAGCTTGCTCTGGCCTACGGCCGCGCATGCCTGCATGCCGGGAACGTCGTTCGGCCGCTTCGCCAATCCCAGCCCGGACATGCCCGCCGCGATGGCGCCAGATGTGACGATCAGATATTCGTTCCTGCTGAGGTCAAACTGATCGACCATGGCGCGTAGCAAATTCGCGTCAATCTGGCCTCCCGGGGCGATCAGGCTGGTGCCAACTTTAATTACTATTCTCATGCGATGGACGATTTCCTGGCGTATCGGAATGGTAACGCACTCACGTCTCGTATAAGGCTATTCATTTTCCTATGGGGAACTCTCTGGAGCATCCGTGCTAGCCGTCCAGGGAGTCTGGCGGGGAAGGACAATGTCCCTATCCTCCGATTAAAATAGATTTCTGGCAAGATGAAAAAACTTGCCACCTTTCAGCCTAATGCCTGCTTACAACGCCACCAGTCGCTTCTCCGACCGCGTCGAAAACTATGTGCTATATCGCCCGGGATATCCTCCCGAAGTGCTGCAAGCTCTGCAAAACGAATGCGGCCTCGCTCCTCATCACCTCATCGCAGATATCGCTTCCGGGACTGGCATTTGGACGCGCACATTGCTGGAGAACGGAAATACAGTCTTCGGCATCGAGCCCAATCCCGAGATGCGTGAGGCGGGCGAGCGCTGGCTGGATGCGTTTTCCAAGTTTACCAGCGTCTCGGGAACCGCCGAAGCGACCACCCTGCCCGGTCACAGCGTGGATTTCGTCACTGCCGCACAGGCTGCCCATTGGTTCGACCGTGCGCCTGCTCGTCGCGAATTCGTTCGCATTCTGAAGCCCGACGGCTGGCTGGTTCTCCTGTGGAACGAACGCGTCACGGACTCAACCAAATTTCTTCGCGACTATGAACAACTGCTGCTGACTTTCGGGACCGACTACAAGGAAGTTCGTCACGAGCGCACGACGGAGGCCGTCAACGAGTTCTTCGACCCCGCGCCTTTTCAGCAGCGGGTATTTGCCATGCATCAGCAGTTTGATTACGCGGGCCTTGAAGGACGATTGCTATCGTCCTCCTACGCGCCTGGGCCGGATCATCCGCAACACGACCCCATGCTGCGAGAGCTGCGACGCATCTTCGATGAATGTTCAGTCCAAGGTCAAATCGGATTCGAGTACAAGACACCATTGTATTTCGGTCATCTCAGCTGACCCGATTCACCTCTGATACGATCAATTTTGTTTGCATTCCCGAGGCAAGCCGTGTCCGACAAACCATCTTTTCACATGACGCCCGAGGAATTCCGCCGCCACGGCCACGCCGTGGTGGATTGGATTGCCGATTATCAGTCCCGCGTCGAGTGGTTTCCTGTGCTCTCCCAAGTGAAGCCCGGAGAAATTCGGGCATCATTGCCGCCAGGTCCGCCCGTGCATGGCGAGCCATTCGACGCGATGCTCAACGATGTCACGAATCTGATTCTGCCGGGCGTCACCCATTGGCAATCCCCAAATTTCTTCGCCTACTTTCCTTGCAACGCTTCGGGTCCGGGAATTCTCGGCGACCTGCTCTCTTCCGGCCTCGGTGTGCAAGGTATGTTGTGGTCGACTAGTCCTGCCTGCACAGAATTGGAAACGCATGTGCTCGACTGGTTGGTTGGCATGCTCGGGCTTCCTGACAAGTTTCTGTCCTCGAAAACCGGCGGCGGGGTAATCCAGGACACCGCTTCCAGCGGCGCGCTCTGCGCTCTGTTAGCGGCTCGGGAACGAGCCACCAACTATAGGAGCAATAAACAAGGCTGTGACGGCCGACTCGTCGCTTATGTTTCAACCCAGACTCATTCGTCGCAGCAAAAGGCCGCAATGATTACTGGAATCGGCGTCGACAATCTGCGCTCAATTGGCGTCGATGAAAACTTTGCTATGTTGCCTGCCGAACTCGCTCGCCAGGTCGAGGCTGACAAGCAGGCCGGCCTCATTCCATTTTTTGTCTGCGCTACCGTAGGTACCACGTCGTCGAACGCGATGGATCCCATTCCTGCAATCGCCACCGTCGCACAGCAGCACAATCTCTGGCTGCATGTGGATGCCGCCATGTCAGGCACCGCCGCGCTCCTTCCGGAATTTCGGCACTTGCAGGCCGGAGTCGAACTCGCCGACAGTTACAACTTCAACCCGCATAAGTGGATGTTCACCAACTTCGATTGCGACTGTTTCTGGGTTGCCGATCGCAAAGCGCTTATCCAAACGTTGAGTATCTTGCCAGAGTATTTGCGCAATCAAGCCACCGAGTCTGGCGCCGTCATCGACTACCGCGACTGGCACATTCAACTTGGGCGCCGTTTTCGTTCGCTGAAACTGTGGTTTGTCATTCGCCATTACGGCGTGGAAGGCCTGCAGCACCACATCCGCCAGCATGTGCAAGTGGCGCAGCAATTCGCAGAATGGGTGCGCCATGACAAAGATTTCGAACTCGCCGCACCTGCACCATTGAATCTCGTGTGCTTTCGCCACAGGGGCGGAGATGCAGCGAACCAGACCATCATGGATCGCCTGAACCGCAGCGGCGATCTTTTTCTCACCCATACCAAGTTGAACAGAAAACTCACTTTGCGCCTCTGCGTAGGCCAAACAAATACGGAATTCAGGCACGTGGAGTGCGCATGGCAGAGAATCCGCGAGGAAGCTGACAAAATCACCGCCTCCTGAGCGCCGCATTCCTCAGCGTTGTCCCTTCTCCTTCGGCTAAATTAGATTATGCGTTCGATCCTCAGTCAGCGTCCGCTGCGTTTCGTTTTCGCCGCCAACGTGATCTCCATGTTGGGCAGCGGCATGAATTCGGCTGCCGTCGCCTGGTACATCCTCGAAGTCACACACTCGGAGATGGCGCTAGGAACGTTTGCCGTTCTGCAGACCCTTCCTGCTATGCTCATGCTCCCCTTCACCGGCGTCATCATCGATCGTGAGGATCGTCGACGGCTGGTCATGTGGCTCGATGCGGTGCGCGCCGTCATCATCGTAGCCGTCGCTGTGCTCGCATTCCGCCACCGGGTGCAGGTTTGGCAGCTTTATCTGATGAACACTCTGGTGGCAGCCGGATTTTGGATGTTTTGGCCGACCATCACCGCGCTGATCCAGGAACTCACGCCGGAAGGCGAGTTCGTGCAGTCCAATACTTTCTTGTTGGCTGGCGTGCAGGGCGGATGGCTTATTGCTGGGGCTCTCGTGGGATTCATGTATAACCACATCGGTCTCGGCGGTGTGCTGCTCATCGATGTCTCTACCTACGTGGTCTCGTTCTGCTGTTATTTCGCGGTGCGAAAGGGCCGTCACGTGGTTCTTAGTCCCCAAGAGCTGCGTGCTGATATTCTTGCCGCGGAAACTCAGCTGGAGCGCTTCTGGCGCGACATGCGCGAAGGCTTGCACTTTCTTCGCGACCATCGCGCCGTGGTGCTACTCGGCATCAGCTGGGCACTGTTCCTGGGTGCCATGACCATGGGAGTGGTTGTCACGCCGTCATTGAGTGAACGTATCTTCCACGCCGGCGCCACGGGTTACGGATGGCTTAATGCCGGATGGGGTACCGGCGCCTTTCTCAGTGCGCTCTATGCCCCAGCGATTATCGCTAGCCTTGGCGGGCGTCGCTCGGTTGCATTTTCCATGGCCCTGCTGGCAGCTTGCGTCATTTGCGCTCCAGTCTCGCACTGGCTGGTGGCCGCAATACTAATCTATGGACTGATGGGCTCAGCTCGTGGCGTGGGCGGAATTGCCATGAACACTAGCCTGATGGAGATGGTCCCAAAACATCTCATGGGACGCGTGCAGAACTCTTTCTATTTCTGGGGAACTTTTCTGCAGCTTGTTTTAGCCCTTGTCGTAGGAGCGGTTGCTCACAAAGCCAGCCTGGTCGCCGCTTTCGCAATCCTGGCTGTCGTTTACGGGTGTTCGTTCGTGGCAGCAAGTTGGCCAGTGGAGGCGGCGGCATCGGTCGAGGAAGTCAGCACAGGAAAATGAAACCAATTCACCACAGTGACACTGTGCCACGGCAAAGCAATATGGACTGCCACTGTTTTCGACTTCGGTCTTTCTCTGTGTCTCTGTGGTAAATCCACGCCTGGCGCTGTTATTCTTTCCCCTTCCAAGGAGCACTCATGTCTTCTGACTTACAAGGCCGTAATGCCGTCGTCTTCGGAGTCGCCAACAAGCGCTCCATCGCCTGGTCCATTGCCCAGGGCCTGCACGCCGCGGGCATGAAGCTCGCGATCACCTACCAGAACGAGCG
>Ga0209006_10003140_pt1 | contig 15003 bp, 15 predicted proteins | sample JacPin_JW_Ref_O2_FD_188567 | JGI IMG/M metagenome (GOLD analysis project Ga0209006, IMG submission 188567) | Forest soil microbial communities from Algoma, Ontario, Canada - Jack Pine, Ontario site 1_JW_Ref_O2 (SPAdes) (version 2) | ecosystem: Environmental > Terrestrial > Soil > Boreal... | reverse complement strand
TTCTGAAGATATAGAAGGGCTGAGTAGGTTGCTGCGCGCGGCCGGGTAATTCTTTCGCCAGCCCGCCGGGCGGCTGTCTCCACCCGATTCACTTGCTCGTTGCAAAATTTACTTCCTGCCGCGATAAAGGCCCGCGATTCCGAAGGTGTAGGGAGTCCAATTCGCTTCGGCAAACCCGGCGCGTTTCATTCTCGCGAGCATTTCTTCTGGCGGCGGGAACCGCTCGACCGAGGCGGGAAGATAAGCATACGGACCCCGGACGCCGGAGATCATGGTTCCAACGCGGGGCAGAACTTGCTTGAAATAGATGCGGTAGACCGCACCCATCAATCCCTTCGGTTCGCCGAAGTCGAGGACCCCGCACTCCCCGCCGGGACGAAGCACCCGGATGATCTCGTTCAGCCCGGCATTGTAGTCGGCAAGATTGCGGAAACCGAAAGCGGTCGTTACCAGATCGAAGTGTGCACTGGGAAATGGAAGGCTGAGAGCATCGGCCTCGATCCAACTTGGGCTTAAGTTGTCTGGTGCGGATGACGACTTCACTGCGGCGCGCTGAAGCATGGCGTGAGAAAAATCGGCGCCAAGAATCCGGGCAGACGACTTCCCTGCTCGACGGCGCAGAGCGAACGTCATGTCACCCGTTCCGCAGCAGAGGTCGAGGATGCGTGCATCTGAACAAGCCAGAATGTGAGAGAAAGCGCGGGCGGTTCGACGCCACCACATGCGGTCGATATTGAAAGACAATACGTGGTTGAGCAGGTCGTAGCGCGGAGCGATCGAGGTGAACATCTGCCGAACCGCTCGCGCAGCAGAATTCGGATCGCTGGCTCCTTCGGGCGCGGCACCGATTACCTGGGGTTTACTGGTCTCCTCCACGGCCACGCGGTTCACTTCCGCTTCTTCTTTTTGGAGGCTCTGCTTTTCAGTTGGTTGGCAACGGCTTCGACCTGGAGGATGTGGTTGGCATCATGCCCGGCAAACATGCGCGCTAAATGCGCAATGGTCTCCTTGCCGCGCTCGGCGTGCATGCCGTAGTTCTCCCACAGTTCGCGCGGAAGAGCCCGCAACATTGCCAGATTGTTCTCCCGCAGCACGCGGAAAACTTCCAGCGACTGTTTCGCATCGCGATTGCTGTATTGGAAAACGGACGCCCACGTGTCCTGGTCAAAGGGCTGGATTGCCGTTCCATTTGCCCCGAGAACGGAGCGCATCCGCCAACCCGCAACGATCTCGGCATCGGCGAGATGAGCTACGATCTCGGCGATCGACCACTTGGTTGGCTCAGGCTTCCACTTCAGTTGCTTGGGCGTCAAGCCGCCGATCAACTTCTTCAATTTCGGGGCGGTCGCTTTCTGCACTTTGATTGCGTCCCGGCCTTGGACATGGCCCAGGATTCGCTGGATATATTGCTGTGTTGTTTCTGGCATATTATTCTCTCGTTCAAAAGTTGTTACGTTCCCCAAACCTAGCCGCCACGCGATAAACGCCGCAGCTCATCGACGGCATCGAGTACGGCACTTGCTGGCACATCGCTGACAACTTCAACCTTCCCAATTTCGCGCGGAAGAATAAAGTGCACGACACCATTTTGCGTTTTCTTGTCAGACTGAAGCCTTCGAAGAATCTTGCGCGAACTGACATTCAGTTCGGGCAGGCGACCGAGGCTCAACACCGCGTCGGCGATGCGGCCGGCGGTAACCCTGTCAGTGCGACCCACACTGAGGGCGATGTTCGTGGCAGCGATCATCCCCCAGGCGACGGCTTCACCGTGGAGAAGGCGACGGTAGCCGGTTTCGGCCTCCAAAGCGTGGCCAACGGTGTGGCCCAGATTGAGAACGCGGCGCAGACCGTCTTCGCGCTCGTCGGCAGAGACGACTTCGGCCTTCAGCTTGACCGATTGCGCGATGAGCCACTCGAGTTCGACGGGATCGCGTTTGAGAATCCGGGCTCGATTCTGCTCAAAGCGCAAAAACAAATTGACGTTTCCGATAATTCCGCACTTCAGAGCCTCGTAAAGCCCGGACCGAAACTCGCGGTCGGGTAAGGTCTTGAGCACGGTGGGGTCGATGAGCACCACCCGGGGGTGATGGAAGGTTCCTACCATGTTCTTGCCGGCAACGAGATTGACGGCTGTCTTACCCCCGATGGAAGCATCGACCTGCGCCAGTACCGTCGTGGGAATCTGCACAAACTCGACACCGCGCATATAGAGGGAAGACAGTAAGCCGCTGACATCGCCCACGATCCCACCGCCCAAAGCGATGATCACGGCCTTGCGATCGGCGCCCAGGCGTGCCAATTTATCGGCCAGGGCCTCAACCGTCGCCAGACGTTTGGTCGGTTCACCGTCAGGCATCGGGATTATTTGCACCGTGAAACCGCTGGCCTTTAAGGAAGCCAGAAGTTTCGATCCCCAGCGCTTGCGTACCGGAGGAACGGTGATCACAAATATGCGGCTGGCCAATGGCAGCAGTTCGCTCAAGACGGAACCCGCTCGCGTGAGAAGGCCGTTCTCGATCCAAGCCTGATACGGCCGAGGAAGGACGTGGATGATCACTTGCGGCATGCCGTTCCATAATAGCGTAAGCGCTCGACTGACTGACTTGCGCAAAGTGGTACTATTTCCGGTCTATGAAGGGTCTTCCAGCCGAGACTGACTTCGTGGTGATTGGCGCTGGTATCGCCGGCCTGCGCGCCGCTATCGAACTGGCCGCCGCGGGGAGCGTACTTGTGCTCGCGAAGAAGGAAATCGACTCCTCACAATCTGCACAGGTGACGGCGTTGAGCGACGAAGACGAAGTCAGTCTTCAGTTGCAGGCCACTCTCAGCGCAGGCGATGGGCTTTGCAATGCAGCGGCGGTGAAGATCCTGCTGGAAGAAGCCCCGGAGCGCATCGAGGAGTTGATCGTGTGGGGGAAACCCCATGCGACCAAACTAGTATTCGGACTGGACAGTCCCCTCAGTCGCCACCGCAGACTGCACGCGCAGGGCGAATCGACGGGAAGAGAAATCCTGCGGGCAATGTACGTCAAGGCCAAGTCACTGAAGCACATCTCGTTTGCGGAGTTTGTGTTTTCCACCGATCTCCTGTCTGACGCCGGGCGCATTACAGGAGTTTCGGTTCTCGATGAAAAAGGCGTTCCGCAGGAAGTTGCATGTTCCGCAGTGCTTCTGGCGACCGGCGGGATGGGACAAATTTATCGCAATACGACCAATCCGGATACGGCAACGGGGGACGGCATCGCGATGGCATATCGCGCTGGAGCCGAACTCAGCGACATGGAGCTCGTGCAGTTTCATCCGACGGCACTCTACATGAAAAAAGTGCCCCGGTTTATGCTCTCTGACGCGCTGCGCGCCGAAGGCGCATGCCTGCGCAACATTGAATTGAACCGGTTCATGGGTAAGTATCACGCGCTGGGCGAACAGGCGCCGCGCGAGGTGGTGGCACGGGCCATCGTTCACGAAATGGAAGTGAGCCGCGCCAAAGACCCGTTCGTCTATCTCGACCTTACCCACCTTAGCCCGTCAAAGGTACAAAAGCGATTCCCGCGAATTTACGCTACCTGCATGCAATATAACGTTGATATTACCGAAGATGTAATTCCGGTCCGCCCGGCGGCGCACTTTAGCATGGGTGGCGTTCGCACCGATGTGGATGGCAAGACGAATGTCGCGGGTCTATACGCTGCGGGAGAAGCCGCCGCGACCGGCGTGCACGGTGCGAACCGACTGGCTAGCAATTCCTTGCTGGAGGGCTTGGTCTTTGGCGCGCGTGCCGGTAAGGCGATGCGAGAAAAACCCAAGCCGATGTCACCAGCAAAAGTGAAACCGAAAGCCGCTTACTCGAACGGACCAGTAGACGCCGGTTTGGAAGAAGTGATCGGGCAAATCCAGCTCGCTTTAGAGAGTGAAGTCGGTATTGTGCGCACCCGAATGGGAATGCAGAAGGCGCTGAAGAGTTTGGAAGAAGTGGTTCCCAAACTGGCGCATCCGGGAACGAAACGAGCGCACGAGGCTCGGAGCCTGCTTTTAGCCGGACTGCTGGTGACCCGGTCGGCTCTGGCGCGCGAAGAAAGCCGCGGCGCGCACTATCGGATGGACAATCCCGATCACGATGATAAGAAGTACCTCAAGCATTCGGTGACCAAGGGTGAAAATATTTGGTTTATCTGAATAGGTCGCCCGCAATCCCGTTGTGGCCCCACCAAGGTTAAAACCTCTCGTGTACCGTCCTATTCGGTATCTACCAGAAGGCAAACAACTTGCGGCGGGCGCCAATTTTGCGAGCCCGGGTGTCCAACTAGTACCCTACGTTTCTAAACCCCCGCATTTAGCGAGATGGCTCACAGATTTGGCCAATTCGTGCTCCTAGCCGCGGTCTGTTTTGAGCCGGGATTGCGCGCCCAAGATGGCGCGTCGCTCAGCTTGGTCGATGAGCGGCTTCAGGATGCTCACCGACTCGCGGAACATCATGCTTTTGTCTTTGTCGCCGGTATCAGCCGAATGGAAACCGTTAGCCGTCCGCGCTGCCGTACGGGCGTCGAAGAAAAACTGGAATACAGCATCTCCCCCTATGGAACGACCCAGAGTCTTACGCTGAAAACGGAAGTAAGGTAGCCAAAGGCTTCACCGACTGCACGCAGAGGCGGCTTCCCGCCCCTTTCTTTGAGGTTACAAAGCCAATTGTGGATTGCGAGGCCGAACCTGTACGGGGCGATCGTTGTCTTCCGCCAGCAAACTACACCGACGTCACACTCAGGAACGTTGCATCGTGGATCGGACAGTTGCGGCAGAAAGCGGGCGATCCGGTGCTGCTGCAGATTCACGAACATCTGCGCGATTCGCTCGAGTTCTTACCCCGCCGGCCGATTCTCTTCCTTGGCGAGGTCTCAGGTTGGAAAGCGGCTGATCGCATTCTGCTATCAACCAAATGACGAATGTTATGGGGGCGATGAAACCCTCGGGATCATCGATGATTCCGATGAAATCTTCCGCGCAATCCAAGGGTTGATCTCGAAAGTGAACTGATCCCGCGCCGCTCAGCGATCCTTCGCGGGTAAAAGGACTGAGATCGCGATCGAGATCAGAATTACGCCTGCAACCAAGCCCAACGTAGCGGCGGTGGAAATCCGAAAATACTTCGTTGTAAGCATCTTCGTTCCTACCAATACCAGCACGGCCGCCAAGCCGAAGTGCAAGAAGCGGAAGATCTTCATCAGGCGGGAGACTGCGAAATACAGCGAGCGCAGTCCCAGAATCGCAAATACGTTCGAGGTATATACGATGAAGGCATTCAGCGTAACCGCAAGGACCGCGGGAATGGAATCGACCGCAAAAAGAACGTCGGTCGTTTCGATGAGGATAAGCACCACCAGCAAAGGCGTGGCGTACAGACGTGAGTCCGGAAGATTTCGGACAAAAAACTTCCCGCCTCGATAGTCGCTGGTGACAGGGATAAAGTGGCGTAGCGCTCTTACCAGCGGATTCCTGGCGGGATCGATTTTACGATCCCCACTCACGCAAAAGCGGATGCCACTGATAATGAGTAGGGTCCCAAAGACGTAAAGAACCCAATGGAAACGCGAGATCAGACCTACACCGGCGCCGATAAAAATGCCGCGCAACAGCAGCGCGCCAAGCACCCCCCAGAATAGAACGCGATGCTGCTGCTCATCGGGCACCGCAAAATAGTTGAAGATGATAAGGAAGACAAAGAGGTTATCGATGCTGAGCGAAACTTCCAGGACGTAGCCGGTGATAAACTCCAGCGCAACTTGATGTCCTTGCCAGAAGTACAGTAGGACAGCAAACGCTGCAGCCAACACGACGTACGTCGCGCTCCAACTCAGAGCGGCGCGAAAACCGACGGCCCGGCCACGCCGATGGAGGCGAAGATCCACCAATAAAATGCCGAGCGCGAAAACGTTGAAAAGTATCCAGAAATAGACCAATGGGCGTCCGCGAAGAATGGTTGATTGTCGGTCTCAGATTGTAGATTGAAAGGCCTCTGTTTCCGGGTTTCAGATTTAATCAACAATCGAAAATCATTTCTGCCTTCCGCGTTTACCGCTTACCCAATCATCCCAGATGCCGTTGGCCTTGAGCATGTCGACGCTTTTAGTCTCATCCATCGTTTGCTCGATCTGCTCATGGGTGAAACGCGGGCCGATCTTTTCCGGTAAATCGGCCAGCGCAACGCTCAACTGGGCGGCCTCGGCCACGTGTTTCTTCAGTTGAGGAAAGTCGACTTTGTCGTAAGTATCAGAAACCGCGTGGTAGTTTTCGAGGTAGTTTGCCTCCAGTTGGTCTGCCACGAAAGTGGGCACACCCTCCAGCATGAAATCGAAGTGGTCGGTTCCCCACTCGATGTCGAGTTTCAGTTCTTTGACGTCAAATTGCGCCAAGGGTGCGATCAATTCTTTCGCTATGGGCAGCACATCCTTGCGGCCGCCCAGCGAGAAGCCGGTAGTTTTCCCCGTGCCGGAGTCGTAGACGACGACGCCGGCTGCCTTGTCGAGCTCGGCGCGGTGATTGAAGGCATAGGCGCGAGATCCGAGCAATCCTTGTTCTTCGCCGGAAAAAAGAACGAAACGGATGGTACGCCGGGGTTTAACGCCCGAAGCTTTGATGGCTCGCAGAGCATCGACGACCAGGGCGGCGTTGCAACCATTATCGAGGGCGCCGGTGCCCAGTTCCCACGAATCCAGGTGTGCACCCAGAATCACGAACTCGTCTGGCTTTTCGCTGCCTCTGATTTCTGCGACGACATTTGCGGCCTTGATTGGTCCACCGATCTGGTTGGGAATGGAGAGGTCGGCCCACACGAGATTTCCGGAGGCCAGCAGGCGCGCCATGCGCTCGCCATCCTCCCGTGCCACAATAACCATGGGTAGCTTATCAATTTCTCCGGCAGCCGAATTCGTGTGCCGGTAGAGGATGTCGTGCTCGCGCGTGGCCATGAAAGCGACCGCCTTGGCGTTCCCTTTGACCGCCAGGTCGATAACCGGCGGAGCGTTCGTGTACTCTGCGAACAAGTCATCCCACGTCTTTAGAACGACCGTATGCACTAACACAATCTTTCCGGCAATGTCGCCGGCCTTCTTGAAATCGGCTTCGGAACCTTCGCGCACATCGATGACGGGGACGTGTCTTAGGGGAGCGAGCGCCGGAGCCCACGCAACCGAAACAGCGCGTACGCGGAACGAGGAGAGCACCGTTGCTCCACCGACGCTCGTCGCATTCACCTGATACGAGGTGGATGCGTTCATCTCGGTGGCGCCTTCAGCCCACGAGGATGGAATCGTGAATCCTTCGGTATGCACGCTGTCGGCGCCCGCCGCCGTGAAGGCTTGTACTCCCCATGACACGGCATGTTGCATCGCAACGGTGCCCGGTACTCGGCCGCCGATCTCATCCGTTAGGCGATGAAGATTCGTTTCCAGCGGCGAGGGTTGAAGCGCCGCCTGAATTACCTGATTGGCTTCGGTGGAATCGGCATGAGGGGTTGCGCCATGGCAAGCAAAGCTGAAGATGCAGGCAAACAACAGGGTCTTCACAGTTCGCATATGCGGTGCATTAGAAATTAATTTTCGGAAAAGCGCAAAATCGCGAAATCGCAAGCAGCCACAATCACTTCGCAGGGATCGAATCCATCTTGTCGAGGATGCGAACGGTTTCGAGGATCACCTTGCCGGCGATTTCCAAGCTCTTGGGACTCAGCTTGTCGACTGTATCCTGCGACGTGTGCCAGAAGACGTTGTTGTAGCCATAGTCAAAATCGATCAGATCGGCAGAAGGGACGCCCCTCTTCATGAAAGGAATGTGATCATCGCCAACCTGGTTCTTGCGTGCGAAAAAGTGCGACTGGTAACCAAGGCGTTTTGCCGCCTCGCCGACAACGTCTTCAAGCCACGGCGTGGAATTGAGATCGCGATCGATGTTGAGATCGGCGTCTCCGATCATGTCGGCCAACAAAAATGCTTTCACCTTCTTCAAGGTTCCGTCGCCCTGCCACTTCTCGGCCACATGCGTGATGCCGTAGAGGCTGTCCTGGTCGAAAGGCATTTCCTGCGGAAGACCGCCGGAGCCGTCTGGCTTCATTGCCTCCTCGGCATCGTCCCACACCAGCCAGATGCTATAGCCTTCGCGCGGCTGGCCGCGTAATTGGTTGGCCAGTTCGAGGAGCAAAGCGCTTGAAGAAGCGCCGTCGTTGGCGCCGACGTAGGATGTCTTGCGAAGGGGATAGTTCGTATCGTAGTGACTGGCGATAACGATGATGCCATCTCTGGTTCCGGGATACTTGGCGAGAATGTTGTGTACAGGAAACTTTCCTTCGGGAGTGTCGGCGGTAAAGCTATCGTCCTCGACGTGGTCTCCTTTCAGGCGAGAGGCCAAGTACTCCTCTACCTTCTTGTGATTCGCGCTGCCCAGCGGACGTGGACCGAACTTCACTATCTCCTTTGCATACTGCATCGCGCGATCCCCATCGAAGGCAGGTGGCGGGCCGCTGTCGGGGGCGAGTGTGAGCGCTGGACCGGTAGTGTCTGAAGCGGAATGAGTCGCGGTGGCGGGAGTCGAAGGGATCTGGCCTTGCGCGGAATTCTTGTCGTGGTCACAAGCCAGCACAGATGACATGCCAGCCAGCAAGATCCACCGCAACCATTTCGATCCAATCGTTTCTGACCCGATCACTGCGCCTGCTTCTCTTTCCGCGCCTGGCGCTGCTTGGGATGGACAACCCATGCAACGCCGATGCTGAACACGTACAACGCCAGCATGGGTGCCGCGAAAATGCACATGTTTACGATGTCGGGTGTGGGCGTGACGATGGCAGCGATGACAAAAATGATCAGAATCGCGTACCGGAAATGCTTCCACATGAAGGCCGGACTCACAATGCCCATCAGCGATAAGAAGAAAATCAGAATCGGCATTTCAAATATCAATCCCATGCCAAGCACAATGCTAAGAAACAGTTGGGTGTATTCGCCGATCGTGATCATCGGTTGAAACTGCCGGCCGAAGTGAATCAGGAAGTCGAGGGCCCGCGGGTAGACGATTTTGTACCCGAAATAGCCGCCGCAGGTGAATAGCGCGATGGTGGAAACCATGAAAGGCACGGCGTAACGCTTTTCGTTACGGTAAAGGCCGGGCGAAATGAACATCCAGACCTGGTAGAGAACGAACGGAGAGGTAAGGAAGAGACCAGCAAGCGCGGCAATCTTCAAGTAAAGGTTGAAGGGTTCGGTGGGATTCAGGTAGACCAGTTTTTCCGATAGTCCATTCGTCCGCAGTGCCTGCATGATCGGGCGCTGCATGACCTCGTAAATGCGCTCGACCTTCCACCAACAGGCGCCGAACCCAACGGCCACCGCTGCAATGGAGTAGACAAGACGCTTTCGCAGTTCCTCGAGGTGGTCGAGAAAGCCCATTGTGGGCATCGGCTCTTTTTCACTGTCGCCGCTGGCCGTCGCGGCTGCGGACTCAAACATGAGACTCCTGCGAGGCAGGGGAGGTTACGTCGTTGGCAGGGGTGATGGGAGCGACCGCCTCGGTTGCAACGGGTGGCATTTCGTTTTGGGCGGCCGGCTCATCCGTGAGGGCCGCCAAGGTTGCCGGAGGTTCTGCACTGAGGGTGCGGCTCGCAGCGCCTTCCGGAGTTGGGCTGGGCGGGAGAATCGTTTGACGATTCTCAACCTCGAGGTGGGATATCTCCTGTTCGATCTGCGATTTAAATTCGTTCGACGCACGGCGGAATTCGTTGAGCACCTTGCCGATTTGGCGCGCGATCTCGGGCAACTTCTTGGGCCCAAAGATAATCAGGGCCAGAAAGAAGAGGAAGATCGTCTCAGAAAAGCTCATGCCGTTCATCATACTGCCGGAGCCGGAAAAGCGGCAATGACGGCCAACCGATACGGTGACAAAGTTTCAGGCTGGGGCGGTTAGCTGCCGAGAGCGTATGAGGACCGACCGCTCGGAGCAACGGCCTTATGAGGTTGCCGCAAGCCAGCTCTGGTTTGCTCTGATGTCCTCGCTCTCGGAACTTCAAGCTTTCGAGAAGTTCATCCGCCAGCCATTCGAATTGTTGTGACCAATCAGCATGTGCTCCCGTCCAATCGAAAGGCACGCCTTTGTGTACACTCTCCGAGGCGTAGAAACGATACCGTTTTTTCCGGGAAGGTATTTGTGAGAGAGCTATTGGCCGACACGGCGGAACGAGCCGCGCGATACCTCAGCGAGATCGACCTCCGCCCGGTCGTGCCGTCAGTTGAAAGCATTGCGCGGTTGCAGGCCCTTGGAGGGACTCTGCCGGAGCATCCGACAGGTCCGGCGGAACTCCTGGCGCTGCTTGACGAGATTGGCTCGCCCGCCACGGTGGCCACAACCGGCGGCCGGTACTTTGGATTTGTGGTTGGTGGAACGCTGCCAGCGGCCCTGGCTGCGAACTGGCTGGCTGGAGCCTGGGACCAGAATGCAGCGATGCAAGTCATGTCCCCTGTCGCGGCGAAGCTGGAGGAGATTGTCCGCGAGTGGACTTTGGATCTACTTGCTTTGCCTTCGGGCAGCGGCGTTGGCTTCGTCACCTGTACGACGATGGCGAACTTCTCCGGGCTTGCGGCCGCTCGCTCAGCTTTGCTCCAGCGCTCCGGCTGGAATGTGGAAGAAGACGGCCTGTTTGGGGCTCCACCGATCCGTGTCGTAGTCGGCGAAGAGGTTCACGTTTCGGTACTGAAGGCGCTAAATATGCTGGGCCTTGGCCGCTCGCGCGTTACCACCATTCCAGCCGACGGGCAGGGACGGATGCGCGCCGACGCCCTTCCTGGGCTTGATGAACGCACCATCGTGTGCATTCAGTCGGGCAACGTTAATACCGGAGCATTCGATCGCGCAAAAGAGATCTGCGCGCGGGCTGGCGACACGGGAGCCTGGGTTCACGTCGATGGAGCGTTTGGATTATGGGGCGCCGTTTCACCGTTCTACGCTCCTCTGCTCGATGGCGTCGGTGGGGCTGATTCGTGGGCAATCGACTGCCACAAGTGGCTGAATGTTCCTTACGATTCGGGGATGGTGGCGGTGCGGCAACCTGAGCATCTGCGGCGAGCACTGTCGGCGGGAAACGCCGCCTATCTGACGCAGAGTTCGGGACGCGAACCCTGGCAGTACACGCCCGACTCCTCGCGCCGCGCACGAGGAATTGAGTTGTGGGCAGCGATGCGGTCGCTCGGGCGAAGCGGCTTGCGGGAGATGATCGAGCGCAACTGCCGGCAAGCCAAACAGTTTGCCGACGCCCTGCGCGCCGCCGGTTTCAGCGTGCTCAACGAAGTGGTTCTGAATCAGGTGCTGGTCTCATTCGGCCCTCCGGAAGAGACCCGGCGCGTCATCGCGGCTCTTCAGGCTGACGGTACCTGCTGGTTCGGCGGCACCGTCTGGAAGGGACATACAGCCATGCGAATTTCGGTTTCCTGCTGGGCTACAAGCGATGACGATATCGAGCGCAGCATTTCCGCCATCGTGGGGATCGCGAAAGCTGGGAAGAATTGCTAGTCAGTGTGCCCCAGCAGGAACCCAATCAGCTTTCCGCCGCATCTGATAAACAGCGGCCTCCGGGGACGCGGTTACCAAGGTGACAATGTCGGTTCGGGGCAGTCGAAGGAGTGGTATACTGTTTCAATTCAGTACGATAGCTGGGGTGGAAGTAAGCCCTCAACGAAGGAATTTCAGATGGCACGTAGTTCACGCCGATCGCTCTTTCTGGTAGTTTTTTTCCTGCTTGCCTGCGGATTCCTGGGAATTCTGTTTGCCCAGCGGTCCGGTCAGCAGTCGTCGATGACTGGTGATTCCGAGGTCAAGGACAGCCTGAAGCAGTTCACCGACGTCTACGCGCTCGTCGAGGACAACTACGCCGAGCCAGTGAACGCAGACAAGGCCATCTATAACGGGGCCATCCCCGGCATGTTGCACGCACTCGATCCGCACTCCAACTTCTTCGATCCCAAATCCTACGCGCTGATGCGCGAGGACCAGCGCGGCAAGTACTACGGCGTGGGCATGACCGTGGGTCCGCGCAACAACAAAGTGATCGTGATCTATCCTTTCACCGGCACGCCCGCCTACAAGGCCGGGATTCATCCTGGGGACGTGATCATTGCCGTGGACGGCAAAACGACCGAAAACATGAGTACGGGCGATGTGGCCGACCTGCTGAAGGGGCCCAAGGGAACGACCGTACACATCAGCATCTCGCGCGAGGGCGTGGAGAAGCCGATGGAGTTCACCTTGGTTCGCGACGAGATTCCGCGCTACAGCGTAGATGTTCATTTCGTGATCAAGCCGGGCGTCGGATACATGCACGTCAACGGTTTCAATGAGACGACGGAGCATGAAGTTTCGGATGCGCTCGATTCGTTCGGCGATGTGAAGGGGCTAATCCTCGACTTGCGCTCCAATCCGGGCGGCTTGCTCAGCGAAGGCGTGGGCGTTGCAGACAAATTCCTGAAAAAGGGTCAGCTCATCGTCTCTCACCATGGACGCGCCTCGGCCGAGAAGCGTTACGTGGCTCAGCACGGCAATGGCGGTAAGGATTACCCGATTGTTGTTCTGGTGAATCGTCAGACAGCGTCAGCGGCGGAGATTGTTTCCGGGGCCATTCAGGATCACGACCGCGGCTTAATCGCGGGCGAGGTGACATTCGGAAAGGGCTTGGTACAGACTGTGTATCCGCTCTCGGAGAATACTGGACTGGCGCTCACCACGGCTCATTACTACACACCGAGCGGACGTTTGATCCAGCGAGACTACTCCAACATTTCGCTCTACGACTACTATTACAATCGCGATAGCACCGAGAGTTCCAACACCGCCAATCGTGAAGTGAAGCTCACCGACAGCGGGCGAACAGTTTACGGCGGAGGCGGCATTACACCTGACGTCAACATTCCTGCGGTGAAGAGCAACCACTTCGAGGACACGCTGCTGCAGCACTACGCGTTCTTCAACTTCGCCAAGCGCTACGTCGTGAGCCACAAGCCGACGAAGGGCTTTGAAGTTGATGACGCAACCCTGCAGGAATTCCGCAAGTCTCTGGATGAGGTCAGCATTCCTTACACGCAGGCGGATCTGATCGATAATAATGATTGGATTCGATCCAACATCAAATCAGAGATTTTCACCGACGCTTTCGGTCAGGATGAGGGCATGAAGGTTCGCGCTGAGTCCGATCCGGAAGTAGTGAAAGGTCTTGAACTGCTGCCTCAGGCGAAGGCCTTGGCGGACAACGCCAAAAAGATTGTCGCCGAGCACAATGCGGCGCCGGCGTTTAACCGGTAATTTATTCAATATTTATTCTGAAAGGCCCGGACACGCTCCGGGCCTTTGTTTTTACTTTGGGCATCTGCTGACGGGGTTGGCGGGAAGCGGTAACTGGTTGACCACACATTGCTGACTACACATTCGTTGACTTCGGCATCCGGCTGTGTGAAAATCCGCGCCAGAGGCCGCTGTTTTGGCGAGGTAATGTGATCGCAGCGGGAGCCAAACGTCCCAGCCCGCCAAGGATTTTGAACGCCACCAAATGGATCCTTTTCAATATCAGGGAAACGATGCGGGACTCTGGCTTCGGTGCCGCCACGGCTTGAGGGGGTTTTGAAACCGGTGGCCCTTGTGGGCGCGATGCTTCTGGCTGGCGTCGCCGGATGGACGGACCTGCGCTGGCGTCGCATTCCGAATTGGCTGACCGTGGGATCACTGCTGATTGGTGTGGTTACCAATACAGTGCTTAGCGGCCTCTCGGGTCTGAAAGCTTCCCTGCTGGGCGCGGCGCTAGGATTAGCGTTGCTGCTGCCGTTTGTTCTGCTGCGCAGCCTGGGCGCAGGAGACTGGAAGCTTGCGGGAGCTCTGGGCGCTTTCACGGGCCCGGCGGCGCTGGTTGATCTTTTGCTGGCATCGATTCTGGTGGCCGGAGTAATGGCGGTTGTGTTGGTCGTTTACAAAGGACGGACGCGTCAAACGATCCGCAACATCGGGCACATCCTGATTTCGCTTGTGACATTCAGATTGCCGGGGTCACGGGTTTCGCTCGACAATCCCGATTCGCTGAAAGTTCCCTATGGAGTCGCACTGGCGTTGACCGTTTTGCTTTACGGGGTTCTTTGGAAGCTGAGAGGGGAGCTTAGATGACTTCGAAACGATCCATTCTTGGAAGGCTGGTCAGCGAAGTTCGCGGGGCCGAGATTGCGGAAGCTGCCGCAGTCCTGCCGTTGATGTTCATGATTCTGCTGGGCATCTTCTGGTTCGGACAGGCGTTCAGTATCTATGGAACGATCACGCGAGCTGCGCAGGAAGGCGCGCGCGCCGGGGCTGCGCCAACTTGCACGACATGCACCGGGGTGTCGCCCTCGCAGAACGCGTTCAATGCAGTGCAGGCAGCGCTTGTCGTCGCCAAGCTTGATCCTTCGAAAGCACAGTATCCGTCGCCCTTGCCGGTCTTGAACGCTTGCACCAGTGGGGGCACGGTGCCATCCTGTGACAGCTCCGCCAGCACGAAGGTTTGCGTGGAGACGCCGGTCCTGTTGTCGAGCACCGTTTCAGGGACCAGGGTGTGCGGCATTTCCGTCTCGTTCCAATATCCATTTAAGTTCAAGCTGCCTTTCAGCTCGCTGAACAATCAGCGGATCTTGATGACGGCAGCCGCCCGAGTGCGAGTGGAGACGCAGTGAGGAGCTGTTCTCATCGCCGCAAATGGAACGCCCAACTAGGGCGGCTTGTAGGGCACGATGATCGTGCCGCGCAACTGGTGGAGTTCGCCGTCTCCCTGCCGTTGCTGGTGGTATTCGTGGTGGGAATCTTCGACTTCAGCGGCGCATTTACACTCAAGCAGAAGCTTACGAATATCACGCGGGACGCAGCCCGTGCCGCAGCCGCCGAGCCCACCAACGACCTCACCTCGACAGCCACTCCGGTCTCCGTCGTCGACACCTTTTGGATTGTCGATAACTACCTCCA
>Ga0209006_10003139_pt1 | contig 15004 bp, 12 predicted proteins | sample JacPin_JW_Ref_O2_FD_188567 | JGI IMG/M metagenome (GOLD analysis project Ga0209006, IMG submission 188567) | Forest soil microbial communities from Algoma, Ontario, Canada - Jack Pine, Ontario site 1_JW_Ref_O2 (SPAdes) (version 2) | ecosystem: Environmental > Terrestrial > Soil > Boreal... | reverse complement strand
CAACCAGCCTCGTAGGCGCACCCGAACCAGCCCATGCCGGGATCCGCGAACGATCCGGCGATCGTGTAAAGACGATAGCCGTTCTGTTTCCATCCACATCGCGCCAACAGATCATCTTCGACGTGCTGGTTGTAACCTTCCAGAACGGATTGATTTTGATTCTTCGGTCCGAGGTGAAACGACACGCTGGCGACGAAGGGCGACGCGAATTGCGTCAATGCGCGATTCGCAAGCGCATAGATTCCCGGTGAAAGTATGTGCGCGCCGTCGACAATGACAATGAGGTTGTTGCCAAGCGCGTCGGTGCAAGCCGCATTGATGGCAGCAACTGGCGACACCGCATCTGTTTCGACATAGCGATATCTGAATTCCGGGCCGAACGCACGCACAACATCCGCGTCGAGCGGCTGCGTCGAACCGTGATCGATCGCGATCACTTCGAATTCAATATCGCCGGCATCACGCTGATAAGTGCGCGTGAGCGAATAAAGCGTGTTCATCGCCTCACGGCGATTGTTGAAAAAGTTGACGACGACCGACAACATGCTTTGTTCGACTACGCCGCCAAGCCGTAACTGCGCAGCAGCGCATCGATCTGCGGTTCGCGTCCGCGAAACGCCACGAACGATTCCAGCGCCGGCCGAGATCCGCCAACGGCGAGAACGTTGCGACGAAACGCCGCCCCCGCGTCGCGATTGAAAATGCCCATCTCCTCGAATTGCGCAAACGCATCCGCCGACAGCAGTTCGGCCCACAAATAGCTGTAATAGCCGGCCGCATAGCCGCCGGAAAAAATATGCGCAAAGCTGTGCGGCATGCGCTGCCATTCAGGTGGGAAAATCACCGCGACTTCGCTGCGCACCTCGTTGAGCAGATCGAGTACGCGCGCACCTTGTTTCGCGTTGTATTCCAGGTGCAGACGAAAATCGAACAACGCGAATTCGAGCTGACGCACCAGAAACAATCCGGCATGAAAATGCCGCGCAGCCAACATGCGCTTGAACAGATCATCAGGCAGCAATTCGCCCGTCTGCCATTGCCGCGCGAAAAGATTCAGCGCGTCGCGCTGCCACGCGAAGTTCTCCATGAATTGGCTGGGCAATTCGACGGCGTCCCATTCCACACCATCGATGCCGGCGACGCCGGGATAATCCACTTCGGTCAGCAGATGATGGAGGCCGTGACCGAATTCGTGAAACAGCGTCGTCACCTCGTCGTGCGTGAGCAGCGTGGGCTGATCGCCGGCTGGCGACGCGAAGTTGCACGTGATGTACGCAATCGGCAGATGAATCGTGTCATCGTTGCGGAATCGCGAACGACAGACATCCATCCACGCCCCACCGCGTTTGCCTGTGCGTGTATACAAATCCACAAACAAACCGGCGATGACGCGGCCCGATTCATCCACCGCATCGTAGAAGCGCACATCCGGATGCCATACGTCGACATCCTTGCGCACGCGCAAGACAATGCCAAACACACGCGTCACGATGGCGAACAAACCGTCGATGACGGCCGGCAATGGAAAATATGGCTTCAATTCCTCTTCGCTCAAATCGTATTTCTGCAACCGCAACTTCTCGGCGGCATACGCAACATCCCACGGCTGCAAATCGTCGAGATGGACGTGCTCTTTCGCAAACGCGCGCAGCTCCGCTAACTCGCGCTCGGCGATCGGCTTGGCGCGCTGGACCAGGTCACGCAGAAAATCGAGCACGCGGTCGGGCTTGCCGGCCATTTTCGTGGCGAGCGATTCTTCGGCGGCATTCGCAAAACCAAGCAGCGTTGCGGCTTCGTGACGCAGCGCCAGAATCTGCGCCATGCGCACCGTGTTGTCGAAACGCCCCGCGTGCGGACCTTGATCGGATGCCCGCGTCTGATACGCGCGATAAACGCGTTCGCGCACGGTACGATCGTCGGCATACGTCAGAACTGCAGTCACGCAAGGTTGTTTCAGCGTCAGCACAAAGTTTTCGTCGTCGCGGAACATGCCGAGTTCGCTTTCCGGGATGCCAGCCAGCCCCATTGCGTCGACCTGCTCCGTCCACGCGTCGGTGGCGTCGAGCACCGCATTTTCGAACTCGTTGGACAACCGCGTGAGCTCGGCGACGATGTCGCGGAAGCGTGTCCGCGCCGGTTCCTCCAAGCTCACGCCGGAAAGGCGGAAATCGCGCAGCGCATGATCGACTAGCGTTCGTGCGGCGAGCGGCAAAGCCGAGAAGTCCGAACCGTCGCCCGCTGCCTTGACGGCGGCGAACAAGTCGCGATTTTGTCCCATTTCCGCGGAGTATTCGCTCAGCAATTGCTCCGCTTCGGCATGCGCGGCGCGCAACGCTTCGGAGTCGGCAACGGCATGCAGATGATTGACTGGCGACCAGATGCGCTGCAATTCGTAATCCATCGCCTCCTGCGGCAACATCGTCGTGGCGAACGAGCGCGGCTGCGTGTCAGCGACCAGCGCATCGATGCGGCGTCGATGATCGGCGAGTGTGGCCGTGATCGCCGGCAGCACGTGCTCCGGCCGGATGGCCGAGAAAGCCGGTAGAGAGGTGTCGTTGAGCAATGGGTTGGAATCGGCCATCACAACATCCAAGAGGAATCGTACAAACGTGATGGAGCGCGCGCCTAAAATCAAGTAACTCAATCAAGCAACTTGATGCGGCGTTTGCGTTAGCATGCGCACCGATAGGCAAGGGGCGGGGATGGACGAAACGCGAGCCAACGCCGAAGAGTACGACGCGCGCAAGCTGTTGCGTCAGTTGGCGCTGTTTCGCCATCTTGACGACGCGGAACTGACAGCGTTGGCCGCGGAACTGGAATGGTTCGCCATGCCCGGCGGTGCGACGCTGTTCGATTACGGCGACCCGTCCGACGCGTTGTACATACTCCAGTCCGGCAGCCTGGGCGCATTCAAACCCGATCAGCACGGCAAATTTAATCTCGAAGGCGTCGTCGCCGCCGGGGAAACGGTTGGCGAACTCGGCTTGATGGTCGATCAACCGCGCTCGGCGACCGTGCGCGCGTTGCGCGATTCGGAACTTCTGCGGCTTTCACGCGCCGGGTTCAAGACGCTGATCGCCAGCAATCCAGAAGCGATGCTTGAGGCGGCGCGCGTGTCGGTGAAGCGGTTGCTCACGCGGCACACGACGACTCAACTTTCCTCGCCGCGCACGTTCGCGATTCTGCCGCACGACGACAGCGTGGACGCGGTCGGATTCGCGCGGCAATTGCGCGAATCGCTCTCGCGTTATGGCGAATGCGCGTTAATCGATGCCGAAACGGCGCTGGGCCAAACCAGCGGCTGGTTCAGCGCACTGGAATCGCGCGTGCGATTCGTGGTGTACCTCGCCCGTGCAGAAAACAGGGAATGGCGCGAGTTGTGCGTGCGCCAGGCCGACTGCCTGCTGTTCCTCACCGATGCCTCGCAACCCGCCACGCCGTGGCCGGAAGGCGTCGCCTTCGATCCGGAGCGCGTCCTGCATCGGCCGCGGCATCTGTTGCTCCTGTATCCCGACGGCACGATCAAGTTCGGTGCTGCGGCGTCGTGGCTTGAACAGCACGCGCCGGGCATGCAGCATCATCATGTGCGCGATCATCGCGATATCGAGCGCGTGGCGCGCTTGTTGATCGGACGCAGCATCGGCCTCGTCCTGTCCGGGGGCGGCGCGCGCGGCTTCGCACACATCGGCGTCGTGCGCGCCTTGCGCGAAGCGGGAATGATGATCGATCGCGTCGGCGGCACGTCGATCGGCGCCATCATTGCGGCCGGCGTTGCGGCGGATTGGAACGAAGAGGAAATGTTCGAGAATTATCGCCGCGCTTTCGTCGTCGGCAAACCGCTGCGTGATTATACATTTCCATTTGTATCATTAGTGTCCGGCCGCCGCGTGTCGAGACTACTGCGCGAGGAGTTCGGTCCGCGCGACATCAGCGATCTCGTGTTGCCCTTTTTCTGCGTCACCGCCAACCTGACCGCAGGCCACGCGCAAACGCACCGCAATGGTCCACTGTGGTTCTGGTTGCGGGCGTCGTGCGCGATACCCGGCGTTTTGCCGCCCGTGTTTCATCACGGTGAAGTCTTTGTCGACGGTGCGGTAATGAACAACTTGCCCGTCGACGTGATGCGCGAGCAGGGCGTCGGCGAAGTCGTGGCGGTGGATATCAGTGCCGACGATGTTCTACACGCCGCCGTGGAAGAGTATGCGTTGCCGCCTTGGTGGCGGCTGGCATGGCAGCGTTGGACGCAGCCGAATCTGCGACCCGGCATCCTGAGCATTCTGTTGCGGTCGGGAATGGTCAACGCGGAAGCGGCCAGCGTGGAACGCCATGCGATGACGAGTCTGTTGCTGGCCCCGCCGCTGGCAGATATCCAACTGCTCGATTGGAATGCCTACGAACGGGCGATCGAAGCCGGTTATCGCCACGCGCAGACCGTGCTCGGCCGCGCCGCCGCGCCGCGCGAGTTGCCCTGAAATAAGGAATGAAAAAACCCTCCCCGTTGCCGGAGAGGGTTGTCGGGGCACAGCGTGTTATTTTTTAACCGCGGTCGTGATGCGCTCGAAATTCCGAAAGGCTTTGCGCGACTTCCTGCAGCATGGGCTCGACGGTTTCCTTCGTAGCGTCGGCTGCGTTGAGACTCGAATAGCGCATCGTTTCGCTCAAGTCAGCGCTCAACGGACGGCGCTGGTCGATCGAGTAGGTTTTCACGCGAAGCTGCACGCTCATCACGGTGGAACTCTGGCCGTAATACGCGAGCTGCTCGGTGCCCACGTCGCGCGCATGAATGAAGACGACGGCGTCAACGCGTCCCTGATGCGCCAAGATATCCAACGCTTCCGCATAGCGCGGACGTTCGCCGGTGAGCAGATGAGCCACGCGCGGCATCGATGCCTCGTCGAGCACGTTGAAACCGCGACGCGACAGTGCCTGCTCGATCATGTGCTCGGCCGGGCCGGCGACGTTGTTGTCTCCGCCGCCGATCACGGCGATGGTCGGCACGTGCGGGTGCGGCGGAGCAACCGGCGGCGGCGGTGTTACACGCGCTACCTGCTGCTTCGGTTGTGACTCGGCCGCTTGTGCGGCGGCGAGTTCGCGAAGCGGTTGCACTTCCGACGCGCGTGCGGCGGGACCGCCGGCGTTTGCATCGGTCGCCGATGGCTGCGTCGCCGAGGTTTGTGCGGTTGTCGCCGCTGATTGAATCGGCGTTGATTGATTGGGTGTTTGTGCGACGTTGGCGGCAGCGGAATTCGTGTCAGCGGGCTGTGGCGCCGTCGGCGGAGCTGGCGGTCGTACGACCGGTGTTGCCGGTGGATTGACTGTCGCCGGCATTGACGTTGTGGATGCGACGGTACCGTTGGTGCTCGACGTCGACGGCGTATCGTTCGACGCGCTGGTTGCCGACGTTCCCAAGTATTGCTGCAGGAACGGAATTCGATCGCGGAACGCGTAGGCGCCGCCGGCGAAAGCGAGCAGCAGAATCGCCGCGATGGCAAACGGCAGCGCTGACGAGCGCGAATTCGAAGCAGGTTGGCGAGCCAACACGGATTCGTGCGCGGGTATCGGCGGGGGCACCGGCACCGACGAAGGACGCGGTGTCGGGCTGATGCTCGGCAGCGGACGCTGTCCGGAAACCGGCGTTTTCTGTCCCACCATTGTCGCGGCGGCGGGCGACATTTTTGTCTGCAGCGTAATCGGTCCGCCTTTCGCGATGAGCGGATGACGGCTCAGGTCGTCGATCAGCTCATGACAACTTTGATAACGCTCGGCAGGATCTTTCGCCACCATCTTGGTAAGGATGCGCGACAGTTCCGGATCGACTTCTTTGTTGAGTGACGTGATGTCCGGAATTTCTGCCTTCACGACTTCGAGCATCAGGCCGAGCGGCGATTCATCGGTGAACGGCATGCGGCCGGCCAGACATTCGAACAGCACGATACCGAGCGAAAAAATATCCGAGCGTTGATCGACCGGTTTGCCCTGGCACACTTCCGGCGACAGATAGCCGGGCGTGCCGACGAATTCGCCGGTGGACGTCAACTTCTTGGAAAAATCCTGCGCACTGAGCGCGATGCCGAAGTCGGCGATCTTCACCGCGCCGCGGGCGGTCACCATCAGGTTGCCGGGCTTGATGTCGCGATGGATCACGCCCTTGTCGTGCGCTGTGGTCAACCCCATCGCGGTTTGGTAGACGATCTTCGCAGCCTGTTCGGGCTTGAGTTTCGTTTCGCGCTTGAGAACCGAACCAAGCGATTCGCCGTCGACGAATTCCATGACGAAATACGTCTGGCCTTCATCGTCGCCGATGAAATATATTTGGATGATGTGTGGATCATTCAGCGCTGCCATGCTGCGCGCTTCGCGCAGGAAACGCTCCTTCACACTCTGATCGTGTGCGAGCGAATCGGCCAGCACCTTGATCGCGACGTAGCGGTTGAGCGACGTTTCGTATCCCTTGTAGACCACACCCATGCCGCCGCGGCCGAGTTCGGAGACGATGTCGTAGTGACCCAATTGTTGCTTCATGACCCCACTCCACGGCAGGAACTGCCGGTTGATAGTGCGGAAATACTACCACCGCGGTGTAGGACGCACCGTGTGGCGCTAGGCAGCGGTGCAGTTATGCGCTTGGCATCCCTACTGCCAAATGAATCACAGTTCGCCCGCGGTTGTGGCTGTTGCGGTTCGCAGCCTAGACTCGGGGCTTAACCCCCGATTTACGAGATCGTGCCGAAAATCCCTCCCGTCATCGATGAAGACCGTCCGCGCTGGCTGTTTTGGGCGCTGATCCTGTGTTTCGCCGTCGGCATGCTGCGTGTTTTACCGCTTCTGCTACATACGCCGCTGATCGCGCTGGCCAATAGTTACGACGAAGTTCGCTACAGCGCCTGCTTCGATGTCTATCCCGATCGCCCGGCCGACGTTAGCCCGACGCTGAACAGCCCGGCCGCGCCCTATTCGCGTTACACGTTTCGGGAAACCGCAGAACCGATTTGCTATTGGTCGACCGAGTGGATTTTCCAGGCGGCCGCCGCGGGCATCTTCAAGATTGAATCGGCACTGACGGGACAAACCAGTTTTTCGGTACGTTGGCTCGGCTTCCTGAAATTCTCCGCGGCGCTGGCCGTGTGGATCTTGTTTTGCTTCGCATGGTGGCGCCGCGGGCCGCCCGCGCTCACGCTCGCAAACGGGTTGATATTTCCGCTGCTCCTCGGCGACCCGGCGAACACGATTTATCTGAACACGTTCTACGCCGAGTACGCGGCGGTCGTCACGCTGTACGTGGTCATCAGCGTGATTCTTCTTTATCACGAGGAGCCGAGCAGCAAACGCGCGATGATCTTGCTGGCGTTGGCCGCATTCGCGTTGGCGATGAGCAAGATCCAACATTTGCTATTGCCGCTCATGTGCGCCGGCAGCGTGTTGATTTTCGATTACGTGCGAACGAAAAAATGGTCGTGGCGCGCCAGCGCGTTGCTCGTCGGTGCGGTCGCCGGACTCCTCGTGCAGGTCGCGCAGCTGCACCGCGAAAACGATGCGATGCGCAACATCGACATGTTCAATCGCGCCGACGTGGCGTTCACCGGATTGCTGCCGAATGCCAGCGATCCGCAAAAAACCGCCGCCTTGCTCCACCTCGACCCCGCATGCATACGTTATGCGGGGTCGCGCGCGTGGCAATTGCCGGGGTATCCGCCTGAGGTTTGCCCGAGCATCGCAAATACGTCGCGCGCACGTGAACTTAACGCGCTGATGCACGATCCGCCGATGGCACTGCGATTGTTCTGGAACGGCATTCTTGCGCTCAACCCCTGGGTTGCGCCGGGATTGGGCACGGTCGAAGGCGGCCATTTCGAAAAGCTGCCGAGCGGGTTCGTTTCCGCGAGCGATCTCTTTTCCGCGTCGCCGCTGTCGCGGGCGATTTTGCTGGCGGGTCCAGTGATCGCGATGTTCTTCTTGCTGTTTTGGCATCGCCGGCCGTCGGGCATGCGGCGTTATACGGTTCTAACCTGCGCCATCATGGTCACGACGCTGGGCGTAACGGTGTTGGGAGATGGACTGGCCGACGTTCCCAAGCAGGGACATCTCGTGATCAATGCGGCATTCGCATGGTGGATCTACATTCTGACGGTCGCATGGGCGCGCATGATGGGGATGCGGACAAGCTCGGCGCAGACGAGCAATTCAGCGACACCGCTTTCAACCCGCGTGGACGCCGTCGATCTCGAGCAATAATTCGGCGCGACAGATATCGCCTTGCAGCAGCAGCAATGGCACGTCATCGCCGAGCCGGCTGCGCAACGCCGACTGCAGCCATGCCGCGTCTTCCACGCGGCGTACATACACTTTCAGGATATCGCCCGATGCTTCGCCCAATGCTGTCCGCGATTGCGCCGATTGCAGAAGGCTTTCGAGATTCGTCAGCGTCTCTTGCAATTGCGCCTCGATATCGCCGGCATGGTGCGATTCATGGCCAACCACCGCCGCTGTTCCGGAAATGTATAATTGTGGAAATTGCGTGGGCGCGCGCATCGCCCGCGCGAAGCCAGGCGCTATCGGCCCGTATCGGCGCGGGTAGCGCCACGCGCTGCATTGGCGCGGATTCTCTACCGCCGCACCCGGCGCGCGCGATGCCAGCGCATAGACTTGCAGGATGTTCTTGCCGCTGCGCGTTCCGATCGCGGATGCGGCCGGATAATTTCCCGCGAACGCCGGTCCGAGCCCCGCCGCGCGGCCGCTGCAGAATTGGCGATAGCGTTCATCGTCGTTGTGTCCGTCGTTGATCGCGTCGAAATAATTCCAGACACGCAACAAATTCGGCGTCGCGCTCGATTGCAGCCACGCAATCAGTTCGGCGTACGCCAGACGCGCCGTCTCGGCAATACCGCCGTAACTGGATTCGTCCAGTTCGATAATGGCGATCGAATAGGTGCCGTCGCTCGCCCAACGCACCGAGCCATCGATGCCATGCGTGACGGAGTCAAGCGTGCGCCAGACTTCGTAGCGCGTTTCGTCGGGCGTCGACGGTTCCAAGGCGACATTCAGAAATCGAGGATCGTTCGAAGTCGCGCCGTGACCGAACCCGATTACCGCGAGAACGGATTTGTCGTAAACGACATCCTTCTCGTAGCCGACGTGCAGCGTCGGCAAAACCTCGCGCGTCGGCGAAACGGCATCGTCGGCGATGGGCATATCCTTATGTGAAGACGGCTGGCGCATGCGGCCTGCATGATACACTGCGCGCCCGCACCGGCTGGTGCTTCAGCGACGCACACGTTTACGGATTTCGCCGCTCATGACCGTGCAAACACCCGCCGAACACGAACTTGCAGAACTCATCGTCAGCAGTCTGAACCTGGAAAACCGCACGGCGGACGATATCGACCCAGAGGCGGCCCTATTCGGTGGCGAGCTGGGCCTGGACTCCATCGACGCGCTCGAACTGGCGCTGGCCGTTTCCAAGAAGTACGGGTTTCAGCTTCGTTCCGACAATCCCGACAACAAACGCATCTTCTCCAGTTTGCGCCATCTGTCGGAACACATCGAGCAGCAACGAAAGCATTGAGCCGATGATGCGCGCAGTCGGCTGGCTGTGCGTTGCGGTGCTGGCGGTCGGCGCGCATTGGTACGACAGCGATATTTTGCGCGGCGCGTGCGCATTCGGCGCGCTGGCATTGCTCGCGATCACCGCACCGTCGTCGTTGCGCATCTCGCTGGGCGTCGTTGCGATCGGCGCGCTCCTGATCGTGCTGGTTTTTGGATCGAACGTGTTTTTCGACTCGCTGCCGGCATTGATTGCCGCTTTCGTCGCTTATCTTTTCGGTAGGACGTTACTGCCCGGACGTCGCCCGCTCATCGCACGCGCCATCGTCAGCATCGATGGACCGCAATGGCTGAGCGATCCCGCCGTGGTTCTCTACGCGCGGCGTCTTACGTGGATCTGGACGATCTACCAAACGCTACTCACGATCATCGCGGTAGGTGCCGTGCTGACGCAGCGAGGATTTTTCCCAGCGCTTTCCGGCACGATGCCCGGCCCACGCATGTTCGGCGCAATCTTGCCCGTCGCCGTCGCGTTATTGTTCGTGATCGAATTCGCGATGCGACCGTCACTGCTCCCGCAAGCGCCGCGTCACCGCTTGATTTCGTTCGCGCGCCGGTTGATTCTCGCGTGGCCGACACTGCTCGACGATGGTATCGATACTTCGCGATCACCGATTCGATGATCACCACGACATTCCAGATCGACGCGTCGCACCCTTCTTTATCCGGACACTTTCCGGGAAATCCCATTGTGCCCGGTGTCGTGCTTCTCGATCGAGTCGCCGCCGAAGTCGAGCGCGGTTTGAACGCGCGGCTGCGAACATTGCCGCAGGTGAAATTCATGCGTCCGCTCAAGCCCGAAGAACGTGCGTGCCTGACGATCGACTACACTGCGCCGACCGGCCACTTCGTCATCAAGTGCGGGGACGAAGTCGTTGCGAAAGGCACGTTTGAGGTGAGCGCGTGAGCGGACATTGGAGCGAGCGTGAAGAATGCGGCGGACGGTCCGCCGTGCGACTAATCGTGTTCATCGGACTGCGTCTTGGTCGAACCATGGCGCGCGCGATGCTTTATCCGACTACGTTGTATTTCTTTTTTCGGCGTGGGCCGGAACGACGTCAGTCGCGTGCGTTTCTCACGCATGCGTTGGGTCGGCGCGCGACCGCGTGGGACATCATGCGGCACATCCACGCCTACGCGGCCACGCAGGTCGATCGCATTTTCATGCTGGCACAAACCACCAAACGGTTCGACATTCGTGTGCAAGGTCTTGCGGATCTCGACGCACTCATTGCTCAAGGCAAAGGCGTGTTGATGCTCGGCGCGCACATCGGCAGCTTCGAAATATTGCGTGTGCTCGCCACCGAACGGCCGGATCTCACAACGCGAATTCTGATGGATCGCCAGCAGACGCCCGCCCTCACCGAAGTTCTGCTCTCGCTGAATCCGAAAGTCTCTGCGTCGATCATTGACGTTGGCACCGGCGATACCAACATCGCGCTGGAAATTCACGAGGCGGCCAGCCAGGGCGCGCTGATAGGCATGCTTGCCGATCGTTCGCGTCCACAGGAAGCGACGACGACGGTGCCGTTCTTCGGTCGTCCCACCGAGTTTCCGATTGCGCCGTATTTGATTGCATCGGTACTGGACTTACCTGTGACGCTGATCTTCGGCCTTTACCGCGGTGGCGATCGCTACGATCTATACTTCGAAACGTTCGCCGAGCACATTTCGATTCCACGACGCGAGCGCCAGGCGCAACTCAACCAATGGGCAGCAAAGTTCGCTGCGCGGCTGGAACACTACACGCGGCTCGATCCTTTCAATTGGTTCAACTTCTATGATTTCTGGCATCGTCCTGACGACAGCGCTCCTTCTGACCGCGAACCCGCCGTCCGATCTGTCGCCTGAAACGGCGGCACTGATCGCAAGCCTCGCCCGCCCGGCGCCGGCGAGCACGCCCTACACCGAAGTGCATTTCGCCAAACTGCTGCGTGAGCCGCTGACGCTGCATGGGCAACTCGATTACGGCGGCGCCGACAAACTCGGCAAGCGCGTCGATTCGCCGTACAAGGAAACGACGACAATCGCCGACGGGAAAGCGACCATCGCGCGCGAAGGACGCGGCACGAAAACGTTCGGCCTGGATCGCGCGCCGGATTTGCAGGGATTGCTCGCTAGTTTCAGCGCGCTGCTAAGCGGCGATGCCGCCACGATGGATCGCTACTACGCGATCGACGAAACGATCGACGAGCATCATTGGACATTGACGTTGCGACCGCGCTCCGACGCACTCGCCAAACATCTGAAGAACGTCGTCATTGACGGCGCCGCCAACGAGCCGCGCTGCTTTACGATGACGCAAGCCGACGGCGACGCGAGCGTCATGCTGCTCGGCGATCTTGCGACGGCGGCACTGCCGACACCCGTCACGCGTGCGTCGCTCGACGATCTTTGTCACCGCTCGGCACAGTGAGCGCATTCAGGCGTAGCGCGTGGATCATCGCTTGGTGGTCGCTGCTCGTCGCGATCGCCATCGGCATTTCGTACACCGTAAAAATCAGCGGCGACCTGCGCAGCTTCATGCCGCCCGCGCAAAGCGACGATCAAAAATTGCTGATGGACGAAATCGGCAACGGCCCAGCGTCGCAGTTGCTGCTTTTGGCGATCGGCAACGGGCCTACGGAAAGCGGGCCGCAAGAAAAACTCGCGGCGTTGAGTACGTCGCTCGCCGAAAAATTGCGGAACGATCCGAATTTCGCCCGTGTGATCAACGGCGAGAATCTGGATGTTCAGCTCGACTCCGAATTGCTGCCGTATCGCTATTTGCTATCGCCAACGCTGGACTCGAATACGTTCGATGCGCCATTCCTTCATGAAGAACTGCAGCAGCGCATGGAAGATTTAGCGTCGCCCGCTGCCGACATGCTGAAAGACATTCTGCCGCGCGATCCCACCCTGGAAGTGCTGAAACTTGCGCAGCGCTGGATGCCGGCAAAGGCACCAATCATGCGCGACGGCGTGTGGTTCTCGCCGCGTGGCGAAGCGCTGTTGTTGGCGCAGACGAAAGCCGCCGGCTTCGATCCGGGTGCGCAGACGGCAGCGATCGCATCGCTCGATGCGGCCTTCGCGCAATTGCCCGAGGTGGGCGATGCCAAGCTGACGATCAGCGGGCCCGGATATTTCGGTGCGAAAGTCGCGGCGACGACGCGCAGCGAAGCGGAGCATCTGAGCGCAATCGGAACCGCCGGATTTCTGTTGCTGCTGATCGTCGCCTATCGCAGCGGCGCGGTCATCGCATTAGTGGGTCTGCCATTGGTGAGCGGCGCACTCGCCGGTCTCTATGCCATCGCGCTGGCATTCGGCGAAGTCCATGGCATCACGCTAGCGTTCGGAATCACATTGCTCGGCGTCGCGCAGGAATATCCTATTCGCGTGTTCAGCCATCGGCGCAGCGATGCGTCGACGCAACAGAGCGTCGACGCGGTCTGGCCGTTATTGCGGCTCGCCGTCGTTTCCGCGTGCATCGGGTACGTCGCGTTTTTCGCATCCGGTGTACCGGGATTGCAGCAGCTCGCCGTGTTCACCATCACCGGATTGCTGATTGCCGGCGTCGCCACGCGTTGGATACTTCCGCAGTTGTTGCCGACGCGGTTTCGTGACGCCGCCGCACTGCCGTTCATCGAGCGCGTCCGCGTACTCATTGCATCCATACCCAAACCGCGTTGGTTGCCGTGGCTGCTGCTCGCGATCGCGCTGCTCGCCCTATTCATCGCGCCGACACCGCTATGGCAGAACGATCTTTCCGCCCTCACGCCGATCGCCGCCGCCGATCTTCAGCGCGAAGGCGAACTGCGCGATGCGCTCGGCGCGCCGGACATCCGGTATTTGCTCGTGCTCGAAGCCGACAGCGCCGACGGCGTGCTCGCGTTGTCGGAGCGCATTTCTCCACAAGTGGAAAAGTTGATTTCTTCGCACGCCGTCGACGACGTCGAATTACCCAGTCGATATCTGCCCAGCAAAGCGACGCAAATGGCGCGCCAAGCCAAATTGCCGGATCGGGTTATATTGTCGAAGGAGCTCGATAAAGCAATGCGCGATCTGCCGTTTCAGTCCGGCGTGTTCGCTCCGTTTCTCGACGACGTGGAAAAAGCGCGCGCTCTGCAACCGCTGACCGTGGAAGAATTCGAGAAATCGCCGTTCGGCGCACGTCTGCAGGCGATGATCACGCGACGCGGCCAGCGCTGGTTCGGTGTCGCGACATTCAGCGGCGTGCACGACGCGCAGGCATTGCAGACGCTCGCCCGATCCGCCGGCGACGTGCACGTGCTCGATCTCAAAGCCGCATCCGAGTCGCTTGTCGCGCAATATCGCGCGCGCATACTTCAGGCGCTGGGAATCGCGCTGCTGCTGCTCGCCGCCGCCGTCGCGATCGCCCTGCGCGATCCACGCCGCGCATGGCACGTGATCGCGCCGATGTCGCTCGCCACACTGCTCGTGCTCGCTGTCTTGCGTGTTAGCGGCGTGTCGTTGTCCTTGTTTCATCTCGTTGCCGTCACATTGGCGGCCGGTTTGGGATTGCACTACGCGCTATTCTTCGAACGCCCGGTCGACACGCTCGCCGAAGCGCGCCGCACGCTGCATGGAACCCTTGTCTGCGTGAGTTCCGCCGTGCTCGTGTTCGGTTTGCTCGCGACGTCGTCGCTGCCGGTATTGCGCGCGATCGGACTCACGGTCGCACTCGGCGTTGCATTCCACTTCTGTTTATCGATTCAGATGGCGCAGCGAAAAGACGATGCTCGCTAAATCGCAATGGCAGAATTTGATACCGCATAAAGGTGCAATGTCCTTGCTCGATCGCGTTGTCGATTGGACCGACGCGGAAATTCATCTGACGGCATCCTCGCATCGCGATCCAAGCAATCCTCTGCGCAGCAATGGCATGTTGCGCGCCGTGCATCTTTGCGAATATGGCGCTCAGGCGATGGCGGTGCATGGCGGTTTGATCGCGCAGCGCGCGGGAAGCGTTGCCGCGCCAGGTTTTCTCGTTTCGCTTCGCGCCGTCGAATTGTTTGCTGCGCGAATCGACGATTTGTCGGACGAGCTGCACGTCTACGCGCAAAAATTCTCTGCGGACGATGCGAGTCTCCTGTACGTCTTTCGCGTCGAGCATGCTGGCAAGCAGCTTGGCGAGGGACGCGCAATGGTGTCGATGACGCCCGCCCCAAAAGACCGATAACGATGTCCGGCATGCAAGAATGGATGTATGACGACCAGTAATCGGCAACGCCGCGCGCTCGTTACCGGCGGCAGCGGCGACATCGGCGGCGCCATCTGCCGTGCGCTCGCGGCGCAGGGACATTTCGTCTATGTCCATGCCAATGCTAATCCTGGTCGTGCGCGGGATCTTGCGTACGAGATCGGCGGCAATGCGAAAGCGGTGACGTTCGACGTGACCCAAGCC
>Ga0209006_10003137_pt1 | contig 15012 bp, 10 predicted proteins | sample JacPin_JW_Ref_O2_FD_188567 | JGI IMG/M metagenome (GOLD analysis project Ga0209006, IMG submission 188567) | Forest soil microbial communities from Algoma, Ontario, Canada - Jack Pine, Ontario site 1_JW_Ref_O2 (SPAdes) (version 2) | ecosystem: Environmental > Terrestrial > Soil > Boreal... | reverse complement strand
CCACCGGAGAGCGTCAGCGCGTTCGTGCACGGAACGACCATTGCCACCAATGGCCTGCTTGAACGCAAGGGCGCGCGGACCGGTCTGATCACGACGCGGGGATTTCGCGATGTTCTGGAGATCGGCAAGGGACGGCGATTGACCGGCGGATTGTTCGATCCTGCATGGCAACGTCCCCCTCCGATCGTGCCAAGGAACCTCCGCCTTGAAGTGCCGGAACGGACTAATGCGGACGGCACGGTGCCGGGCCAGATTGCGAAATCCGACTTCGCCGCAATCGTCGGGCTCTTCCGTGAAAAAGGCGTCCGCTCGATCGCCGTTACTTTTCTCAACAGCTATCTCAACGACGCCAACGAGAAGGCGGCGGTCGCGGCACTGAACGGACATTTCAAGGATGTTTCCATCTCGCATTCCGCGGGACTGACAGCGGAGCGCGGCGAGTTTGAGCGGATGTCGACCTGCGTGCTCAACGCCTACCTGACGCCGTTAATGGTTGAATATCTCGGCGCGTTAGCTTCCGCACTTGATGAGCGCGGCGTGATCGCACCCGTCACTGTGATGGGTTCCAATGGCGGCGCCATGACGCTGACCGAAGCCAAAACGAGGGCCGCGGGCACGTTCCTTTCAGGACCGGTGGGTGGCGTAAATGGCGCGATCCAGATCGCCAGGGGTTTGGGGCTCTCTAATATCATTACCATCGATATGGGAGGCACGAGCACGGATGTGGCGCTGGTGCAAGGCCTCGAACCGCGGATGTCCTACGACAACCAGATCGGCGCCTACCCGTTACAGATGCCACAGCTGGACATTCACACGATCGGCGCCGGCGGTGGTTCGATCATTTGGGAGGCCGCGGACGGCACGCTCGAGATCGGCCCCGAGAGCGCAGGTGCGTTGCCGGGACCGGCATGCTACGGCCGCGGCGGAAGGCTGCCGACGCTGTCCGATGCCAACCTGTTGCTGGGCCGGCTATCGGACAGCCGAGCGTTGAGTGGCGGACTCAAGCTCGACCGGTCGTTCGCAGTCAAGGCGTTCTCCGGCATCGCCGAGTCGCTTGAGCAGACGGACGTCATCAAGCTTGCGAGCGCCGCGCTTCGCATCGCAAACGCAAAGATGGCGGCCGCGGTTCGGGAAGTCTCCGTCCATCGCGGGTTCGATCCACGCGAGTTCACGCTCGTCGGCTTCGGCGGCGCGGGGCCCATGCACGTCTTTGAAGTAGCGGATGAACTCGACATTCCGAATGTCATGATACCGCAATTTCCGGGACACCTGTGTGCGTTCGGCCAGATGCTAGCCGATCTTCGCCGTGACTCCGTCCTCGTGCTGGGAAGACGGCTGAGCGGCGTGCATGTCGCAGAGCTCAAAGCCCTGACCCGGCAAATGCGCGAAAAGGCGGCTGGTCTGCTGTCCAAAGACGGTGTCGAGCCCAAATACCAATCCCACGTGTTCACGCTCGATATGCGATATCTCGGGCAGTCCTTTACGCTGCCGATCGCCTGGGACGATGCGACTGATGACAAGGAGTGGGCGGCTCTTCGGAAGGCGTTCGACGAACGCCATCATAGAACGTTCGGTCACGGCACGCCTGACCTCGACTGCGAGATCGTCAATGTGCGGCTGGCATCGACCGGACGAGTCGAAAAGCCGGAATTGAGTTTTAGCCCGGCGCGAACAGGATCACTCCATATCGAAACACGCACGGTCTGGTTCTCGGAGCCGGTCGAGTGTCCCGTTCTGAGCCGCGAAGCCATGGCCGAAGGATACGCCTTCTCGGGACCGGCGATAGTCGAAGAAGCCGGCGGAACGTCGGTTATCCCGCATCGCTGGTCGGTGACCGTTGGGGGTAACGGGGCGTTTCTGTGCGCCAGGACTGCATGAGGATTTCCACCAATAGCTTACCCAGAAAGGAAATGAAGATGAAATCATCAAACGTGATCCAAAACGATCGCTTCGCATTCCTCGACGGCGAGATCGTGCCGGAGAGCGAGGCAAAGGTTTCCATCAGCGACTTCGGGGTTCGACGCGGCGATGCCGCGTTCGACTCATGGCGTACCTTTCATCACAAGCACTTCAAGCTGAAGGAGCATCTCGACAGGCTTTATCGCAGCGTGCGGTACTGCCGTATCAATCCCCAACTGACACGCGCGGAGATCGAGGCGGCCGCGGAAAAAGTTCTCGAGGAGAACCTCGCTTCGCTTGGTCCAAACGACGAACTCCTGTTTGTAGCGTGGGTCTCCGCCGGTCCGGACGTGGTGGCAGCCAAGGGAACGACCCTCATTTCATGCAAGCCGGTGCCGTTCGCGAGTTTCGCGCACTACTATGAAACCGGGACACGCTTGATCACGCCGCCGACCCGGCGTATCCCGCACGTGGCGATCGAGCCGCAGGCCAAAACCACGACCTATCTCAATCACCACATCGCGCTTCGCGAAGCCAAGTCATTCGACAGGGATTGCTGGGGCGCGCTGATTCTCGATCCAAACGGCTACATCACCGAAACCGACCGCTCGAACTTCCTGTTTTTCAGCGAAGGCAAACTCTGCGTGCCGAATCCACGCGGCTACCTGCCCGGCGTGTCGATGAAAATCGTCATCGAATGTTGCGAGAAGATGGGCATCCCGATCGCCCAATCAGATTACGTGCCATTCGACGTCTATAACGGCGAGGAGGCATTTTTGACCGTCAGTTCGTTCTGCGTACTTCCGGTGATTGCGCTGAACGGAATGCGGATCGGAACGGGAAAGCCGGGTCCGCTTTTTCAAAAGCTCATCGATGCGTTCGGCAAATATGTCGGCGTCGATCTGATCAAGCAAGCGCGGTCGCATCTCGCATAGAGGCAAACGTCATGGCGCTGGCCGCAGCCGATGTGACGATGTGCCGCACTTGAGTGCGACGCGACTGGACGCCCATTCTGAGGGAGATACCGATGGCATACATATCACGCCGGTGTAGTGCGATCCTTGGCGGCTTGGCGCTTGCCATGGTTATCTTGCTGGCAGGCAGCGAACCCGGCTTCCCGCAAGCCGCCGCCAAGCCGGAATTTGTTCTCCGCATGGTAGGCAACAGCCGGGTTTCGCTGCCCTGGAAATCAATCGAGTGGTTTGCAAAAGAGGCCGAAACCAGAAGCAACGGCAGGGTCAAGATCGATCTGTCAAGTTCTCCGGAACTGGGCATGACCGGTCTCGAGAGAATCCAGGTGCTTCAGCAAGGTCTCATCGACATCGGCGATGTCTTGCCGACGTTCGTTTCAGGCCAACTGCCCATTTTGGAAGGGCAGGACCTGCCCGGCATCTATGCCGACTTCGCGCAAATGCGAAAGGCGCACATGGCATTTCACCCGGTGATGCAAAAGTACGAACAAAGGCTCGGCGGCAAGTTCCTGGGATCGTATTCGTTTGAATGGAACTACCTGTTCAGCGCCAAACCGATCGTGTCGGCTGCCGACATCAAGGGCAAGAAGGTGCGCACTTTCAGCGTGGCGCTGGATGACTACTATACCGCGCTTGGCGCGGTGCCGGTCAGTCTCGCATTCTCCGAAGTCTATACGGCCCTCTCGAGGAGCACGGTGGACGCCGTGCAAACCGCATCGGGCAACGCGCTCGGCATCAAACTCTGGGAAGTCGCGCCCTATGTCATCGACGTGAAAGCAGGTGCGGGACCGGCAGCGATCATCTTCTCCCGCCCCTCCTGGGGTCGTCTGCCGCCCGACTTGCAGGCCATGTTCGTGAAGCTGGGAGAGGAATTCACGGAGCGTAGCTGGAATGACGCCCAAACCGCTACCGCGGAAGCGCGCCAGCGTCTCGAGACGGCAGGCTTCAAATGGGCAACGCCGGCGGACGATTGGAATCCGGCTATCGACAAGGCCATCCGGGAGTCGGTTATACCGAAATGGTCGGGCAGGGCAGGACCGGACGGTGTCGCGTTGTTCAACGAAATCCTGGCGCCGATCACCTCCTTCCACGCGCCGTGACGGAGCGCAGGACTTTTGATCTAAGGAGGGCGAGATGAGTGCGATCGCAGGTCTTTTCGCCACCAGTTTTGACAGGCTTACACGAGCCATGGCGATCGCGAGTGGCGCGCTCTTCCTGCTCTGCTCGATTTTCATCGTGGTAGACATCCTGTCGCGCGCACTGTTTAGAACGGCAACTCTCGGCGGGCGCGAAGTCAGCACATATGTGCTTGCTACCGGTGTCGCCTGGTCGGTTGCGTATACATTTCGATCCAGGGGACACATCAGGATCGATGTCATCTTCCACCTTTTGCCCAGCACTGTGCGAACAGCCCTGGACATCGTTGCAACGATGGCAATGACGCTGTTTGCCGGAGTCATAGCTTACTATTCGTGGGCCTTGGCCGCCGGTTCCTATATCGACGATATTAGATCGATCACCAGCCTGCAGACACCGCTTTGCATACCGCAAGCGCTGATGGCGCTTGGTTTCACCACGCTTGCGATTGAGGCTTTGCGATTGACGGTCAGGCAACTGGCGCAGATTTTTTCAGGACGGCCGCCGGATGGCCAAAGCCTGACGATGGATCCGTCATGACCGAGCATGCCCTGGTCACAGGGATCTTGCTGGTTGTCCTGTTTTTCGCTGGCACCTATGTGGCCGCCGCCATCGGCATCGTTGCACTGACCCTTCTGACGGTGTTCACCGACCGCCCGATGTGGGCGATCTCGGGAATTATCACCTGGAATACCAATACGACCGAGGTGTTGCTCGCGATTCCATTCTTCGTATTGGCGGGTGAATTTCTCACGAAGTCGGGACTGACCGACCGGCTCTACCGGTCGCTTTCCCAGTGGCTAAATCCGATCCCGGGCGGGCTCCTGCATACCAATATCGTGGCCAGCGCGGTATTCGCCTCGATGTGTCACTCAAGCGCGGCAACGACGGCGGCCATCAGCACGATCGCCGTGCCGCATTTTCGCTCACGCGGGTATGATGAGCGGGCGATGCTGGGATCCGTCGTCGCCGGGGGAACGCTCGGTGTATTGATCCCGCCCAGCGTGCCGATGATCGTTTACTCGGTGCTTGCGGAGGAGTCCGTCGGGCGATTGTATTTTGCTGCGATCGTTCCCGGAGCGCTAATGATAGCGGCTTTCATGCTCGTCATCCTCATCCTCGCCAAAATCCGTCCCCAAATCGCCCCGAAGGAGAAACTTGGCAGCCGGCGCGAGCGTATGTGGGCGCTGTTGAATTTGATGCCGATCGGTACGCTGGTGCTGGTTATCCTGGGCACCATGTATTTCGGTCTGGCTACTCCGACCGAGGCGGCGTCGCTTGGTTGCGTGGGTTCGCTCGGTCTGGCGCTATTATCGAGGAATTTTACCTGGGAGAAGCTGGCTGATTGCTTCCTGTCGATGAGTCAGACGGTCGGGATGATCATGCTGATCACGACGGCCGCTTTCATCCTTCAATTTGCGCTTGGAGCGCTCGGTGTTTCGTCGGCAATTGCACGCGCCGCTTCGACCAGCGACCTGCGCCCGTCGCAGATGATCCTCTTCATCATGCTGGTCTACCTGCTGTTCGGCTGCGTGATGGACACCTTTGCCATCATCGTGACGACCGTACCGATCTTGGCCCCGGTGTTGAAAACCTTAGGGGTCGACATGGTCTGGTTCGGTATCATCATTCTGATGATCAACGAGGTCGGGCTCATTCATCCGCCTTACGGGTTGAACCTGTTCGTGATCCAGGGCGTGCGCCAACGCCTGGCAAAGGCAGGTGAGAAAGTGCCGATGGCGGATGTGTATATGGGCGTTCTTCCATACCTCATCCCCATCGGTCTGGGGCTCGCCGCATTTTACCTGTTCCCGGGCATCTCGCTATGGCTGCCCGGCGTCATGATGGGACGCTAATCGGCGAAGCTCTCCTTGCGGTATATCGCGCGCCGAGCGATCGGAGCTAGGCGCCCGCCAGGCATTTCTTCCGTGCTCGTCTTTTCCATCGGCGACTGCCATTTCCGGTTCGGCAACCACGACGAAAATGCACAGCGGCATGGGTGCATGTTGGCGGGGAACGTCGGAGGGCAGGGATCATGCCTGGTGCAGTGTAAAAACGACAATGACGGTTTGCCGTTGCACGATAGCGATTGTTATGGCATTGTTGCATTCGTATTCAATAATAACCGCTATCTGCGGGGAGGAATAGGCGTGGAAAGCAGCGGCAAGACCCCGGCTGGTATGCTGAAGATAGCAACCGCTAGCGCTTTGGGCGCGACGATCGAGTGGTACGACTTTTTTCTGTACGGGGTGATGACTGCACTCGTATTCAACAAGTTGTTTTTTCCGAACTTCGACCCTTGGGTCGGAACTATGCTGGCGTACTCGACGTTCATGGTCGGTTTCGTCTCGAGGCCGTTGGGTGGATTGATTTTTGGCCATTATGGCGACCGGCTGGGACGGAAGAACATTCTCGTCCTGACTCTGCTTATCATGGGCGTTGCGACCTTTATCATCGGCTTGCTGCCGACTTACGAGGCCGTTGGAGTCTGGGCGCCGGCGTTACTGCTGTTCGTGCGTCTTTTGCAGGGAATCGGCATAGGGGGCGAGTGGGGCGGTGCTGTTCTGATGACGGTCGAACATGCGCCGGATGGCAAGCGCGCATTTTACGGATCCTGGCCGCAAATGGGCGCTCCGGCAGGGTTGTGCCTCAGCTCGGGCGCTGTCCTTCTCTTCTCGCAGCTGCCCGAGGCTCAATTTCTCTCCTGGGGATGGCGCGTGCCGTTTCTTCTGAGCGGCCTTCTTGTCGCGATCGGCCTCTATATCCGGCTGTCTATCATCGAAACTCCCGAGTTCGTGGCAATGAAGAAATTGCGGCGCGACGTTGCCGTTCCGATGTTTGAGCTTTTTCGTCGCGCCAGCCGCGAAGTTATCATTGGGCTCGGCATCCGCTACATCGAGGCGGCTTGCTTCAACATTTTCGGTGTATTTATTTTCGCGTACGTTACGACAAAGCTAGGGTTACCGCGCAATATGGTCCTCGACGGCGTCATAATCGCCTGTCTCATCATGATTTTGATGCTGCCGTTATATGGCGCCCTTGCCGACAGGATAGGGCCTCCTCGTGTTTATGCTGCTGGCTCCCTGGCAATTGGCGTCACGGTGTTCTTCTCATTCTGGTTGCTGGATAACAGTGGTGGAAATCAGTTCCTTGTCTGGCTTGCCATCATAATTCCGTTCGCTTTGGCTTATCCCGCGGTCTACGGCCCGCAAGCAGCCATCGTCTCGAGCTTGTTCGCCCCGGAGATCCGCTATACGGGCATCTCGTTCGTTTATCAGCTATCGAGCATCTTTTTTGGCGGCTTTACGGTGATCATCGCTGCTGCGCTCCTTGAGTGGAGCTCCGGCGTGCCATGGTTGGTTTGTGCCTACCTTGGTTTTGCGGCGCTGGTAAGCTTCATCTCGGTAGGTTACGCGACAAGCTATACCCGCTCAGCGGAAGTCGACGAAGTCGATCTGTTGTCGTCGCTCGGTACCGCAGGACCAGGATGAAGTTTTCCGGCAACAATTAGATATAGGAGGACGCATGGGTTTCGCTGTTCGGAGTTGGCTGCTGTCGGTTGGGTGTCTGTTGCTTGCGTTCGACGCAGGCGATGCCTTCGCCGCGGGACAGGTTCTTCGTAGCCAGGTCTATCCGGGATCGATTGTAAGCCTTCCGTCCTGGGTTGCGGACGAGGGAGGATTCTGCAAGGCAGAGGGGATTGAATGTCCTGCGACGCCGATCGCCTCCGGCCCTCTCGCATTGCAGGCACTGGCGGCGGGAAGCCTGGAGGTGATGTTCACGTCGACCGATATCATCATGCAGGCGGCATCGCGCGGCAACGATATCGTCCTCATTGTCGGACATTCGCCTGACAATATCTACGAGCTCACCATGAGAAAGGATTTAGCTCTCAAGGAGCAGGCCTATCCCGCGGTCATGAAACAGTTCGTCGGCAAAACCGTCGGAATTTCAGCACGCGGATCCGCGGTCGAAAATCAGATGCGGGCGCTGCTCGTGGGGGCGGATCTCGACCCCGATAGTGTTACCTATGTCGCGGTCGGTTCCCCCAACACCGCCTTTCCGGCAATGTTGTCCAAGCAGATCGAGGCGGCCGTGATGTGGGAGCCATTCAGGACTCTTTGCCAACTCAAGGGAATTTGTGACGTGGCTGTCGACATGAAAAAAGGTGATGGTCCCGAGATTCTCAAATCCCTCAATGGTGGGTTCGAAACGTTTGCGGCTCGCCGGGACTTTGTCAGCAAGAACAAGGCCGCGATCGATGCCTTCCAGCGGGCCGCGGCAACGGGCGACCTCCAGAGCCTGGTCGGCATCCTCGCGCCGGACGGGCTGATCGGCGTGCACCTGCTGCAGATCTTCGCGTTCCCGTCCGGCGATCCGGCGGAGATGGCCAGGCTGTCTGATGCGGACAGGCAGAGCCTGTCGGGGACCACCGCGGACTTCCAGAGCAAGGCGGGGTACCAGAAGATCCAGCAGACCCGGCCGCAGACGCTGGGATACGGCCTGACCGACTCGCCCGCCGGGCAGCTGGCCTGGAACGCCGAGCTATGGACCGGCTGGGGCGACTACGCCGACCACCTGGACGTGGACGCCTACCTGACCCACGTGAGCATCTACTGGTTCACCCGGACCGGCGTCTCCAGCGCCCGGCACTACTACGAGGACGCCCGCAGCGGGGCGGGCTACCGGGACGCGCCCAACAAGGTACCGACAGCGGTCGCGGTGTTCCCCCAGGACTTCCGGACGATCCGGACCTTCGCCGAGCGGGCCAACAACATCGTGCGGTACACCGAGTTCGACCGGGGCGGTCACTTCGCCTATACCACCGACCCCGATCTAGTAGCCGGGGACCTGCGGGAGTTCTTCGCCGACCTCGGCTGAGGAGCCACAACTCCGCGATCTGCGCGCTGACCGCAGCGCATCTCCAGCTGCAGACGAGCGCGCAGAGTCGGCGATGACCGTTGGCCCAGAGCACTCGTCGCTCTCAGTAGACCCGCATGACATGAGGTAGCTACCTGTGTGCGCCGAGTGCCGAGCCAAACCAGGACCTGCTTCCCAGGCAGGAGTCGCTCGGGGTGGCCCAACCCGCAGCAAATCGCCTGGTCACAAGCACCCGTCCTACTCAGCGTTTGCCACTCAAATGCCACTTGCCCGAAGGAGGGCACTCAGTTTCATGTTCGAAAAATGTTCATAACCTAGAGCCCCCTTACGGAATCGAACCGTAGACCTTCTCCTTACCATGGACCACCAGACGGTCCCTGTAAGCGCCGTAGAGGCTCTGAGCAGGCAGAACGCTAGCTCACGCTGGCGGAGACGAGCCCCGATCAGCGCCCACGGGCTGCGTTTTGCTCCCCAAAATGCCCCCTTGATGATCTGCACTTAACCCACCTGGGCCGGCGTCAGGCGCCCGAGCACACATTCGATCCTCTCTCCTATGGGAAAGGACATTCAGGTCAGAGGACCCTGCCGCGGCTACTGGTGATCATCATTGCTACACAGCCTTGAAGGTCATTGCTACACAGCCTTGAAGGTCCAGTCGGTGAGCCTTTCGGGTGTGGCGATGGCGTTGCCGTTTAGGTCGGTCATGGTGACGGCTATGCCTGAAGTGAGCGACCGCCAGCCACTGGTGGTGTAGGCGCTGATTTCGTCGAAGTACACGGCCCCGAACTGTGCCAGTGCGGGGAGGGGCGGCCGTTGCCAATCCCCGTCGCGCGAGACGCCCGCGAGGGCGGCAGTGGCAGGGGGAAGTCCGGTGTCGACCGTGAAGCTCATGGTCTGCCCGCTGGTCTCGTTGGCGAAGAAGTAGTTCGCTCTGCCGGGCGGCTGGGTGTCGAGGCACAGGGAGCCGCTCATCACATCGCCAGGGCGGACCGCCAGGTTGACATTCCCGACAAATTCTGCCCAGAGCTGGCTGGTGACTGTGTTCGCTGAATCGACGGTCATGTTGACGTGAACGTCGAGCCCGCCCTGAACCGAGGTGAGAGTGGCGAAGGTGCGGAACAAGTTGGGGTCGGGGCCGGCCGGCGGGTTAGGGGTGTACTGCAGGTCGGGCACCGTCCAGGTGATGAACAGGGCAGTGAACGGCGCCCCGGAAGTGTCGAGCTCGTAGCCGCAAGACTCGTAGGGTGACAGGTAAAAAGACCCCGAAGGCAGAGCTGCGGGGGTGATCGGTGTCCTAGTCGCCGTTGCGGGCTCGAACTGCGGCTCGAGATGCTCGAAGTCGCGATAACGGCGTGCCTTTCGCTCCCACAGCGCGGCCATGCCCGGCTGGGTCTGCGGGTCAGGCCGCAACGGCAGGCCATGCCTCTTCAGGTCCTTCTCGGTGGCAGTGAACGGGTCGAAGTCCTTCGGCGGAGGTGGGCAGAGCCGCACCTCATTCCTGCCGGAGGTTTCCTGTCCAGTCACGGCACTCTCCTTCCAATAGCCGGTCCAGCATCACTTCCTCCAGGACGCCCCGCAGCAGGCCGGCGCAGCACGCCAGCTAGCCGCCGCTCCGGAACCAGTCAGATTCGTTCCCCCCTGCTAAGCCCGGCCCCTGGGTAGCGGTAATGCCTTACTTTCCCAGAGCCGCATACTTCGCCGCTGATACAGCGTCGTTCCCCAGCCGTGGATCTGGAACGGGCCTTGGCATGGCTGAGCGGACCTCGAGGATGTCCCATCCCTCGTAGAGTCGACCGCCTTGGCCGCCGCCAGCGCAGCACCCTGAGCAGCTTCGAGTTCGCCTGGTAGGCGCTTCGCGGCGATGATCTGCCAGTCATTTCTACGAGAGCGGACGGACTTGTTTCGTAACTGAGAGTAGCGGGTAGCCGGCAGGTTCACGACCGGATATCGGCTGCAGAACGACTTCGGGCAGCCGCCGCGCAGATCCTACGGATGATGCAGCCACATGGCGCAGAGACGATCTTGCCCCTCAAAGTACCCCTCAGGACGAAAAGGCCCTTTCCCGCGACCGGGAGAAGGGCCTCTGACCTGGAGTGGAGCTAACCCGGCTCGAACCGCTGACCTCTTGCGTGCCCGTGAGTCATCACCCCGGGCCGGGACACCATAGCGCAACCGGCAGCAGCACCTCGTCCTGGCGATGCCAGCGCATCTCCACGAGCATGGACACGAGACCTTACTGCTGGCTGTTTGCGCACAGCACGGGCGGCGAAGCGGAGTGGCTACCCCTCCACCCGAACCTATGGTCATGCGGTCAGGCCGCGCTCCTGAAACCCGCCCCCCGATCCCGGTGTGGGTCTGTCAGCCGTTGAGCTGACAGGCCCGGGTGGGGGTCGGCTTCATCGGGGGAGTACGTCCAGCGCCCTGATGGCACCTTCGGCTGGGTCGGCAGTGCAGGCCGGTTACGCCCCTACCTCGGGTGGCCCGGTGGAGCCGCGCTCAAGCAGGCGCGGCGGCTGGACGGTGCGGCGGCGGTAAGGCTTCCTCTCGATAGCGGCCAGGATAAGCCGGACGGCGGCGCGGACGATTCCATCGACATTCCAGTCCATTGTGGTGAGCGCTGGTGTCAGCAGCGCAGACATCGGGTGATTGTCGTAGCCGGAGATCGACACCTCGTCCGGGATGCGCAGGCCGAGTTCGCCGACGGCCGCGTAGGCGCCGTAGGCGATGGAGTCGGCAAAGCAGAACAGTGCCGTTGGCCGGCCTGCTCTCGACAGCACCTCATGCGCCACGTCGGTTGCTGCCGTGAGCGCGGATGGCGAGCTGATGATGCTCACGTCGAGGCAGAGCCGCTCAGCCTCTGCGGTTACGTGAATGTCGGCCGGGCGGTCCGGAGTGCTTGGCTGAGTCGGGGTCAGCACGCCGATCCGCCTGTGGCCAAGCTTGTGCAAATGCTCCAGGGCGAGTGTGACCCCGGAGCGGTTGTCGAACACCACCTCACCTGCGGCCCGCCCGCGCAACGCGTCGCCGATCGACACGATGGGCAGGCTCTCCGCCAGCTGCGGCCATCTCTCATCGGATGGGTCGAGCGGATGCACGATGAGACCGTCCACCCGCTGGTCGCGGAGCTGGTGGGCAAGAAGCAACTGCCGTTCGGGATCGCCCGCGGCATCCACGAGAAGGGCGTAATGATCACGGGCGAGCAGCGCGCGGCCTATGCCGACACCAAGCAGCTGCTGCCACAGGTCCTCCAACGAACCGAACAGCAGCCCCACCGTGCCGGTCCGGCCGCTGGCCAGGGCGCGCGCGATGCGGTCGACGTTATAGCCAAGCTCGGCAGCGGCGACGCGCACCCGCTCCTGTGTTTCCTCAGACGTCTGGACACCCCGCAGGGCGTAGGAAACAGCGGCAGGCGACAGCCCCGTCACCTCTGCCACCTCGCGGATGGTCGCGCGCTTGGGTCGCTGGGGCACCGTTTCCCAACCTAGGATTTGCCCGCCTCTACCAGCCTAGCTGCCGCGGCCGCCGTGCCAGCCCGCCGCGCCGGGCCGCGCATAAGCCTAACGGCACTTTCCGCGCTCAGCGGGGCCGCAGGCGGCCAGGCCTTGACGCCGCAAGGACTGAAGCGGTTCACTGAAACGTGTAAGTGAATCGCTTCAGTGAACCGGATCAGTAAAGGCCTGGCCCGGCCCTCCAGGTAGCCCGCTCGCGGCTGGCCCGGCCATGAGACCGGCCCAGGCACCGGCAGAGGAGCACTGTGCACGTCGACATCCATCAGCACGTCTGGCCGGACGTGTTCGTCGAGGAGTTGCGACGGCGATCACAGCCGCCGCGGCTGGATGGGTGGACGCTGCTCACCGCCAGTGAACCGCCCTTCACCGTGAATCCGGTGGTTCACGACATCGGGCGGCGTGCAGTACAAGCAGCCCGCGACGGTGTCGGCCTCGTGGTCGTCGGCCTGTCAAGCCCGCTCGGCATCGAGTACCTGGCGCCCGGGGATGCCGGGCCGCTCCTTGACGCCTACCACGACGGGGTCACGGGGCTGGGCGCCCCGTTCGCTGGCTGGGCCGCGGCCTGCTTGACGGCGATCGACGGGCCTGGCCTGGCCAAGCAGCTCGACCGCGGGCTTGCCGGGCTCCAGCTGCCGGCCACCGCAGTCGCCGACGAGTCCGGCTACCGCAGGTGCAGCCCGCTGCTCGACGTCCTGGCCCAGCGGGACCTCCCGCTCTTCATCCACCCCGGGCCCGCGGCTGGGGCGACGGCGGCCGGTCCGGCGTGGTGGCCCGCGCTCGTCCCCTATGTTCAGCAGTTGCACGCGGCATGGTTCGCGTTCCGCGCCTACGGCCGGCCGGCGTACCCGCGGCTACGGGTCTGCTTCACTGCGCTGGCAGGTCTCGGGCCGTTGCACGGCGAGCGCCTCGCCGCCCGCGGCGGTGAGGATCCTCTGGCACGGGGTGTGGTCGATCAGCGCATGTTCGTCGAAACGTCCAGCTACGGCAACCGCGCAGTGGACTCGGTACTGCGTGTGCTCGGCGTTGACATGCTCGTATTCGGCTCGGACCGGCCGTACGCGCAGCCGTGCTCCGATCTCGGCCTCGGCGATGCTGCCCGCCACGCGATCGGTGTGACCAACCCGGCCCGGCTGCTTCAGGGTGACCGGCTGTTGCCGGAGGCCGGGATCTGACCGTCCAGCAGCAAGGAGAGGAGTACCGCAATGACCATTTCCGCGCTCCCGACCCGGTGTCTCGACCAGCGCGAACTGGCCGAACTTGTCGAGAACCTGGCCGGCCGCCCGGACTTGTGGAGCGCCCAGGTTGCCTACGCCGGCGGTCGGCGGCACTACGCCTCGATCCACCGTGACGAGTACGTAGACGTCTGGCTTATCTGCTGGTCTCCCGGCAACGACACAGGCTGGCACGACCACGACATCTCCTCCGGAGCGGTCCGTGTAGTGCAGGGCGCGCTCAAGGAGTCCAACCCCCGTATCGGGGGGGTCCACATGCAAACGGCGGTCGTCGAAGGCTGCTTTTTTTCCTTCGGGCCTGACCATATTCACCGGCTCACCGGTGAGGCTGAGCAGACCATCTCCCTGCACGCCTACTCACCCCCGCTATGGCGGCTCGGTCAGTACACCATCGATGACGGTGGCGTGCTGCGCCGCACGTCGGTCTGCTACGCCGACGAACTCCGCCCGCTCGACTCACCACCTTCCGTCCAGGTCGCGTAGCCGCATTGGTGCCAGCTAGGGGCAGGGATGGTCGCCTGCCAGCGGCCGCACTCGAGGTTGTGGAGCTTGACTACTCGATCGCGCCGGGCTGCTTGGCGTGGCCTCGGCGTTCGGCTGACTGGCATCATCGCTACGTGATCTTCTCACTCGCCTACCAGCTCAGCTTGTGATCCTGTACCGCTTCAAAACTAATCGCATGGCGTCTGAGCTGGGGTTCATAAGCTCAGCTACGCCGCCTGGTAGTACTCGTTGATCACGCCACCGAGGACCTTGCGCCGCTGAACCGGCAAGTCCAGTGGAACGCCGGCTCGGCCGACTTGGCCGGGCGGTCGTTGCTGGCGAGACTGGTGCGGGCGGTGCCCGTTGTAATGGCCGGCATACTCGCCGAGGACCGAGCGCGGGTGCCGTTCATCGTAGATGAGCATCCGGTCGGTGCACTCGGCTCGTGCCGTGTGTATCCACCTCTCGGCGTAGCAGTTCGCCCTCGGAGTCCGCGGCGGAGTCTTGACGGTTTCCACGCCCTCACCAGCGAAGATCGCGTCGAAGACACGGGTGAACTGGCGTCCCGATCCCGGATCAGGAAACAGCAGGAGCCGATCCGGTCTCCGGGATCCATGAGCAGGTTGCGGGCCTGCTGGGCGGTCCACGCGCCGTCCGGGTGAGGCGGTCACACCCTGGGCGGTTCCAGCACTCGGCCCGCTGGTTTTGACCTGGGCTTCTACGTGTGGGGTTCCAGAACTCGGCCACAGGACTTGACCAGCCCTTCTACGCAGCTCGCTCGTATTCGTGGACAAGGCCGCCGAGGACAGGCTGACGCTTGATCCGCTTCTGGGAGAGGTCGGTGACGGGGTGGTCGGGCCGGGGCGGGCGGAGCTGGCGGCTGCGGTGGGGTCGTTGTCC
>Ga0209006_10003136_pt1 | contig 15013 bp, 15 predicted proteins | sample JacPin_JW_Ref_O2_FD_188567 | JGI IMG/M metagenome (GOLD analysis project Ga0209006, IMG submission 188567) | Forest soil microbial communities from Algoma, Ontario, Canada - Jack Pine, Ontario site 1_JW_Ref_O2 (SPAdes) (version 2) | ecosystem: Environmental > Terrestrial > Soil > Boreal... | reverse complement strand
AAGTCGGTGGAATAGGCCAGCAGCCGATGATCCGGGCTAACGGCGAAACTTCCCAAGCGAAAATACTTCTGCCCTTCGGCCAAGACGTTGGCATCGAGCAGAATCTCTTCGGGCGAATCCAAGCTGCCATGCTTGCGGCACTGAATGGAATACGCCTTGCCTTCCTCGGTCCGCGCGTAATAGAAATAGTCGTCGCGCTTCACCGGCACCGACATGTCCGTCTCTTGAATGCGGCCCAGGATCTCTCGATACAAGTCCTCCTGAAGCGACTTCGTCTGAGCCGTCACGTCTTCGGTGTAGCGATTCTCCGCTTCCAGGTACGAAACCACGTCGGGATCGGATCGATCGCGCAGCCAGAAGTAATTGTCGACGCGCGTTTCGCCATTACACGCGATTTCCTTCGGGACGATTTTGGCGGACGGCGGCTTGATTATTGGCTCTCCTCTTTTCCCATGTAGAGCTCGCTAACCAGCTCGCGATGATTCTCCAGCACACGATTTCGCCGGACCTTCATGGTGGGCGTCAGCTCGCCGCTCTCGATGGAAAAGTCGCGTTCGATGATGCGAAACTTCCGAATCTGCTCGAACGGCGCCAGCTTCCGGTTCACGCGCGCCACGGCCTTTTTCACTTCTGTCTCCGCTGAATCCGCTACTTCGGCGGCATTGATGGTGACCAGCGCGGTGACGTACGGCAACCGATCGCCAATTAGAACCACTTGATTGACGACGGGCTCCGTTTTGAAGAGCAGCTCGATCCGCGCCGGATAAATCTTTTTGCCGTTGGACGAGACGATTAGCTCTTTCTTGCGTCCCGTAATGTACACGTAGCCGTCGGCGTCGAATTCAGCGATGTCGCCGGTGTACAACCATCCATCACGTAGCACGGCCGCGGTAGCTGCCGGATCTTCGTAGTAACCCGAGAAAAGCGCCGGACTCTTCACCAGCAATTCGCCATCCTCGGCCAAGCGCAATTCCACCCCCGGCATTCTTATTCCAATGCTTCCCGATTTTGGACGATCGGTTGGGTTGAAGCAAACGACGCCGCCTTCGGTAAGTCCGTAGCCTTCGATGAGAGGCATTCCGATGGCCGCGTAAAATCGCGCCAGCTCCTTGCCCAGCGGCGCGGCGCCCGAAGCTGCCACTTTGATGCGGCCGCCCAAACGCACGCGAATCTTAGAGAACACCAAGCGGTCGGCGAGCTTGAGCAGCGCCAGCATCGTTTTCGGGACGGGTTTGCCCTCTTCGCGCAGCCGGCTCACTTCGGCGCCCAATCCTACGGCGCCGTGAAACATCTTTCTCGCCGCCGCGCCTTTCTTTTTGATCTCTGTGTTGACGCTGGTGAAGATGCGCTCCCACACTCGCGGCGGCGCCAAAAGAAAGGTGGGCCGGATGGTTTTCATTTCGTGCGGCAGCTTGGCGAGACCGCCAGAGAACCAGACCGGCATACCGAAGCGAATGGGAAGAAGCTCGATCACCACGCGCTGCGCGATGTGCGCCGACGGAAGAAAAGCAATAGTGGAATCGGCATGCGAGAGCGGGAGCACCTGCGGCCCCATGTCGATGTTGCTGGTGAGCGCCGCGTGGCTCACCAGGCCCATTTTCGGTTCGCCGGTTGCGCCGGAGGTGAGGTACAAAATTGCGGGATCTTCCGGATGTGTTTCCGCGCGGATCTTCTCGAATGCTCGTGCATCTTTTTTCAACGCGGCGCGGCCCTTCGCTCGGAGTTGCTCCAGTGTGATAGCGTCCCGGGATTCGCCTGTCAGCAAAATCCAGTGCACTCCCGCGAGCCTGTCGCGGCCCGCGGCATCAATGAGCGCCTGCATGCTCGCCGGATCTTCCATGAAGATGGCCTTGGCGTGGCTGGCGAGCACGTTCTTTGCCTGGTCAGCGAATGGATAGGTAGTGTAGAGCGCCGCGGCGATGGAGCCATTCGCGAGAACACCTAGATCGGCGAGATAGAATTCCGCGCGCGTCTCAGAATGCAGCGCTACCGTGTCGCCCTTTCCCACGCCCAATTGACGCAGGCCGCAAGCAATCTCCTCGGCTGCGCGCTTGTACTCAAGCCACGTGTAGGTCTTATAATTGCCCTTGCCAGTGGGCTGATGGAGAGCCGGCCCATTGCCAAAAGTCTTTGCGGTTTCTTCGAGAACCGCGTACATGGTGCGTGCACCCATTCGCCTATTGTAGACGTGCTACGGTGTGTTTTGTGTCAACGCCTACGGTTGTTAACGCTTGGTCTAAAGAACTGGAAGTGGCGATGGGCGCCGCGAAGAAAGGGGCTGAGCTCGCGCTGAGTTTCCAGCCGAACATCGTGGCCGAAACCAAGCCCGACCAATCGCCGGTGACGCAGGCGGATCGCGAATGCGAGCGGATGATTGCCAGCATGCTGAGCGATGCATTTCCGGATGACGGTATTCTGGGCGAGGAGGGCGCACGCGCGCAGAGCCGCAGCGGGCGGCGCTGGATTATCGATCCCATCGACGGCACCCGGGATTATGTGCGCGGCAACCCGCTGTGGGCCAATCTCATCGCACTTGAGGTAAACAGCGATGTGGTGGCGGGCGTCGTGAATCTGCCGGTGCTGGGGAAGCTTTACGCTGCGAGCCGCGGTGGAGGCGCGTTTCGCGACGGCACGCGCATACAACCATCCGATAAAACATCCGTCAACGAATCTGTTCTGTGCGTGAACGGTTACGACAAAGTGGCGAAGACGCCGTACCGTGACCGTCTGCTCGATTGGATGGAGCGTTTTTGGGCCGTGCGCGGCCTGGGCGGCGCGGCGGACGCCATGATGGTGGCATCCGGCCAAGCCGAGATTTGGCTCGAACCCAGCGCGTCTCCCTGGGACTTCGCGCCGCTCAAGATCATCCTGGAAGAGGCGGGCGCGCGCTATCTCAACATCGATGGCGGTTCCACCATCTACGCCGGAAACGCCATCGGCTGCGCACCCGGACTGGAGCCGGAAGTCCGGCGATTCCTCCGCGGTTAGATAACTTTTGCGTGATCGGATTTTAATGGACTCCCGCGAGAGTTCGATCGTCGAGGTGCGTTTACAGTTGCAGGAGACCAATTATGAGGACCATGTTTTTCACACTTGCCGTAACAGGGATCATCATCAGCACCGCAACTTTCGCGCCGGCGCAGGAGATTCAGCAGCGCAAAGAGAATCAACAGCAGCGCATTGCCAACGGCGTCGGGAACGGCTCGCTGACACCTCACGAGACCGCGAATCTGGAAAACAAAGAAGCCGGACTGAACCGCGAGATACGGCACGACCGCAGACAGAACGGTGGGAATTTGACCAACAACGAGAAGGCGCAAGTGAATCGCCAGCAGAATCGGCTGAGCAGGAACATATATCGCGATAAGCACAACGCGGCACGCCAGACGCCGTAGCTGCGGAGTCTACGGAGCCAGGAAGAGGCCGATACGAGCCATCGCTTGTTCCAGAATCGGACGATCGGCGGCGTAGCAAATTCGCACCGAACCTTCGCCGCCCGCTCCGAACGCAACGCCCGGCGCTAATCCCACGTGGGTTTCGAGCAGCAGCCGCTTGCAGAAATCAAATGAGTCGGCAACGCCCGCGATCTTGGGAAACAAATAGAACGCGCCGTCCGGTTTAGGAACCGTGACGCCTGGCATCTTGGCCAGCGCCGCCAGACAGAAGTCGCGATTTTCCCGCAAGCGCACCAACATTTCCGCCAGAGCGTTTTCGCCCCACAACAGCGCGGTTTCTCCCGCGCGCTGCGTAAAACTGGGCGCGTGCGATACGACGAATTCGTTCAGTTGCGTGGCTCGTGCGGCCAAATCGCGCCGCGCCACCAGCCATCCCAAGCGCCAGCCGGTCATGCAATAGGCCTTCGAAAACGATTGCACAACGATCACGGCGTCGTCGCGCGTGGCGAGTTTTAGGATGGTAGGCGCGGGCGTGGTGGGTTTCGCTCCCGTATAATTCAGACGCTCGTATACTTCGTCGGCCATCAGCCACAACCCGTGGCGGCGTGCGAATTCCAATAATTGACGCTGCTCGTCGACGGTCGCCACCCAGCCCAGGGGATTCGAGGGCGACGTATAGAGCAGCAGGCGCGTGCGCGAAGTGACTGCGGCTTCGAGAGCGGGAAAGTCGATCTGATACCGATCGCCCACCAGCGGTTGCGCAATCTCGACGGGCACTGCATTCGCCATGGCGACGTTGGCCGCGCCGTTGGGCCAGGCGGGCGTTAGCACCAGAGCTTCGTCGCCTGGATCCAGCAGGCAGCGAATGGCGAGGTGCAGTGCCTGCACGCCGGATGCGGTTACGACGATCTCGCTCGGCGCATCGAGCTCCACCGCGTGCAGCTCCTGATAATAGCGCGCCAGCCCCTTGCGCAACGAAGGCAGACCGGCATTCTCGGTGTAGAATGTGAAGCCGTCGGCCATCGCCTTTTGCGCAGCGCGCTTGATGAACTCGGGCGTGGGCAGGTTCGATTCGCCGAAGTAAAGCTTGAATACACCGTCCATGGACATGGCGATTTCCGCCAGTTCGCGAATACGCGAATGCGGTACAGCGAGCGCCGAGGCGGCGACCGACGGAACCGATTTGGTCTGCGGGCTAGACACCCTCGAAAATCGCCGATGTTGGGATGCTGAAGCCGGGGAGCACTGCGGGATCGACCAGAGGCTGGTCGTCGATGAATCGCTTCGATCCACCAATGGTATCCTCGATGCGAACCATGCGCTCCTGCGGATAAATGGCCCAAACAGACTTGCCTCCATGGGCCAGATAGAGCCGGATCTTTCTCTCCAGGCGCGCCGCCGGTTCCGAAGACACAACTTCGATAGCCAGCTCAGGAGCGCGCTGGAAAACACCGGTGCTTCCTGGCACGATTCGGCTTGAGCCGATCAGACTGATGTCTGGGATGAGACAATTCCGGTCATCAAGTTGATAAGCGGCTTCGCAGAACAACCGCAACGCGGGATTCTGAAGCAACCAAGCGGTAACAACCCGAATAATGTTCGACTTGGTAACCTCATGCGGCTGACCGGACATCGGCATGGTAACAACCTCGCCTCCAATCAGCTCTATGCGCGTGTCTTCAGACTCAGGCATCTGCAGGAACTCTTGGACTGTTACCAGCGTCGTGGTTGTGCCCATGCCTTGATTGTACTCTCTCGAAGATGGCGTTAACGGCGAGTTCGGGCGGCCACTAATTCTTCTATCTGCACCAGCTCCGTAGGATAATTGCCGGTGTAGCAGGCATAGCAATATTCGTCTTTCGTGTCGGACACCGCTTTTCGCAAAGAATCGAGCGAGAGATACGCCAGCGAATCGGCTTCCACAAATTGACGAATCCCTTCGATGGATTGGTTAGCGGCGATCAGCTCGCTCTCGCATGGCGTATCCACTCCGTAGAAGCACGGCGAAATTGTGGGCGGACAGGAAATGCGCAGATGCACTTCACGCGCGCCCGCATTGCGGACCATGCGCACAATCTTACGGCTGGTGGTCCCGCGCACAATGGAATCGTCCACTAAGATCACGCGCTTGCCTTCCAACTGATGCCGCACCGGATTCAGCTTCAACTTCACGCCGAAATCCCGAATGGCTTGCGAAGGCTCAATAAAGGTGCGGCCCACGTAGTGATTGCGGATGAGAGCCTGCCGAAAAGGAATGTTAGATTCGGACGCAAATCCGATGGCCGCCGCCACGCCCGAGTCGGGCACTGGAACCACCACGTCGGCGGGTACTGCCGATTCGCGCGCCAGCAAGCGCCCCAGATTCTCACGAGACTGCCCCACCGAGCGGCCGAACACGATAGAATCGGGCCGCGAGAAATACACGTGCTCGAAAACGCAGTGAGCTTGCGGCGCGGCCGGCGCCCAGCGCTCCCGCGTCAAGCCTTCCGGACCAACGCACACCATTTCGCCCGGCTCCACATCGTTCACATAATCGGCCGTGATCAAATCGAACGCGCAGGTCTCGGACGCGAAAACGTAGGCCGTCCCTCCTTCGGGCGAGGGCATTCGTCCAAAAGCTAGCGGCCGGAATCCGTGCGGATCCCGCGCCACGATGACGCGGTCCTTGGCCAGAAAAACCAGTGAAAATGCGCCTTCCAGTTGCAGCAGGGCTTCGCGCAACGCGCCCGCGAGCGTTCGTTCGCGCGATCGGGCCACCAAATGCAGGATCACTTCGGTATCGCTAGTGGCCTGGAAAATGGATCCCTCACGCTCCAGGTCGCGCCGAAGCTCCCTGGCGTTGGTGATGTTGCCGTTGTGCGCCACCGCGATCTGCCCTTTGTTGCACGCCACGAGAAACGGCTGCGCGTTCAACAGGACGGTATCGCCGGCGGTGGAATAACGCGTGTGGCCGATGGCCATGTTCCCCGGCAGACAAGCGATCTGCTCCGGCGTGAAAATATCGGCCACGTGTCCCATCGATTTGGAACAGCGGATCTCACGATGATCGCTGGTGGCAATGCCCGCGCTCTCCTGTCCGCGATGTTGCAGCGCGTAGAGCCCGAGATAAGCCAGGTTCGCGGCTTCGGCATGGCCGTGGATGGCGAAAACGCCGCACTCCTCGCGGAGTTTGTCCATCGGAATCTGCGCCAAGTCTGGCACAGAGGATATTTCGGCTACTGCTGGTGCAGCAGGCGTTCGAGTGAAGTTTCCCAAGGTTGCCTCAACTCCGTCAGGTCGCAATCCAGCAAGGTTTCCGAATCGCAATCGATCCGTAACCGCTCTTTCATCGTAACACCGATGCGCAGCGCTTCAACCGAATTCTCACGCGCGATGTCTAAAACATTTTCTGGTTGTGACGTTGCAATGATAATTCGCGATGGACCTTCATGAAACAGCAGGAACTCCGGGCGCATTCCAGCGGGAATGTCGATATGCGCGCCAACGCCCGCCGGCCCGAAAGAGCTTTCGCATAAGGCAATTGCGAGGCCGCCGTCACTGATATCGTGCGCCGCGGCCGCTACCTTGGCCGAAATAATTTCACGGATGGCCCGGTGCACGGCCTTCTCATAACGCATGTCCAGAGTGGGGGGCAAGCCCCACAGATTATCGAGAATCACTTTTGCGTATTGGGTCCCGCCAAAGTGCGTTGCATCGCAGCTTCCGAAACCGCCCAGCAGAATCAGATCCAATCCCGCTTCGGGAAAATGAATCGGCGTCGGCTGCGCAGTCTTCATCAGGCCGACAATCCCCATCACGGGCGTGGGGAAAATCGCTTCGCCCAAGGTCTCGTTATAGAGGCTTACATTGCCGCCGGTGATGGGCGTTTCAAAGAATTCGCAGGCCTCCGCCATGCCTTCGATCGATTCCACCAGTTGCGCCATGATCTCCGGCCGTTCCGGATTGCCGAAGTTCAAATTGTTGGTTGCGGCCACAGGCAGCGCGCCGGAAGTGGAAACGTTGCGACAGCATTCGGCGACCATCAGCTTGGTGCCTTCCCGCGGATCGAGCGCGCAATACCGCCCATTGCCGTCCAACGACATGGCGATGGATGTGCCCGTCTCCTTCACGCGCACGATAGCGGCGTCGGCCGTGGGTCCGGCCAGCGTGCTGCTACGCACCAGATGGTCATACTGCTCCCAGATCCAGCGTTTGGAACACAGATCGCCGGAGCTGAGCAAGGCTTTCAGATCGGCACGCAGGACGCCTGGCGCGGAACGATCCTGGATCGAGGGCGCTTCGAGCGGCGCCAATCGCGCGGGCTTGGTGTGCGGCCGATCGTAGACCGGAGCTTCATCGGCCAGCGCACGATTGGGAATTTCCGCCACAATCTTGCCGTGATCCTTCACCCGCAGGATTCCGTCGGGCGTCACGTGTCCCACTGTAACCGCGTCCAATCCCCATTTGTGAAAAACCGCGAATACCTCGGCTTCGCGCCCCTTGTCCGCCACCAGCAGCATGCGCTCCTGCGATTCCGAGAGCATAATCTCGTAGGGCGTCATGCCGGTCTCGCGCTGCGGGACATACTGCAGATCGATTTCCACCCCGGTGCCCGCGCGGCTTCCCATCTCGCAGGTGGAACAAGTCAAGCCTGCGGCGCCCATGTCCTGAATGCCAACGATGGCACCGGTCTGCATCGCTTCGAGGCACGCTTCCAGCAGAAGTTTCTCCAGAAATGGATCGCCCACCTGCACGTTCGGACGCTTCTGCTTGGACTCTTCGGTGAATTCGGCGGACGCCATGGAAGCGCCGTGAATGCCGTCGCGCCCGGTCTTCGCGCCCACGTAAATTACCGGATTGCCCACGCCGGTAGCCTTGCCGTAGAAGACTTCGTCCTTGCGAAACACGCCCAGCGCAAAAGCGTTCACCAGCGGATTGCCGTTGTAGCAATCTTCAAACACGCACTCGCCGCCCACGGTGGGGACGCCGAAACAATTCCCATAGTGCGCGATGCCGGAAACAACTCCTTCCAGTATTCGGCGATTGCGCGGTATGCCCAGCGGACCGAAACGGATGGCGTCCATCACCGCGATGGGCCGCGCGCCCATGGTAAAAATATCGCGCAGGATGCCGCCCACACCGGTAGCCGCGCCCTGAAACGGCTCAATGAAGCTAGGATGATTGTGCGATTCGATTTTGAACGCAATGGCGTAACCATCGCCGATGTCGATGATCCCGGCGTTCTCGCCCGGCCCTTGCAGCACCAATTTACTGCGCGTGGGCAGCTTCTTCAAGTGAATGCGAGAGCTTTTATAGGAGCAATGCTCGCTCCACATCACGCTAAAGATTCCCAGTTCGGTGTAGGTGGGCTCGCGGCCTAGCAGCGAGACAATCTTGTCGTACTCCGAATCGGTGAGCTGGTGAGCTTCAATAACTTGAGGCGTCATTCGTTACTGCGCTGCGACCAATGCCGCCACCATGGATCGAAAAACGACCAGGCCGTCGGTCGATCCCATCAGCGGTTCAATGGCGTCTTCCGGATGCGGCATCAACCCCATGACGTTGCGGCCTGCATTCAAAATTCCCGCGATGTTCCGCAGGGAACCGTTCGGATTTTCCAGATACCTTAGCGTTACGCGATCTTCCGCTTCCAGTTGATCGAGCGTGCGCTCATCCGCTATGTAACAACCTTCGCCATGCGCGATGGGAACCGACAGGCGCTGGCCCTTTGTGGCTTCCAAAGTGAACGGGCAGTTCGCGGTCTCAACACTCAGCGGCACGTGTTTACAGATGAACTTCAATCCGCGATTGCGCACCAGCGCGCCCGGCAGCAAACCGCCTTCCACCAGAATCTGAAAGCCGTTGCAGATGCCTAGCACCAGCCCGCCATCGTCCGCAAATTTGCGGATGCTCTGCATCACGGGAGAAAACTTGGCGATGGCTCCGCAGCGCAGATAGTCGCCGTAAGAAAAACCACCCGGAAGGATCAGCGCGTCGACATTGCCAAGATTGGTGGCGTCGTGCCAGATAATTTCGCAATCTTGCCCGAGAACTTTTGAGATGGCATACCAAGCGTCGTGATCTCGATTGCTGCCGGGAAACACGACGACGCCAAACTTCATCGGGATGCACCCATTGTATCAAAGGAAGCGCCGGAAAGCGCTTGCTAACGCGCGCGGTTCTGAATTCTCACTCGCCGGTAACCGGCTCGTACGCTTCGTCCGGTTTAGGCCGGAGATTTGGATTGCGCATCAAAATCCGCGCGCAAGTGTTCCAGCGCAGGATGGCGTCGTCATTGCCGGGAAGCCGTAGTTCAATGGCCTTCTCGTAGCACTGCATGGCCTGGACGAACGCCTCGAACGCCCTGAACGACGCATTGGGCGCGCCTTTGCGGAGCTGCGCGTGAGCCGACCGCTCCCAGATAATGCCCGCGTAATAGCGCTGATCGTATTCGTTTTTGAGGCGCGGCAACAATTCACGAGCCGGGGCCATGGCCGTTCCGTAGCCGAACTGATCCGTTCGCGCCAGTAGCAGCGTTACCACCGCGCGTTGATTCTCTGGTTCCGCTTCCAGCACGTCCAGGCAGATGCTCTCGGCGAGCGACGGTTCGTTTAACAGACGGTAACGCGCTGCCTTTTCCAACGCATCGGACACACCGGCGCTCGAAATCGGCTTCAGCTCAAATTGCATAATCTAGACTGAAAGTGTATCGCAAGGGGCACGAGAGTGGGAGGAGATTAGTTGGAGGCCGGTCCGATTACCAGGTCAAGCCCCGCAGCCTCGGTGAACGCCCGAAAATCGCGGTCCCGCGTCAGAAGCGGAATTCCGCGATCGATACAACTCTGCGCAATCAGAGCGTCGCCCAGACGTGCTTTGCGCCGCTTGGCAAGCACCTTGGCTCGCAGTGCTCCGACGCGTTCCCAATACCGCGACTCGATTTCGACCATCGGAACGTCCAGGAGGGCCGCCGCTATCGTGGCGGGAAGTTCTGCGTCGCTCAGGAGTTCCGCGAGCACCGCCGGGGGCATCAGCACTTGCCGGTCCCCGAGAGCAGCACCCAGGAGCTCCACGTCTTTGCCCGCCTCGCCCTGAATGAAAGCGATCCAAGTACTTGTATCGGCTGCAATCAACGGTCGTCTTTCAACTCAGCCAGCGTGACCGAGAAGCGATACGTCCCCCGCGCTTTGAGCAGTTGCGCATACGCCTGCGATGCCGCAACCAGTTGCAAACCGGTACGGACGGTCTGGGTGACCCCCGTGCCGGTGGCTTCCTGCGCTTTTTCTAGAAGCTGTTCCGGTATCTCAATGGTGATTTTTCTCGTAGCTGCTCCCATAACGCCTCCAGGATACCATACTCGATACCAGTGGTCAATATGGCCTTTCGGGCGCTGCTATTTCCCCCCAAACGCCCGGAACAGTTTAGCCAGCGGATCGAAGTACCGATCCACCACGCGCTCCTTCAAAGGAATAATCGCGTTATCGGTAATAGTAATATTTTCGGGACAAACCTTGGTGCAGCACTTGGTGATGTTGCAATAGCCGATGCCCTGCTGCTTGCGCAGATCGGGCAAGCGGTCATCGGTATCGATCGGGTTCATTTCCAATTGCGCGGTGTAAATCAGGAAGCGCGGCCCAATGAATTCGTCAAACAGTTGATGATCGCGCAGCACGTGGCAAACGTCCTGGCACAAGAAACACTCGATGCACTTGCGGAACTCCTGCGGACGGTCGACATCGGCCTGATCCATGCGCCAGCTTCCGTCGGGTGCGTCCGGTTTGCGCGGCTTCAATTTCCTGATGCCCATCTTGACCCTGTAATTCCAGGAGACGTCAGTCACCAGATCTTTAATCAGTGGAAACGTCTTCATGGGCTGAATGGTGACGGGCTGATCGAGCGGCAGTGTGTTCAGGCGCGTCATGCACATCAATTTCGGCATGCCGTTGATTTCGGCTGAGCACGAACCGCACTTGCCCGCCTTGCAATTCCAGCGCACCGCCAGATCGTTGGCGTGCTCGGCCTGGATATGATGCACGGCATCCAGCACCACCATGCCTTCGGAGATTTCTGCGCTGTAGTCACGGAACTCGCCGCCCGACTTGTCGCCGCGCCAGATTCGAAAAGTTGCGTTGGCCATCTCCTACTTCATCTCCTCGATAATCTGCTTCTGCTCGTCGGTCATCGGCGGCAACGGCTCGCGGCCGATCTGCATCGCGCCGTCCGTTCCTTTGGTGATCACGAAATTGAATGTGCCGTAAGCCGGATCTTTTTCCGGATAGTCGTCGCGGAAATGGGCGCCGCGGCTTTCTTTGCGCTGTAGCGCCGCTAGCGCTATGGCTTCCGAGACCGTGAGCAGATTGTTCAAATCGAGCGCCGTGTGCCAGCCGGGATTATATTCGCGATTGCCGCTGATGCCTACCTTAGCCGCACGTTCCTTCAGCTTCGCAATCCCCTCCAGCGCGCGCTCAATCTCATCCTCGCGGCGTACGATGCCCACCAAATCCTGCATCAAATCCTGCAGATCGTACTGGACCTGATAGGGGCTTTCCCCTTGCCGGCCGAAAGCCTCGAGCGACGTGCGCGCCACTTCATCCACCTGCGCGCTGTCGACACTCCCGGCCGTATTGTCCTTCGCGAACTTCGCGGCGTACTCGCCCGCGCGCTTGCCGAAGACCACCAGGTCGGATAGCGAATTTCCGCCCAATCGATTCGCGCCGTGTAATCCCGCTCCGCATTCACCGGCGGCGAACAGGCCCGCTACATCCGACATCTGCGTATCGGGATCCACGCGCACGCCGCCCATCATATAGTGTGTCGTCGGTCCGATTTCCATCGGGTCCTTAGTAATATCGATGTCGCCGAGCTGCTTGAACTGGTGATACATACTGGGCAGCTTCTTCTTTATATGTTCGGCCGCGTTCGGTAGTTTCTCCTTAATCCAGGCAATGTCCAGATACACCCCGCCGTGCGGGCTGCCGCGGCCCTCCTTCACTTCGCGCACAATACAGCGCGCCACGTGATCGCGCGTCAACAATTCAGGCGGACGCCGCGCATTCTTGTCGCCTTGCGTGTAGCGCCAGCCTTCTTCGGGAGTGTCCGCGGTCTGGCTCTTGTAGTTGGCAGGAATATCGCCGAACATGAAGCGCTTGCCGTCTTTATTTAGCAGCACGCCGCCTTCGCCGCGCACGCCTTCAGTGACCAGGATGCCGCGCACGCTGGGCGGCCACACCATTCCGGTGGGATGAAACTGCACGAACTCCATACCCAGCAGCGTGGCGCCGGCGTGATAAGCGAGCGAATGTCCATCGCCGGTATATTCCCAACTATTGCTCGTGATCTTGTACGCACGGCCGATACCGCCCGTCGCGAGCACCACTGCTTTGGCATGAAAGAGTTTGTAGCGCCCACGCTCGCGATCGTACCCGAACGCGCCCACCACGCGGCCGGCGTTCACCAGCAGCGTAATGACCGTGCACTCCATGTGAAAATCGATGCCCTGATGAATGCCGTGGTCTTGGAGCGTCCGGATCATTTCCAGCCCGGTACGGTCACCCACGTGAGCCAGCCGCGGATAACGGTGTCCTCCGAAGTTGCGCTGCAGGATTTTGCCGTCCTTGGTCCTATCGAACAGCGCGCCCCAGGCTTCCAACTCACGCACGCGCGACGGCGCTTCTTTGGCATGCAGCTCGGCCATACGGGGATAGTTCAGATACTGGCCGCCGCGCATGGTGTCGGCGAAATGCACCCGCCAACTGTCGCGATCGTCCACGTTGCCCATGGCCGCCGCCATGCCGCCTTCCGCCATCACCGTGTGGGCTTTACCAAGCAGCGATTTGCTCACAACGCCCACCTTAACGCCCCCGGCCGACGCTTCCACCGCCGCGCGCAATCCGGCGCCGCCCGCACCGATCACCAACACATCGTGCTCGAACGTTTGGTATTCCGCTGCCATCAGAGAATTCTCCAATCCGTCCAGATGCCCATGGAGCACATCCTTACGTACAGATCGGAGAAGGCGACCCAGAAGAGGCTCATCCACGCGAACAACATGTGGCGGCGATTCATGCAGCTCACGCAGTCGTACATTTTCTTGCGAATCGGCCGGCGCGAGAGCACATCGAAGATTCCGCCCGTCAGGTGGCGGAGCGAATGACAGCCCAGCGTGTAGCTGCCCAGCAGGATGACGTTGACCAGGAGCACCAGCGTGCCGACGCCGATGCCGAACTTGCCGTCGAACCAGAGCGCCTTCCATACGTCGTGCGCCAGAAACACCAGAAACAGCAGCGCGGCATACAGAAAGTAGCGATGGATGTTTTGAATGATCAGAGGGAAGTAGCGTTCGCCCAGGTACTTTTTGCGAGGCTCGCCCACCGTGCAGTTAGGCGGATCGGCCCAAAATGCCTTGTAGTAGGCGCCGCGATAGTAGTAGCAAGTGATGCGGAAGCCGCCGGGGAAGATCAGTATGATCATCGCCACGGTGACGAAGCTGGGGATAAAGGACGGCATCGTGCCGAACCACGAATCTTCGCCCGGATGGCCAAAAAGCAACGGCGAATACATCGGCGAAAGGTACGGTCCGTAGCTGTAATGGTTACCCTGGAAGGCCGCCCAATTAGCGTAAACCAGAAAACCGCCCAATCCGAGAAAAGTGAGGAGCGGATAGACCCACCAGGCATCGCGACGGGCCGTCTTTCCGAAGCGGCCACGCTCTAGGGGAACGTCAATAGAGGACATGTAGAATCGTCAGGCTACCGAAATGGAAGCAGCGAAGTCAAGCGCATGCAAGGGTATACGATGGCCTGCAGCGGGTATACGATAAAAGGATCGGCTCGATAAAATGGCGAAAAAGAAGCCCAAGAAGTTCGACATACCAACCGAAATCCGCCGGCTGGCGCGCGAACGCGTCGGCGCCCCGCCATCGCCCAAGCTCATCGTGCCGAAGAAGCAGCGCAAGAAGCCCAAGCACAAACGGCCAGCAGGCGAAGAGACCGATTGATTTCGATCTTCAGCTAGGCTGTAGCATGCCCTGCACTACCTTGATCACCAGCGGAAGCACCCAGGCCGGCGTGATCGCAAAGAACGCCTTGCCCTTTGTTGATTTGCCCAGATGAGCCAAGGCCACCGTCAGCACAACCAGGTACCAAATCTCGAAAATGGAAAAAAAATTGACCAGCCCGAGCAACGCGCCGTGAATATTTTGAAGGAAGATGTCGAGTCCAAAGGGCGGCGTGAGCTGGTCCTGCGAAGTGATTTCGTCGCCTTTCGCGCGCAGCACGATGTAAGTGGCAATGGCCTGCAGCGAGGGAATCAGCGAACAAGCGGCTAGGAGCGCGAAAATGTCGCGAAACTTGGCTCGCAATCCAGCCATGGACCCCATGGCGCTGATCAGCCAGGCAAAGAACAGGATAAACAGGATCACGATTACCGGTACGGCCAAGGGATAAAACTGGTAGATAGCGTGCGCCACCGTGCGCGCGCGCTCAGCCTGTTCCGCCGGCGTGTTCTGCTGGCTAATCTGCTGGTTGATCCTCACATCGATGAGGCCCATGATGTAAGGCAGCATCAGATAGCCGGATACGATGTAGATAATGGACAGCGTGATCAGGGGCCAGAGCCACGAAAGCGGCGCCGGAATCCGCTTG
>Ga0209006_10003135_pt1 | contig 15018 bp, 16 predicted proteins | sample JacPin_JW_Ref_O2_FD_188567 | JGI IMG/M metagenome (GOLD analysis project Ga0209006, IMG submission 188567) | Forest soil microbial communities from Algoma, Ontario, Canada - Jack Pine, Ontario site 1_JW_Ref_O2 (SPAdes) (version 2) | ecosystem: Environmental > Terrestrial > Soil > Boreal... | reverse complement strand
GGCAAGATCAACGCCATGCCCCACACACCAGATTTCATCATTCACACCGGGGATCTGAGTCAACTCTCGAAGCCTAGCGAGTTCGACACGCTGGATCAGGCATTAAAGGGGGTATCCACGAAACAAATCTACTTTGTGCCGGGTGAGCACGACATGCTGACCGACAACGGCGAGCAATATCTCCAGCGCTATGGGAAGGGAACCAAGGGCACGGGGTGGTCGAGCTTCGATCACAAAGGCGTGCATTTCGTCGGCCTGGTAAATGTTGCCAATCTGAAAGCCGGAGGCATGGGGTCGCTCGGTCACGAACAACTGGAGTGGCTGGAGGAAGATCTCAAGGGCCGCTCTGCCAGTACGCCGATCGTCCTCTTTGCCCACATTCCATTGTGGACCATCTATCCCGATTGGGGATGGGGAACTGACGACAGCGAGCAAGCTCTGTCTTACGTAAAGCGTTTCGGTTCGGTGACGGTGTTAAACGGCCATATTCACCAGATTATGCAGAAGGTGGAAGGCAAGGTCTCGTTCCATACAGCGATGTCGACCGCTTTCCCCCAGCCTGCGCCGGGATCCGCTCCTTCCGCCGGACCCATGAAGGTGCCCGCCGACCAGTTGCAGAAGGTGTTGGGCATCACCGATGTGAATTACCTGGTGAGCGGTCGCAGCCTTGCGGTCGTCGATTCGCCACTCGGCAGTTAACTCGTCCTTGGTGTAGGTAACCGAGGAGATTGCGCAAATAACAAAAATCAACCTTAGAAAGGAAGCATGACCATGACGAACAAGAATGCGTGGATTGTAGGCGTGGCAGTGCCAATAATGATTGCGATGATACTGTTAGCCGGATTGTTCAGCGTAGCGGCGAATGCCGAGCCCTCGGCGGCAGCAGCGTCGGTAAAAATCGATAACTTCGTTTTCGGACCTCAGACACTCACGGTGCCCGTTGGAGCGACAGTGACCTGGACCAACAGTGATGACATTCCTCATACGTCAGTCAGTACAGAGGGTGTCTTCAAATCCAAGGTGTTGGATACTGATGAAAAATTTTCCTACACATTTACCAAGGCGGGAACCTATCCCTACTACTGCACCATACACCCGAAGATGACCGGCAAGATAGTAGTGCAGTGAAGCAAGAGCGGGAGAGCAATTCCACCAAAACGCCATTTCGTTTTCATTTTCAAGCGGGTTGAATTATATGGCAGACAACTTGACACAATGCGATGTAACAGAAGGGGCAGGTGATATGGACCTAGTCCACGCCAGCAAGAATGGGGATGTCGCCGCCTTCGAACAACTCGTGAAGCGATACGATCGTAAGCTTTTACGCATTGCTCAGAGTGTTACGCATAACCGAGAGGACTCGCAAGATGCGGTTCAGGAAGCTTTCTTGAAGGCTTATCAACACTTGGCCGACTTTCGAGAGGCTTGCCAATTTTCCACCTGGCTCATTCGCATCACGGTGAACCAGGCGCTGATAAAGTTGCGGAAGCAGCGTGGCGCAGGCGGAGCATCCCTGGACGAGGATTTTGGCGACGAGGGAGACTTCCTGCCAAAGGAAGTCACGGACTGGGCTCCCAATCCCGAGCAGCTCTGCTGGGCCTCCGAATTACGGGACATCCTGCGGAATGCCCTGGAAGAACTGCGCTGCCCGATCTCGCGTACGGTATTTATCCTGCGCGATATCGAGGGTTTAACAATTGATCAGACTGCGGTAGCGCTAAACATGACTCAGACCGCGGTGAAGGCCCGACTGTGGCGAGTTCGCTTGCAGCTTCGCGAAGCCCTGAGCAAAATATTCAGCCAGAAAAAGGAATCCGGACGAACAGATTTCAGCCTGCCTCAGAGGCATGAAATGAGCAATCTTACGCTCTCATAGTCCGTTCCCAGCTACAACTGGAACAGGTCACTCCCTCACGGTGAGTGTCTGGCTCACTGAGTTATCTCAGATGGCCTGATCTGCCCGCTTCGTCATTCATGCATTCTCGCAAACAACCTGCCATCGATCATTGTGGAATCACATGCCCGACTATGACGTACACCAAGAAGAATCCCGTTGAGGAATTACTCTGCGTTCCACACATCGCGGCAATGTTGACACCTCGTGTTCAAGAGATCCGATCTCTACAAACAGTTGACAATCAAATGACATCCCTTACACATCTTGACCTTAGTTTCAGAGTCTAACTCTCATACGTTGTGAAAACAGTTGATACATGGGACTCAAAGACAGACTTGGGGAATAAAGTCTCACGAGCGCGGTTATCACTAATGAACACGTAACGCGCGGGCGATGGTCGCGCTACCGCTGGTGAAGGATCAAGGTACTCTGTTCTCAAGTGGCATTAACTGAGTCGAAGACCACGTCAGCATTCATACGTTTGCGGGGGGGGGAAGGCCGGGATAAGAAGTATATCGGTCTACCTGAATTCCCCCCTCATTCTTCGACAACAGCTGCACGGTAGAAAAGGCAAACAACGGTGTTCAGCAACGTCGTGAAAATCATAAAAAACACTAAGGAGAACAACATGAAAAAAACACTCTCGTTATTCGGTCTGCTCATGACGTTGGCGATTCCGTCGGGGTTATGGGCACAGCAGGCCGGCTATACTCAGACCAATCTGGTCTCCAATGTCAGCGGCGTCGCCACCAACACAGACCCTCAATTGTTGAACCCTTGGGGAATCTCAGTTCTTCCCGGACAAGATTTCTGGATCGCTGACAATAACGGCGGTGTCTCCACGCTCTACGATCAGAACGGTAATAAAGATACCGGGCTAGTTGTGACCATACCCGGAGCCGCAAGCAATCCGAACGGCAATTGCAGCCCTGGTTGCCCCACCGGCACCGTGGCCAATGCTAGTGGCACTTATTTCTCCGGAGGATCATTTATTTTTGATACCGAAGATGGCTTGATCGTCTTCTGGAATGGCTCTAGCAACACAGCAATCGTCGGTAAGGATAATTCTGCTAGTGGAGCGGTGTACAAAGGTCTCGCACTGCTTGGCACCAATCTGTTGGCAGCTAACTTCAACAGCGGGAAGGTAGACGTTTACGATTCCACCTACAACCTTACTGCCTTGGGTGGCTCGTTCACCGATCCAAATCTTCCGGCAGGTTTCGCTCCACATGGAATCCACATCATTGGCAACCAGGTCTATGTTGCCTACGCGATGCAAGATACTCCTAAGCACGATGCCATACCAGGCACCGGCGCGGGACAAGTGGATATCTTCGATAGCAATGGCAACTTCGTCAAAACCTTTGTCGCTGCCGGAGCTAACAATAATCTCAATGCACCCTGGGGCGTAGTAGCGGCTCCGGCCAGCTTCGGAACCTTCGCGGGCGATATTCTCGTCGGAAATTTCGGTGACGGTACGATCAGCGCATTTGACACCACTGGTAAGTTCGTCGGCCAGCTCACTGATTCGTCTGGCAAGGTTCTGGTAAATCCCGGCCTGTGGGATATGGTGTTCGGCGGAGGCGGCGGGGCCACCAACGATCCGGGAACTGCGGGCACTCTTTACATAACTGGGGGAGGCAGCGCCGGACAGCCGAATTTCCCGAGCGGGGGCAGCGCCACTGCTGTATTTGCCGCCCTCGCACCGGCAGCCGCAGCCGGCAGCCCGAGCTTTTCACTGAATCTCTCGGCTGCGAGTACCACGGTGAGCCGAGGAGGTTCGGCGACGCTCATGGTCAGTGCTGCTGCAGTGGGCGGATTCAACGGTCAGATTACTCTTACTTGCTCTGCGCCTTCGGGGCTGACTTGTGCTTTGAATCCTTCGATCATTTCTCCGGGATCGAGCGCCGCGTCTTCCACTCTTACCATTTCCGCGGCCTCAACCCCGCCGACTAGTGGATACAGCATGACGAGCATGGGGCTCTTGCTGCCCAGTCTCGGTTTGTTTGGCACCATTTTCACCACTCGCAAAAGGAAGCTGTTTACTCGAAAGAGTGTGGTCGGAACGAGCTTGCTCGGTTTGCTGCTGCTCGCCTCCCTGTTCACTCTCGGGTGCGGCGGTAGCAAATCAAGCAGTACAAACAATCCGGCAACGCCGGGGTCTCAGGCCACTGTAATGGTGACTGGAACCTCGGGATCTCTGAGCCATTCGAGCGCGGTGACGGTCACCGTCAACTAAAACAAACCAGCCTCTGCGAGGGCGCACAATGTTGCGCCTTCGCACGATGGCTTCCACAGGATTTAACAACCACGAAAGCCCTGGCACACATATTCTTCGCGGTTACTTTTTTATGCTGGAAGACTGCAGGGCGCTGGAAACTTCTCATGGCTGACGCCGCAACTTCCATATTGTCTGTAAGCACACCATCGATGCCGCTGCTCGCCCATCTTGAAGAGCTGCGGAAACGAATCATCTTGTCGGGCCTATTTGTGCTTGCGGGATTTATTTGCTGTTGGTACTTCGCGGACCGCATCTTCGCTCGAATGCAGCAGCCCATTATCGTTGCGTTAAGGCACCACGGCATCGGTGGCGGCCTAGTGTACTTAAATCCGACCGAACCCTTTAATCTGTATTTGTATGTCGCGCTCGTGGCCGGACTGTTCGCGGCTTCTCCGTTTGTGTTTTATCAATTCTGGTTATTTATCGCTCCTGGACTGTATCGCAAGGAGAAGCGGTATTTTCTTCCTTTCTTAATCAGTACGATTGGACTATTTCTTGCCGGTGGACTGTTCGGCTACAAGATGGTTTATCCGGCCTCCCTTGACTTCCTGATCGGTTACGGCGAACGCTTCCAACCAATGATCACGATTGGAGAGTATACCAAGCTCTTTGCCACAATCATCATTGGTCTTGGACTGATGTTCGAAATGCCGATCCTAGTGTTCTTCCTAGCCTTGATGCGAGTGATTACGGCGGGATGGATGTGGCGGAATCTTCGCTACTCCATCCTTGTGATCTTCATCGTGGCTGCCGTGATCACTCCGACCCCCGACATCTTGAACATGTGTCTTTTCGCTGCCCCGATGATGGCGCTCTACGCTATCAGCATAGGCGTGGCTTGGCTGGCAGGAACCCGTCGTGAGCGCGCTAGAGTCTCCTAGACCTGGGCCAACTGGACACCGTCGCTCTTGTTACCGCCTACTTGATCATCTGTCGACGAAGAGTCGCCCCGAAAGCGGTGTATGTCAAATGCAAATGCAGACGGCGGCCGATTCGGACAAATTACCCACACCGGTTAGTTAGCCGACGACCGTCTACGGTTTCGAACTCGGAGCGACGCCTCGTCCCTGGGCAATCGAACGACAGGCGAAACTTGTCTCTTATTACAGGGGTCTCCTTAACCTCTGGTGAAAAGACCTCCGCAAGTAAGTCCGCTCCCCAACTAAGTCCTCACCAAGAAATAATAGACCTATAACATGGAATAAGTTGTTACGTTACAGAGCTGTATTTGTAGAGGTAAGACAGAAAGAAAGAGGCAAGAACGCCGGATATCGAAGTGCAATAGGTGTTTGTATGACTGGTCAAGAGTTGACAATTAAATGACATCGTTTCCGTATCTCTGGTTTGCTGGCTGTGTCTAACGCACAGTACTGCTGAAACAAAATCAAAAGGAAAAGGAAGTGGAAGGTAGAATGAAAGAAGAAACTCTCCAACCCTCGGTGATGCTCAAAACAGAATCATCGGAAACCGTAGTTTCCTCTGCAACAGAAAGTATTCAACCAAATTCGCGGGGCTTGTTGAAGCGGCGATCGTTCTTAAAGGGTCTCGGGATGGCTGGAATGGCATTGTCCGCTGGGGGTTTGGTAACGACCCAAGCCCGAGCAGCAACCTCCAGCCCGAGCAAGAAGCTCAGCAAGGGCGACGTGGCGATTCTAAAGCTTCTGGCTGCGGCAGAATTGGTCGAGGCCGATCTCTGGCAGCAATATGCGGAGTTGGGAGGAGTTTCGAACGGAGTTCAGAATTCCTACCAGCTTGCTTTCCAAGCTTTGGATGGCGATGGTTCGCAGTACATCTCCAGCAACAACCTCGATGAACAGAGCCACGCTTCCTTCTTAAATGCCTACCTGATTTCCAAGGGTGAGGAACCGGTCGACCTCGATCGATTCCGTACTCTACCGAGCAGCCAGGCGACGGGAGCCCAACAAATTGGGCGGCTGACGAACCTGATGCAGCTCAGTGTCGATACCAGCTGGTATGTTCGGTATCGAAGCTCGAGGAACCCCGATTTCGGCGCCACCTTCCCGCAACCACTGGCCGCGCTGTTTGCTGGGCAGTTTCCAGCGATCCCCAGAACCAATGACGATTTCGGCCCAGCGAACCACATTCAAGCAATCGCCAACACCGCAGCATTCCACTTTGGATTTATTGAGCAGGCCGGTTCGAGCCTGTACGCTACTCTCAGTCAGAGAGTATCAAACCCGGAAGTCTTGAAGATCACACTCAGTATTGGCGGAGACGAGATCTGTCACTTCCTGGAGTGGGTAGATTTTTCGGGAAATGGTGTCCAGCCGCCGGTTGCGCCGTTCACGGATCCGACCAATGGGTTGACCTTTCCTAATTTCAACGCTGCGGGAAACCCTTTGGTTCAGACCAACCTGATCTTCCCTGTGCCGTGCGAGTTCATCAGCCCAAACCTTCCACAGTGCGCCGTGATTCGACCAACGTCTCTAGGTCAGATCGACGCAGTTGGTGCCATTAACGGCTTCATCGCCGACGGTCTTTTCATCGGTCAATCGCCGGAGTTTTCGGAACTCCTGCTCAACCTGGCTCACGCGGCTGACGCTGCGCGACGTGAGCTCTAATTATCCGCTGATGCGGATTGGTTAGTGGGGGCGCCGCACCTGAAACAGGGGTCGCGGCGCCTGTCTTACGTCAACCAAGAACGGTCTATACGTCTTCCGACGAGAAATTGAGGAGCACACATGTTTGAAGGATTGTTCCAACCCATGCATCTGCTGATCATTTTCGGGATTGCGCTGCTGGTGTTCGGGCCGAAGAAACTACCGGAACTTGGTAAAGGAATTGGAGAGGGTATCCGCGGTTTCAAGGCGGCCATGAGATCTGATGAAGAGAAGCCGGCCAGCACCACAACCACCGTTGCCAACGACCAAAGCATAACTAAGGGGTGAATCGTGGGTTTGGGTACCGAAATCCTGTTGCTATTAATGCTCGGATTCCTGGTATTGGGTCCAAAGCAGCTGCGCACATTCTTGGGACACGTGGTGCGCGCTAAGGCTCAGTTCGAAGAGGCCAGCCGCGGCTTCAAGTCTCAGCTCACAGCGGAACTCGAGGCTACGCATCAGGAGGGAGACACTGATGTCTCGAACGAATTAATGGGGGACCAGTGAACCACCCTCGGATCGTCAGTACCATATTTGAAGGGTTGATCGCGAATGGTTTCGCTGACGCCGTCCGCATCCGCAATAAGGTACCTAAGCGCCGATTACACGAGCGCAAAATAGCTTGATATAGAACCTGAATTTTCGACAAGCTAAGCTCTGCGATATCTTGCCTTCCCGAAAGCATTATGGCTACGAGTCGAGCCTACAAGTTCTCGACAAAGAACTGACAATCAAATGACATCTCATGCGCATCTCGTCGTTGGTCGCTGCGTCTAACTCATACGCTCTGAATCCGAGGATGAGAGGAACGTCAGCACTAAGGACGGATGTTCCGATCGTTAACTAACTTCATGGCTTTCCAGATCGTGCGCACATATGGGGAGATCTTCGGAGCGAACGAAAGGATTGAATATGAACCAAGGCAGTTTTAATCTAATCCGCTACGTGATCATCTTGGCTGTGTTCACAAGTTGCGCCTTAGGCGCGCGCGGTCAAGTTAACCCCAGGACGGTCGGCACAGTATCGAACATAAAGCCGACAGCTTGCCCAGCCGGATTCGCCAACCAGGCAGCTTGCTCAACGGCTGTGGTCACTTGCCCCGACGTGGCCGACATCGGCGTCACCTTCGGTCTGACTCCCGGAGTTTCGGGCACCATCGTATCGATTAACGGAACCGGTGGCACGGAGCCAGGCGGCGGACCGTTTTCAGGGTACGTCGAAGCCGGGTTCTCTATTGCGCAGTTTGCCTTCACTTCCCCTTGGGAGGATGGTGGAGACATATTGGCCTCTGCCTGCCGTCCGGCGACCATGTTGGATTTTTTCCATTCTTCACACCCTGACAAGCCGTACTGTGCCCAAGGAGCTTCGGCTGGAGCTGCAGCACTAGGATATGCTTTGTCCTGGTACGGGCTAGAGACACAGTTGGACAATGTAGAGATGATTGTTGGACCAGTTTTGACAAACATCCAAAAGGGATGCGAAGTGCCGCAAATCGCCCCGGTGACGATTACTCCCACCAATGGATTGCCTTTTTCAGACGCTCCACAGTTTTTTGCGGAGGCCAAAATGGTATCGAAGTGGACAGGACAGCAATGCTTACCGAGTGGAGAATCGTCTTCGTCCGCGAATGAGAGTTGGGCCGCGCAAAGCATCTTCCAAACGGGGGCCTTGCTAAACTATGGGACTCGCCTGGCCGGTTGGGGCTGCGACAACGGATTGAACCCCTCATCGGCGCAGTCGTATTTGTTTTTCTCAGAAGTAACTTCGCCCTGGACCTGGACGAGACTTTCGGACTGTACGGGTGCAGAGGGGGTATCTACGGCGGTTACTCCGCAAGGGGTGAAGAGCTCAATCGCGATAACTTCAGACATGCTTGCCCAGTGCGTAAAGCCCTCCTAGGCGTGCGCGAAAAGGCTACGTCAAGGGAATGGCGGTTGAAGTCGTCGAGAAACACGCGAAAAAGACCGAGAAACCGTCGACGCGCCGGGCCGGTTGAGGTCGACGGGTTCACCGAAAAACTATTCAATGATCGTGGACGGGAAGATACGGCGGGAAGGAGGAGGCCGTCATCAATTGACACACTGCTCGTCAAACTAAGAGTTTTGCAGCCGCAGTTGCTGTGAGAAGTAGGAACCCTTTTTGGGGCTCTACCGCTGGTCGCGCCAGACGGTGAAGGAGCATGCAAGACGCAGGCCCCCATGGTGCAGGGCCCGCATCTAGCAGTTGCTACGCTGATTTTCGGGTTCTAGACTCCGAGGAGCTTGTGCGCTGTTTCTTACCGCGCCCGGAATTCGCGCCTTGCGATGTTTCCATATTTTCAACACCCTCTCTAAGTTCGGGCACCTCAACGATTTGCCAATCGCCGCCCTCGTTCCACGGGCCGCGGGCATCGGTCTCGCCTTCATCGCCCTCTCCGGTCGAATCGTTGAAATACTGGTCGACCAGTACAGGAGTCGGCGGTATCTTGCCAATCGAAAATGGCGCTTTACCCATGCTCTCTAAAGCCGCGGTGAAAGCCTTCATGTGAGTAATCTCTCGCGTCATCAAAAACTGGAGCGTATCCTTCGATCCGGGATCGTCGCAGAAGTTGATTAAGCGCTCGTACACAATCTTGGCGCGCGCCTCGGCGGCGATGTTGCTTCTTAGGTCCACATCCAATTCGCCGGTGATTTTAAGGTAGTCGGCCGTCCACGCATCGCCCATCGAGTTGAACAAGCTGACGCCACCTCCGCCGGCAATTGCAATGAGCGGGTCCACTTCCCCAGCGTCACGATCCTTTTTCATAGGCTTAAGGTGCATCCGCGCGAGAGTGCCGACAACTTCCAGGTGGCTGAGTTCCTCCGTGCCGATGTCCATCAACATGTCCTTGCGATCGGGATCGTCGCAGTTTAGCCCCTGGATTGAATACTGCATTGCCGCAGCGAGTTCGCCGTTAGCCCCGCCGAACTGTTCGAGCAGCATGTTGCCAAATCGGGGATCGGGCGTTCCGACGTTTACGGTGTACATTAGTTTCTTTATGTGGTGGTACATGAGTCCTCCCTTTTGAAATATTTCTATATTGCGGCCTTGGATTCAGAGGCCTGCTAAAGAGATAGGCTAGTTCCTGAGTAGTGACAATCCAGACGATTGCCTAGATCGGTACAGCTTTTTCCCTATACGCTGGGAATGCTACTCAAGGAAGATAAACTCGTCCCCTTTCATTGCAGCCTCTAAAGCACTCGGCCAGGGCCTGGCCGATCTTCGATTTCGGGACATAGGCTCGCACAACTTTCATGGCTTCCTCAACAAAGTGCTTGTCCGCATGCGACGACAGAATGAAAATTGCGGTTTCCGGGATCTGCTTCTTATCTCTCGTGCCGCCTGAAAGCCGTTGACCAGATCCGGCCTCACGACCAGGCTGTATAAGCTTCCAGGCGAGCTTGGGCTGTGGCTCTTTCGATCACCGTCTCGTCCTGACCCTTCAGACTGGTTTGTACATTGCGGTACACCGCATTCGCAATCGCTCCACGATAGGGGCGATGTCGAGAAATCTAGCTTGAACGAACCAGTCTAGAAACTGCCCTTTATTCTCCAACCGTGTAAGCCTTTCTCGAATCGACGCTATAGAACTACTCTCCGTTTGGTTGCGAGCCCCCGGTCGCGAACGGGGGAAGCAGCGAGCGCTCTATGCGCCGCTGGTTTTCCTCAATCGCAACAATCCGGCTCTCTTGATCAGAAACTTCGATAGCACGAAGCAGACTGGTAGCGACGTATGCCAGGGTGTTTACTGTTTTTGCGTCCATGCTGCCTGAGTGAACCAGTGCCATCGTGTTGGCCAGTGCGTTTCTGACATCTGCTGCGGTTCGCGGCGTCCCATTGGAGTCGCATCTCGTAAGAGCGGTGATGCGCTTCGCCGCCCGGATTTCGAGCCCAACCTTGACGCGCGTTCCGGATCCAAATGCAAAGCGCATTTAGATCCCTGCGTGACGGCCCAAGCAACGTTTGCCGTTTCTGTTCTTCGCCGAGCACTGTTGAGACATTGTTCAAAGCCTCATCATTCGCCGCTTGTCACCGTTCAGCGGCGCGGGCCCCTGTTTGCTTCGCGTGTAATATTTCGTGCCGATGGCGGCGACAATGATTGAGGGCTCAGGCTGAGAGAAATCGTAACGAGCGCCCCAGCGTTCCAACGCACGATTGAGTGGTGCTAAACGTTCTTGCGGGTACTTGGCAGTCTCCCGCGACCATGTAGTTTGTTGTAAGTAGACGTACGGTACCATTGACACGATAGAGGTCAGGAGTTCGAGCCTCCTCGTGCCTACCATTCCTTCAAAGCAGTACACTTCCGCCGACGAACACGAAGTCGGCTTCGTCTGCCGCAACGTCGTGGACGGGGTACTATGCCGATGCGGAATCGCTAGGAAGCCTTCTTAATACCATTCAGTCGGGAGAGATGATCGGCTTTCCTCTGCTCCATCGACAAAACTCGTTGGCCAAGGCCAGCTAGTTGGGCCAGTTCGTGCTGGATTGCCTGTAGCCGTTCTTGCCTCTGTCCGTGAGCGACCTGAGCTTTTGTTTCATGCTTCCGTTCGCGCCGATACTGGTCGTTCAATTCTTGAAGGTCTGCGATTTCTGCGCGAAGACGCGCTATCTTTTCCCGAAGCACTGCGAGATGATCCATGACATTAGAATAGCGTATCCAAGAAGAATCAGCGTCGGGGCTAATCTCGTTCGCAAACTTGACTTCATTCGACGCTTAAACGTGGGAACGATCTGGGAACAATAATCTTCCCCTTGTGCTCCCGGCCGTTACTTCTTACTGGCACTTGTAGCTTCGACACCTAGCGCGCGTCGAAACACGAGGGTCGTGCCCACGAACCTCCTGGGAGCCCATTTCTAGATAGTTTCCGGTTTGCCGACAATCCGCCCAAAGTCATTCATCGCCTGCGATACCCTGTTGGAACTATAATTGCGCGCGCTCATGTCTCTAGCCTCTAGAGCCAAATTCGTACCGTATGAAATTCGGTCACTGTGCGGAATGAGCGAATGCTCTGCCACTTAGACCGGAGGCATCCATGAAGAAATTGCTGGCAGATACTGCGGATCGAGCGGTCCGATACATCACGGGTATCGCCAATCGGCGGGTGGCGCCGTTGCAATCGGAGGTCGCCCGATTGGAAGCACTGGGAGGACCGCTGCCTCAATCGCCTGCAGATCCTTCGGAGGTCTTGGCATTACTGGATGACATCGGGTCGCCCGGGACGGTGGCAACGGCCGGAGGCCGCTATTTCGGTTTTGTCATCGGTGGCTCGCTACCTGCGGCACTGGCGGCCAACTGGCTGGCGGGAGCGTGGGACCAGAATGCGGGGATGCAAGTGATGTCTCCCGTGGCGGCGAAGTTGGAAGAAGTTGTACTGGAGTGGATGGTGGATGTGCTGGGCCTGCCGTCTGGATCGGGGGCGGGATTTGTTACTGGCACGACCATGGCAAACTTCTCAGCCTTGGCAGCGGCGCGGACGGCGCTGCTGAAACGTGCGGGATGGGACGTCGAGGAGAACGGGTTGTTTGGAGCGCCGCCGATTCGCGTGGTGGTGAGCGATGAAGTTCACGTTTCGGTGCTGAAGGCACTATCGATGCTCGGACTGGGTCGTTCGCGGGTGACTCGGGTTCCGGTGGACGACCAGGGGCGCATACGACTGGACGCACTGCCTCTTCTCGACGATCAGACGCTTGTGTGTGTTCAAGCGGGAAACGTAAATACCGGAGCATTTGATCCTGCCGGGGAAATTTGCGCATATGCGCATGAAGCCGGCTCCTGGGTGCATGTAGACGGCGCCTTCGGGATGTGGGCCGCCGTTTCGCCGCTGTATGCTCCTTTGCTGGCGGGCGCGGGCGCGGCCGATTCCTGGGCGATTGATTGCCATAAGTGGCTGAACGTACCATACGATTCGGGTGTCGCAGTGGTGCGGAAGCCGGAGTATCTCCGCGACGCTATGACACTGAGTGCCGCTTATCTGGCGACGAGTGAAGGGCGTGAGCCATGTCACTACGCGCCGGAAGCATCGCGGCGCGCGCGCGGGGTCGAGTTGTGGGCAGCGATGCGTTCACTCGGACGCACCGGCTTGCGGGAGATGATCGAGCGAAACTGTCACCAGGCGAAAGTGTTCGCGGAACGTCTGCACAAGGCGGGTTTCGCTATCTTGAACAACGTGGTACTCAACCAGGTGCTGGTCTCGTTCGGCAGCGCGGAGGACACGCGGAGGGTCATCACAGCTATCCAGAACGATGGGACCTGCTGGTGTGGAGGAACGCAGTGGCAGGGGCATACGGCCATGCGCATCAGCGTGTCCAGTTGGGCCACCACCGACGAGGATGTCGAGCGGAGCGTAGCGGCAATGATCCGAATCGCATTGCAGGAGAGTCACAAGCCCATGTGACCGTGGAGAAATCGTCACGGCAGTTCGGGGCAAGTCCCACGTGTTTTTTTCTCTGTATGACGGACCATCCGGGAGCTGACGAATCGCGGTTCACCATGAGACGACATTCATTTACCTCAGATTCGGCGCGCCGCGCACTTGGCGTGGCCGGCATCGTCGGATTTGTAGCACTTGCTTTGTGCTCCGACACGAATATGCTCGCGAAGTTTCACATCATGAATACTGCCAAAGCGGAAGGCAGTTTGATCGGCACATTCCGCCCCCGAAAACTAGCTGCTGACGCGACCCCACCGCGTGGATCTCACTCTTTACTCGGTGACGAAGGCGCCATGCCTGACTTGGACGGCGCCATCGGCTGGCTCAATTCAGCTCCCTTGAGCAGCAAGTCGCTTCGCGGAAAGGTGGTGCTGGTGGATTTCTGGACTTATACCTGCATCAACTCTCTGCGGCCCTTGCCCTATGTGAAGAGTTGGGCCGCAAAATACAAGGATGCGGGCTTAGTTGTGATCGGTGCGCACACGCCGGAGTTTTCGTTCGAAAAAGAAGGCCCCAACGTAGAGAAGATGGTTCACGAGTTGAAGGTTACATATCCAGTTGCCATCGACAGCAACTATAGGATCTGGCAAAGGTTCAATAATCAAGCTTGGCCCGCCCAGTTTCTCGTCGACGCAAAAGGGCGAATTCGATACCACCACTTTGGGGAAGACGACTATCGCGAGATCGAGGGCGTCATCCAGGACCTCCTGAAGGAAAACGGAGCTACTGGCCTCGCTTCTGAAACGACTAGCGTACCCGGTATTGGAATCGAGGCCGCTCCTGATTGGGCGGATGAGCGATCTCCCGAAACCTATATCGGCTACCGCCAGGCCCAGAATTTCGCCTCCCCCGAAAAAGTGCACAACGATTCAATTCAGATTTTCAGTGCACCCGGGAAACTCTCTCTGAACCATTGGGGATTGAGCGGGTCGTGGAACATCAATTCCGAAAGCGCGGTGCTGCACGTAGTACCCGGCAAGATTGTGTTCCGGTTCCACAGTCGTGACCTGCATTTTGTGTTAGCTCCGACGAAGGACGGAAAGCCCGTTCGCTTTAAGGTGACCTTGGACGGCGCGGCTCCCGGCGAAAACTGCGGCGTTGACACTGCGCCTGACGGCTCCGGCAAAATTCGGGAGCCCCGGCTCTATCAGCTCATTCGGCAAAAAGGTCCAATCGTAGACCGAACCTTCGAGATCGAATTTCTTGACCCTGACGTTCAGGCCCTTGACTTCACCTTTGGTTAGCGACTTCGAGGAACAAGCGTATCGGCCACTCCCCGCAATACCGGAAGCTTAGTGCGGACCTCAGTCCGCTTCAGAGACGGGGCTACGACCATTTTGCGATCGTGTTTGGCTGGAAATCCATCTCGGGCTTCGGATCGCTTCAAGGTCACGGGCTAAGCCGAATGTGAGAGGTACGCTTGATGATGAATACCGTTTTGTCGTCAATGACATCGGTTTCACCGATTTGCTGTAAGCGTTCGTCGCGCTTGACGGCATAGTCAAGCAATGCGTTACAAATCTCGCGGGCGGGCTGGTCTTTGTGATTGCGCATCACACGCTCGATCTCGGATCGTTCCTCGTCGTCATTGCCGTCATAGACTCCATCGGTAAAGAGGAAGAGTATGTCGCCCGGACTCATCAGCGTAATCTCCGCCACGTCGGAGGAGTTCACCTGCCGTTTCCGCAAGCTGATCGAGAAATACTTAATCCGGTCGGGATGGTCTTCGGGAATTTCCAGACCGAGTGGAGGAAACTGTACCATTCGCGC
>Ga0209006_10003134_pt1 | contig 15019 bp, 17 predicted proteins | sample JacPin_JW_Ref_O2_FD_188567 | JGI IMG/M metagenome (GOLD analysis project Ga0209006, IMG submission 188567) | Forest soil microbial communities from Algoma, Ontario, Canada - Jack Pine, Ontario site 1_JW_Ref_O2 (SPAdes) (version 2) | ecosystem: Environmental > Terrestrial > Soil > Boreal... | reverse complement strand
GCCGCGCGCGAAGCGAACCTTGTGAAAGCCACTGTCATCAAAGAAGCAGCTGCCACGTTTTCGCCGCAACCTGGCGTCGATCGGTGGCGTCCAAAGCATCAAACCAGCGTGGAGAAGCTCTTTCTCGCAGGGGATTGGACTTCGACTGGTTGGCCCGCAACGATGGAAGGCGCTGTGCGCAGTGGCTATCTGGCTGCCGAAGCGGTCACCCGCGTCGCCGGTGAGCCAAAGCAATTCTTGCAGCCTGATCTCGGAGCGAATGGTTTGGTTTCGCTCTGGGCGAAGAAATAGGTTCTTCGCTTTGGGCGGACAATAAGGAAACACATTCGCTCAACCAGGCGTCAAATATTAGGTAGGGGAAATTTACCGGGCGTCTCGTAAGACCCCACGTGACGCTCGCGGGCAGTTAAGTCTTCCGCTTCAGCGTCGATGCGTTTGTACTCCGCCTCTTCGCGCTGCAAAAAATCTTTGTACGTAGTCTGCGTTACCCAATAGTCGGCCGTGAGGTACACCCGCGGTTTCGCCAAGTCTCGGAACAAGTACGTTCCCGCATGGTTGGAATCGCGACGAAACAAGGAGTCCCAGTCGCCACCCGCTCCGTAGACTCTTTCAAACCGTTCTTCGCAGCCGGGCTTGACTTCGAACTCCCACAGGACTAAAAACATAGGTGTCCCATCTCCTGCTCGGTCGTCGGTAATCCTTTAAAGTAACCTCTGGGGAAGATAACGCAGGGCAGTCGAGCGTAGCAATTCGGCGAATTTTGCCGTTCCCGGCATAGTTCGCAGAAGTAGTCATCCGGTCGTTGTATTCCGATTGGATAAAAGTCAAGTTGGAGTGCGGATCATCCTGTGTCGTTCCGCGATGACCTGACCTGTTTCAGGCCTTCGCGCCAGGATAGTCGTGTACGGCAGCGCTACCGCAGGGCGCAGCGCCGCCACACCCGTCTCGGACAAGTTCGTTTCTGGCAGTCTTACAACCGATTTTCAGCGGCCGATGCTGGCAGGCATCCGCCGGTTTCATGTTCTTTCAGTCCGCCAGGTCAGACGGACGGAGGTAGTTCAGTGGATCGCAAATACAGTCATCGCGGATACCGCGATGCAGAGCGTGACGAAAAGAAAGACAAGAATCGCAACGGCAACGGCCATCACCACGATCGGAAGCCGCCATCCGGTGGCCCGCGCAACGCCGATCAGTTCGGCCCGCGCACCCCGCGCATGGTCGGCACCGTCACCCGCGCTCGCTGCTCCAACTGCGGTACCGTTTTAAACTCCGGCTTCGACCCCAACGGCAAATGTCCCAAGTGCAGTCTTGAGCTTCACTGTTGCAAGCAGTGCCGCTTCTTCGATTCCGCCGCGCAGTTCGAGTGCACGCAGCCCATCCCCGAACGCATCACTCCCAAGGATGCCCGCAACAACTGCAAATTCTACGAATTCCGCACCACCGTGGAGAAAGACACCGCGCCCACGTCCTACGCCCAGAAGAATCCGGCCGTCGCAGGTGCCGGCGGAAGCCTCCCGCCTGCCCCCCCACGTCACAATGACGCGCGGCAGGCGTTCGAGGACCTTTTTAAGAAGTAACACTTAGCGCAAAAGTATCACTCAGCCCGTAGCAAATCCGTCCGACCCCACTCTTATCGCTAGGCACTCGACGGCCCAGTCCGTAGGCCCGTCGCGACGCCATTCTGGGCGATCAATGAACACGATTCGATGACTTGTAGAGGTTTCGTAGGGGCGGGCGTTTCAGCGCGCCCGCCGTACCGTTTAGCGAGTATTCATGTACGGCCTGGTGTTGTAGGGGCGCAGCATGCTGCGCCCCAAACGCCCAGCCGTAAGTCCTTCCCGGAGCGCCTTTGCCGTCAGCAGGTATGTCGCCGGTCCTGCTCGGAAACGCGAGCAACGCGCCATCCGGCCTTACGAGTCTAAACAGATATGTAAGGATAATAGTCAGTACTATTGAAAGACATTTTACTTATAGCTAGAGTAATCAAGGAATGCCGAAACGCCTCACAAACTGGCTCACCGCTCAACAGACCGCCGTCGCCATGAACACGACGAGTGCCGAAGTCTGCCGCCTCCTCAGCCTCGGCCGCCTCTCCGGTTCAAAACAAAAGCAACCCGGCCGGCCCGGCAACGGCCAGTGGTTGATAGACCCCAAATCGATAACCAAAGAAAAGCGCCGGATGACAAAGCGACCCAGCGTTACCAAGCCTGCCAAGCTCCGCAACGCGTCAACACGCAAGTAAGCGACGAAGGGACACGCCATCCCAACTGCGCACGTCCCCCGTCCCCAACCTGTTCATCGTTCCGGTGTTCGTGGTTCTAGTCGTGATCCCGGTCTTTCCCGGCCGCCAGTCCGGTCGCCGCGATAAATGGGCCAGGCGCCGCCAATGGTGCTCCATTCACCGCCGCGGCCCGGACAAGCACCACAGCGCCGACGCACGGCAGCGCCACCGAAAGTTTCGTGTGAATCTCCGCGTCGCCGTCCGATGTCAAATTCTCCGTGTTGCTCGTCGCCACAACAGCGTTCGCGCAAACAATACTTGCCGCCACGCCGGTAATCGGACCCGCCGTATTGTTGGCACTCGGCAGAACTAGCCCTCGCACATCAACGCTCAGCCTCCCATCGTCGGTCAGCACCGCGATGCCGCGTCGCACCACCCATGGCGCGCCGCCGCTCGCCACGCCCGCGATCGTCGCTCCCGGATTCGACCCCACTACCGGTGAGAGAAACACCAACTCATCCGCCGAGGTTCCAACGGCGAACATTCCTGCCATCAACGACAAAACTGCCACCACGAAACTTACCTTCCTCATTTCGTTTCTCCTCTTTTGAACTTGTGTGTGGGGTCCGAACGATCCCACCGCCTCTGGCCCAGCTGCTCGACGCGAGATCTTGCCGAAGGGGGTTGCAAGCCTGCGCCGCTGCCCGTAGCTTGCGTCGCCGGTCGATGGAGTGTGTCTAGATGAGGTAAAAGGAATGTACTTGCGCCGTGCAGAAAAACTGAGAATTCTCTTACTTTAACCGCCGCCTCATCTTCCCAAAACTCGCGGCAAATTCCAGTGTTCCCACACACTCACCACGCGCAAACAAAAACAAATCGTCCCACCAACGGCGCCGGCCCAAACGCGCGGCACTCCCGCTCGATATGTCGCCGCCATCACAATCGCTCCTGCCAGCGCCGCCGTCGCGTACACATCGGATCGCAGTACCGTGGGCACCTGCGCCAGCAACACATCGCGTATTGTTCCGCCGCCGACTCCACTGATCGTGCCTAGTAGCACGGCCACCAGCGGGTTCAATCCGAACACGAGCGCCTTCCGTGTCCCCACAACCGCGAACAGCGCCAATCCCGCCGCATCGAGAATCAAAATCTCGTTGTCCATGTGCCGCTCGACCGGCCGGTGCAAAAAGAAAACCATCGCCGCGCCCGCGAACGCCGTTGCCGCATATCGCCAATCCCTTAGCGAAGCCGGCGGTACATCTCCAATCAACACATCGCGAATGATTCCGCCACCCAGCGCCGTCGCAAACGCCAGCACCATCAACCCCATTAAATCGAGGTTCCCGCGCACCGCCGCGACCGCGCCCTCAATCGCAAAAATCAGCGTCCCAGCTATGTCCGCCGAAAAGAGTAGTTGATCCCTGTCGTCTGTCATCGCGACATTTCAGTTTTTTTTATTGAGCGCTTATCGTTCTTAATTCGACGGCGCCGGCGGAGTAACTGGTGCGGCCGGCGGCACGCGCGCCGCGGTCTCTTGGCTGAACTCACACAACCAGTTCCCGCCGCGTTCCGCCCAGATCGACGACACAAACACAGTCGCCGTAAATTCCTTCCCGTGCGTGACACCCTTCTCCGTCAGCTTGTAAGAGACCAATCCTGCCTTCTCCGATAGCTGCAAGAACTTCGGATCCTCGATCGTGAAGTCGGTCAATCGGAACCCAGCAACGTTCTTCATCACTTCGGCTTTGCTCGCGATCCCATGCGGGTCGACAAAGATCGCGTCTTCCGCGGTCACCTCCCCGAAATGCGCAATGTCGCCGGTCCGCAGCGATTCGAGTCCCTCGCGTTCCTTGGCGGCGATTTTCTCCTGCATGCTGGAGCCACTGCCGCTTGGAGACTGCCTCGCTGCGAGCGCAAAATTTCCCGATCGACCCACGGACAGTATAGATATCGCCAGAAAACCGGTCGTTACTACCGTAAGCGATCGGAAAAAGACTTTACGCATCGCGCCCTCCCTTAACGATGAGTCCCCGCTCCCCCCGAGGTCGCCGCCGATTCTACGCCGCTCTTCACCTTCACCATCTGGACCACCGCAATCTTCCCGTCCGTCACGATGGTGTCGCCCGTCGCATTGCCAAGTTTCTTCGGCGCCGTCGGCCGATCAATATTCACGTAAGCCACGCCCGTTCCCACAAACAGCAGATCTGTCTGTACCCACTCGCGCTCGCGATCCACGTGCGGATCGATCCGGTGCGTCCACTTGGTCCCCGCCGCGCTATTTTGCGTCGCGATGTCGTGCGTCGCCGCGCCAACCCAGACTTCCTGTCCCTGATACGTCTTGTGGAGGTCCCACACACGCACGTGATGCCGCTTCGCAAACGTGTCCAGCGATTTCTGGAACATCAAATCCGGCGCCCGCCCTCCGACCGTAAGCGTAGACATCGGCGCGCTGGCGTAACCCGTCTGCCGAAGCGTCGCTTGCGCCACTTTCAGCCCCGATTTCGCCGACAAATTGTCCGCCTCGAACCAGCCTGCTTCGCCAAACGCCGCGATCACCTGATTCTCGCTCCCCAAAAACATCAAGTTCGTCGGATCCGAGGGCACATTTCCCGGCGTAGCCGTGCGCATCGGCGCCGTCGTCGCCAATTTCGTCAGCTCCGCGTCCGCCGGCAGCGGCTTCCATCCGGTCCACACCGGTTTTTGTCTCATCATCGACGGCCGCACAATCTGCACCTGTACGTCAGTCCCTGCGGGAAACATGATCTCCCGTCGAATCGACAGCCCGTACACCGTCGAAATGCCTTTGACCGTGTACCCCGCGATCGGATTCGCCGCGCTGACCGCAATCATCGCGAGCCCAAGCTTTTTCCCGGCGTGCGGCTGAATAATCCCGAGGATTTCGTTGTTCCTCACCGTCTCTCGCGCATTGTCCACATCGATCACGCGCGCATACAGCGGCGATTTCGTTCCGTCTTTATACAAAATGTTCGAAAAATCCAGCACCAGCCGCGGCCGCGAATACTTATCCGGCGCCTTCGTCGCAAACAAAATCGTCCCGTTCACCTTCGCTCCCGGCGGCACCACCAATTCGCCGTCCGGGCACGAAATATCCTCGCCCGACTTGCACAGCGGATACGTCACCGTCGCCGAAATCGGATCCCCCGTCCGCGAACGATCGCTATATACAGGCGCGTCGAGCCGCAAACTCAGCGTGTGTCCCGGCACCAGGTCCGCCTTGCGCGAAGCCTGCACCAACAACTCCGGCGTCTTCGGCGGTGTCGTGTCTCCCCGATCGCTGAAAAATTGGAAATACGCCGCCAGAAATCCACTGGTCGCGCCATGCTCGATCAGCAGCGTCTGAATCTCAAACGTCGGCGCATACAGCGAATAATCCAGCGCCGTATCCTGATACACGTCCTCTCTATTGATTTCCACTCCGCCAGACACCAGCGAGTCGGCAATCTCTTCATACTTGATCAGAGTCGATGGCTTCACGCTGTAGCTCGATCCAAACACCGCCCAGTGCAGCGCCGTCCGCCCCTGCGCGTCCGTCCCCTTGATGTCCGTACCGCTAGCGATCAGTTGCTGCGCCTTATTCAGGTGATCGAGAATGTCTTTCTCTTTCGTCAGCCGCGTCGCCTGATACAACTCCTGAATCAGCGGCGTCGTCCCCGACTGATCCAGAGTCACTGCTGCCGGTTCCAGTTCACCCTCGTCAGCATCCTCATCCGGAATCTGCGCATCCGTAATGACCTTCGGCTTCTCGCCGCTCGGCGTCTTCGTATTCCCAGCCGTCGGCTCCTGTGCGCTCGCGTCCTGCCACCGCACCGCGCCGCCGTTAAACGCGCTCGCGCCGTTTTGCGTCACCAACACCAGCGCCGCAAGCACACACGCCGAAAATAAACACACCATCATCCGCTGAGAATTTTTCTTTCGCTGGGAGTCCATTTTTAGAAAATTTCCTTCAGGCCTTCAGAGTAGGGAACCAAAGCGATCCCATCCGCCATGGAATTCGCCGCGGAGATAATGACAAACACACCTCACGCACGCAAGCAATTCATGACGTTCTTGAATTTGCGAGAAACGGGAAGGGAACTTCTTTGCACAAAAAGGAAACTGCGATTTAAGCCGAAGCTGCAGCCGCCTTCGCCCTGGGCCGCCGCGCATCCGACCACTTCTTGAAATTCCAGTGCTTATGGTTCAAAAATACTTCCGAAACCTCTTCCGTTCGAAACGGCAGTTCGTCGTGTCCCCGCACCGCGATGATGCATCCTTCGCTCGCCACGACCTGGTCGAACCGTCTCCCATCCTTCAGTTGAATCGCAACCACTTGATACCCGGGACCAGTTTGCTTCTCTTTCTTCAAGCTGCTGAGAGACTCCGGCGGCAGAGATACCACGCACTTCATATTTCCTCCATGCGGTTCGAATTCGAGTTTCTGCGGGGTTTTTTGGACGAGAGCCGGGTTTCGAACTATCGGGACGATTCTAAATTCTCTTCGCTCTTGAAAGTGAAGTCCCGCCAGGGACTCCAAACGGGAACGCTCGTGTACCGAACATCTGTTTCCAGGAGCAGCGTCCAGATTTGTCTTAGTTTTCGCAAGGCACGAATCAGCATCAGCGCACCTCAGGTCTGGAGTCGCAAAGCTAGCCCTTCGCGCTGCCCCTGTCAACCATTGGCGCCGAAAGCAAGAGGAGCCGGACTACTAGCCATTTTCGACGCGATCCTTTACGTCCAAATACGCCGCCTCGATAAGCGAGCGCAGTTCTTCGTCATCAATAGTCGTCCCCGGCGTTAGCTTCACATGTCGCATGCGCCTCCCGCTGCCCTGCAACGACCGCTTCGGATCCGCCAGCGCCGCCCCGTAAAAAAATCCCACATTCACATGCGCCTTAAACACGCCGACATAACAAAACGGCACATCCCCCAAACAAGCCGTCGCGTACCCATCATGAAATACTTCCCGCACCTCATCCCCGCACCCGCGCATCACCTTGAACCACCGCCGCGCAATCTCTCCCAACTCCCCACGATGCCCCTTGATCCAACGCTCAATCGCCGGATCCCTCTCCACCGCCCCATCAAACCGCAGCAAATTTTCTCTCATCTTCGAGCCGCCTAGTTTGGTCCTGTAGTTATCGAGTCGCGTCGAGAGCCTTTTTCCTCGCGGATGCGCGAAGTCGCAAAATGAGGTACGCCACTCCACCGATACCGAGCAACAAAAGTGGCACCGGCCCAAATTCGTCAGAACTCAAATCGCCGAAATCGGTGAGCGCATTTCTGGAAGGGTCCCTCGGGTCGTAGTGGACAAGTACCTGCGCACCGACGTCGAGAGGACCTCTCCGCGGCGATTCCCAACCCGTGTACGACTTTCCGGCGACCGAGAACACGTAGCCGTATCGATCATGATTTGAAGCCTCGTGAACCGTGATGGTTCCTTGTATCGTCTGTTGTCTCTTGGAGATTTGTAGGTCCGAGATTCCGGAATGCACCAGGAAGATTAGCCCCAGGACCCAAGGAAGGACTACGGCGAAATGCCACCACGAAGGATTGCGCCACGTATCAAATCGCGAACGGAAATTGCTCATCGCCTCGCAATAAAATCACGTACCCGCAAATCATGCAACACACAGCTAAAGCAGAGTCACCAGCTATACTCAAGGAACATCGCCATGGCTGCCCCTCCCATCCATCTCGGCTCCTCATCCTTCACCGCCGACGGCTGGCAAGGCACCTTCTACCCCAAAAATCTAAAATCGTCCGACCGCCTCAACTTCTACTCCACCCGCTTCGACACCGTCGAAATCGACTCCACCTTCTACGGCACTCCGAGCGCGAAAACCGTCCAAAACTGGTACGACCAAACTCCGCCAAACTTCCTCTTCTCCCTCAAAGTCCCCAACATCATCACCCACGACAAACTTCTCGAAGACACCGACGCCGATCTCGCCGAATTCCTCGACACCGCCGGCATCCTCAAAGAAAAACTCGGCCCACTCGTCTTCCAATTCCCATTCTTCGAAAAAATAAAACTACCCACCCAGCACGATTTTCTCGATCTCCTCGAGCCCTTTCTCGCCAAGCTCCCGCCCGACAAAAAGTTCGCCGTCGAAATTCGCAACCGGCCGTGGCTCGACGCCACTTTCGCTGACGTCCTCCGTCGCCACAAAATCGCCCTCGTCCTCCAGGACCTCTCCTCGATGCCCACCGCTCACGAACTTAAATTCGATCCCATCACCACCAACTGGACCTACATCCGCTGGCTCGGCGACCGCAAATGGATCGAAGGAAAAACCGTCAAGTGGGACAAGCCTGTGATCGACCGCACGCCGCAACTCATGCGCTGGATCGACTTCTGCTTCAAAATCCGCCATCGCGGCGTCACCATCTACGCCTACGCCAACAACCACTACACCGGCTTCTCCCCCCACTCCATCGACCAATTCCGCCAACTCTGGAAACAAAAAGGCCACGACCCGCTTCCCGAACCAACGCCGATTGCGCCCGCCGCTAACGCCGCCGACTCGTCGAAATCCAATGCCCCACCGAATCCCGCCACCCAAACAAACCTCTTCGATCTTTAGCTCGCCGCTGCCTGTTTCTGCTTTAGCTCCAAAACTTCCAAAATCGGCGAAGTCGCCAACGTCGTTACCAGCGCCATCACCACGAACATCGCAAACAACTCCGGCGACAACACTCCCAAATCCAGCCCCACATTCAACACAATCAACTCCATTAAGCCGCGCGTATTCATCAACACGCCGAGCGAAGCCGCCTCCCGCCACTCCACTCCCGCAAACCGCGCCGCCGCATAACTCCCGCCAAATTTCCCCAGCGACGCCACCAAAATAATCACTCCGCACACTAGCCATTCGCGCCCGCTGTTCAACAGCCCGATCTGCGTCCGCAATCCCGTGAACGCAAAAAACAGCGGCAGCAGCAGCACCGACACAAGATCCTCGCACTTCGCCTGTAGATCCCGCGCCAACGCCGAGTCATGAGGCAACATCGCCCCCAGCAAAAACGCACCAAACAGCGCGTGAATCCCGATCCACTCCGTCGCAAACGCCGCCAGCAGGATCGCCGAACAAACCGCCGCAAACATCCCGCGCGAAGTCTGCCCCTCGAGCTCTCGCTTTCGCGCCAGCCACAACATCCCCGGCTTCGCTACAAACAACACAAACAAAATGTACGCAGCCGTCCAGCTCAGCACGGAAAAAATCTTCCCCGGTTGCGCCCGCGTCACCGCCACCACAAACGCCAGCAAACACCACGCCGTCACATCGTTCGCCGCCGCGCATGCCAACGCCAGCACTCCCGTCGGACTCTTCTGCATCCCGCGATCGGTCAAGATCCGCGCCAGCACCGGAAACGCCGTAATCGACATCGCAACGCCAGCAAACAGCGCAAACGAAGTGAACCGAACGCCGCCGTACGCGTAACTCGGATACAGCCACAACGCCAGCGCGCTTCCCAGCAAAAACGGCACAACGATGCTCGTATGCGAAATCAGAACCGAAGCCTGCGTCCGCCGCCGCAGCAACTCGATGTCGAGCTCCACCCCAACCAAGAACATGTACAGCACGACGCCGATCTGCGAAATCACCGACAGATACGGCACAACATCGCTCGCGATCAGCCTCGACGCAGCCTGCGGCGCAAGCCATCCGAGAAACGACGGCCCCAGCAAAATTCCCGCAACAACTTCGCCCATTACCTGCGGCTGCCGCAGCCGCCGAAACAGCGCCCCCACTAGATTCGTCGCAAGAACGATCACCGCCAGCGCCAGCAACACATGCATTACGATGCTTCCAGCCGACGCGACCGACACCGGTGCTGCTTCACTCGCCGCCGATCGCCCGCCCCGCGCGCCGAACCCACCGGTCGCCGTCAACGTCAGCCCGACTCGCTCGATCAACAAAAACACGACGACACCAGCCGCCATACTCGCTGCATAAAACAATGCGACGCGTAGTCCTTTCATATCTTCGGTGACACCGACTCAGATTTTTCCCGCTCCAGATGCGCCGCCGCGCGCCGCGCCTGCTCGCGCGTGCGATCCGTCCGCGCCGTGTTCCAGTAGAGCAATCTCAATCCCACAATCACCATATTGAACCCAAGCACCGCCGGCCAAATGAAATCCCACTCGTGCCACCCGTCCCAAACAATCAGCGGAACGCCAACGCAAAACAAAGCGATCGCACCAATTTTTCGCCAACGCACTCTCGTGTTGCTGAGTTCCATCTTCTCAGCCACGGAATGATCGACGATCACCGCAAGGGGCTCTTTCGCCCGCCCGTGGTCGTCAAATAGCTCCGCACACACCGATGGATTCTGTTTCACGGCCGCGACGCAAAAGCTCATCGCTTCGGCAAGACCGTCAAACAGCAAAAACGTGCAGTCACTCATTTTCTGGAACGATTCACCGCGATAGGAAACGGGAGCTGCACTGTGAAAATCCTTGAAGAACGCCACGCATTGCATCGGCCCGACGAGCGTCATCCAGTCGCCCGTTCGCCCTTTGTCATAAACCTTGAATTCTCGCGGCTTCGCCTCGCGCATCTCGGCGCACATACTACGGTTCTATCTTATTTTTGGAATCCGCGAAACCCGCCGCGAGGTCACTTGCTGCCCAGCGCCCATTCCGCTCAAGCCTGCCCGGAGCCCCTCCAAACAAGCCTGTCATCCTGAGCGAAGCGAAGGATCTCAGACGTAAGCCTGCCTACAAACTTATCCGCAGTTCAGTTCACCATCGCCGGCTGCTGAAAAAACTGCTGAAGCTCATACGCCAACGCTTCCGGCCGATTCAGCGGCAAATAGTGCCCCGAATCCACAATCACAACCCGCGAATTCGGAATCAGCGAAGCGGCGCGCTCAGAAAAAAGTTGCGGTATCGCGCGATCGCTCGCGCCATGGCAAATCAAAGTCGGTGCCGAGAGTTTCGGCAGCATCGCAGGAACCGCCGCCAGAATCTCCGCCGGATCGCCAAATCGCAACACCGACATCATCCGCCACGCCCCGCGAATCCCCGCAAACGGCGCCCGAAAATCATCAATCGCCCCGCGCGATTCTTTCCGCCGCTTCTCCACCGCCATCCGCATTGCCATCTTCCAAAACACCAAACTCACCACCGGCGCAAACAACTCACCCAACACCGGCACGCGCAACAACCGAAATATCGGAAACGGCTTCAACTCCGGAAACACAGCAGGAGACAGCAACACAAGGTGATCCACTCGTTCCGGAAACCGGTGCGCATAGTGAATCGCCACCGCTGACCCCGCGTCATGTCCCACAACATGCCACTTCTCAAATCCTTGCTGAATTCGAATCTCTTCCATCTTCTCCGCAAGCTTTTCCAAATGCTTCGAGCAATACGGAATGCTCGGACTCCGCCCTAGCCCCGGCAAATCCACCGCCAGGCACGTAAACTGCCCTCGCAGCCGCTCGATAATCCCGTTCCACAAATGACTGCTCGTCGGCATTCCGTGAATGAACAACACCGGATATCCCGATCCTCGAGAGAGCAAATACATCCACCACCCCCGAACTTCGTAAAAGGCTCAGCAGCCCTAACAGCTCGCTTCTGCTGGCGTCGGCAAAAGCTTGCAAACTCGGTACACAACCCACGTCGCCGCCCGAAAAAACAGCAACGACAACCCAAACAACGCCGTCGTAAAAACTCCTCGCGGCTTCGTCCGCGCGTAAACCAGATTCATTCCCCACGCCGGACTGATATAAACCGTCCCCGCATGCCGCAATCCGATGTGATTCCGCACCGCCGGCTCGTACACCAGCTTCTCGATTCCGCCGTTAAAAAATTTCGCCATATAAACAACGCGCGCGCTGTAACAAAACCGCGCAAGCCACGGCAGCCGCACACCCTCACGATTTTTCAAAATCAATGCGGAGCCCTCAGCCGCATGCCGCAGCGCCGCCGTCACTCCGTTCGAAGTAATCGGATCGACCATCGCCGCTGCCTCACCGACGATCACCCAGTTCGGCCCCGCCGTCCCGAAATGTGCCCGCGAGCGAAAAGACCGCACATTCACTTCATTGACCGGCTTCTCCGCCAGCAGCGGCGCAAATCGCGGAAACTTCTCCAACTGACTCCGAAATATCCCATCGACCGATTCACCGCGCTCTCGCCGCGCCTTCATCCCCGCACCGGTGATCACGTACCCGACGCTCACAACATTTGGCTGCACCGGAATTTCCCAAACCCAATCGAGGTACTCGCCCGCCCGCGGCTCCATGTACAAAGTCGTGCCTTCGATCGACTCGTTCGCCGTGAAGTACGTCCAGATCGCCACCTTCGCCGGCCCGCTCTCCATCGCCCGCAATTTGAAATGCCGCGCAAAAAGGGAAGCGCTCAATCCCGACGCATCCACAAACCACTTCGCCCTGAATCTCTGACCGCTCTCCGTCTGAATCGCGGTAACTCTCTTGCCCTCGCTCTGGATCCCCGCCACCTTCTCGTGCACCACGTCCACGCCGCTCTTCATCACCGCGTTCATCAACTCGTTGTCGAGCCGGACGCGATCCACATGAATTGTCCGCACTTCCACATTGAACGGCTGCCTCGCCAGCCACGGCACCGGCACATAGTGTTCCGGCTCGCCGCTCGGCATCTTCAGCGTCACGTGCCGCTTCCACGTCGCCACCGAAGTATTCACCAGCGTCTGCATCGGCAGCCCCAGCGCCTTCAGCAAATCCGGCGAAGACCAATCCAGCGACTCCCCCACCGGCTGCCCGATTTCCGTCCGCGGCTCGATGCAGATCACCGTCATCCCCGCGCGCGCCAAGTGAATGCACGCAGCCCGTCCGGCCAAACCCCCGCCCACAACAACTGCGTCGCAATCGAACTGCGCTGTCGGAGCGGCCATGGTGGAAGGGAATGTGTATCTATGAATTCGATCTAAATCCCGCGCACCCAACGCGGAACCCGAGAACACGTATGCCCGAAATTCTAGCCCTCGGCTAGACCCCGACAATAGTCGAAATGTACTAGAGCCGCTTGAGCTAAACCTCTTGGTAGCGCCGGCATCCTGCCGGCGTTTTTTCTTCGATGTGAAGACACCTCTACCTGCCAATCTCCAACGTGCGCACGGGTGCCCCACCCTCGGTTTCCAGAGGATGGGGGTTTAAACTCAGCATCACCCATACCTCACCCGCAACCCCAACCGAACCGCCCGAAGAATTCCGCATCACCGAGTCCCGCCATTAAATTCCCCCCACTAGCGTTACAATCGTGAGCCCGAAAATGGTCGCTAATCTGCCCAGGAGCCTCAATGTACCCGGCCCGCCCCACGCTTCTCGCAATTCTGGGATTCTCTTCGCTCGCGATTCTGTCCGGCCTCACGGTTTCTTCGCTATCGGTGACTCACGCGAGCCCGCAAGCCCCCACCGGCAAGCAACAATTCATCGCCCGTTGCGCCGCCTGTCACGGTGAAGACGGCCACGGTGGCCAGCTCGGCCCAAACATCGTCGACGTTGCCAACCCTCGTGCCACCTCGGTAGACGCCGTCCGCCGCCTCATTCGCTCCGGCGTCCCCTCCGCCGGCATGCCCACCTTCACCACGCTCCCCGACGCCGAAGTCGACGCCATCGCCACCTACGTAATGTCGCTGAAAGCCCCAGCCGCCACGCAAACGCCCGCCCCCGAAGAAGTCGTCCCCGGCGACATCGACGCCGGCCTCCGCTACTTCACCCGCGAAGGCGAATGTTCCACCTGTCACGCCATCCGCGGCCGCGGCGGAGTCGTCGGCCCCGACCTCGCCTCCGTCGGCCAAACCCGTACTGCCGCACAACTCGAACAGGCCCTGCTCAATCCCGGCTCGCTCCCCGCAACCCAAAGCAACGCCCGCCGTCGCGGCGGCGACGGTGAAGGCGTCGGTGAACTACCGATCGCCTACTCCGCCGCCACGGTCACCTTCACCGACGGCAAGACAATCCGCGGCGCCCTCCGTCGCGAAACAAACTTCGACCTTGAACTCATGGGCCTCGACAACCACCTTTACCTCCTGCCCAAAGACCAAATCTCCAACATCGATCGCGACCCCCGATCGCTTATGCCCGTACTGGGCGCCTCTCCCGGCAACCTCAAAAATCTCATCGCCTATCTCTCGCGACTGAAGGGCGACGCCACCGCCCCGAACGTCCCTCTCCCATCCCTCGATCTCGGCAAAGGCATCGACTTCTCTCGCATCACCCACCCTATCGAAGGCGAATGGCCCAGCTACAACGGCAACATCGGTGGCAACCGCTTCAGCCCGCTCACCGAAATCAACAGCGCCAACATCTCCCAACTCGCCCCGCGCTGGATGTGGATCATGCCCGGTACCCGCCGCGCTCTCGAAAATACTCCTCAAGTCATCGACGGCATCATGTACGTCACCGGCTCCAACGAATGCTTCGCCCTCGACGCCCGCACCGGCCGCCAGCTCTGGCACTACGCCCGCCCCCGCACCAAAGATCTCGTCCCCACCGGTGACGCCGTCTCCGGCATCAATCGCGGCGTCGCCGTCCTCGGCGATCGCGTCTTCATGATCACCGACAACGCCCACCTCATCGCTCTCCACCGCTACACCGGCCAACTCATCTGGGACACCGAAATGGTCGACTACCACCAAAACTACGGCGCCACCCAAGCCCCCCTCGCCGTAGGCGACCTCATCATCTCTGGCATTTCCGGCGGCGACGAAGGCGTCCGCGGCTTCCTCTCCGCCTACAATGCCTCCACCGGCGAACGCGTCTGGCGCTTCTGGACCGTCCCCGCCCCCGGCGAGCCCGGTTCCG
>Ga0209006_10003133_pt1 | contig 15022 bp, 18 predicted proteins | sample JacPin_JW_Ref_O2_FD_188567 | JGI IMG/M metagenome (GOLD analysis project Ga0209006, IMG submission 188567) | Forest soil microbial communities from Algoma, Ontario, Canada - Jack Pine, Ontario site 1_JW_Ref_O2 (SPAdes) (version 2) | ecosystem: Environmental > Terrestrial > Soil > Boreal... | reverse complement strand
GATCCGTGGTGAGCGTCGCGGCGTGGAAGTCCACAACACCTCGCGTTGCACAGAACTCGAGCAACGCTTTCCGGGACTAATTCGGGCAATCGTCAACGCCCATGCCGCCCAGTCGAGGTACGAAGCGCAAGGAAAGAAACGTGCGGCGCAGAGAACGGCCAGACGTGCGCTGACGAATAAGTAAAGGACCCGACTCTTTTCCCTCCATCTCAAAGCGGCGCCGAGCATGCCCAGGGACCAAGCTGACCGGGCCGACCAACCTGGCCAGACTAGGACGCAAGCCCCCGCAACCCCCCGGAGTGCAACCGCAAGATCGCCGTCCTCGGCTATTGCCTTGGCGCGCGGATGGGTCTTCCTGACAGCCGTGCGCTGCCACGGCGTCGCTTACCACGGCAGCGATACTGAGAAATATCTGGGAGAGGTTGATGGGCTTAACGCGTCCCTTCCAATGCACCTGGCTGAAGAGGATGAGTTCATTTCCAAGGCTGCGCAGGCTGAGATCAAAGCGGCACCTGCTAAGAAACTAAAGACGACGGTCTACAGCTATCCGGGTCAGAATCATGCCTTCGCTCGGCACGGTGGGACACATTACAACGCGGATCGACGCGGCACTGGCATGCGCTCGGCAGCAGCTCGAAGCGCGCGGTCACGGCAGCGAGCCGGAGGAAGATGGCAGCAGCGCAGAAGGCGCGGTGGGCGAAGGTGAAGCGGGCGAACCGATTAACTACGGCTTATCTAACGTGGCGTCGATGGTGATGTTTCCGCCAGCGGTAATCGTCATTCCGCGCTGCCAGGGCCTCAGCCCTTCCTTCTCGACTTCGACTACGTGGTCTCCCGCAGTCAACTGGATGGTGGACGGCGTATTGCCCATGAATTTTCCGTCAACGTTTATGTCAGCGCCCGGAGGCGTGGATTTCACAATCACGGTCGCAGGTTGCATCGCAGTCGTGGCCACTGCGGCTTCCTCTGCCTGTGAGTTGTCGGCGGCTGGCGAAGGCTCCGCCTGAGCCGACGCGGGCGCTGAGGCGCTGGTGGTTAGGAGATCCCGCCCCGACTTACTTTCGACGAAGTCTTTCAGATGCTTGGCAACCGCTTCTGCCATCGATTGCGAGTTCTTGCCGCCGCCTCTCTGTTTGTTGACTGAGTAGGCCCACATAGTCTTGGTTGAATTCGCATCGATCAACTGCACGGAGACATTTCCCTTGTCTTCAATTCCGGCGCAGTAAGCAAACAGGCAGCGCGCGATTTTGCCACCGGTCGATTCGGCTTTGACTTCGACAGGTGCGGCCCTAAGAACGTAAGTCGCCTTCGTCTGGTCCGCCACCACATCGACGGGCACGTTCTTTTTCGAGACTGCCGCAGCCAGGTAGGTCTCAAAGCCTTGCTGGGGTTCGATAAAAACCGTGGGACGTGCCAGTTGAGCAAAAGAGGACACCGATGCAAACAGCAGCAGGAGAAGGCCAAACTTTTTCATGTGGGTTACGTTCCGTCAGCTTGAGCGTAGCCGATGCGAATCCTGCGCGACAGGTTACCCAGGTACAACTGTAGCCAGGCCCATTAACTCATTTCACTCCCCAGCGGGTCGGGCAGCGCGAAGGGACGGCAAGTCCGCCGTCGCCTCAACTGAGGAATCGGCTCGGCGCTGAGGCGTGAGTGGAAAGAGTACCAGCCCCTCCGTGATCTCGTAAGTACTCGGGAACCCAGAGCATACTGGATGCCAGTGACTGACATCGTCCAAGCCAAGCCAGCAAGGCGTCCTCAGCGGCTGCAACTGGCGGAATCTATCCCCATTGTCCTTCGCCGCCAGGACGGCCACCGGATTCCCGGGAAGTTGCGGTGCGTTTCCCTGACCGGCGGCCTGGTTGTACCGGCCTCGCTGCTTCCGCCAGGTGCAATGGTCAGGTTGATATTTGTTACGCCCAAGGGGCCAGTGACCGGGACGGCAGAGATGCTGCCCCCTGTTTCGGGGGCAGAACAACCGTTCCGCTTTGCAGCAATCCCGGACTCAGGTCAGCACCGGCTGCGTGCTGTGATCGAAATGGTGTACGGAGACACTGAATAACGTAGCTGTTGTAACATCTGCGTAACACTATTGAGGTTTTTGAGCATAATCGCGAGGCGCGGAGTATCCGGCGGGAGGAATTCCGCGACAATTTGACCTCTGAATCTCGTTCTGAACGTATATTCACTCATTATTTCCCATGCCGCGACGGTCGATGCGCCACGCACTGTCGATTCCTGTCTTCATCTCCTTCGCCGACTCAACCAGCACTTCGACGATCTGCAGTCTTGCCCTCCAGGTCTGGTCATCTTCGTCGCCGAGCCTGTGCAAAAGTGACCATCCTTGGTGCGGTTTCGAGACTAGAGTGGGAGCTTGCCGCAGAAACTTTTTGAGGTACTGAAGCAGTAACAGGAGAAGCCAGTGTCAAAACACGATTCTGTCACTAAACGCAAACGACGCCCGAAGTCGGACAAGCGTGTGGACTACACCACTGCACCGCACGAACGATGGCAGTTTTGAGGGAGCTCGCAAAGGCGGCCAAGCTACAGGAATCTCCGAAGCCGCTCCCGCAAACTGTTTAATCTCAATCAAGGCTCCAGTCGCAGTTTCTAGTTTTTGGTTATGTAAGACGAGTCTGGGGGTGATGAACTTGGCAGAAGTTCGATTGCAAGAAGGCGAGTCAATAGAGAACGCGCTCCGTCGCTTCAAGCGCAAGGTTCAGACGGAAGACATTATTAAGGAAGTGAAGCGCCACTCCTTCTACTTAAAGCCGGGCGCGAAGCGACGGGTGAAGCAAGCCTTAGCGCGAAAGCGTGCTCAAAAGAAGATTCGGAAAGAGTCGGATTCGCGCTAGAACTTTCATCACAAGCGGGCGCAACAGATCGGATAGCAAAGGGCCCTCAGCGGGAACTGTGGGCCTTTCCATTTTCTCGTGCAGTTCGAGCCACCTTAACTATGCAGCCTTCGGGTAGGCTACGAAGCCCGTTCCTGTGTGAAGAGATGCAGCCGAGAGTGGTGCTGTTCCTTCATTTGCTCCGTCGAAACAACTCGGCGGCCAAGGTCTGCGAGTTGCATAAGCTCGTTCTGGATTGCTTGTAGCCGTTCACTCCTCTGTCCGTGAGCGACTCGAGCGCCTGTTCCCTTCCCGCTGTCTCGCCGAAACTGTTGATTCAACTCTTGAATGTTAGCGATCTCCGCTCGGAGACGCCCAATCGTTTCCCGAAGAACCCCCTAGATGATCCATAGGCTCAGAATAGCCCATCTAGACAAGCCTCCGGCACGATTGCACCAGTGGAAGTCTGGTGAGGGTGCAGTTGGGGGCTGCTCCATTCGGTGGAGGCGTAATGATAAGGGTGGCAGGCGTGGGGCGTCTGTTCAAAATTGAGCAGTTTTTCAAACGACCTGAGTCTACCCTGTGCAGATTACAAAAGACCGAGGCGGTGCTGTATGAGCCAAACGAAGGGCAGATCGCAAATCGAGTTCCCAATCCTTGTCAACCTTCTGCCAATTCAGTTTGTTGGGCCTTGAGGGCCTAAATTCGGTTCTTCACTCTCTTCCCCGCCTTCCACTCTCGCCAAAACCTCATCACAGGTCACGCAGGTTCTTGTGTTGCCTTACTAAACGGAGCCCCGCAATGACACGAATTTTGATTGCAGACGACAGCCAGCCCGTTCGATGCGGGCTGCGCACCTTAGTGGGACTGAATTCAGATTGGCACGTCTGTGGCGAGGCAGTGGATGGTGCTGATGCAGTAGAAAAGGCGCACCAGCTTGCCCCCGACCTCATATTGATGGACTTCTCGATGCCGCAGATGGATGGCATACAAGCAGCCCGGAAAATCGCCGAATCTGGCACAGACATCCCGATTCTGCTCTTCACTCTGAATCTTTCGCCTCAGATCATGGAATTGGCACGCAACGCTGGTTTGCGTGGTGCGATTTCAAAGGCGGAAATCAGCAAGTTGCCATATGCGATCAAGGCGCTTCAGCGCGGCGAGACTTTTTTCTATGCGAGCTAAGCCGCCCTTTCTTACGTCGTTTGCGGCATTTTTCCGACTAATTTGGCAGGCTGACAGAGCAGACGGTAACTGGGCAGGCTCCGGATTCCGGCGCAGAAGCTAGTCGTGGAGCACGACGTTGAGAAGTGAGCTATTGACCTCAAGCTCACCGTTATAACGAACGAAGCCCAGTTTCCTGAACCTGTTCATGAAGAAGTTGACTCGCGAGCGGGTCGTTCCAACCATCTCTGCAAGAGTCTCCTGACTGATCTTGGGGATCGCAACTTCGGGTTTACCGTCCTTGCCGAATTGAGCCAGCAGGAGAAGAACGCGAGCGAGTCGTTTCTCGCTAGAATTGAAAAGCTGGTCCACCAAATCCTCTTCGTATCGGATGTTCCGCGTCAGCAGATACGCCACGAACATATCGGAGAACGCACGTTCGCGGTGAATCACATCCATCATGGATTTCTTATCGATTCGCATCACCGTGCAATCGGTCATCGCGACTGCGGAGCACATGCGGCGGGGCTGTCCTGTGAGGCAACCCTCCCCGAAGAAATCACCCTTATTCAGAATGCCTATTGTGGCTTCCTTCCCGTTCTGAGCCACAACGATGAGTTTTACTTTTCCCTTCTGTATATAGAAAACAGAATCGGCCGAGTCACCCTGAGTAAATATCGTCTGCTTATTGGGAAAAGCCACGATTGTCCTGCCCCCGTCGATGGTCGAGAGGAAGGTTTGGAGATCGAATTCGCGCCGTTTCCTAGCCGCGGCCACGGGTGTCATGAATCGGCCCCCTTTCAATGCTAAAGGAACCCAAGAACCCAGTGTATGAACCAATTATTCTATTCGAGGTTCGGCACGTCAATAGCAACATTCGTTCCGCGTTCCGAAAATGGAACAGGCTCGCTTTCGGGAGCGGTACGAACCTAGTATGTACATCCGTAGGTCGCTCGCCATTCTTGGGGATACGGAGGAAGCAGCATCAAAGCAGTGAGCTGAGAAGCGCACCATTGGGGCTATGGAACGAATGAATCCAGAACACGCCGACCCAGACTCCTCTGGTCGCTCGTTACCCGCCGATATTCCCCTGAGGCAAGAACCCGAAGACGAAGAGGACGAAGGAACATAACAGTGGCGAGGAAAATGACGGACGGGGACGAAGGCTACTCGGAGTGAGCTTGATTTGCGCCTAAATGAGTGACGTGAGCAAATTGGGTTTTCGTTTTGCGCCTTTGCTGCCTCCGCAACCCGCCTACTCTGGTTCTGCAGACGTTCTCGCGGGATAAACGGACGCGGTAATGTTCTTGGGGAAACGAAAACTAACCCGAAATGACGAGGTCCCGAGAGATGTGCTCGGCCGAGTCCTCGAATTCTATACGGTTACCGCCCTTGTGCTTCGCTGCGTAAAGAATTGTCTGGTTATGCGTCAACGTATTCTTTGAAACCACGTTCTGCCCTACGGAATTGGTCGGCCACGAATTCCGGAAGCGTCTGCTCCAGCTTTTGTGACAACCAAATCTGTAGCTCGGACTTCTGCTCATCAGAAATGGATACGAAGCGAATTCCCAGATGGCCTTTTTTCGACCAGCAGATCGTCGATTCTGCCACGAGGGGGGCTTCGTGATCGGGGAGCGGGAACTGAACGCGGACTCTTTCTCCGGGAAGGAGCGGAACCGGCGTGCTCAAGGCCATTCCCCCTTCACTGATATTTAGGCTGAAACATCGAACCTGCTGCGTATTTTCCCTCTGGATGGTGACGGGAGTAGACACTGGACACCGAAAATACCGCCTCCGTTCTCTCAGGATGAGCCCATAAGCAGGCTTGAGCGTTTGGTGGATCGATTGCGCAGAAATCGGTCTCTCGAAGACGAACTGCGACTTCTTGCGGAAAGCCGATGTGAGTTCCGCATCTTTATCGCCGATGCCGAACGTGACCGCCGTCCGGTTCGATGGGGAGAGTCGCGCCTCGTCCAGAATGTGCCCTGACTGCTCTCCTAGTTGAAGATCAACGATGACGGCATCGAACTTTCGGCGCTTTAGCAGAAGTGCCGCGCTGGCCGCGTCCTGACATGCATCGGGCGAAATAGACAATTCCCGCAGGGCGAGGCTGAACTGCTGAATTGTACCTGGATCAGCGGACACCAAGAGTGCAAGTCCTATGGACATAAGTGAAATACTCACCTCAGAAGGTTTGTTGTTACGATTGTCTGCCGCTAGCTCGCGTCCGACTTCAAGTTCGGCGAGGTTGTCTCGCAGCTTGTCAGCAACCTTGTCAACTGCCAACGGCTTGCTGAAGTAGTAGCCTTGAATCTGGTCACAATGATGTGCTCGCAGGAACGACATTTGGGCTTCGTCTTCGACGCCCTCGGCGATTACCTTAAGATTCAGGCTTTTCGCCATGCTGATGATCGCAGTTGTGATCGCAGCATCATCGGGCTTCATGGCGACATCGGCGATAAACGAGCGGTCGATTTTAAGCTTGCTGACCCCAAACTGTCTCAAGGATGTGAAGTTGGAGTAGCCAGTTCCAAAGTCGTCAATCGCCAGCGTCAGCCCCATAGACTTCAATTCCCGAAGGACGGAGAGCGTCACATCTGCGTTGGCTAGCAGTAGGCTTTCCGTCAGCTCCAGTTCAAGATATTGCGCGGCGAGGCCAGTCTCATGGAGCACACTTCTGATGAGTTCGCAGAAACCCTCTTGGCGAAACTGCACCGCTGAGACATTGACCGCCACAGTCATGTTCGGAAGACCTTCCTCCTGCCATTTCCGCGCCTGAAAACAGGCCGTCCGAAGCACCCATTCGCCGATTGGCACGATCAGTCCGCTGTTCTCGGCAATGGGTATGAACTTGTCGGGTGGCACAAGACCCAAGCCGGGATGCTGCCAACGAAGGAGCGCCTCCAGCCCGGTGATCCTACCTGTGGCCAAATCTATCTGTGGCTGATATACGAGAAAGAGTTCCTTTTTGCCGAGTGCAAATCGCAGGCTGCTTTCCAAGCTTAATCGCTCGACAGCCTGAACGTTCATATCCTCTTCGAAGAAGCGGAAGCTGTTGCGTCCGCCCTCCTTGGCACCGTACATAGCCGCGTCGGCATTCCTGATCAGCGTCTCACAGTCCGTACCGTGCTCAGGGAACATGCTAGCGCCGATGCTGCAACCAACATTCAGAGAATGCCCTTGGACTTCGAATGCAGCGGTCATTGCATCCATGAGCCGTTCGACCGCAACCGCTACGTCTACCAAATCCTTGACTTGAGTCAACGTGATCAGGAATTCGTCGCCACCAAGACGGGCGACTGTATCCTGTTCACGTCCCCATTTCTTCAATCTTTCTGCAACTTGTTGCAGCAGGAGGTCGCCGACCGAGTGCCCAAGTGAATCGTTGATGTCTTTGAACCTGTCAAGATCGAGGAAGAGGAGGGCGACTTTATGTTTGTACCGACGAGCACCAGCGAGCGACTTCGTCAAACGATCCTGAACAAGAGTCCGATTGGGAAGTCCTGTCAAAGCATCGTAGTAGGCTAAGTATTGGACGCGGTCTTCGGCTACTCTGCGGTCCGTGATGTCGCGAAAATACCAGATTCTACCCCGATAGCGGCCTTTTGAATCGACGAGGGGCGCAGAGTATCGGTCGAACACCTTCCCATTCTTCAGCCTGATTTCATCGCTGCTTTTCTCATCCCGGTGGCTATAGAGATGCTTGACCCTTTCGACGAAGGCGTCCGGAGCTTCGACCTTGTCCCTCACGTGCTGGAGCACGATAAGGTCGTCTTGTGTGCTTAGCATTTCCTCCGGCATCTCGAAGTGGAGCCCGAACTGCTTATTTGCTAGAACGATATGGTCAGACTCATCGACGGCCAAAATGCCATCAAGTGTCGTCTCAGCCTGCGCCTCCAGCAGCGCAGTCTTGAATAACAGCGCCTCCTCAGCCTGTTTGCGCTCGGTGATATTGTCAAAAACTGCAACAAAACATCCTTTTCCCGCACCATAGGCCGAAATGGAGAACCACATTCCTAAGCCTCTAATTTCGATCTCGAATCGTTCTGGCTTACCCGTCAGTACCACTCGGCCATATCTTTCCAACAATTCTGGCTGCGAGTCTTTTCCCCTCGGGATGACCTCGGTGAATTTCTTGCCCACGACATTTCTCAGGCCGGTCAACGTTCCAAATGCGCCATTGACAGCGAGGTAGGCAAAATCTGTTGGCCGGCCGCGGTCGTCAAAAAGCATCTCGCAGTACGCGAATCCTTCCAGCATGTTCTCAAATAGCGAGCGATAGCGGCTTTCGCTTTCTGCCACGGCATCTTGCGCACGCCCACTGATGTCAGTTTGGAAGGATTGCTGCGGCCCACTTCGTTCGCGGGGGAATCCTACTGCGGTCAGAAACAAAACAACAGCGGCACAGGCTAAGATTGCCGCAATCTGCGACGGCCAAATGGCAAGATGCAGAACGATAAGATGCTCGAGTGCCTCGAAACTTGCCGCCATGAGCAGGGCAATCGTCGCGTAGCGGAGTGCTCGCATGAATCGGTATCGCACGGTCATATTCAGAACCAAGAACCGATACCGATTCCTAAATGCCCATTCGGCTTAAGATTTCGGGGCTGGCTTTCGTAGTGAGATCGGCACATGAGAGAAGGGTGCTCGCGAACCGTTTTATCTCAAGTTAACTGTGCTGGTGGCGGGAAGGTCGTTACCGAGTCCTTCCGGCGCTGTTCGCACCTTCCGCCGATCCTGTCTTGAGCGCAGACACGATTCGATCTGAACCATGGTTTGCGTTCAGGCCCAGCGAATCATAACGAACAGTACAACACCAGCCACTAGAACGATCTGAACCACCTGCCGCCACTTCTCTAAGAACACGTTCGCATGTTAAAAAGATTCTTTCTGTTCTTCTGCCAAAAGCCGCAACCCTATCGAGGTGCGTGCTGGCGCTCCATCACCGTTGCCATGGTACGCAAGTGAATCTCGTGGCTATGTTCGGAATGAACGTGCTTCAGCATTGCCTGAGCCGCCAGCGTTCGTGAGTTTCCTATGCTTCGTTTAAAGTCGTGGATGCGTACTGTATGAGTGCAGGCACAACACATGAGGGTCGTACCCGTATTGTCTCTACCGATGCGGTACATAGTAGCTACAGCGTACATGACGTTTCTTGGTATGAGCGCGATTGGTCTAACCTTAAGTTTATGGGCTTCCTCCTTGGGTGGTGTACCAATGCCCCCGCACCGCCCGCCAATGAAGCGCAGCCTTTAGGTATGTACACCACGACCAGAGACGTTGCAGGCGGTACTTTTATGATTTGTAAAGAGTGCGAGCACGTGGTCGGCATGAACAAGACGTGCGAGACGCCGCTCCAATCGGCGACGAACATTCTGAAACACATGGCTACCCACAACGTCTCCCACGCTTTCGAGTCGGGTGGACACGTTCCTTTGCACTTAACAACTGTGGTCCCTCTTTACTTGTCATTGGGTTGCAGGCAGTGGCCGATAAGATCTAGCAGTTCTTTGTCGTCGACAGGCTTCTGAAAACAGCCCGCGGCTCCTAATTCGAGCAAGGGTTGTTTATAGTCTCGCAAATCTCGCCCCGTGAGGATAATCACAGGAATCGGAGCAAGTGATGGGAATGCTCGCATGTGTTTCAGAACAGCTGCTCCCGTCGCAAATCCGGGCAGGCCCAAGTCAAGGAGGACAAGATCAGGGCGCTCCTTTTGAGCCAAAGCCAATGCAGAATAACCGTCCCCCGTGCTCAAAGTGTTGTAGTGATTGGCTCGCAGGCGTATACCCAGCGCGTGGCGGAGCTCCGCGTCGTCGTCTACGATCATAATCATCGATTGCTGTTTCGGCCGCTCGATCGTTGTCTCCACTGCTGCCATCAGAAGATCCATTTGCTCATCTCCTTTGCAGGTAAGCAATTAATCCGCGATCCGAGATCCGTTAGCCGCTCGATTCGGAACTTGCAGTCCGTTGTGAGGAGAGGCACGGCTAGAATCTGCATGTGCCACACGCCAGTGACGGTCCATACGACTGCTACCCGATGAGCTGTTCGATTGCCGCCAACAGGATGCGATCGTCGACAGGTTTTTGAAAGAATCGCTTAGCCCCGACATCGTGGCAGCGCCTTTCGTGAGTAGATCGGTCGCGAGCGGTTAGGACGATCACGGGCACGCCAGCAAGCCCTGGAATCTCACTAAGACCTTGCATGAAAAAATAGCCGTCGTAGTCGGGCAACCCGATGTCAAGAATAATGACATCCGGCATTTCGGTAAATGCCATGCTGAGCCCGGCACCCGCATCATTCGCAACATAGGTATCGTAGTGGGCCTGAAGGCGGATTCGGAGACCAAGACACAAATCCAGATCATCTTCGACGATGAGAATCTTGGCGCCACGCGTGCTTTTCGGCTTGTGGCTTAGTAACTTTAAGTTGTGCTGGGCATTGGGGGACAAGGAATAAGGCTCATAGTTCAATGATACGGTAGTTCCCCGAACCGGCTGGCTCGTCGCGTCGGGATCAATGTCATGTCTCATGGGTTCGACAGTACAACAGACGTACCGTCTTGGCTCTGAACGAAAGGACAACGTGCCTGCGGCAAACAGGCCTCACACTCAAAACTCCAGTTGTTGGGTGACTCACCGGACTGCGGGGCTCGAACCCGCTTGAAAAACGCAAGTTCAACAACATGCAGGGCGACGGATGGCATCGAAGTATACGAAAAGCAGTGGTAGACCAGCTGACGGATCGCAAATGGATCGTAGCGTCTCGCCCAGAGGCAAAACCGGTCAAAGAGCGTATGGCGAGTAGAGTCGAGAACAGACAGTGACTTTAGTCTCCCGGTGGTTAGTCGACTGGGCTTTCGCCGCGCCACCTCAGTCCGGTTTGGCTTGGTCCTGTTTCCTGTTCCCGCTCATCGAACCGGACTGCCTGTTTTCCCGCATCCTGCTCTCGGAAAAGACTCACGCTTTCGCCCACGGAAGGTTCGCGGTCCGGTGTGGTAACTGGACCAACCCATACACAGAGTTCAGAGACGCTTCCGGGAAACGCTTATATCCCGGCCGCGGCTCTTTGTGTTTGTCGCATACCTGGGCAGTGCTATGTGCAACAGCGATGGGCCCCGAGTGATACGAACGCAGGCTTATGGTGCAAGCGCCAATTCGGGTTTGTTCAACTGCGAAATCAACGTGTCCAAGAACCCTTTGCCTGCACCCGTGTTGGTCCAGGTCACCTTTCCATCGCGATCGACGATAACCAGAAAGGGGTATCCGGTTGCACCCCAAGTCCTGCGGTTAGCCTCGCCGGCATCGTGCAGATTCCTCCACTCGTACTTTTGCGACGAGAAGTAACTGTCGCCACGCTCCGGCACTTCGTCCTCGTCCACAGCCACAATTACAAGGCCCTTATCTGCATACGATTTTGGCAATTGCGTGAGTGCTTTCATCTCTTCGAGACAGGCTCCGCACCATGAAGCCCAGAAATGTACGAGGGCTACTTTGCCCCTGAGGTCGGCGAGGTCGAAAGTAACACCGCTCTTGTCTTTAAGCTTCAGCGGTTGTGATGCGTTGCCGATGATCACCGGCTTTGACATGGGCTGGCGCGCGTCGTCAATCAAGTACGCGTCGGCAGGCGGCGTGAAAACAAACAGTGTCGGGTCGGGTACTGTGCCCACGTCCGATCTGGTGTATGTAATCTCTATCGTTCGTGTTTGCCCGTCCATGTCGTCGTCAGCCGATACCGGCCCGCTAGTGGCGAGAATCGCTTTTCGCACCAGGCCAGTTTTCGTCTCAATCCAATAGGTGTCGTCCTTCGTTGAGGTCACTCCTTGTCGAAAGGAGATTGTGTGGCTAGCGTGGACGACGTGGCACGGAACCTTTGTATTGGCAATCGTCAGCACTTCGCTACGCTGCATCTCCGCAGCATCGGCGTCGTCGTCGAGGTGGAGAAGGCTCTGCATCGATGCCTTGATCCAACCCTCGGTAGTCCCCCCAGCACCGCCGCGGGCCCGCGGACCCGGTTCCGTCGCGCTCCTGAACTGTGCCACGCTGTACTCGTGTACACCAGCCCGATAGAACCAATCGCTCTGGCCATCGTTGATGCGTAAACCGCGAAGGCCGCTTCCCCTCCCTTCCCAGTGATACTTATTCTCGTGGGCAGCGACCACGTAGGCTTGTTTCGACCAGCTACCCGAATACGACGAAGACGACGTAATCTTCGTTTCCCACTCCACGTGAAATGTCTTTGCTTCTCGATAGCGCAACGCCGCATCGCGAAGGATTGCCTTTGCATCCGGCTGTTCGGCAGAAAGAGATGAACTAAGCAGCGCAAGGCTCACGAAGCCAATGAATGTTTGCATTGGGTCCTCCCAGAGCATGGAGACTGCGTACAGGATATATGGTATGACAGGTCAACTGTTGAAATCAGGCGCGGGTGTTGAAAAAGTCCGGCGATCGGGATGTACTCTTGGCTGCGATTTTCGCTGCCATCGGGATTTTCCTCTCCCTTCAGCTAAGTGGCAGCTTCCATAGTAGGTGTTGTCGGTTGGCTGAGGAACCGGACTAACCGCTTGATGTTCTGGGCCACGGCTGCCAGGAAGAACTGCTCGCGAACGAACTTCATCCGACGTAAGCGCAGGCGACGCAGTCCGATCACATTCTTGAGTTCCGCAAACATCGCGTCCGCCTTTTTTTATCCTTGCAGCCAATTGAGAATCGCCCTCACAGGTGGGCGACCTGAATCTCACTCTGAGAGATGTAGGGAACACCCGGTCTCACGGGAAAATCAAAGTTACCATGGTTACGTCTCACCTCCCGGATCTCGGAGCGAGCCTCTCCTTCCGAGCGAAGATAGGATATGAGATTAGAAGTGCTTTCGCTCGTGTGGCGGCTTGACTGTTTGTCTTGTGTGCTCACTGTTTTTTCGACCATTCAGATAGGGAGAAGATGCTGGACGGGTTGGGTGCTAGCGGCGGTCAACAGCCTGATCATTTGCGTCATCGGGTTAAGAACAGGACAACTGGGCCTGATTCCGGCGAACCTATTCTGTATTGTGCTCTACGCGATCAACTTGCGAACGTGGCGCAAGGCCGAGTTCTCCTGAGCCCCGCGGCTCGAAGATGCAACTGTTGAGAACAGCGATTACACCAGCTGAGGCGTTGGTCATCGTCAATGAGTTCTATAAAAGCGATATCATTGACCAACGGTCAAAACGTTGCGTGCAGTGGTCTGACTTCATCGAGTGACCTGACTGTCCCTCAAGGACTCGAAATGTGGGGTCTTGAAATGAATGCGGTCGCGCCGGCCCAGGTCGTCGAGATTTTTCAACATCAATATTAATGCACTTTCCCAGGCTCGAGTTCCCCTCGAAGCTGCCTCACCACCCTATGCGGTTCGATCCCGCTGTTCTTCGCCACTTGACTGGCGAAAGGTTCCCAGTGTATTGATCTGTTTCGGTTAAGCATCCATGTAATTTCCCAAGGAGGAATAATGAACAGAAAGAGCGGGCCAGCAAATGCAGATGTCATTTTTCGGCGGCTGTCATCCGTCGCAGTGGTGATCGCGATGAGTTGTGCGCTCCTATCGGCCAGTACGCCAGGCGGCAAACTCGTGACGAACAGCACACCGAGCTACGTAGCCACTGCGAGAAATCTCGGAGCGGAAGATTCGGCGAAGGTTATTGAAGTGAGCATTTGGCTGCAGCTGCACAATCGCAGCCAATTCGACACGCTAACCCACTCGCTCTATGATCGCAGTTCCCCCAACTACCATCATTGGCTGAAACCGAGCGAAATTGCCACTCACTTCGCGCCAACCGCGCAAGAGGCGAAGACGGTGCAGCAGTTTTTTGCGGCGCACAATCTTACGGTGGTGAAGACGGGTCCCAATAACTTCTACGTCAGGGCGCGAGGCACGGTCGGCGATGTGGAGAAAGCCTTCCAGGTACAGCTCAACAACTATCAGGTTGGCGATAAAACCATCCGCGCCAATGCCGGCGATCCTTATGTAGAGGGCGCGGCGGGACCTTTGGTGAGAGCCGTATCGGGGCTGGATGCGGCGGAGTTCGAGCATCCGTTGATGGCCAAGCCGACAAGCATCGGTGGTTCTAAGTCCGCTGCGGCGGTGCAAGCGGCGGCGATAAGCAATTCCGACTTCTTTTCGCAGCAATGTTTTACCGGCACGGAGACGGAATCATTTTCTACGGACGCTGATGGTGAGTTGCCGATCGGTACTTACTCGGGCAGCAAACTGAATCTGCAGAGCGCGACCAGCCCGGGCTGCGGTTATACGCCATCGTCGATCCAGACTGCCTACAACCTCACCGGCTTGTATAACGAGGGGTACGACGGGACTGGCCAGACGATTGCCATCCTCGACTGGTGCGGTTCGATTACGATTCAGAGCGATGCCAATACATTTTCGACGAAGTTCGGGCTGCCCCAGCTAACTTCATCGAACTTCGCGATCACTTACACTGCGCCCAGCGAGTGCATTGCCTCCGACCAGGTGGAAATCAACCTCGACGTGGAGTGGGCGCATGCCATCGCCCCGGGCGCCAATATCAACTTGGTGGTTCCGCCATCGGCATCTTTCCAGGACGTAGACGAGGCCGAGTTTGATGTCGCGAACTATGGACTGGGAAATGTGCTCTCGGGCAGCTTTGGTTCGCCCGAGGCGCTCACCGCGGCGACGGAACTTGACACAGAGAGCCTGATTTCAGAAATTGGCGCTGCCGCGGGGATTTCCTTCAACTTCGCGTCGGGAGACGATGGCAACTATGAGTTTACTGATGACGTTTTCCTCCCCACCGTCAACGCTCCGGCGGACTCTCCCTGGTCCACGGCCGTGGGCGGAGTCACTTTAGCGCTGAATTCCGATAACTCGATTGCGTGGCAGGCCGGTTGGGGGAACAACGTAAACGTGGTGGCTGCAGAGGGGATCGTAGCCGATCCGCCGGTTGGCGAATTCTACGCTGGCTCGGGCGGTGGTCCGAGCAACTGCGTCACCAAGCACACCGAATTCAGGCGACCG
>Ga0209006_10003132_pt1 | contig 15024 bp, 10 predicted proteins | sample JacPin_JW_Ref_O2_FD_188567 | JGI IMG/M metagenome (GOLD analysis project Ga0209006, IMG submission 188567) | Forest soil microbial communities from Algoma, Ontario, Canada - Jack Pine, Ontario site 1_JW_Ref_O2 (SPAdes) (version 2) | ecosystem: Environmental > Terrestrial > Soil > Boreal... | reverse complement strand
TCCTTCCGAGGCAACGACCACAGCCATCGACGAAGGTTCGGGCGGCGAGGTGGTGCGGCTGGACCGCTTCCGCAAAAAATAAGCACAGCAGTAACCGGTTGCCGTTGCGCGACCGACGCCGACCTCTGCGAGCCACTCATTCGGTGCCTGGATAGGCAGGCGAAGCCAATCTGACGTAACGTCAACGCAGAAAAGCCGCGCTTCCATCTAAGCCGCCGCTTAATGGCATGTATTTACGACGGTGAGTTCGTTTGAATTTCTGGTGCGAAGCCAGCGATAATATCGAGCATAAAGAAACAGAGTAAAGGAAAGGTCGGGGTAACCTAAGGTTATCATCAGCCTGCATGTTGTTTCATCGCGCAATCTATCTTGCAGATTGCTATCGCGTGCCGGCAAATATTGAAATTACGAACCCTAAGCACTAGGCGGACAATAGTCCGTGCCAATAAATAGAAATGCGATTTCCATTTTTTCTTCAAGCAACCGTGTCTTGTGCGATTCAGCCGGTATAGTCACCCTCCCGGGGTGCAACTTTGGCGTGATCCGGTTTGAAGTTGCTGTGGTGCAGTGTCATCACGACGGCATATTCATTACACAATGACCCGGCCACAAATGGCCAAGCAGCATCTGGTCACCGTCGAGCTATGCATGGGCGACATCGTTAATTGCCGCGTTGCGCGCAAACGAACCAGGATTCACGCAACCGCCAGCGAGGTTGCGGCCGACTGGCTCGCTTTTGGGCGCTCAAGGATTCATCGCGCGGCGATACAATCTCAGCGCGAGCAAGCCCGCAAAAGCCTCGACAGCACCGGATCGAAATAGGAGACGGGCAATGAAATCACCGGTCGTCAAGCGCTCCATCGTCATCGCGGGGCACAAGACGAGCGTCAGCCTTGAGGACGCGTTCTGGCGAGGGCTGAAAGATATTGCCGTGACTCGCCACGTAACGTTGTCCGATCTGGTTGGCAGCATCGATTCCGAGCGCAAGCACGGCAATCTGTCGTCGGCGATACGGTTGTTCGTGCTCAGCCACTACCAAGCGCGCCCAAGCGCGGAGAACGCGTCACGGTCGGCGCCGGCACGCGAGATGATCATGATGCCGGCGCATAGCGCGTCAATTTTGCGGGCCGAATAAGGAATTCAACAGCGAGCGGAGACCCGGCAAAGGCGCCGGCCGGACCGCGCCGGTCGCTCCACCTGCTTTGTCGGTTGTCTTGTCGGACTTGTCCGGCGCCGAGGCCGACGCCGATGGATTGCCCGGCTTGGCGAGTGGCGGCACAGCGGTCAGCGGCGCAACAGTCACCGGCGGTGGCGGAATTTCCGGCCGCAGACGATCGAGCAAATTTGTGCCGGGAGGCAGTGGGGCGGCGTTGAGGTGATTGTTGATTTCAAGCGCCGTGCCTTGCGAGATGAAGCGCGTAGCGGGCGGCACCGGTCGCACCAGATCACCTATGACATCGGCGCGGCGATTGACCTCGAGTGATTCGAGTCGTCGGGTTTGTTGTTCGGCCGCGCGCAGACCGAGCCAACCGAGCAACGTCGAGACATCGAGTTTCCGTTCCGGCGCAGCGAGCGGGCCTTTGAGCGTGACCGCAAGCTCCGGGTGGGGACGAATCAGCGCATTCGCGGCGATCTCGGCCGAGAGCGTGAATTGAGCGTCGACCGCCGAAGTATTGAGATCAAGCATGCCATCGAGCGCAAGCTGGGCGCCGTCCTGCACCGGCAGCACCGTTTTCGCCACGTGCACCTGCCCGGCCGCAATCGTGACCTCGGCGTCGGCCTTCGCAACCGCAAGCTTGCCGTTGTCCATGACGGCACTGACCGCCGTGCGGACTTTTCCAGCATCCACCACACCAGCATTCTGGTCCGCGAGCCGCATGGCCGCATCGAACGCGGCCGGATTGAAGCCCGCGAACTGAGCGCGGGTCAGCGAAATCGTTCCATCGCCATGGAGCGCGCCGACGACGGCTTCGGGGCTGAGCCCCTGGCTCTCTCCCTGCAGCTTTGCCGAGAACAAGCCGTCGATCGAGGTGGTGCCGGCGATGGCGGCGGCGCTGGCATCGGCGATTTCGATATGCCCGCGCCCGGCGAAAGACTGTGGATCGTGCCGGAAGATGAGGTCGCCGCTCAACCGTCCACCGGCAAGCTTGGCATCAAGGTCGGCCAACTCGATTTGCGGCGGCGCAAAGCGCACGACGCCTTTGACGTCACGCGCAACCCAGGTGGGCGTCAACGTGGCCCGCTCGAACTTGAAGCTGACCGAACCATTCATCAGCCCGAACGCACCGCCGCCGACCGGCGCCGCTGAAAACGACTTCGCCGCGCCGGGCGCGGCGTTCGGGAGCCCTAACAACAGCGACGACACTATCGGCGCCATCAGATCGTCACCGGCAATATCGCCGGCGACGGCGATCGGGTCGGCGACCTTCAGATCGAGCCGGCCGCGCAGCGAGGACTTGCCGGACTTCACCGTCAGATCCGTAACCGAGAGAACCGGTCCGGCAATGCCCACGATCGCATTGAGCGAGACCGGCGACAATGGAATGCCGCCAACCTGACCGGTCATCGCGCGCTGCAGCGGCCGCAAATCGGCAGCGTTCGCCCGAAGTTGCAGACTCCCGGTCGGCGCGCCCTCGCCGCGCAGATGCATCGCCCCATCGGCCATGGCAGAGAAACCGCCGGCAGACGCCAGCGCGTTGATCCGGATCTCACCGTTGAGCGGACCATTGGCGGCCGCCGTCAATTGCCCGGGCAGTTGATCGACCGTCAATACGTGATCGAGGGCGAGGAGCCGCACCAGCGCCCCGCCGTCGTCGGCATCGAGCCGACCGTTGACCCGCAGCATTGCGTTATCGGCCTGCGCCGGCGACCCGGTTGCATCGCCATTGAGCGTCAGCCGCATCGCGCCCAGAGTTCCGCCCAACGCAAGCTTGGCGACGCTGTCGCTTTTGCCGGCGCGCTCGATCGTCAGCGCGCCGTGCATCTTCGCCGGCGCCAGACGGTCGGAGAACGGCCGGACGGAGGCCGGCACTTGCGGCGCATAGCGGCCGGCGATGGCCGCAAGCCCATCAAGCGTCGCCGCGCTGACGTCGACGGTGATTTGGCCGCGCGGCTGTGATGACAATTCGTCGATGCGTCCGCTCGCCTCGATGGCGGCGCCCCCGAGATCGCCGATCGAAAGCCGATCGAGATGAAGAATGCCGGCGTCGAACGTAAGCCGGGCGTTGAGCGCGTGCGCATCGATGCCGGCGAAAATGGCTTCGCCAACATCGAGCGTCAGGCTGACAGCGTGCGGAACATCAAAGCCGCCGTCGGACGCAGCGGCTTGCGCGAAAGCGACGATGGCATCGATATCGAGTCTTACGGCATGCAAGTCGGCATCGAGCGCGGCCGGACGCTTGGCCCCGGCAAGGCTATAAGCGAGCCGTCCTTCCAGCTTTTCCCGGTCGAGCGACGCCGACAGATGGTCGAGCACGAAACGGTCGTGCGCAATGGTGATATCGCCGCGGGCGGTCAATGTCTGTGCCGGCCCTGGCGACGGATTAGCGCGCCCCTCCAACCATGCGGACAACATTTTCAGATCCGCCGACTCAATGCTCGCAGCTCCGCTGAGCAACAGCGGTTGGCTCGCGTTGCCGAGCCGGCCGGACAGATTCACCGTGCTAAAACCCGGCGCGCGAAACACGATGTCGTCGAGCGCCCAGCCGCGCTCGGCGTCGAAGCGCACGTCTCCGCGCAGCGCCTGGATCGCTGCTCCGCCGACCGTCACCGCTTCGACCGCGACGCCGACCGACAACGGCAATGGCGGTCGCACGCTGGTGATGAATTCTTCCAGAAGCGATTTGAACATGATCAGCGGCGGCCGGTGCGTCATGTCCGGCGCGGCCAGCACGCGGTCTACGTCTATCTGCCGCGCTGTGATATCGCCTTCGAGCCGCGGATGGGTGCCGAGTTTCAGATCCGCTTTGCCGCTGAAGACGACGGCGCGCTCCTCGGGCCCATATTGCAACGCCAAGTCGCGCAACTTGGCCGCGGCCGGCGTCGCCTGCAGCTTGCCGGCAAGCTGCCAGGGATCGCTCATGACACGTTGACCGCCGGCAAGCGTAGCGCCAACCGGGCGCACCGCGGAAAAGCTGCCGTCGAATTGCGGGAGCCCGCGCTCGAAGCCTAGCAAGCCCTCGATCTCCACGGTCAGCGGACGATCGGCGGGATCGACGCCGAGTCGAATTTTGAGACTGCCGTCATCGCCAGCGTGGCTGCCGGAGATTCGAAAGCCAAACGGCTCGCCACCCGCAACGAAGGCGCCTTCGCCACTGAATGGTCCGAGGAGCGAACGAACGTCGCCCGTGAAGGAGAGCTTCTCCAGCGCAAGCTGCGCCCCAGACGCCGCATCGCTGAACACGACCCGGCCATTTTCGACGGTGAGGCGCGAGGCAGCGAGCGCTTCGGCGCCCGGCGTCGACGCCGGCATCGGCCAGTCGAGTACCCCGTTATCGTCCAGCCGCAGACTGATTTGCGGCGCCATAAGCCGCATTTCGGTAGCGCGCACTTCACCGCGCACGAGCGGACCAAGCCCGACCTCAAGCTCGACGGCGCCGGCGCGGATCTGCGGCTCGCGGCCGGGCGCACCGACCGCCACGTCGCGCAGCTTGAAATGCGGCGACGGCAACAGCCGCGCGTCGATCGACCCGTTGACACGCACCGTTAGACCGGTGAGGCGGCTTGCCTGTTCTTCGAAGGCCGCGCGGTACTGGCTCCAGTCGACGACGAGTGGAGCAACCAACGCCGCGACAAGCGCCAAGATGATGGCAATGGCCACTCCGAGCAGCGTCGTCTGCACGGCAAAGGTTCCCTTGTGCTCGCTAAAGATTCCGCGCCTGCGCGGCCTGAAAGCCTAGTGCAGGCTCAAGCGGAATGCACGCTTTCAGCCGCCGCAAGTAGCGACATTTGGGGGCGATTGTGTGTCGGGTTTGGGACCATCGACACGTTGCGCTCCGCGCGTTCGGTGAGACGCCGTCGCGATGGCCGCGTTAACCTAGAGCATGTCCCGGAAAAGTGGAGACCGGTTTTCCGAAAAGGACATGCGACAACAAAGAGATCCAGAGCACACTTTCCGATTCCACTTAATCGGGAAGTGCTCTGGACGAAAGTGTCGGCACGCGTGACCGAAACCTGTACCCCCGGTGGAAAGGCCCAAGAGGAAAGTCCCAAGAGGAAAGTCACGATACATGACGAGCCCTAGTCCTGCCACGGCCTCGCCTGCGGCCGCTGCGGAAACCACCAAAGACGCCGCCGCGCTGAAGGTCGGCGCCGCGCTGCCCGATCCACCGTTTGAATTCGTCGGGCAAGATGGCCCGGCGGGCTTCGACGTCGCACTGATGCAGCGCATCGCCGGCAAGCTCGGCCGAACATGGCAGCTCGTGCGCTACGACGGGGCCGACTTCAACGGCATTTTCGCCGGCCTCGATTCCGGCGCTTATGACTGCATCGCTTCCGGCACGACGATCACGCCTGGACGCGCTGAGCGCGCTGACTTCTGCGCGCCCTATGCGCTGTCCGGACAATCGCTCGTGGTCGATGCGACGCGGCATCCGCGGGTGCGCGGCGTCGACGATCTTGAGGGTCTCGTGATCGGCGTGCAGCACGGCAATACCAGCGAGCCGGTGGCGGATAAGCTCGTCGCCGAGCATCGCGCGGCGCGGGTGCGCGTCTACGCCTATCACGCGATCGAGCAGGCGCTCGACGATCTGTCGTCCGGCGGCTGCGACGCGTTCATGAAGCTCGCGCCCGTGACCGCCTGGCTGGTGCGCAACCGGCCGAGACTGAAAGTCGTGCAGGTCGGCATCACCACCGAACAGCTCGGCATCTGCGTGCGCACAGGAAACACCGCACTACGCGCCGCGATCGATAACGCGCAAGCCGAACTCGTGGCCGACGGCACGCTTGCGACCTTGATCGCGCAATGGCTCGGCGGCGGCGCGCGTCCGCCGAACTGAGCGTTAGAGCATGTCCGGGAAAAGTGGGAACCGGTTTTCCGAAAAGGATATGCGACAACAAAGATCTAGCTACAAACTGAAAATCTTGCCCGGATTCATGATGTCGAGCGGATCGAGCGCGCGCTTGATCGCCCGCATGGCGTCGAGCGCCGGCGCGCCGTATTCGGACGGCAGATATTTCATCTTGCCCTGGCCGATGCCATGCTCGCCGGTGCAGGTGCCATCCATGGCGAGAGCACGCTCGGTGAGGCGCTCGAGAAAGCCGCGCACGCGCGCGACTTCGTCGTCGTCATTCATGTCGACCAAAATGCCGACGTGGAAATTGCCGTCGCCCACATGGCCGACGATGGGCGCCAGCAATTTGCTTTCGGCGATGTCGCGCTGGGTCTCGGCGAGGCATTCGGCGAGCCGTGAGATCGGCACGCAGACGTCGGTCGCCAGCGGCTGCGTGTTCGGGCGCAGACCGCGTTGCGCCCAATAGGCATCGTGGCGCGCTTGCCAGAGCCGCGAGCGGTCCTCGGCCTTGGTCGCCCAATCGAACGGGCCGCCGCCAAGATCGGCGGCAATCTCGCCGAAAGCTTTCGACTGCTCGGCGACGCTCGCCTCGCTGCCGTGGAATTCCACGAACAGCATCGGCGTTTCCGGCAGTGTGAGCTTGGAGTAGAGGTTGCAGGCTCGCACCTGCAAGGCATCGAGCAACTCGATGCGCGCCACCGGAATGCCGGACTGGATGGTGAGGATCGTGGCGCTGCATGCCGCCTCGACCGAGGGAAACGGACAGACCCCCGATGAGATCGCTTCCGGAATGCCGGAAAGCCGCAGCGTCAATTCGGTGATCACGCCGAGCGTGCCTTCCGAACCCACGATCAGGCGGGTGAGGTCGTAGCCGGACGCGGTCTTTTTCGCGCGCCGCGCGGTCGACATCACCTCGCCGTTGGCGAGCACGACTTTCAGCGACAGCACGTTGTCTTTCATCGTGCCGTAGCGCACCGCATTGGTGCCGGACGCGCGCGTTGCCGCCATGCCACCGAGCGACGCATCGGCGCCCGGATCGATGGGGAAGAAAACGCCGCGATCGCGTAGTTGCTCGTTGAGCTGTTTGCGGGTGATACCGGGCTCGATCACGCAATCGAGGTCTTCGGCGTGCACGGCGAGCACGCGATTCATGTCGCGGAAATCGAGGCAGATGCCGCCATGCGGCGCGTTGACCTGACCTTCCAGCGAGGTGCCGGCGCCGAAGGCGATCACCGGAACGCGCTCGGCCGCGCACAGCCGCACGATCTGCTGTACCTCCTCGGTCGATTGCGGGAACACCACCGCATCAGGCGGCTGATTGCCGATCCAGGTGAGGGTGTTGCCGTGCTGCTCGCGCACGGCCTGCGCGGTCACCAGCCGGTTGCCCACAGAGGCCGCGAGTTGCGCGATGACCCGCTCGACCGCGCTGCGGTCGCGATGGAGTTCCTCCCAGGCTTCGATCAAGACCATGCGATTGCTCTTTGACTCTTCGCTGCAAGGTGGCGGCCCGGTTGGCGCGGGTCAAGAGCGATGGGCGCGGAGCACGGCTGATGTCAGCTTGAGGACGGCTTTAAGGTCCCTCGGTCGCAGCGCGGCGGTCCGACGAATTGCCGGCTTACACCGGCTGAGCTGCGGGGCGCAGCATGCGCCGCAGCACGTTATTGCGCTTGACGAAGTGATGCCGCAGCGCGCCGACGACGTGCACAGCGACCAGGGCCGCCAGTGTGTAGGCCAAATATTTGTGCGTGGTTTCCAACAGCCCGTGCACGGCCCGGTCCTGATTGATATAGATCGGCAGGACCGGAATGCCGAACAGATCTTTGTTCAAGGAGACACGCATCGTGCCGGCCAGCGCCCAGCCGACCAGCGCGGTCGCGAAGGTGAACAGATAAAGCAGCACGTGTCCGCCAACGGCGGCAATCCGCTCCCAACGCCCGCTGTTTTCCGGAAGCGCCGGCACGCCGCCCGACAAGCGCCAAAGCAGCCGCAGCACCGTCACGACCAGCAGATCGTAACCCAACGCCGCATGCCACGCGAAGGCACTGAGCCGCTCCGGCGAGCGCGGCAACATCTCGTGCGTCATCCACCACCCGAGACCCAGCATGGTCAGAATGGCGGCGGCCGCAAGCCAATGCAGCACCATCGCGGGCCAGCCCCATCCATAGACCGTATTGCGCAGCAAGATTGCCTCCGGCTGAAACGCCTCGCTCGGGCTCTGCGAAGCAGCGCGCAAAAAGTACCGACCGCGCGTTCGCTCGATCAACTTACATTTGCGTAAGAAAGCCATTTGCGTAGGAAAGCTCTGCCAAAAACGCATCGCGATTGGCTACCGGGCGAGACGGTCAGAGACTGAGGAGAAATGACGCGCGCACTCATTCGGCACATGCGATCGGGCATCTGCCCTTGCGCGCGGCATCGAATTCATCGCACTAGTATTCGAGAAGATTGGCGAGACTCTTGATGCTTGAACGTCCCGACACGGAACCCGTCTTTGCCGCGCCCTTCGTCTCTTCGGTGATGAAGGTGGAGCCGGAATGGATCGACTATAACGGCCATCTCAACATGGCGTACTACAACGTGCTGTTCGACCGTGCGGTGGACGAGGTTTACGAGCTGATCGGTTGCGGGCTTCCTTATCTGCAAGAGTCGGGGCACTCGACCTTTACGGCCGAGGTCCACATTCGTTACTTGCGCGAGTTGCATGCGGGCGCGCCGGTGCGGGTGAGCTTTCACTTGCTCGATTTCGACGCCAAGCGCATGCACTATGTGGAACAGCTTTTTCACGCCGACGAGGGCTGGCTCTCGGCCACCTCCGAGAACATGGTGCTCAACGTGAACATGGCGGCGAAGAAAGTGGCGCCATTTCCCGATTTCGTCGCGGCGCGGCTGGCCAAGATGAAGACGGCGCATGCCCACCTGCCGGTTCCAGACGGTGTCGGGCGGCGCATCGCCATGCCGGGGAAATAAGGCGCCGACAGGCTTCAATAGACGCGTATGCTCCGCGCGCGGCTTTGGCCCGCCCCGAATGACGGGGATAGCCTCGTAAATGCCGCCTCGAGGTGCCATCTTTGGCGTATGAGAATCAGGGCGATCGCTCTCCACGTCGTCACCGCCGGGCTTGACCCGGCGGTCCATTCTGAAGCGCAACGAGCCAGTGAGACCGAGTTGCGTATGCGGCGTGGCCGCATGAATTGCCAGGTCAAGCCCGGCAACGACGAACGAGGAAACGTGCTCGCGTCATCCCTGACTCTGCCTACGTGCATTTGGTGAACTGACCTTGGCCGACCCGTTGCGACAGACGCTCGATCCCGTACCGCCCCAGGGGCCCGCCCCCGGCGGCATTGCCGCGCGTGCACGCGCCGCGGCAGCGGGCGCGCCGGACTATCTCGCCGGGCTGAATACCGAACAGCGGCTCGCGGTGGAGACGCTCGACGGCCCGGTGCTGGTGCTGGCCGGCGCCGGCACCGGCAAGACGCGGGTGCTCACCGTGCGCATCGCCCACATCCTCGCCACCGGCCGCGCGCGGCCGGGCGAAATCCTGGCGGTGACATTCACCAATAAGGCGGCGCGGGAGATGAAGGGGCGCGTCGGCGAGATCGTCGGCCACGTGGTCGAGGGCATGCCCTGGCTCGGCACCTTCCACTCGATCGGCGTGAAGATCCTGCGCCGGCATGCGGAACTCGTCGGACTCAAGACCGACTTTACGATTCTGGATGTCGACGATCAGATCCGCCTGCTCAAGCAGCTTCTTGATGTCGAGAAGATCGACGAGAAGCGCTGGCCGGCGCGCGTGCTCGCCTCGCTGATCGATGGCTGGAAGAATCGTGGACTCACGCCCGATCAGGTGCCGGCGGGCGAGGCCGGCGTGTTCGCCAACGGCAAGGGGCTGAAACTCTATCGCGCCTATCAGGAGCGATTGAAGATTCTCAACGCCGCCGATTTCGGCGATTTGCTGCTGGAGAACATCCGGCTATTCCGCGAGCAGCCCGAAGTGCTGCGGCAATATCAGGCGCGCTTCAAATTCATCCTGGTCGATGAGTATCAGGACACCAATGTCGCGCAATATCTCTGGCTGCGGCTGCTGGCGCAGAGAGCGAGCAAGCCGCCCTCTCCGTCATCACCGGGCCGACGCGAAGCGTCGAGTCCCGGTGATCCCGATTTCGCAAGCGCAGTGCCTGTCGATCGGGATGGCCGGGACAAGCCCAGCCATGACGCCCAGGAAACGGCCCAAAATAAAAACATCTGCTGCGTCGGCGACGACGATCAGTCGATCTATGGCTGGCGCGGCGCCGAGGTCGACAACATCCTGCGCTTCGAGCACGATTTTCCCGGCGCCACGGTGATCCGCCTGGAGCGCAATTACCGCTCGACCGGACACATCCTCGCCGCCGCTTCGCATCTGATCGCGCACAATGAAGGCCGGCTCGGCAAGACGCTGCGCACGGACGATGTCGACGGCGAAAAGGTGACGGTGACGGGCGCATGGGATTCGGAAGAGGAAGCCCGCGCCATCGGCGAGGAGATCGAGCAGCTGCAGCGCGCGCAGCATGCGCTCAATCAGATCGCCATCCTGGTGCGCGCCTCGTTTCAGATGCGCGAGTTCGAAGACCGCTTTGTCACGCTCGGCCTGCCCTATCGGGTGATCGGCGGCCCGCGCTTCTACGAGCGCGCGGAAATCCGCGACGCCCTTGCCTATCTGCGCCTGATCAATTCGCCGGCCGACGATCTCGCCTTCGAGCGCATCGTCAACGTGCCTAAACGCGGGCTCGGCGACGCCACCGTGCAGCTTCTGCACGACCACGCGCGCAAGCGGCGGGTGCCGCTGACCGAAGCCGCGCGCGCGGTGATCGAGACCGACGAACTGAAACCGAAGCCGCGCGGCGCCCTGCGCGCGGTTCTGGAGTCGTTCGACCGCTGGCGCAAGCAGCGCGACCAGCTTCCGCACACCCAGCTTGCCGAAATCGTGCTCGACGAGTCCGGCTACACCGAGATGTGGCAGAAGGATCGTTCCGCCGACGCCGCCGGGCGGCTGGAGAACCTGAAAGAGCTCATCCGCTCGATGGACGAGTTCGAGAACCTGCAAGGCTTCCTCGAGCACATCTCGCTGGTGATGGACAACGAGAAGGCCGCCGAGGCCGACGCGGTCAGCATCATGACGTTGCACGCCGCCAAGGGCCTCGAGTTCGACACCGTGTTCCTGCCCGGCTGGGAGGAAGGCGTGTTTCCCAACCAGCGCGCGCTCGACGATCAGGGCCGCGCCGGCCTGGAAGAGGAGCGCCGGCTCGCGCATGTCGGGCTGACCCGCGCGCGCAAGCGGGCGAAGATCTATTTCGCCACCAACCGGCGCATGCACGGGCTGTGGCAGACCAACATTCCCTCGCGCTTTCTCGACGAACTGCCCGAAGCCAATGTGGAAGTCACCGAGGCGCAGGGCGGCTTCGGCGGCTATGGGGGCTACGGTGCGTCGCGTTTCGACGCCACGACCTCGTTCGGTTCGAGCTACAACACCCCCGGCTGGCAGCGCGCCCAGGCCAAGCGCGACCGCAACGGTTTTTCCGACAATGCCGACGACGATTACGAGCCTGACTTCAGCGCCGGCAATGAAGATTTATCTCACCTCTCCCCCATGGGGAGAGGTCGCGCCAGCGGCGCGGGAGAGGGGCCGCGCCGTTCCGGCTCGAGCGTCGGCTCAACCTCGGCCGCTCGCCGCCTGCCACTCACCATCGAGGGCGAACTGGTAGCGAAATCGACCGGCACCGTCTCGGCTTTCTCGGTCGGCGACCGCGTCTTCCACCAGAAATTCGGCAACGGCAACATCACCAACATCGACGGCAACAAGTTGACTATCTTGTTCGACAGAGCCGGCGAGAAACGCGTGGTCGACTCGTTCGTGGAACGGGTGTGATTCGGGCGGCCCATCTGATAGGCTAACCGCGAGGATGAGAGCATGTCTGGAACGCGGAAGGACCTGACAACCGATCTTGCCCCTGCCGGCGAGCCGCTTGCTGCCGAATATGAGCATGATTTCTATTCCTGGCTCATGGAGCAGGCTCGGCATCTTCGCGACGGGCGTTTCGAAGCGCTCGATTGCGATAATCTGGCCGAGGAGATCGAGTCTTTGGGGCGGGAGCAGTTCAACAAGCTCGTCAGCGCGTTGCGCGTGCTGATGGCGCATATTCTCAAATGGGATCATCAGGCCGCCTTGCGCTCGCGAAGCTGGGTGCTGTCGATTCAAGAACAGCGCATCGAGATCGCCGACGTGCTGGATGACAATCCGGGCCTAAAGCCCCGTCTGCCGGAAGCGATCGCTCGCGCTTACCGTCGAGCACGAATCGAGGCCGCGAAGGAAACAGGCTTAGAGGAGGACAAATTCCCAGCGGTCTGCCCCTACGCATTCGACGAATTGATAACGCGCATCTTCAGGCGATAGGCGCCAATCGTTTTCTCTCCTCGTGAATTCATCCTCCTCTCCTCAACAAAAGCCCATCGGCATCTACATCGACGCCGACGCCTGCCCGGTGAAGGCCGAGGTGTATCGCATTGCCGAGCGGCATCTCCTCAAGGGCACGGCGCTGAAAGTCTTCGTCGTCAGCAACAGCCCGATCGCGGTGCCGCGCGATGCGATGATCGAGCGCATCGTGGTGGGCGGCGGCATGGATGAGGCGGATAACTGGATCGCGGAGCGCGCCGCGCGCGGCGACGTGGTGGTCACCGCCGATGTGCCGCTGGCGAGCCGCTGCGTGAAGAATGGCGCCAGCGTCATTGCGCCGAACGGCAAGCCGTTCACCGCGGACTCGATCGGCATGACCTTGGCGACGCGCAATCTGATGGATTCGCTGCGGAGCGCCGGCGAGATCACCGGCGGACCGCGGCCGTTTGGACCGCGCGATCGTTCGAATTTTCTCTCCGCGCTCGAGCAGGCGCTGGTGCGGCTCAAGCGCGATGGGTTTGGGTGACTGATGCCGCGATATTCCGCTCGTCCCCGCGAAGGCGGGGACCCAGGCTCTTTGCACGCAGCCCTGGATTCCCGCTTTCGCGGGAATGAGCGATGTCGACGATACATTGCGACCATCGGCAATCCAAGCGGCCCTAACGGGGCGCGGTCATTTCCCGGACGCGGTGCGGCGCGAAGTGCTGCGCCGCTGATCCGGGATCTTCCGAAACTCGGAGTTCGAAACGGTCCCGGGTCTGCAGCGCATCACTCCGCGCAAGAGCGCTCCATGCTGCGCCGCGCCCGGGACACCGCGCCCGAACAGGCCCACCCCATAACCAAAATGTAATCGATCCTAACAAATCCCGCCGCATTTTACCCAAGGTTTCGCCTGCCTCGTTCACCACAGTGCCGGTTGCGGGCTGCGGCACTCTTGATCTGAACCAAAAGCTCGCGACAGACTTGTGCACTGCAGGGCGCGCTGTCCCGCGCTTCGGTGCCGATCCTGGTGCCACACGTGTGGGTGTCTCATGCGTATCGGTCTAAAGGTTTCCGGCTCGCTGATCGGCGCGGCGCTGGCGATTTCGTTTGCCGCGAGCGCGCAGGCCGCCATCGCCATCAACATCGACAAGAACGCGCAGCGGATGACCGTCGCGGTCGACGGCGAGACCCGCTACGTCTGGCCGGTCTCGACCGGCCGCCTCGGCTACGAAACCCCGAACGGCAACTTCAAGATCAACCGCGTGGATGCCGATCACCAATCCCAGGAATGGGACGGGGCGCCGATGCCCTACACCATGTTCTTCGACTTGCGTGGGCACGCCATTCACGGCTTCTCCGACGTGAAGCATCTTGGCCTCCCGGTATCGCACGGCTGCGTGCGGCTTGCGCCCACCAATGCGGCGACGCTGTTCGCGCTGGTGCAGTCGCAAGGCATGAAGGAGGCCACCGTCGTGATCTCCGGACAGACCCCGGCACGCGGCGACGAGATGGTGCGGCGGCGCGCCCCCGTCGAGCAGGCCGCGGTGCAGCCGGCGCCGGTGGCGCCGCCGGGCTATGATTATCAGCCGGCCCCGCCGCAGCCTTATGATGGGCAGGGCTACGGGCAGCGGCAGCCTTATTACTATCGCCAGGCCCAACAGCCGGCCTACGCGCAACCGCCGCAGGGCTATTACCAGCCGCCGCCGCAGCAGCCCTATTATGGGCAGCAGCAGCCCTATTATGGGCAGCAGCAGCCCTACTACGCTCAGCAACAGCCTTATTACGGGCAGCAACAGCCGGGCTATTACCCGCCGCAACCGCCGCCGGTTTACCGCCCGTTCGGCGGCCAATATTAGGCTAAGCGCTGTCAGACAGAACGTTGTTATGCCCGCGCTTATCGCGGGCATAATGACGGGTCCGGCGCTTCCTGAGAGCGTTCGCTTGCACTGACCAGGACAAGCTGGGCTGTGGCGCGAACCAGCGTTACGCTGCGACCTTGTGCATGGCCGCGGCTTCGCGGGCACCATGAATAGCGCGCACCGATTTCTCGATCGCCGCCCATAGCCGGCCGATTTCAGCGGCAGCGGCGGAATCGGCGGCGTATTCCTTGGCGCCCTCGCCTTCGGCCAAGGCGAGCGTGAAATGCGCGCGCTGGGTGATCTGACCGCCCCAGACCGGGATGCGCAGCGAAAGCAAGCTTTCGCGGGCGTGCGTCACCATTGGCACCTCGACGTCATCGCGGCGCGGCGGCGCACCATTGATGACCACCGCATAGGGCTTGCGCAGCTCGCGGGCGAACGCGACCGTCTCTTTGACCGCTTCGAGATCGAACACGCCCGGCCGGCAAGGCACGACCACGAGCGTGGCGGCGCGGATCGCATCGATGACGCCCGCCGACATGTTCGGCGCGGTATCGATGAAAACCCATTCGGTGCCGTCGCGCTTGGCGGCCTTGACGATATCGCCGACACCGCGCTGGGTCGCTTTCAGTGGCAGCTCGGCCTCGTTGCGCAGCCTGTGCCAGAGCGCGAGCGAGCCTTGCGGATCGGTGTCGATGAGCAGACAGGGCCGCGAGGGCCTGTGGGCGTAAGCGGCCAGATG
>Ga0209006_10003131_pt1 | contig 15025 bp, 7 predicted proteins | sample JacPin_JW_Ref_O2_FD_188567 | JGI IMG/M metagenome (GOLD analysis project Ga0209006, IMG submission 188567) | Forest soil microbial communities from Algoma, Ontario, Canada - Jack Pine, Ontario site 1_JW_Ref_O2 (SPAdes) (version 2) | ecosystem: Environmental > Terrestrial > Soil > Boreal... | reverse complement strand
AAGCTTACGTCGCCGGGCACACGATTCACGTCAGCTCCAGTCAAGCCGTTATAGCTTTTCGAGCCCGAATAGTTGGCACCCGCCACCAGGTTCCATGGCTCAGAATGTCCCCAAGCCGTACAGGGCGGCGGTGTCAATCCGATTGATGCCACGATTGAGCGCAGCGTGGATGGTCGGGACAGAGTCGCTGCACATGCTTGGTCGCGCTTTGCCAGACGGCAACCCACGGTCTTAGGTCTTCACGGAATGTTAACGCGTCAGGAACAGTAACGGAAAAATCGGTGCGTCGACGGGGTCAATACGTCCCGGGTATCCGCGCCCCATGCGTTTGCGCTCTAGGTCTTAGCCCAGCCCTTGCTCACGATGCCCGTCCCCTCGCGAAGGGAAATGAGTTGGTTTGCCGAGACGTTTTTGTGGTGTTCGTGCAGCCCGTTCGGCCAATACACCTCGATGTCTGCCGAACTGTTTCCCCCTAGACCAAAATGCAGGCGCGAATCGTTACAAGAGTAGAAACTGGATTGGCTGAGGACCGCCTGCGCCTGCACTTTGCCACCGTAGTGAACCAGCACCCTCGCACCAATCGCGCTGCGGTTTGATTTGACTCCTTCCAGTTTCACCTTGATCCAGTTGGGTCTGCCTTTTATGTCGTTGCGCAACAGGGATGGGGGTTCGTTCAAATTGACGATGAGAATGTCGATGTCACCGTCGTTATCAAAATCCCCAAACGCGCAGCCGCGGCTGCAGTGGGCTTCGGCAACTCCAGGTCCGGCTTCGGAACCGAGTTCCTCGAAGGTATGGTTCCCGAGATTGCGAAACAGTGCTCGAGGTGTTTTGTTGGCATATTGCGGCAGCTTGCGCTCGACCTCGGGATACACGTTACCGGTCACCATGAAAATATCCGGATAACCGTCGTTATCGAGGTCAACGATGCCTGCCCCCCAGCAGATGTAACGGGTCTCAACGGCGACGCGAGCCGAGCGTGTGACGTCATCGAAATTTCCCTTCCCGTCATTGTGATAAAGGCCGTTCGCATCCTCGGCGAAGTGAGTCTTGAAAAGATCGAGATGACCGTCAAGATCGTAGTCTCCAAGACCGACGCCCATGCCCGCCTGTTCCATGCCGTCATCGCTGAGGGATACCCCGCGGACCACTCCTTCCTCGCGAAATGTTCCGTCGTGGTTGTTCATGAACAGCAGACTTGGGGTTGAATCGCATGCAACAAAGATGTCGGGCCAACCGTCTTCGTCGAAGTCCGCCGCCACCACCGTCATCCCATAGCTTTCCGTTGCCTTCGCGATGCCAGCGGGCTCGCTGACATCGCTGAAGGTGCCATCGCCATTGTTGCGGTATAGGGCGTTTCTTCCGGTAGGCAGCCCGCGCGGTCCACACTCGACGGGGACGCCTTTCCAGTTGCAGTTCACGTTTTCTCCCGGCACGGGGGCATGTTCGAAGGAAAAGCGAACGTAGTTCGAGACGAACAGATCGAGATGGCTGTCGCGGTTATAGTCGACAAAACTGCAACCGGCACCCCATCGCGGCTGATCGTTCCAGAGTCCGGCTGCCTTGGTTACATCGGTGAAGGTACCATCGCCATTGTTGCGATAGAGACGGTTTTGGCCAAAGGACGTGCAGAAGATGTCTTCAAAACCGTCGTTGTTGTAATCTCCAATGCAAACCGCCGAGGCCCAACCCACTGTTTTGAGTCCGGCCTTCTCAGTAACGTCGCTGAACGTCCCGTCTCGATTGTTTTTATACAGGCGGCTTGTAGCCTCCGGGGGATCGCCCGTCAGGCGAGTTCCTGAGAGCAAGAAGATATCGATCCAGCCATCGTTGTCGTAATCAACAAAGGCACAGCCGCACCCGGTCGATTCCAGAATGTACTTCTTGGTTTCTATTCCACCGTAAATCACTGTGTCCCGCAGGCCGGCCGGGTGCGCCACATCCACAAAGTGCGCGTTGAAAGGCCGTCCTGATGCGGCTGGCCGCATCATTGGCTTGGCGGTGTGCGGTGATACGCCTTGAGCCAGAATTCTTCCGGCGGATGCCGACAGCATTGAACCAAGAGAAAAGCGCACGAAGTTGCGGCGAGTAAAGGGCATGGTAAGGGGCGCCCCGTAGTTCTGCACAGTCGCTGGGACGCCCTTCATTATTGCCACGTACAGCCAAGCGAGTAAAGGATTACTGAGTTGTGTCCGCGGCGGGAATTATGGCTGGGCTGACGACCGGGCGGCGCCGTTCTCTTCCACCAGTTTGTAGCGATTGTGTTCGCTCTCCTGCTTGGTGCTGCCCGCCCGGAGTTCGGCCAAACGCTTGAGCAGTTCGGGGATTTCATTTTTTGCCCCAGTTTTGCGGAGTGCCTGAATCAAGTGATACAAGGCGGTTTGATCTTTCGGATCCGTGTCCAAGGCCTTATGGCACTGTTCAATAGCAAGCTGGTTTTGTCCGGATTGCAGGTACAGTTTAGCCAGGACATCGCGAGCAGCACTCAGCGAGGGTTGCAAGGTAACGGCTCTCTTTGCCGAACGCAGAGCCGCGGCAAATCCCGGGCTACCCGGGTCCACCCCTTTCTGCGTGAGGACCTCGGCCTGAAGATACAGCAGGTACGGATCGTCCGGTTCCTTCGCGAGCTTTGCTCTTACCGTAGTCAAGGCCCGATCAGGATCGTTACTCTGAACCGCTTCCAATCCCTGAGCCACCGAACCGAGTGAGCCTGCGGGATCGAGAACGTTTGCTTTCTCAAAATCGGCTTCTGCCTCGTCGAACTTGGCGAGTTGGACATCGAGAATACCCCTTGCCACATAGAGAGCGGCGGCCCCGGGTTGTAGTTTTAGCCCACTATTGATTACATCGACGCCAACATCAAACGACTGGTGATCCATCGACAGGTTTGCGAAATCGAGATAAAGATCGACGTTGCGCGGATCCGTCACAATCGCCTGGCGGAGGGTGCGAACAGCGTTGGGCGTGTCGCCGGCAGCTTCATACGCCGAAGAAGCCAACTGCAGAATCCTCGATTCCGGGTGATTGGACTGCAGCAACGGGGTCAACGTGTCGATCGTGTCTTTGGGTCGCTCAGCGATGAGTTGGACCGCCGCTAACTGATAACGAGCGTGAGCCTCCGCAGGATTCTGCTCCATGAGAATACGAAATACAGCAACGGCTTTGTCGAATTGTCTGAGCTTCACCAGGCACGCGCCATGCTCCTGTAGAGCTGCTGGTTGTGAACTTGCCAAAGAACCACTCTGTTGGAAATGCTGCACAGCCCCCGTGCAGTCACCCAGTTTGTAATCAAGGACGGCAAGCATGGCGTGACTGGTCGCATCGCTGGGCCGCAATCGCAAGATCCTCGCCAGGTGTTGCACTGCGACCGCACTCCCTTCGTCGTATTCGATCTGCGCTGCACCCTCCAGCGCCGGAAGATAGTCTGGCGAGAGTCTCAGGGCAGCACGAAACGAACCGAGGGCATCTTTCTTATGCCCCCCACCCGAATACGCCAGGCCCTGTAGCGTCCACAGTTGCGCGCTCGTGGGGGCCCGTTGGAGAGCAGGCTGAACTAGCTGTAACGCTTTGGCAAATTCCCCGGCCCGCAAGGCGTCGCTGACCGCGCCGATGGGGTCTCCGCTCGTTTGACCGAAGAGAGAAAAAGAGAGAAGAAGCGAGAATAAGAGGCCAGTCCGAAAACCGAACCTTGACCCGGTTCCCATGTTTGCTATTATCTCCCGGAAAACGGGCAAGCCAGAAAAAGGTTTACTCACCACAAAGCGGCATCACTTTTCGACACCACGCCGTGGACGAACAGAGAAGAGTGACAGATCGAAATGTTTGGACGCGCCGGGTCTCGAACGTGTAAATAGCGGGATCCCAAGAACCGCAACATCGCACTGAAACCCCGGATGACAACACGCAGGAAGAACTCGCCCAACCTTTGGCCCCTGGCCGCTCTGGTGCTCCTTGCCACGTCAGGGGTACTGCTGCTCGGTGCCACGGCTGACACAGCGCCCAGACCTCGCTACCCTCAAGAAGACATGGGTGCCGATTCCCTTCCCGCCAGAAAAAAGGCCCAGTTGGAAGCCGCCAGGCAATTCAAGATCTTCCACGACTTTCGGTTCGTAGAGCGCCTGCCGGAAAGCGGCATCACTTTTCGACACCACGCCGTGGACGAGTCCGGCAAGCACATGCGGATGGGTCACTATGACCATGGCAGCGCCGTCGCGGTCGCTGACGTCGACGGTGATGGACTCTACGACATTTACTTCGTGAACCAGGTGGGTGGCAGCGAACTGTGGAAGAACATGGGTGGAGGCAAATTCCGAAACATCACTTCCGAGGCCGGGGTCGCGCTGCGAGGCCGGATCAGCGTTGCAGCCGCCTTTGCCGATACCGACAACGATGGCGACCAGGATTTGTTCGTTACTAAAGTGCGCGGCGGCAACGCGTTGTTTGAAAATGACGGTCATGGCCATTTCAGGGACATCTCTCAGGAGTCAGGCCTCGGCCTCGCCGCACATTCCTCGGGTGCGTTCTTTTTCGACTATGACAACGACGGCCTGGTTGACCTCCTGGTGTGCAATGTGGGCGAGTACACCACCGATGATAAGGGGCCTGACGGCGAATATGTTGGTATAGCGAACGCTTTCGACGGGCACCTGCATCCAGAGCGCTATGAGTATCCCGTGCTTTACAAAAACATGGGGCACAACCACTTCAAGGACGTCACCTCCGAGGTAGGACTGCACCCGCACGGCTGGTGCGGCGACGCGACCTTCGCCGATGTGAATGGAGACGGCTGGCCCGACATTTTTTTCCTGAACATGCAGGGGCACAGCCATTACTACGAAAACCAGGGTGGACGCAAGTTCGTCGAGAAGACCGACCGGCTTTTTCCCAAGACCCCGTGGGGCGCGATGGGAATCAAGTTCTTCGACTTTGATAACGACGGTCGCATGGATCTGTTCATCGTAGACATGCACTCGGACATGAGTCAGGAACCGGGCCCCGAAAACGAGAAAGTGAAATCGACGATCACCTGGACCGACTCCTACCTTCAAGGGACAAAGTCGGACTTTATCTTTGGCAACGCGCTCTATCACAACTTGGGAAATGGCCAGTTCGAGGAGATCTCCGACCGCATGGGCGCCGAGACTTATTGGCCCTGGGGTCCGAGTATCGGCGATGTCAATGCGGACGGCTGGGACGACATTTTTATCCCCTCCGGGATGAGCTACCCCTACCGCTATGGCATCAATTCACTGTTGTTAAACGACCGGGGCGAGACCTTTGTAGACGCTGAGTTTACACTCGCGATCGAGCCGCGGAAGAAACTCTACACTCCCTGGTTCGAGATCGATTGCTCGGATCCCCACGAAAGACAATTGCAAGCACAATTGAAAAGCACGGTCTGCGAGGGTCAGCGAGGAAAGTCGATGGTGATGGCTCCGCGCTCCAGCCGGTCCTCCGTTATCTTCGATCTTGATAATGACGGCGATCTCGACATCGTGACCAATGACTTCAACTCCGAACCGCAGATTCTGATCAGCAGTCTAGCGCAACGAAAACAGATTCACTGGATCAAAATTAATCTCGTCGGAACGACCTCGAACCGCAATGGGCTGGGCGCAACAGTGCGAGTCAAAGCTGGCGGCCGCATGTATACCAAGTACAACGATGGCAAATCGGGTTATCTCGCGCAGAGTGTTCTGCCCCTCTATTTTGGCTTGGATGCCACCAGCAAAGTCGACAGCGTTGAAGTCCAATGGCCTTCTGGTGGCAAACAAACCATCAGTTCCGGACTGCCAGCCAATCAAACGATCAAAATCGTTGAGCCGAAATAGGTGCCGTCAATTCTGCGCGCCACGATGATTGTGCGGCATGCATCCCGGACGCTCCCCAGATCTTTTCACCGCGTCGATGCGTCCCGCGATCTCTTCTCCTTCTGGTTGTCTTGTTCCTGGTCGTCTCGCCGTCCTTGCAAAACGAGTCTTTGGGTTTTCAAACAGAATGGGAGTCTCTTACCTCAAGGTTCATTGAGCAGTACCTCAGCGAAATTGAAAAATTCAAAGCGCCCGGGATGCAAGCCAACGGTCAGCACCTCCAGGGGCCAGCATCAGTGTTCCAACCAGAGGTTGTACTAAACGGAAATCAAAATTATCCTGTGTCCCAAATGACACACATGCTTTAGCGGACCGGGATTGGATTGTGATTCGTCAAACCTCTTCCAGAAAGAAGAAAATGCGATGCGCCTCATAGCGAAGCGGACGGCGGACCGCGCCCTCATGAACTTGCATTTCGAGAGTCTCATTCTGAACGGGAACAGTGTCAGGGGGATGATGTTTTGAAGCCTTTGTCGTGCTCCGCCACGGTTACGACGTCCCGGCCTCGCGCTTTGGATTCATATAGGCACTGGTCGGCGATTTTCAACAACTGAACGGAGGTCGCTCCATGCTCCGGGAATGCTGCAACCCCTACCGAGATCGTCAGCTGCTGCAGACTCTGTTTCCTGTACTGCAGGCGCAGGCTTCTTACTTCGGAGCGCAGCACATCCGCACGGGCAGCGGCGCTCTGTGAGTTTGCCTCAGGCAGAATAATGGCGAACTCCTCTCCGCCATATCGGCAGCAGATATCGGAGGTACGAAAGAAATTGCGAAATAACTCAGCAAGCGACTGAAGCACCATATCTCCCGCATCATGACCAAAGGTGTCGTTGAATTTCTTGAAGTGATCGAGGTCAAGAAAAAGAACCGCCACGGGTTGCTTCCTCCGGGCAGCCAGCTGCAGCTCTCTTTCGAAGGATTCCTCCAGGAACCGCCGGTTGAACAGGCGAGTAAGAGGATCACGAATCGATTGCTCGCGAAGCGTTTCGCGCAGCTGCAGGCTGGCCAATGAAAGAGCGATTTGAGATGCCGCGCTGCCCGCCAGTCGCTGATGCGATTCCACGAAGTTCTGCGGGACAGGCTCATCCCGCAGGTTGGCGGCGCTCGCGAATTCTAGATGCAGAATGCCAATTGTGTTGCCCTGTGCCACCATCGGCACGCAGATCGATTCAGCCGTCGAGTCTTTGGCCAGATGTTGGCAACCGACGCCACTCCCCGAGCGGCCACTCCAATGAGGCTGGCCACTGCGCAGAGACCAGCATGCATCCGGAGGGAACGTCGGGCTCAAGGCGTTGCCTTCCCCCCAACGAACCGCCGCCTCGATGAGGTCGCGCGACGACCGGAGCAAATAGAGAGCTCCGGCACGTCCATCGGGAAAAAGCTTTTGCGCCGAGATCGCTGCAACCGCGCAGGCTTCTGCAACGTTGCCACTGCTCGCCAGCAGAGATCCCATTTCATTCAACGAAGTCATCTGTTTCGTTCGGAGATCCAGTTCCCTCACCAGACGATCTGAGGATTCCGTATGCTGCCGCTGTATTTCGATCGCCCTGACCTCTTCCGAAACGTCCTCGTAAATCAGGTATGCCCCCCGTACCTCGCCGTTCACCAGGAGGGGGACGCCATGAACTGCCAGGTTAAGAATCTCCCCGTCCTTGCGTCGACCTCGAACGGTTGTGTGCAACCCTTTGCCGCTGAAAATCTCGGCTATCAGCTGACGGGAATTCGTAGTCTCATCGTCCGTTATTCCCATATTCGCAATGTCAATCGAGCTGAGTTCGTGCCGACCATATTGAAAGAGCCTCTCGAAAGCGGAATTCGCCAGTTGAACCGAGCCTTGCCGGTCCAAAACCACGATCCCCATTGGAGTGTTTTCTATGAGTGAGCCCAGATAGGTTTTTTGATCATTGAGATCAACTGCCAAGCGCTCGCGCTCGCTGACCTCGGATCCTACGAAGAGGCCGACAGAAGACAGCACGAGCATGAGCACTGCGACTTTGGTGAACAGGACCGCAGTGGGAGGGAACGAGTGCATCGCGATTACGATTCCAAAATTTAGAAGTAGCAGACCGGTGACAACTCTGCGAACTCCCTGACGCATCGCAATCCAGATAATCGGAATGAAACACAGATAGAAGTGATCGTAACGGTCTTCTGTCCCGAAGATGACCCAGAGGGCGCCTAGGATCGCGAGCAATTGGCCGATACCTTCCGCGAGCCTGCCCAGACTGAAGGTATTCCCCATGGTCTGCGCTCCGGTCAGGCGGGGTGGGGGGGCCCCCGTCGAGAGCCAATGACGAACCTGAGGAAAGACATGCACAAGAAGAAACGGCGCAATGCCCACCAAACCGATGGCGTCGCCTAAGAACCACCCCACGGCGGAGGTCCTGGCGTCATTCCAGGCGATGCTGTGATCAGCAATCAGGCATCCGACACCAAAGGCGGTTGCCGCTGCCGCCGCGATCGCGCTCATGAAAACGTAACGGACTATGTCTTGTCGACGCCGAAGTTCCAGATCGATTTGCAGCCGAGCGCGTAACACGTGAGCCGCCGAGCCGTAACAACAAGCAATTCCCAAGGCGCCTGCGTTACTGAAGGAGATCACAGGCTGTAGGTAAATGAGCTTGCCGGCCAGAACATCGGCAAAACCAGCTAGAAGCGCAAACCATGGATTGACGCCCAACAGGAGTGCCATGACCAGACCGATGGCCGGATACCACGCGACGAACCCAATGCGGGACAATAAAATGACTTCGGGCCGGTTCAGAAGAAGGTACAGAAGCACGAACGAGAGCGAAACGACAACGTAGCGAAAGATCAGGCGTCGCGAAGGCATGAACAAAAGTTCCCCGAGTCAGCTGAGACTATTCGAGATGCGTTTTCATCTGACGATCATCCGCGAGAGGAGATGTTGCTATTCTCAATTGTGCGGGAAACAAAAGGAGAGGGGCTGATCAATACCGCTCACGAATGCAGATAGTCACAATCCGTTGCTTGCGGAACATTTTTCGGCATTTGATAATCGAAGAAGCGCTCGCGCCACGCCAGATCATCGGTCGCGCCCAGGGTGGCGATGGGCCAACGGGACCGGATCCGTTGCGCGGCTTTTTGACCGCGATGAGCCGAGCCGTTGTCCATGATCCAGAACACGAGCTGAGCGGATCGATACGGTTCCTGGCTCATGACCTGGGCCATTAGGCGTTCGGTCGGAGCAATCCCGTTTTTCTCCTCGCAGCGCCCGAAGAGCTTGGCCCGGTGGACGTCCCAAGCTGCCAAGTACCCCAAGCACCTATGATTTTGAATACTAAGCCAAGGCATTGTCCGGCCCCGCAGTTTGATGGTTTACCGCAAACCCACGAGAATCCGGTGCTAATCCTGAAAGGATCAAAAAGAGCCAAGTGCGCTCGCCAATCGACGTGATCGGCTGTCTGTTCGGCAAGAGCGCAACCGGCCATGCGAAGACAAGAATCGACATGGCGTTGCAAGACTGAAATCGGCCCCTGTACGCCGACTCTGGGTCGTTTTCCTCGCAGAAGAGCTCGCCTGACGAGATCATGGACTTAGAGGCCGCAAATTAGCGGATCAACACCGTGGCGATGGTGCCGATTGGGATCGGATTCCAGTTTTCCAAGAGCACGCATCGTTCTCTGTTCTGATCAATCGCTTCGCAAACCGCCTCCGGGACTAGTGGTTTGGAAAACACTTTATCCTCTTTCGCATCGGAGCCTTAAGTGCGGTCAAAGAGACGAGGTTTTCCTTTGAAAACGATCCTTCTAGTTGAAGGCAGGGTCCTGAGAATCGCAAGCGAAAAGGCGTTGATCCGCCAACCCACACGCAAAGAAAACCGTACGGCATCCTGCTTTCCTCGCTATAATTGCGCCCGGAGACCCCCTAAAAATGAACCGACCGAACCCTCAGGGATTCGCATCCTTGTGCGCTGTTGTCGTCACTCTTTTGTTCGCCGTAATCATGTTGCTATCATCAACAACCGCTCATTCACAATCCGCAGCCGCCACAGGACGACTGGAAGGGACCATCGCGGATCCTTCCGGTGCCGCGATTCCAGACGCTGAGCTCACGATCCGCAATCAAAACACTGGAATCGCCACTACCGTCCGCTCTACGGCGGAAGGCGAGTTCGTCGTCCTCTATCTTGATCCGGGCAGCTATGAAGTTTCTATCCAGAAAACTGGCTTCGGGAAGCTTGTGCTAAGAGACATCGCGGTCACAGTCGGGACCCGCGCCATCCTCCATCCCCGCCTTTCTGTTGGCAAAATCGATACCACCGTCACCGTCAGAGCCGAGACTCCCTTGGTCGACACGGCGGAGTCCTCTCTCGGCACGGTTGTGAGCCAGCAAAGCATCGAGTCGCTTCCGCTCAACGGACGCAACTTCACCGACTTCGCTCTGCTGACTCCCGGAGCGACCACTGACGGCGATTTCGGAATGATCAGCTTCAACGGCGTCGCAGGGAACTATAACAACTACACAGTCGACGGCGGCAACAACAACAACGCCTTCTTCGCCCAGCAGATCGGGCGGACCAGTATCCCCTACCAGTTCAGCGAAGATGTAATCCGCGAGTTCCAGGTCACCAGTACCGGATTCGAAGCCGAATTTGGCCAGTCCGGCGGCGGCCTTGTGAACACCGTCACCAAGAGCGGAACCAATCAAGTGCACGGCGACGCCTACTACTACATCCTCGACTCTGCCACCAGCGCCAACGACAAAATTAACGAGCAACAAGGAATTTCAAAGCCACATGATCGCAGGCAGCAGGTCGGAGGTACAATCGGCGGGCCACTCGTCCACGATCGTTTTTTCTATCTTGGAAATTTTGAGAGCCAGATCCGCAACGAACCCTTAACGGTCAATGACGGCCCCGCTTTAAGTGGTCTTCCATCCGACTTCTTTGCCAACAATCCTGCTCTCGCATCCCAGGTACAAGCGGCCGCTGGCTCTTTCCCGCGAAGCTTCAACCAGAACGCGGCGTTCGGCAAGATCAACGGCATCCTCAACGACAAGAACACTCTCGGCGTCACCTACAACTACCAAAGCTTCCGCAGTCCGCACGGTTACTTCAACACTCCGACGTCGACGGGCGACGGTCTCTCTCTGACCGATGGCGCAACCAGCCAATTCCTTCAGGTCTCGCTTCAGACTGCGTTCACCGCGACCGCAGTCAACGAATTTCGCTTTCACTATGGCAGCGACTATCACTTCGATCTGCCCGGCACACCACCAGCTTCACCGGCGGTCACCATCCAGAATCCTGATACAGGCTTCGTCTTCGGCGGAAACCGTTTTCAGCTCGCCAACACCGACCGCCGTTACGAATTCACCGACACGTTTACCAAGATTCTCGGAAAGCACACGCTAAAAGCCGGCACCGATATCAACATCAGCCACAATTCCGACTACTTCACCTACGGCCCGAAGGGCGAGTACCGTTTCGCCAGCCTCGCCGATGTAGCCACTGGTAATTTCGAACTTTACCTACAATCGTTCGGACAATCGACCATTGTCCAGACCTCGCCCACATATTCCTTCTTCGCTCAAGATCAGTTCCGCGTCACGCAACGCTTGACGTTGAACTACGGCGCGCGTTACGACCTTCAAGTCTTACCGCAGCCCAGGGCGTGCGATCCGGCGTTCACCCTCACGTGTCACATTCCCTACAGCAAGAACAACATTGCGCCTCGGATCGGTTTCGCCTATAGCCTCGACAGCAAGGGAAACACCGTCGTCCGCGGTTCCTTCGGACTGTTTTTTGTCCAGGAAGATCTCTTGGATGTCTCGCAAGCCTTCGCCTCAAATGGCGTGACGCGGCCCTTCCTTACGGTAGTCGGGCCAGCTTTTGGGAATTCCAACCCGCTGGTTACCTACCCCAACAGCCTTACTTCGTTTCCGTCAGGCGCGGGAGGCACTCCATCGCTCGTCGTCTTCTCGCCAAACTTCCGCAGCCCCTACGTCGAACAGGCCAATGCCGCCGTCGAACATCAATTCGGCGCGCAGACCGCTCTTAGCGTTGGATACGTGTACAGTCACGGACTTCGCCTGCTGGGAAATTCGAACGGCGTTACCCGTCAAGCCAACGGTAATTTCGGTTTCGATTTGAATCTCGTCCCGCCTGATCAGCAGGTTGCCTTTGGAGGCTCGTTCAACACCGCTACCATAACCTTGCCCAACGGCCAAACCTACACCACGCCGGACTACAGTGCGATCGACGGGTTTATCAATCCGAACTTTGGAACCATCAATGCCGTCGATAACTCAGGACTCTCCGTTTATAACGGCCTGCTCGTTTCCCTGCGCCACAACTCGCGCCAGTTCCTCACTTCGGTCGCGTACACGTTATCCCACACGGTCGACCAAGGAGCCGGCTACTACAACCAGTTCGATCAGGCCTCGCAACGCGGACCTTCCCAACTCGATCAGACCCACCGCTTCGTGGCGACTGGAGTATGGCTTCCGCAATTCCACGGCCTCAAGAACTTTGAATTCAGCAGCATCCTGAACCTGGCCAGTGGCCGCCCGTACACCGCGGTCTTCGACAATCCTGAGGTGAATTTCTCTGTCGTTCCGGGCGAAAAATACAATTCTTTCCGTGGTCCGACATTCAAGGACGTCGATCTAAGCATTTCGCGCGAATTCCATCTCGGCGAGCGCTACCGGATGGGACTCCGCGCTGAAGCCTTTAACATTTTCAACCACCCCAATTTCCAGCAAAACGTTGTCGACAACGTGCAGTACATTGCCAACGCAATCGGCCCCAATCCCGGCAACCCTACGGATCAACTCTGGAGCGCTGCCCCCAACCCAGACTTCGGCGTACCTGGAGCTATTGTCCCGAAGTTCGGCTCCCGCAGCTTTCAGTTCTCGACGAAGTTCGGCTTCTAAACGGATGGTTCGCGTTGTAAATGTAACGGACGAACTGAACGACCAGATCGCTCAGCTTGCATTCCGCTCGAACCGAGGGCAGACCGAGCGCACAAAAGGCTCGACGCTTAGCAATTGCTAACTAAGCGCATTAAAATGAATGGCTCCCCGTGTGGTAGCAGAGTCAACAATGAAACTCTGTTTCAGACGCGGCTCCCCAGTGCTCTGCCGCTGTAGGTCGTAACGGGTGCCGGCCGGGTGGAATCGAGCGTCAATAGTCTATAAGTGAGATTGATTCCATAACCATGTCGGCCCCCACGCCCGGACAGACTTTGGTGCGAAGCAACCAAGGCCGGGAAACAGTCGAATGGGATGACTGTAGGTACGGATTTCTACCCGGGTTTCCAGCAAATTGCGTTTGTGGATACCGGTACTGGAGAACTTCCTGTTCCGGAAGAAGCGAGGAAAGAACACAGTGTTTGAGGATCTCCGAGTAGAGGAGACCCAGGAGAGCGGTAGGCTCTCTTTGGCTGTGTCCGGCGTTTCCAGCTTCGTGCCCGTTTAAGGCCGCCGTGGCTCGCCTGGTTCTCCCCCTTCACAGACCCACCGTGCAGAATTACCGCAGCGGGTTCCTCAAGCGCTACTCCCTGCGCCCGCCCAGACATGTGTGATCCGAGGTTGCACCAATGGATGCTGGCGAAGGATTTCAGTAAACCGCTCCCACGTCATCGATCTCCCGCGCGTGCGGCGACTCAGCCATTCCCGCCAGATACACCGAACCCTCTGATAGAACTGCCGAATGCTGCGGCATTCGTCGGGCGTCCGTAGTACTTGGTAGTGGCCGCGGAGTTTGGCGTTTCGGAGTTTCTGTTGTGCGTCCACAGGGTCGTGCCGATGTTCTTGGCACCATTCGGCGATCGCTGTCAGCCCCCGACGGAGCCGTTTCCAATCGTCCTCACGTGTACTGTGAACTTTCCCTTCCGGCTGCGAGCGCAGATATGCGTTAAGCCGAGGAAATCAAAGGTCTGGGGTGTCTTCCCCTCTCGCTTCGCGTTTGTCGTTTATCCTTATCTAATGCATTGCTCGTAATCTAATGCAGTGCTCGTACTGATTCTAAAAGACTTCTATGGATGGGAACCGGGGTTCTTGCGCACTTTCGGTGCCGGCGAATCGGCGTACCACCTTTTGCGAACCGGCGGATGAAGTTTTACCCGCGTACCAGAACGGAGACACAGCGGGCCGGCCCGCTGGAAAAGAAACTCCTTGGCCGCCACCCGCCCGGGCGTCCGAAACGACCGGCTGAGCCGAGTTGTCATCATCAGTTATTATTGTGCGTCTCTTCGCGAGCAGGGATTTGGTCTTCGCGACTAATCAAGGAGCCTTTGTTAAGCCGTTATTCTGGCTCGGCGCAAGTGTCAGTAAGTGGCGAAAAAGCTCGCTGACCGCTCCGGATTATAGCCGCGCCGGTCGTAGAGCTTGGTGGTGCCGGGCTCGCGGTGGCCAGCGGCGCTCACGGCGCGGTGGTCCACCTGGCGCAATTCATCGTAGTCTGGATGCGCAGCGTCTGCATGAAATGCTGCACGCCGAGCTTGTAAGCACGGCGGGTGCGCTCGCTTTTCTGTTCGGCGAAGCTAGATTTCTTCTTCGGGGATGTCGGCGAGCGCGGCGACTGGCGACAATGCGCCGGGAGAGTCAATTACGATTTGTAAATCTCTGCCGCTTTCCAACTTGCCTGTAGCTGTTTTGTTACGGCCCCCTAGCCGTGTTATCCACTACGTGATAAACGGGATTATCACGCGTCAGCCCTGGAGATGTTAAGGCGCGTTGTTTGCGAGTGAGATTTGAAATTGATCATTGACCGATTCTCTGAAGTTCTGCCCGCATCGAATGTACCCGCTTACATTAGCCTTGCGACCGGCGAGGGGGACGATGTTCCACACTTCCCCGAAAAAGACTTCTGGCCCGGCACAGTTTCCGGATTGATGGTTAAACGCAAGTGTACTGCTCGGCGCGCGTCGCCCAGAACTGCGAACACGTTGACTAGCCTCGACCCCGTCCTTAAGATGAATGCTCCGGCGACGAGCGTCTCCCATGATCGGCCAAACCATCTTGCACTATCGCATCATTGAGAAGCTGGGCGCCGGCGGGATGGGCGTAGTATTCAAAGCCGAGGACACCACACTCGATCGCTTTGTTGCGTTGAAGTTTTTGCCCGACGAAGTGGCCAAAGATGCTCAAGTCTTGAGCCGCTTTCGCCGTGAAGCAAAGGCCGCTTCTGC
>Ga0209006_10003130_pt1 | contig 15026 bp, 18 predicted proteins | sample JacPin_JW_Ref_O2_FD_188567 | JGI IMG/M metagenome (GOLD analysis project Ga0209006, IMG submission 188567) | Forest soil microbial communities from Algoma, Ontario, Canada - Jack Pine, Ontario site 1_JW_Ref_O2 (SPAdes) (version 2) | ecosystem: Environmental > Terrestrial > Soil > Boreal... | reverse complement strand
TTATGCCCCCCCGCCACGCGCGCAATAAAATCAAACGATCCCGCAAGGTAATCCACCACCTTGCCCTTGCCCTCATCACCCCACTGCGCGCCTACCACCACCACAGATTTCATCCAGGCCCTCTCCGAGCAGAACAGGCACTCCTGCCCGTTCTCTTTCCCGCTCTCGAACCACACCCCATCGCCAAATCGTTCACTTCACCTTTACTGCGTTGGAAAGCACCAAGATACGGCAGAGTGCTATCGTAAGCTCGCCTAGCCCTCAACGCAAGCACGTGGCAGACGCTCTCGCGCCGCAACCTCATTGCGTCGCGCAGCAAGCCCGTTTATCCTGTGCGCTCCGAAAGGAGCTTCGTCTCCATGCGAACACTCTCTCTTTCCTTCTTACTCGCGTCTCTCGCAGCAGCGCCCGCGGCCCTGGGCCAGGACCCGGTATCCGTCAATCCCGGCTCCGTGAAAGTCGCATTCGAAAACGAACAGATTCGTGTCTTGCATGCGCGGTACGCACCCCACCAGAAGGGCGCCATGCATTCGCATCCATCCCGTGTGGTCGTATGCATCACCGACATGCACGTGATGGTGACCTCCGCCACGGGCGCAACGCAGGAACTGCGCAACAAAGCTGGCGATTCGCGATGGTTTGAACCCGTGACTCATTCGGCGGAAAATCTCGAGGACACGCCGTTTGAGGTTGTTGAAGTCGAGCTGAAAAGCGCCGCCGCGGTGGCGGTCCCCGTTCTCCCACTTGGGGGTTCAGGCGCTGCTTTGATCGAGCCTGTTCCAGTAGATAAGGAACCGCACCATCATTTTGTTTTCCAGAACCAGTACGTCCGCGTCCTCGACGTGGTATTCCCTGCCGGCGAAGCCTCCTTATTCCACACGCACAGCAACGACAACGTGGGCATTCCCATCAGCGGAGATAAAACGCAGTCCCAACCCTACGATGGCGCGTGGACCGAAGTGCAGGACGTCAAGCCGGGTGAGGCCGGCCTTCGCAAGGCTCGTGGACAGGCTTACACACATCGCGTGCGCAGCGCGGGAAAACTTCCGTTCCACGTCATCGACGTTGAAATCTTTCCCTAACGCTCGCTCTGGTTTTCTTGCACGAAACGATGATCGCGGTTCGCGATTCACTTCAGGCCGGGCAATTCCGGTCAGCGTCCGCCTTCTTCTAACTCTCGACGCCGGAAACATCCCACCAAATGATCGTTGACCATTCCCGTCGCCTGCATAAACGCGTAGCAAATCGTCGACCCCACAAACCGAAATCCCCGCTTCTGCAAATCCTTGCTCATCGCATCCGATTCCGCCGTCTTCGCAGGCAAACGTTTGTGCGTCTTCCAAGCGTTCTGTTTCGGCTTGCCACCCACGAATCGCCAGATGTATGTGTCAAACGATCCAAACTCCTCCTGCACCTTCAAAAACGCCAGCGCGTTCGAAATCGTTGCCGCAATCTTCAACCGATTCCGGATAATCCCTGCATCCTTCAAAAGTTCCCGCACTTTCTTTTGGTCGTACCGCGCCACCTTCTCCACATCGAACCCGTCAAAAACTTCGCGATACCGCGCCCGCTTCTTCAAAACGGTGTCCCAACTCAAACCCGCCTGCGCCCCCTCCAAAATTAGAAGCTCAAACAACCTGCGATCATCGTGTAGCGACACGCCCCATTCTTCATCGTGATAAGGAATATTCAGCTCACTCGTCGCCCAATGGCACCGCTTCACCGTCATCTCTCCCGCTCCCCTGCTGTAAAATGGCACCCGTGCAAGAAGCAAAGGGCACGCCGCACTTGCCTGTGCGACATGCCCCCGCTAATCTTCCTACCTTTTGTCTATCTCTTGTGCAGATCTCTTCGCGCGACAAATCCCTCGGCTAATTACGCCATGTGGCGGTCTAGCGCCTTGGTAATCTGATCCTTGGGCACCGCGCCCACAATCTGCTCGACCACCTGCCCGTTCTTGAACACGAGCAATGTTGGGATTCCGCGAATGTTGTACCGGCCCGCCGAGTTCATCGCTTCATCGACGTTCAGCTTCATCACCTTCAGCTTGCCGGCGTAATCATGCGCGATCTCGGCAACCGTCGGCGCCAGCATGTGGCACGGGCGGCACCATTCCGCCCAAAAATCCACCAGCACGGGCTGCGCGCTACTCGCGGTCAGCACTTCTGCTTCGAAATTTCCATCCGTCACCGCTTGGATCTTTTCAGTCTGGGTATTGTCAGCCATGTTGTTTGTCCTCAACAGCTTGCCGCTAGGCCGCTGTCTCTGTCTCCTTCGTCAACTCAATTAGATGTTGTAACAGACATTTGGTTTCGTGCCGCTTGCCCTGTCCCTCGAAGGGTCAGCGCCGCTTGGTACACTTTCGCATACTCCGCGGCCGGCCCCCTCCAGGAAAAATCCTTGGCCATCCCGTTCAACTGGATGCGCCGCCAGATGCGCTCGTCGCTGCAATGATGCAAAGCCTGCCGAATCGCAAACATCATAGCAGCGCCGGAATATTCCGCGAATTTGAAGCCTGTCCCGGTACCATGCTCCAGATCAAACGTCTCGACAGTATCATCCAATCCGCCCGTCGCTCGCACAATCGGCACCGTACCATACTTCAAGCTATAGATCTGATTCAAGCCGCAAGGCTCGTAGCGCGACGGCATCAAAAACATGTCGGCGCCGGCTTCGATTTTATGCGCAATTTCATTATCGTATGCGATTCTCGCGCCTACGCGTCCGGGAAACGCATTCGCCATCGCTAGAAACAGTTCTTCATATTTGCGATCGCCGGAACCCAGCACCACCAGGGAAACATCTTCTTTCATCAATTCGAGCGCTTTCTCCGCGATCAGATCGAAACCCTTCTGATCCGCGAAGCGCGAAACGATTCCAATGACTGGGCGAGACGCGTGCTCCGGCGCGATGCCGTACAATTCCAGCAAGGCCTGCTTGCACACTTGTTTTCCGCTCATATCCTTCGCGGAATATTTCATAGGAATAAATTTGTCTTTGTCCGGGCTCCACGCGGAGTAATCAACCCCATTCAAAATACCGACCAACCGGTCCGCTCGGCTGCGCACCACTCCGTCCAAACCCCACCCGAATTCGGGCGTCTGAATCTCTTGCGCGTATCTCTTGCTGACGGTCGTAAGATAATCTGAATAGACAAGACCGCCTTTCAGGAAATTTACGCTGCCGAAAAATTCCATTCCCCCCGGATTGTAGACGGGGAGCGGAATGCCGGCACGTTCGAGAACGTCTCTCGGAAAAAGTCCGTGATAGCCCATGTTATGAATCGTGAACACCACAGGAATATCTTTCACTGCCGGATCGTCGCCGTACGAAGTGCGGAGCAGCACCGGCACGAGCCCGGTCTGCCAATCGTGGCAATGGATCACGTCCGCGGGCCAGACCTGCTTCACAATTTCGATCGCCGCGCGACAGAACTCGCTGTACCGCTCGGGGTTGTCCGGATAATCACCGGCGCTGGTGCCGTAGATGCCATCACGATCGAAATACGCGGGATCATCCACAAAAAAATACCGCACTCCAGAAATCACTGTGCCATCCAAGACCGCTGGAAAGCGCAAACGATTCGCGAGCGGAATCGTGAGGCTGGGCATCACCACGGCAGCCGCCTTGGTTCCGCGGTAACGCGGCAACACAACCGCCACTTCCTGGCCCTGCGCCACGAGCGCTCTCGGCAGCGCCTCGACCACGTCCGCCAGGCCGCCGGTCTTCGAGAACGGCAGCCCTTCCGATGCTACAAAAAGAATTCTCACTTTCTTCTCTTTACTCGATTCTGTGGACGCCCTTCGCGTCCTTCTCTTCTCCGGCGCATTCACGGCATGGATCGCGCGTGCCACATCCATTTTACGCTACTGGACCCCATGCCTGTCGTCAAGACAGAAGCGCTCGACGAAAACCGCACGGCGCTCTTCCTGTTACACTTTCGCGCATGGCTCGTCAACGACTTGGTCAACATTTTCTTGCAGATGCCGACTGGCGCGAACAAATCGCGCGCGCGGTAGGCGTTTCGCCGCACTCGACCCTGCGCTCCGAGCCCGCGGCGGATCAACCGTATTGCTGGATAGAGATCGGCGCTGGCCATGGCGAAATGACCGAGTACCTGGCTTCGACAGGCGCCACCGTTTACGCCGTCGAACTGGATAAGTTGCTTCTGGCGCACCTACAGCGCCTCGCGGAGAAATTCCCAAATGTTACGGTCGTTCAAGGCGATGTTCTGGAAACCGATCTCGCCGCCCTCGCTGCGGGCCGGCGCATCCGCCTCTACGGCAATTTGCCTTACTACATCACCTCGCCGATTCTTCATCATTTGTTTGCGTCCGCGGATCTGATCGACGAGATTCATATCGTCATTCAGGAAGACGTCGCTCATCGCCTCGCTGCAAAACCGCAGACGAAGCAGTACGGCTACCTCTCCGTCGCAACGCAACTCTACGCCCGCCCCGAATTTGCCCTTCGTATTCCGCGCAGCGCTTTCAGCCCGCCGCCGGAAGTTGGCTCCTCGCTGGTGACGCTTCGTCTGCCCGGCGAACGCGCCAAGCTGATGCTGCGCGATGAGGCAGCTTTTCTAGAATTTGTGAAATTGTGTTTTTCTCAGAAGCGCAAGACTCTGGTGAACAATTTGCGCTCTGTGGCGAGCCCGGACGCCGTTCGAGAGATCCTCGCCGCGCAGAGCCTTCGCCCCGATGCGCGCGCCGAGCAGCTCACGGCGGCGCAGTTTGCCGCGCTGCATGCCACCCTGATAGCCGCGCGCTAACTCTTCTCGCCGTCCTTCTTCAGCGCCGCGACCAGGCGGTCGGGATAGTCGCTCATAATGCCGTCCACGCCCGCGGCTATAAGCAGCCGGATGTGCGCCGGATGATTCACCGTCCAGCACACCACTTGCAAATCGTGCTTGCGAGCTTGCTCGATCATGGACGGCGTCACCAGGTCGCCGCGCACAACCAGTTGCCGTGCACCGACATCCAGCGCGGATTTCAGAAGATCGGAGATTTGCCCGTCATATAAAGCGCCGGTCATCAACGTAGGCTCGATCTTGCGCAAGCTCGCCAGAATCGCATGGTCAAACGAAATCACCACCACGCGCGCCGCTTCCCCAGACTCTCGCAGTGCGCCGATCAACGCGTGCTCTCCGCCCCAGGAGCCACTGGGTTTCAGCTCCAAAAAAAACACGACGTCGTTCTTCTTCGAGAATTCCAGAATTTCTTCGAGAGTCGGAATGCGCTCTCCGGTGTATTCGCTTCCGAACCATGAACCCGCGTCGAGCCGGCGCAGTGCGGCCAGCGTTTGGTCGTGGACCCGGCCCTGGCCATTGGTCGTGCGGTCCAAGACCTCATCATGGATGGCCACAAACCTGGCGTCGCGCGAGAGCTGCAAATCCGTCTCGATGAATGTGGCTCCGAGAGCGACCGCCTTCTTGAAGGCAGCCAGCGTGTTTTCCGGCGCGTGCCCAGAGGCTCCGCGGTGACCGATGATGAACACTTCGAAAGGCTCCTTCTCCGAACCGCCAAGCAACCTGAACGTCCACTGCCAAGAATTCCGCAGGCCCGTCCTTTGCCGGAATATGCGTGCCAGGATATGCGGCCTGATTCCCTATGCTAACATCCGCATACGGTGAAACAGGTACGCACCTGACTCGATGCATCTTGAATCTAACCAGAAGAGGTTGTCCATTCTCTTTTGAGGAGCAGACAATGAGAAAAGAGTTCCGGGCCCTGCTCGTAGCGGTGCTTATGTCGGCCCAGCTGGGAATTGCGCCCAAGGCTCCGGCGTCGCCGCACCAATCCAAGAACCAGAGCGAACCCAAGTCGCAACAGGAACTGACAAAGGAAGTGCGTCATGTGCTCGTCATGCTGCCGTACTACTCAGTCTTCGATAATCTTGGTTACCGGGTGGAAGGCGACAAGGTGATTCTGGAGGGACAAGTGGTTCGCCCTTCCCTTAAATCCGACGCAGAAGCGGCCGTGAAGAGCGTCGCGGGCGTCAGTTCGGTGGTGAACAATATTGAAGTCCTGCCGCCCTCTCCGATGGATGACCAGCTGCGTCGGGCACTTTATCGCGCCATTTACGGCGATTCGGCTCTTTCCCGTTACAGCTATTCCGCCGTGCCCTCCATCCACATCATCGTAAAGAATGGAAACGTCACGCTCGAAGGCGTGGTCGATAGTGAAGCGGACAAAAACCTCGCAGCTCTGCGCGCCAACGGCATGCCAAATGTTTTTTCGGTGAAGAACAACTTACAGGTTGCGGGCGGCAAGTAAGATCCTGCCGAGCAGCAGGGGCGTCGCTAGGCCGCCCCTGCCGCTCCGCTTCTCACCAACTGCCGGGAAATGCGCCGCGCGGTTTCCTTCAAGGCTTCGACGATTTTAGGGAGATTTTCCTCATCCACCTGCGTGAGTGTGCCGCTGACGCCGAGAGCAGCGGTCACGTTTCCCCCGGCATCAAAAATCGGAGCGCCGAGGCACCGCGCGCCGAGGCTGTTCTCCTCGTCGTCCACTGCATAACCCTGCTCGCGCACGAGCTCTAAATCAGCGAGCAGGCGCGACACGGTGGTGATGGTTTTCGGCGTACGTTTTTTCATTCCTTGCTGGCGCACGATGGCTTCCATTTCTTGTCTCGGCAACCAGGCGAGCAGCGATTTCCCCACGCTAGTGGAATGCAGATACATTCTGCGGCCCACCCAGGTATTCACTTTGAAAAAACCAGGGGCCTCCACTTTCTCGATGTAAACCGCTTCGCCCTGATCCAGGACGGCGAGGTGCGCCGTAAGGTGCACGCGCTCGACCAGTGACCTCATGAAGGGTAGGGCCACGTCCGCAATATCAAGATTCGCTTGTGCGTCTCCGCCCAGGCTCAGAATTTTTAAGCCAAGCTTGTAGCGGCCGGTGTCCGCGTCGCGACGAAGATAGCCGCGCCGTTCCAGCGTGCGTAAAATGTAGCTGGCCGAACTTTTGGGAATGGCCAGTTTGCGGCTGATCTCAGAGTTGGTGAGGCCATCGCGGCGATGGGCGACGTTTTCAAGAATGTTCAGGGCTCGTTCGACGGCTGTTGCTGGGCTCGAATCGGTGGCTGCTCCCATAGATATCTCCAGGAGTCATGAGGCGTTGGAGTCCCAAGTATAGAATATATGTTCAGAATGTTGAACACAGACTTGCGTGGATAAATGGCGGTTGTTAAAAAAGAGACAGGGTCGTGAACATATGTTCAGCCTATTGAACAATAATACGAGCGTGGGAAATTGCGCATCCTTGGTGTGTAATTTTCTGTCGTTTTCCGCCGCGACGGGCTGGGCGGGCTTCCGCGATTTCTGCCGCACCCCCTATGTAGTTGACTCCATGGCAGTTACAAAGCTCAAAAAACCGGTTATTGGCCTTTGAATTGCCCATTTGTACGAGCGGCTCGATCTAGTCGACCGCACACCCCGGGAGGTTGATAGAACACATGGCGACAGCAGCCTCAAAACCGAATCCGGCGACCGCGCCGCTGCCCTTTGCAAACCGCATCGTGTCCGTTAACGCCGCGCCGGAGGAGTTCGACCTGGCGAGCGGGCTGCCCGCAGGATTTCTCGAGTTCCTGGCGCCGCTCCACGCTGCCCTTACGATGCGGCAGCGCGCCCTGATTGCGCGACGCGAACGTGCTCTCGCCGATGCACATGCCGGCAAATTGCCAAACTACTTGCCGCCGTCGGTAGCTACGACGAATTCCTGGCGTATCGAGCTTCCTGCGTGGTGTGCCGACCAGCGAAACCAAATGACCGGACCCGCCGATGAGGCCGAGCTCGTCGTGAAGATGCTCAATTCCGGCGCGCCGGGCGTAATGCTCGATCTGGAAGACTCGAACGCGAATACATGGGAACACACGATTTGCGGCATCGAGAATATTCTCGATGCACTTGCGGGGCGGCTGACATACTACGACCGAAAGCGCGAAAAGACTGTGGGAATCTCGCCGAGCAGCACGGTGATTTTCACGCGGCCACGCGGTTTGCATATTCATCAAGCCGGAATTCTTGAGGGCGAGCTGCTGCCTGCATCCCTCTTCGACGTTGCGATGGTCGCGTACCAGGTGGATTTCGGCGCGCTCCGGCATCCGCTTTGCTTCTACATCCCGAAATCGGAGTCTGCCGACGAGGCGCTGTGGTGGCGCGATCTTTTCCAAATGATTGCGCGTGCCAAGGGGCTGCCCGCTGGCGCGATCAAATGCATGGCGCTGGTGGAATCGCATCCGCTCGCTTATCAGATGGAAGAGTTTGCTTGGAATCTTCGCGAACATATTCTCGGATTGAATCTCGGCCGCTGGGACTACATGGCCAGTTTGATTCATTTCAATCTGGAGAATCCGGAGTGGGTGCTGCCGGACCGCAACACGATTCCGCACAACGTGGCGTTTTTCCAAAATTTGCGCGAGCTGATGCCGAAGATTTGCCACAAGCACGGCATGCTGGCGATAGGCGGCATGACCGCACTCTATCCGAGCCGCGAGGACGCGGAACTAAACGCGCGGGCTTTGAAAGTGCTCGCGGAAGATAAGAAGAACGAGTCGAATTCCTTGATGGACGGCGCGTGGACTGGCCATCCGGACCAGAACGCGATCGCCGTCGCGCAATTTCCTGCGCCCAATCAACTCAGCTCGCGTCCGGAGAATCACGATACGCGTCCGAATCTGCGGCCGCTTCCGACGGGTGTTGGCAAACGCACACTTGCCGGGACCCGAGCGGCTATCCGCACCGTGATTCGCTATCGCAACGGCGTTTTGAAGGGCAAGGGGGCGAGCCTGCTCGATGGTTACATGGAAGATCTGGCGACGGATCGCATCTATCGTCTGATGATTGCGCAACGCTTGAATCATTCGAGCAGCGTGGAAATTCTGGACGAGAGCGGCGCACCTGTGCGGCACACGCCGGAATTAGTCAGCCGCCTGTTTGACGAAGAGCTCGAGCGTCTGCTCAGCGAGCCGGTGAATACAAAGGATCCGCAAGCGGCCGCCTCACTCCGCGAAGCGCGCAATTTGAGCGGTGAAATGATTCGGCGGCACGAATTCAATCCGGCTTAAAAAACGGCTAGCGTCATTTCTATTAGGGACCAAAGGACCGCGACTTTTTGCAAGGAGATCGCAATGTCATCGAACGGAACGAACGGAGCCAACGGAAACACAAAGCATTGGCACTCGGATTGGACCACTCATCCTCGCTGGGCGGGCATCATGCGACCTTATGCATATGATGACGTGCTGCGACTACGGGGGACGATCCAGATCGAGTACACGCTGGCCCGGCTCGGCGCGGAGCGGTTGTGGAATTTGATGCACAGCGACGCCTACGTTCCCGCGTTGGGGGCGATCACCGGCAATCAAGCAATTGAAATGGTGCAAGCCGGATTGAAGGCGATTTACGGGTCGGGTTGGCAAGTGGCGGCCGACGGCAATACGGCGGGCGACGTGTATCCCGACCAGAGTTTATATCCGTGCGATTCCGCGCCGAATCTTGTGAAGCGCCTCAACCGAGCGCTGCTGCGCGCAGACCAAATCGAATCAGCGGAACGGAAGCCGAGCGGAACATATTGGTTCGCGCCAATCGTGGCAGACGCGGAAGCGGGGTTCGGCGGTGCGCTCAACGCTTACGAGCTGATGAAATCGATGATCGAGGCGGGCGCGGCGGGCGTTCACTTCGAAGACCAGCTTTCTTCGGCAAAAAAATGCGGGCACCTAGGCGGCAAAGTGGTTGTGCCCACGCGCGAGTTCATCGAGAAGTTGACGGCCGCGCGGCTGGCCGCGGACGTTTGCGGGGTGCCGACAATTTTAATCGCGCGTACGGACGCGAACTCGGCTGGCCTGCTGCTATCGGACGCCGACCCACGCGACCGCGATTTCATTTACGGCGAGCGCACGCCGGAGGGTTTCTACCAATTTCATGGCGGGATCGACGCGGCGATCGCCCGCGGCCTCGCTTACGCGCCATATGCCGACGTGCTGTGGTGCGAGACGTCCACGCCCGATCTTGGCGAAGCGAGAAAATTCGCCGAGGCGATTCACGCCAGGTTTCCTGGCAAGCTGCTGGCTTACAACTGTTCGCCGTCGTTCAACTGGAAGAAAAAGCTGGACGACGTGACGATTGCGAATTTTCAGCAAGAGCTGGGAAAAATGGGATACAAGTTCCAGTTCGTGACGCTGGCTGGATTTCATTCGCTGAACATGTCGATGTTCCATCTGGCGCGCGGGTACGCGCAGGCGGGCATGACGGCGTATTCGAAGTTGCAGCAAGAAGAATTCGCCGCGCAGGAGCTCGGCTACCGCGCCGTGACGCATCAGCGATTCGTGGGTACGGGCTATTTTGATGAAATTGCGCAGGTCGTTTCCGGAGGAGCGTCTTCCACTACGGCGCTGGCTGGTTCGACGGAGTCGGCGCAATTCCAGGCTGCTGACAGCGGAAGGGGCGTCCGCGAGACGATCACGTCGGGCGCTCACGTATAATTTTGACGGCAATTTCGTTCATGGAAAAATGCAAAGGGGCCCATGACGGCCCCTTTTCGCATTTTTGCTCGTTTGTGTTTCTAACGCGGTGTACTTCAGTTCGCGCCACCAGAATTTGAGCCTTGATCCGCGCCCGAACCTTGGCCGATTTTCAGTTCGTATTTTTCTCCTGCGAAGAAAAGTTCAGTGAGGGATCGGCCTCCGTCGTTTCCCGGCTTTAGCGCATAGCCGTCCTGGCTATTCGAAACAGTCTCGGATTCTATGTGCGCAGGCACGGTGGCTACCGTTTCCTTGCCCTTGAGAATATTCACTTTTACGTCCGGACCCGGACCACTCCATTCCACTTTGTAGTCTCCGGGCGTCAACTGCGTGCCCTCGATGCTGACGCTATCATACAAATGAAGCGATTTCTTGATGGTATTTCCTGCGACGGCGCTCACGGATAGCAACAGGCATCCGCCAAGCACCGTCATTGAAAGCCTCGACACTTTCATAGACAGCTCCTTGGGTTATTTTCCCCAGAGACGAAAGCGTGAGAAAAACGCTCTCCTGCGCTGGAGGTATATCATTTCCACTCCACTTCATTCGATGGAACCTGCTGGCAGGAGGTTGCAAATTTCAGCGACAAAGTTCGAATCATCGTTGGGGCGTTTTTGTTACCGGTTGTTGTACAAGCGCTCGTATTCGACCGCTTCATCGCTCGAAGACCCAGCGTACCGACCGCAGCCGAGGCACCATCGTTTAGTTTCCGTCGGGAAAAGAAATGCGAAAGGGGCATGGAAAGCCCCCTCCACATCTTGAGAGGTCGTGCGTATTCCGAGACCAGGTCCGTTAGTTCGGGCTCGTTGTGGCCGCGCCCGAGGTGGTTGCAGCAGCGGCTTGGCCGATTTCCAGATCGAATTTTTCACCGCTAAAGAAAACGGTCGTGAGTGAGCGGCTGCCGTCTTTTCCGGTTGTGGCTGAATAGCCGTCTTGTTTGTTCGGAACTGGCACAGAAACGATATGCGCGTCTACGCTGGCAACCGTTTCCTTGCCTTTGAGAATGTTTAGTTTTACATCGGGACCCGTGCCGCTCCATTCCACCTTATAGTCGCCGGCTGCGAGCTGCTGGCCCTCGACAGTGACGCTGGTGTCGAAACGGAGCGACTTCTTGTTGCCGTTCCCGGCGAAGGCGCTGGCGGATAACAGCAGCGAACTGCCGACCAACAGAGTAAAGAGCTTGGTACCTTTCATGTACAACTCCCTTTTATTTTCTGCGGGCGCTGGGCGCTCGAAACGGCGCTCCCGCCCGCGGAGGATTTTGACTTGGTTAGTCTCTGCTTTAGATGACGCCAGCGCGTCGCGGTTAGACCAGGGGATGCGGCAAAGTTTGCTTTGGATGCAGCAAATAATTTCATGGTTGAGAGCGGATGGTTTGCGATTCTCGATTTGTCGTAAATTACTGCTGAGGTAGTGAGAGTCACCGCGACAAAGAGGAGCTTTTATGAACGCTCTGCAACAATCGAAGGAAAATGAGACTGATGTTCAACAGCGAGTAGACGGCTTGGACTGGGCCGCCGCGGAAGACTCCCTTTCAGAGCGTGGCTATGCGGTAACGGTCCCGCTTTTGAGCGAGAAGGAATGCGCCGAACTCGTTTCGCTATACGGCGACGAGAAACGATTCCGCAGTCACATCGTTATGGAGCGGTATCGTTTTGGAATTGGCGATTACAAGTATTTCGAGAATCCCTTGCCGCAGACGGTCGTGGGTCTCCGAACTTCTGCGTATCCGCATTTGGCGACTGTCGCGAATCGCTGGGCGGAGGAGCTTGGCGAGCGTGGTACGCCCTCGCGATATCCGTTGGAGCACGCCGAGTTTTTGAAAATGTGCCTCGAGGCCGGACAGAAAAAGCCCACGCCGTTGATGCTGCATTATGAAATGGGTGGATACAACTGCTTGCATCAGGACCTTTACGGAGAAGTGAGTTTTCCTTTGCAGATGGTGCTTTTGCTCGGGCAGGCTGGGCGCGACTGGGACGGCGGTGAGTTCGTCTTGGTGGAGCAGCAGCCGCGCGCGCAATCGAAAGCCGAAGTAGTACGAGGGGATCAAGGGCAAGCGATTATTTTCACTACGCGATACCGGCCGGTGAAAGGGGCTCGCGGCTACTATCGTGTAAATTTGCGGCATGGCGTCAGCCGCGTGCATCGCGGGACGCGCTACACTTTGGGGATTATTTTCCACGACGCAAAATAGGAAATGATGTTCGCACGGCAAAAGCGGCTTGGCCGGCTTTTGAGCACGGGTGTGTCTGCGTCCGCCTGCACGCGCGGCACAACCGCGATATAATTTCTGACATGCGCACCCGTCGTCTCTCTCTCAAATTGCTTTTTGTCGGGATTCTTTGCGCGCTTCTCGCGACGCCCGGGTTTGCTCAGGGTGCGAACTGGCAACATGAACTTGCGGCATGGCGCACGCAGCACGTGAATGATCTCTTGAAGCCCGCGGGTTGGCTCTCGCTCACTGGACTCGAATGGCTGCAGGCCGGCGACAACTCTTTCGGCACCGCTGCCGACAACAAGATTCGTCTTGCAGGGCGTGGAGTGGGGCACATCGGGATTCTTCATCTCGAGGGCAACAGCGTGAAGTTACTGCCACCTTCCGGCGGGTTCCCTCCGGACTTGCGAGTGGCTGATGCTCCGGCAAAGGAGCAGCTTCTGCCTGTGGAAACCGATAATGACCGCAACGCACCGCATCTTACGATCGGTACGCTCAACATGTATGTCATTCGCCGTGAAGACAAATATGCGCTGCGCGTGAAGGACTCGAAGTCGCCCACGCTTGTCGGATTCCATGGATTGAACTGGTACGAGCCGAACGAAAAATATCGCGTGAAGGCAAATTGGATTCCGTACAATCCGCCAAAGTCAGTGACACTTGCGACTCTTGCAGGGACAACTTACGCGCAGCCCGTTCCGGGTGGGGCGGAATTTGTGCTGGAAGGAAAAACATACAGGTTGGAGCCGGTGCTCGAAGATCCGGCGGCGACGCAGCTATTCTTTATTTTGCGCGACACCACTAGCTCGACGACGACTTATAAGGCTTGCCGGTTTCTTTACACGGTTTTGCCCAGCCATGGCGTCGATAAGCCGGGCGAACTCTGGCTGGATTTGAATCGCTTAGAAAATCCTCCTTGCGCTTACACGCCGTTTGCAACGTGCCCTTTGCCGCCGCCGCAGAACCGTTTGCCGATCGCGTTGCCAGTGGGCGAAAAGCGCTACCACGAGTGAAACTTTGATCGTTCGTTTGGCGATTTCTGGAAGAAGGAGCGCACGGCATGCCGTGCCCCACAGATGAAGATTTGGTTCTCGTCTTCGTGTTGACGTTGCACGCGCTTATCCGGATCTGCCGGGCCGAACTGGCGTCCGTGATTGGAATTTAGCGGCAAACTGTCGGACAATAAAAGTTGCGCACATAACGTGAACCCTCCAGACGCCAGAGCGCTCGCAAGGAAAGACGACGACGGAGTCGCACGTGAGAAATTGATCGCGCTCCGGCTGGCGCTGCTGCGCGTTCACAAAACGCTCCTGGATATGGAGCGCCGCGAGTACGAACGCGCCAACGGGAAAGTCTCGGTGGGAGAACTTTTCCGGTTGGTCATTGACCACCAGCAATTCGGGTGGCTTCACAATATTTCCGAGTTTGTCGTTCGGCTGGATGAGACGCTTGCGGGCGAAAATCCCATTACGCCGGAAGACGTTCGCACGGCTATTTCTCTCGCCCGTAAAATGTTTGCTCCTTCGGAATCGGGTGACGCCTTCCAAAAGAAATACTTTGATGCCATCCAGTTGGATCCCGCGGTCGTGATTGATCATGCGGAACTCGCGCGGCTGTTTAACAATGAGCCGCCGGATGTAAGCTCGCAGTAAGCCGTGGAACTCGCGCACTTCAAACTTCGCCGCCTCACTCGAAAAGAACTTCCCTGCGACACTTTGGAGCTCGCGCGGTTTCTGATTGGCAAGGTCGTGGTCCGCGATCTGCCCGAAGGGCGGATGAGTGGGCGGATCGTGGAGGCGGAAGGCTATCCGCCTGGCGATCCCGCAGGGCATCACTTTCGTGGCCCTACACCTCGCAACCGCTCACTTTTTCTCCGGCACGGCCATGTGTACGTCTATTTCAATTATGGCATGCACTTCATGTTGAATGTTTCGAGCGAGCCCGCGGGAGTTGGCGGAGGCGTTCTGATTCGCGCGCTGGAACCTCTGGAAGGCATCGCGCTGATGCAACGGCATCGGAAGAGCATGGAGCTTCGCGATCTTACGCGTGGCCCGGGGCGGCTCGCCGCTGCGCTCCGGATCGACCATAGCCTCGATGGTCTCGATCTCTTTTCGCGTGGGCCACTCTGGCTCGGCGTGATCGTGCCTGCGAAATCCGGGAAGACGGGCGGCGCTGCGGAAGTGGCTGTTGGCACCGGAGTGCGCATCGGCATTACGCATGCGGCTGATCGGCTCTTTCGCTTCTACGAACGCGGCAATCCCTTCGTGAGCGGCCCCAAGCGGCTACTTCT
>Ga0209006_10003129_pt1 | contig 15026 bp, 17 predicted proteins | sample JacPin_JW_Ref_O2_FD_188567 | JGI IMG/M metagenome (GOLD analysis project Ga0209006, IMG submission 188567) | Forest soil microbial communities from Algoma, Ontario, Canada - Jack Pine, Ontario site 1_JW_Ref_O2 (SPAdes) (version 2) | ecosystem: Environmental > Terrestrial > Soil > Boreal... | reverse complement strand
TGAAATCTAAAAATTCATTACCCTTTTTAGTATTGCTGAAATAAGAAATATAAGACGATCGCCTGAAATGCGCTCCGAAAGCATGGCTTTCAGTGTCCCCGGAAAAAATTGGCGGATGAGCGTACGATGAGCGTAAGATGAGCATACGATGAGCACATGATAAGTGTACATTTGTCTACGCTCCTTATTATGGTCACTCCTTAGTACGATAGTTCATGTAAAAATAAAGAAGTCGTGTAATGACAGATGGTAGAATGTATGTACTCAGAAGAAATCAGTCCTTTGGCCTGCCTCTAACTTGCCGAACACGCGACGAATGACAATGTCAATCCTAGACTTCATTATTAGCACATCTAACAAAACATTGAAGAAACATACTCTTGATAAATTCAAAATGACGGCACGCTCAGATGAAAATTCGAATCGAGCAATGTGAGACACCACAGCCTGTGGCCGGATCCTATCTTCCGGCCCGTTGTCCATCAACGAGGAATAAACCTTCGCGGGAAATGACGTGTATCGACAGAACGGGTCATACTTGTTGGAAGAAAGAGGAGCCTGGCGCTTGACCCAAAAGAATGCTTCTTCTCCCGAAGCTTCAATTTTTTGAATACTCCCAACAATAGCTGTCGTCGAAAGAGGGGGGTAGTATAAAATGAGACTGTTGCCAAGATGTGTTGATGCACGAGAGAAGACGACGCCATTGTGGTTGTAGTGGGCACGCTCAGAATGTCGTGCATTCTGCTCAATATTGCGATCGCTTGGATTCTTAGAGGAAAAAGCCTTGTCGAAAAGGCATTTGAACTGCTGTACTATCTCGGAGCACTCTGGTCTCCTCAGCCACTGCCGAAGATTTGCCCCTCTTGTGTGCGAGTTCATGATAGTAGCTTCTAGATCACCTAGGACAGTATAAATTATACAATAATCAGGGCAGCGACCAAGACTTACCACCAATCAGGTCGTTGGTATTGATCTTTTGCAGTGCGCCGATCAAGCGTTCGAAGGGGAAGCACCACCAAGAAGTGGTGGGTCCGAAGAGAAGAAGGAAGTCATAGATGTGGAACGAAGCATGAACGTTTTGTCTAAGCGGATGCTTTATCGTGTGTGGGTGACATCTGTACAAGCCGTCGACCCATTTCTTGATAAACTCACGATATCTTGTTGCATGTATAGTGTTCATTCTATACCGACAGGAAATGGTGACGGCCTGAAATAGTGCCATAGTATGGTCTAAGACGTCGGCAACGGGCGAGGTTTGCTCCACTGGTATGCCGTTCTGCTCCCCCCACAGAGTGACCAAGGCGATGGGGAGATATATTGTGCTTAGAAGTCGCCATTCATCAGCTTTGATGGTGCCTGCCGAATTCTCGCCGTAATCGGTAGGTACTGAGTTAATCCAAGACGGTGTGATAGTCTCCTTGATTACTCGTTGGATGTAACGGATAGTGTCCACAGTAACAGTAGGACGAACGACGCCGGGGGTCAAAGGCATCGTAGCGCGCTACAATCATGTAAGAATCCCTACTACACTGATGAAAACAATGCGGCGACACACCCAGTTAAGAAGCAGCTGCACATAGTGTGCTTTTGTCCTCGCGAGTACAGAGCGGCCCTGCTCATTTGTGATCTCTTGTGGTAGATTAAGCGAATAACACACAAAACGGAGAGCAGATAGATTTTTGCTTGAGAGTTTCCCCCTTATTTGGTCCGGGGTAACCGAGCCCGGGCCAGAGCCGACAGGTAGAGTTAAGATCGTCTGTATATCAGATATCTGCTTCACTTCCTTGTCACGATTGACACAATATTCTTGAGGTACATGAGGGCCATACGGCACCCAGTTGTAGGAAAATGCAGGTACGAGCGGACTATCGGTTTTCGCATGTGAGCTATCAAGACCTAGAACATAACGACAGTGATAGTGAACGATACCCTCAAAGATGCAGTGCATGCTATCGATGACGAGCATCCTTGAGGGATCCCAGTACGGGAGTCTCCAGAATTCCGACCATCGCACTCCACGCTGCTTAAAAATCTCCTCCCTTTCTGTCAAAGTCTTAGCATTATGCCAAGCTTGCGCCCACATGCGTGCCTCTGATGCATCTCGGTGTCCCCACCTGTCAAAGTCACTGCGGTACATGGTCTCGCTGCCAGAACAGTAACAAACCGTACAGTAAAAAGGAGATCGGACGCCCGCCGACCCTGATACCTTGCGTGCGGCTGGTAGATCGTTGACAGAGAGAATGATCGCTACTTCGACATCACGACCGTCCTGAGAGGACGCAGTTTTAGAGACATGAATCCCTCGCTCCCATGCAACAACACAGTCGTCGATGATGGGTCGTAAAAAGTGAGAGATTTCGTCTTTCTCCGGTTCACGCCATCCGGGTATGACGCCTGCCAAAAAAATATTTTCTGGTTGATAGCGAATGGACAATGGAAGATTGAGATTAGCTAGGGAGATAATGCCGATTGAGTCATGGTTTCCTCGCTTTCTTGTACCGTTAGGATTAAAGAAATCGACGTGGATGGCAAATGCCAAGCGAACCTTGTCCCCTCGATCGATAAAAAGCTGTCCTGGCGTGGGACCTTCGAATGTCTTCATGAAACCCGCTTGAAAGACATTTGTTACGTCCGAGTTAGGGGGCTCGTGGAGAGAATTCATAGCGTCATCGCAGGCTTGATCACAAAGCCGCTCGATTTCGGCATCCGCCAGAGACCGCGCGAGATAATCCATAAAAGATGCGGCCAGGAAAGGTTTGATGGGCCGAAGCCGCCCATGGCGCTCTTCCAACAGTTCTGTCGAACACGGAGTGGATCCCGATGGTCCCACAATATGGTTGGTGCATCGAGTCGGATAATCAGTGGCGGCAGTGTTGCAATTAAAAGAGGGCTTGTAAGCGCAGTTGCACCCGGGACATACAGCGTAGACGGTTGTCTGATTGTCAGTGTTGAATCGACTCAGAGTGGTGTACAAGCTTGTAGGCAACTGGTCAAGAATGTGACACTGGTTGCCATTATACTCGGTTGTGTTGGGGGCAAGGCCAGTAGCCATGGCCATTCTAACTATAATTGTCACAACGCCGATGACGAAGTTACACGGATCTCCACTAAGTCTCATTACTGCGTTGCAAACGACGCCAAGCAGCACCATCATTTGTGCAATTGTGTCCATCCCGGTGAGTGGGTTTTGGTAGACATGCGCTGAACGGACGGTGAGACGGCAATAAAATGCATAATTGAATAAAACTTACCAGCGTCAAAATAGATTGGTGATGTCTCTGCAGGCCGTGACGGGAGCGTGGCTCCTAGAATAGTGATCCGATGGTCCATTCCTTTCAGCAAGGCAAGCACCGCTCCTTTGCGCTCCAGGACCTTTGGCTCCTTACGCCGAATGGCTTTAAGCGATTGTCCAGCAGAGTCGACACGCTTTGCCGCTATATCTACTTGGGTCCACATTCGAGCGACTTGATCAGCGCTTCCGCCATTGAAGTCATCCGGTAGAGTGATTAAGGCCTCGATCTCAGGCATTCGCGCCTCGACCTTGTTGATGATGTTCAGGGCTCTTTGGACCACAGCCCTAACAGATTTGGGGGTATGGTGATAGCTGGCAGGACGGTGAAGATTCGCTCTCTGGCGTGCATCAGTGTTCGACGGACGTGGCAATAATGATTTCGGAACAGGACAGGAAGCAACGGTGGGATCGGTTTGAGGGGATGAACGCGAAGCAACGGAAGGGGGCAAATTGTCGAGAAGAGTGTGAACGCTGTGCTCAACCGCACTGATGGGAATGTGGTATGGATCTGTAGTGTAGCGCGCGGCCCTAGATTGCTGAAACTCGCCGCGAGAGGTAAACAGTTTACTTGGCCGCTCAGCTACGTTTGGGCCGTCATCCGTTAGAGTGACGGCGGTAATAAGATCAGCTAGCCACATATCGGTATCCTGAACTAATCTCGGTTACAAATAAGAAAAAAAGCAAGTTGAACTAACTCACTTTGGCAGGTAATGTTACTGAGACCGCTTCGTTGATGGGGATTTTCGAGTTGATCAAGATTAACGGTGGACATCAGATCAACGAGTGAAGCTTCCATGCCCTGACATATTCTGAGCTATAGACGAAAAGAAAATTCGGAACGCTCACTTCAGAAGGAGCAGCTGCAGATTCTATGGCACTGATGCTTGCTCGCCTGGAAATGTTCTCATTGGTATCGACCATTGGGCTATCAACGTCCATGTTCTGATATAGTCTCAGTTACGAACCGTAAGAAAGGAACATAGAGACTCACATGGTCGTTCACTGGGTCTGGGGACCTGCTCATGGCGGACAGATCTTCTCGGGTGTCGACGGTACCTGAGGCCTGACGATAGCATTCTCAGATCTGCGCTCGGAGACGTTAAAATCCAGAAACTTACTCGTTGGATCCGGAAATTCTCCAACGCCATATTATGCAACACTTTGTCAGCCTTTGCGACCATATGCTCCGCATCCCGCAGTTCACATTGACACGGATAATATTGGTTCTTCATGAGTAGACGCGGGGTGCTGAGAGTCAGAGTCCAATCGGCGTGGTCTTATCAGCGTTGAGACGCCAAGATAAGCGCAGATTAAAGAGAATAAGAGCCCAACTGGCGTTGGAACGCCAGTTGGACGATGGTTTGGAGAAGAGGGCAGGTATGACAACGGCTAAGTAGAGCGTAAGTATGGATTTGAGCTCCAAATGCCTGGGGACGCTTACACTCTGATATAAGCAGACAAAGATATACGCAGACAAAGAGAAGGAGGGTCCAATTGGCGTTGGAACGCCGATTGGATGACGACTTGGGAAAGAGACGACGAAAGCAAAATAATGAGACTTGGAAAAAACGAGAACTTGAAGTTCCGCTTACGCTCCAAATTTAAACTCCGATACATCCTTGTTGCCTTGCACGATGTTCAACGTCGTGCAAGCCTCAACGCCTGCCCAGCATCCATCGATATCCATCCCTTGCCTTGCGCGATGTTCAACGTTGCGCAAGCTTCCAACGCCCACACAGCATCCATCCTTTGCCTTGCACGATGTTCAACGTCGCGCAAGCTTCCAACGCCCACACAGCATCCATCCCTTGATGTTCACCGTCGCAATCTTACAACGCCCGCCCAGCATCCGTCCCTTTCCTTGCACAATGTTCAGCATCGTGCAGGCTTCCGATGCCCGCCCAGCATCGGACTCCGCAGTTTCTGATGCAACTCTTGATGACACCGGCACCAACGACTTCGAGCCCGCGTTACTAGATGTACTTGGAAGGACTCAATCTGAATCGGCAACGAATCCGGTTTGTTATCAAACGCACCTATTCAATCCATACTTCTGACCATATTTTGCTACAGTTTATTTCAAAGTGATCGTCACAATGAACAAGCAGAGACCGCGAAGCCTGCCTTGTCCCACTCCCCACCAGCAATTTGGCAGTACACGATGTTCAACGTTGTGTAGTGCTCGCACCTAATGTCATAATACGACTCCATAATTGGCATGGCCCATATAACATGACTCGGGGTATATACATTATGTTTCGCTAGTGACATGTGCCAGTAAGTCAAACGCTTCCTCTGACACACGCAACTCATCCTGCACGTAGTATGGCCTGATCCTTTCCTGCTCGCCAAGCCATTCAAGATTATACATTTTTCGCGGTAGACCCGGCTGGGCGTCTGACTTCCCATGTGACATAGATTGAACCCTGAGTGCGGTTTTAGCCCCCCGTGTGCTATGCATACCGGGATACTCCCCAGCTTTGTCGATGATTTTGAGATATCCGGAGATTTCGTTCGCGCGCCATATGCATAGCTTGACTCTATACGCGGTTATGGTACGATCGCCTACCGTCTCTGTGTCGCACTCTTCTGACGACATCCCTCCAATAGAGAGCTTCTCAAGCATGTCGCGGAAGTATTTCCATGTCGGCAGATCGATATTGGCCTGGTCCCCTTTGATTCGAATGACCTTTTCGACAATATTGACACGTTTGTCGAATTTCTGTTATGATGGTAGGTATAGCAACTTGCTTCATGCCGATAGTGGACTTACTGCTTTTCGAAGCGATCTCCCGCTGACGTCTGCCCTTCGCTTTGCAGAATACGATTGAACGCGACTTGCGGTTTGCTCGCGCGTCTCGATTGTACCGCTCTCAGACGACAAGCGAGGTTGTACCAACGCCCACGCTTCTCGAGATCGCTTGAGTTGGCCTTCCAGCTCCCCCATGATATAAGCTTCGGAGACATCGGGAATGCCCCAGCCACCTTGTTCTTCTCGAAGGGCTCTTGTTTGATCGCAGATTTTCTGGAGGATCATTCTATTCCACCTCAAGCGAGAAAAACCCATACTGAAGTCCAGCCGCAGGTCCTGGCCCGGGCCCGGGCCAGCGCCTCTATTACACTCTCCGACGTCGTCTTTATTTGCAGGGGCGTAGTATGCAAAGTCGTTTGCTTCCGTAGTACCATAGACTTTTCGCCACACCTCACGGATCGCTTTCTTCCACCATAGATCGTTTTCGCGACCGATCTGGACCTGTTGCACTCTGATCGCCGTCCGCTTGGCTCGCCTACTTGCTCTCGCATTCCGACTAGCCGTTATTTCTCTATGACCCAATCTCTTCAACACCTCTTCGACAATCACCCTCACTGTTTCTGCAGTTTGAGGATCTTGTAGATCACCCGTTAGGACTGGCCCCGACCTTTCTGCGGTTTGAGGAAGTCGTGGATCGCCCGTTGGGACTGGCTCTGACCCCACAGAACCAGTTCCCGTCGCGCTTTGAGCAGCTAAGTTCGCACCTGCAGCTGCAACAGGCCTCAACGGCACAGTAGGAAGCGTCGCGGGTTCGCTTCTCATCGTCCGGTGGAGATTTCTGGCAACGCGCAAATCCGGTGGAATGAACCGCGGAACTCCTATCGGCGGGATGAGGGGGAAGCCTTCTGCGCGTACTGGGGGTAGCTTTCCAAGTGCCTTCAGTTTCACGAACATTTACGATTCTCGAAACTCACCGGCTCCAGTCTTCGCCTCATGGATGCAATCTCGTTATTTTTCTCATTCTGTTGACGCTGTTACTTGTGCACCGTCTTGTGGACATGAAACGTTACCATTTGTCTCTCAAATGCTCCATGCAACCCCTCCCTTTCCGCTGTCTGACACACACTCAATGGCTTGTGCTTCAGATTTGCGAACCACTCACTAGGATTGCATTAACCTGTCGCAGCTGTTCGATCTGTGTCTCAGCTTGCAGTAACTGATCGACCGCCTGCCTTTCCGTCTCGTCATCTCCATGATCTTGTTGCAGCTGTACATTCGCCGTTTGCGTACGCTTCGCGAGTTCTCGTTCGAATTCCTCATGAAGTCTCACCGTCTGCTCTATCTGCCAAGCATCCCGATCCCGTTGCATCATTTCCAGGGCAGCTCGCGTTTGTTGGAGCTCGCGCATTATATTGGAAACGTGGCTGCTTACTCTTTTTTGTTCAATGGTTGAACACCTTGCTCTCTCTCTGTGATAGCGAGCAGCTTCCCGTGCCTGGAAAAGACAATTAGCTCTCGTGGATCTGGTGACGAAGCCTCCGTACCACATCGTATCGATTGCGTGAGGGTCCTGGTACGGCATGCCTTTTTGCGTCTGCGTCACCACGCAGATTTTCGGGTGGGGTATCTGACATCACAATTATTTCAGGATGCATATGGTCCAATTTAAACAAGTAAGCAAAAAAAACTTCATTGTTTCAGCCAATACTATACTCATCACCGAAATGAAAATCATTAGTTACGACACGAAAATCAATATTAAGCGGTTGTCCGCTAATTAGTTATGACATCAACCATAATTTATTAATGTGATATCTTTAAAAAACCGCCCTGACTTCTGAAACCGCCGGAGGAGGGATGCAACTCTGCATAATGTAAGTCATCATCATCAGTCATGGAAGTTTAAGAAGTATATACCTTTTTATCATGGTGTCTGCTAGCCAAGCATCCCGGCCACGCATATTCACTACAAATTCCCTGCACTTTGAGGCAACCCTCATCACAACAATGTTGCCGCGCATGCAGAGAGTGGGGTTGTGAGGTAAATGGACATGCCTTTTGAAAAAGATGCGAAAAACTGTTGTGCTGCGGCGTGTCTGTATCCGAACATTGATGTCATGGACATACGGCTGGAGTTGGGGATAATCCAGGTAGTTTTCGACGCAGGGGTAGCGAGCCGCCTGCGGATTCGACGAGGTGCAATGGGTGTAAATAGAAAGGTTACGCGGAGATGCCGACCCGACACTATACAGACGACCGCGTAGAAAAATGGAGTTAACTTGGTATGCGGACGGTGGAATGAATGTGCGCTGATTGACCATGGTCAGTTATTCGGATATTCCCCATCATGGCATCTTATATATCTCGGTATCGCCAATGACTATTTACGACATATCTAATATAGACAAATGGAATACCCTGGTCTTCTGAACCTGATCCAATTTGATGAGTTAGAGTTGCGGATGAGAAGAAAAAAATACTTACGATTATTTGCACTGCACTCCAGTGCGAAGAGCAGAAATCGAGTGTTGGAGTGAGTCTAGCGTCTTTTTAGATGTTGATCCTTTGGATGCAGCTGTCTTGTACTTGAGCTGCGCAATGAGTAAGAGGTCGATCGGCCAAAGGTGCTCGTAATCTTCCAAAAAAGGAAATTCAGCGGACATCTTTGGACAATGGGAAATCAGTCGTTTCAGGTTGTGCGGGCAAGTCGCTTACCGCTGTCCTGACTTTATTAAGCTGCCCCTGGTCTTGATCTTTAAAGCATTCTGATTGATTAAGGTGCTTAGAAACGTTGAGGCGAACGGATTTCTAACGTCATATTAGATGAGGAGTGCGAATAAACGAATAAACCCACCTTGATAGCCTCTAAAATGACTGGCTCCCAATTCACAAGTTTTAAGAACGGCCGGCGGCCAGCTCCTTTTGGTCTAGGGACTTTGATTTTCTCGGACGTTGGTTGGGGTTGCAAAGGCGTCGGCTGCGGGGTGGTTGGCAGCGGAGATCTCAATCTGACATTGCACGTCGGATCATCACCGATCTCGCTGTTTTCTCCATTGTCCGATGTTTCAGGAGAAGTCAACGGGCTTGAGGCTGTACGTGGGAGCGGAGAAAGACGAGCACTTGAGGATCGGCGGTAAGGATGATAGCGAGGATTCGGGGTGGTGGGAAGTTGATGAGATGAAACAAGTGAACGATCCTGAGTGGGGAGATCTTCATGTGCCAGCAGAGGCTGGCTCTTGACTTCACAAAGATCGGTCGCATAGAGTAGAACGATTACTGGAGAGGGTGGAGGAATGGCTGCGGCGAACGGAGCCGCAGCTGTAGAGGTTGCCATCATGAGAGCAAATAACTAAGAGAATCTAATTAAGAAATTGTTGCGATGCAGTTTAAATAGCAATAAATGAGATGATGGAGCGTGAAACATATAAAAGGAAGCGGCGGGGATCTTTCTGAGATTTTCGACCTAACCGTACATCTGTATGATGGCAGGCCGTTCCCGATACTCTCTCGTTGGTAAATTCTCTGCCCATCGTGGTGCAATCATATGCTTGGCTGCGTCGGACGATGGAAGGGTTCTCGCTAGCGGAGGTATGCATCCAATGACAGACCTCCGCAACGCTGATCTCCGGTGTAGGTACTGATGGCATGAAGCTATGGAGCCTTCCGGCGATGGGAAGAATAAGGAGTCCATGTGGTGCTGGCTCGAGAGGAGCAACATCTTCCATTGTATGGGTTAGACGCGACGATGAGCCCGATGAAGCCCTATTCTTTGGGACACAAAACGGCTATTTGATATGCTGGCAACAGAGTCGGCACAGCCAGCTTCAATTTGAAGAGTTTCACGTATTTAAGCTTTCTAGCCCTAGCGAAATTACAGGACTCGCATTTGACGCTGCATCAAGCCGACTTGCTGCATGCAATCGCAATTCGGCTGTCCACCTATTCGCGATCGACGGACTGATGAAGCCCCACGTCATTTTCTCGGTTATCATCGCTAACTTCCTTCCAAAGGCGATCGCATTTGGCCACGCGGATGGCGATAGCACGAACCTGCTGATATTTGGGCTGCATGATGGTCAAATGTGAGTATTTCCACATCTCTCTCTATAATTTGGTGTTAAAACATCGACAGACTTACTTTACGAGGATGTGATGGCAGGGTGGAACACACTCGAAGCACTGGCGGAATGATGTGCGTACAGTCGCTTGAATAGCGAAGCTTTAATAACTTCACATAGCGGTGATGCCGATGTTAATACGAAAAAGGGTGTCTTCTGTCTTGATAACCCCAGTGAAGGCGTGGCCCTCTATCGACTTGAAAGTGTAACTCGCGTTCGCACTTTCCCAATTGCGATAACACGATCGAAAAGGCCCCGACAAGTGTCTTTCGCTGAAGACTGTAGCGTCATAGTAAGCGGAAGCGACCACGGGTTGGTGTATGTGTTCGATAGGAGAAGTGGGAATGTCTTGGATCGATTGGAAACCGAGCCGGGTGACTGGGCCCAGACGGTTACAGTAAGTAAAGCCGCCTCGCTTCAATGCCCAGCTCATATGATTGCAGGCAACAGACGTAAATGGCATCTCCTTCATTCTTGCAGCGAGATCGCGAGACACTGGTGACGACAGCCACATTTTCGTCTGGAAAAAGGCTTCCTACAAGGGCTCGGAGAGGGATGGAAACAGGGCAAGTCGTATTCGGATGATCTTGACTGTCGCATTCCAGGTCATTATGCTTCTTGCCTCCATGGCATTCGTCGCGCAGAATTTTAGGGAGTGGAGAAGGCGATTCACGTATGGTGGTCTGAAGGGGATCTGGCAGCGCGATTCGTTTACTGAGAGTCTGATAAACTTCAGGGAGAAGCTATCAACAATGGGATTTGATGGAGAATGAGGGACGACGGGTGCTTCATGACGTTGAACATCATGTAGCCGGTTGGTAATTCGTTGCAGGCACTAGTTGAAAGCAGGATGTTGGCACTACATGTAGAATGGCGTTTTAGAATGAAAACGGTGCTATGATGGAGGCACTTACAAATAATATACGGAGTCATGGGCTATCGTACAGTGTCGATGGAAAGAGCGGACACATGGCAGCAGTTTCGAGTTAATGGAAATTTACACTGCGCAGAGGCTTGCGCGACGTTGAACATCGTGCAATGCAAGGGACGGATGCTGGGTGGGCGTTGTATGCTTGCACGACATTGAACACCATGCAAGGCAACAAGGGACGTATTCGGAGTTTCAGGAGAGCACTGTCGCCGTTGGTCTCGAGGACTCGGAGGGCGCTCGATGCCCGAGCTCAACAGCGACAGCAAAATGTGTTGAGGAATTCGTGGGAAGGTCTTTTGATGTTGATGATAAGAGCGCGCGACGTCAGACATGGGGCAGCAATTTTGATTGATGTCAAAGGGCAGCGCTGAGCATCGTGAAGACTGTTGGATGGTACTGCATAACGTAGAACGTCGTGCAAAAGGAAAGTCATTGGAGCTCTACGACGTTAGAACATCGTAAGCCGGCGTGGGAATCTAGATCGGAGGGTGAAGAGCGTGACATGTTGAGTGACATATGTTGAGTGACATATGTTGCGTGACATATGTTGAGTAACATCCACGTGACATTGCCTTCTCTTCATCTTCATCCTCTTCATCTGCATCCTCCATCATCCGATAAGGTGTTCTAACGCCAATCGGATACTCGCACTCTAGTCCAACAGGTATTCTAATACCAGTCGGATACTCTATCTCGTCTTTCTTTATCGTGGTCTTCGTTGACCAAAATGATGAGTGTTACCCGCCAGCCTTTCATACCTGACGCGATCGTATGTTCTTCTCTTTCGTTTTTCGCGTTTGGTATTGCTCACGCCTTCCTATTCTAGAGAAACTCCCCCTTTACTTATGATGGCCGCCACGTCTTGATTGGTGGCCATTTGTTCACAGTCGTCGGAGGTGGCATCGACATCTTCAACAAGCTTCCGGCGGCGGAGGACGCCCCAAACCCAAATCATAGGCCAAGAGTCATAACGCCATACGGCAACATGTTCGAAGCCGGATGGCTGTACAATCAAGCACCCTATATGATGCTGGTCCCCAAGCATCGACCATTCTACGGCCCTCTTTTTCACCGACTACATTACATGGGCTCAACCATCCCCATCCGACGTTCCGGCGGCGGCTTTCAGCTCGATCCAGACGTCGTTAGGGAGTGGAGGGCCCTGGAGCATAATTTGATTACGATACTTGGCGCTATGATGACATTCGATTTAGCACTGCCCAGAGATTTTCGGGTCTGGCGCTATCCATATTATTATGGCTATGAAGCTCTATACGCGAATCGCAAGGACGCACTAATCGTCGCAGCGAGGTCCCGCGACTCATTCATTCCTCTCATGGCGACACTCACAATGTTCATCATCCTTCTGAAACAAGAGAGACGCCGCCGTCCCGACTTCAACTGGCGTGTCGGATTATTGAAGAAAACGGAGATTCATTATCAGTGGTTCGCTGAACTGGAGGGCTCGGCTGTTGGCGATCTGACTATTCCCAGAGTCGGTGGCATTGTTAATATGAAGACGTGCCAGTACAAGTGGATGTTGTCCGAGCTGTCACGACGAGGAAACACGCCGCTATACTTGTACTGGGGTACCAGCCCTCCCTTAGACCGACCATCAGAGCTCAACAATGAACTCGTACCGACTCTCGCTACTTTAAGTAATCTCAAGCGCATTCCACACTATGTCACGACTACTAGCACCATATCCTCCCCTCCTGTCCCGCCATTGATCAACATTTCGCACTCGTCCCGCGATTCTGCGCCCCTGCGCCCCTCCTACGATTCCGAGCCCCCATGCCCTTCCCACAATTCTGTCCCTACCTTCCCACCTGTCGAGCAATACAGTGACCAGCAACCAGGCGAGGATTGGCGAGAATTTTTCAAACGTCGAGAAGAACGCAATAAGCGGTTGGCAGAGAAGGAAACGCCCGAAGCCAGACGCAAACGCAAACAGCGAGAAGAACATGCGGCTAAAGGTGCATGTCCAGGGAGGAAGGGTGCCCGCGTCTATGTTTGGGAAGACTGTGACGGTTTCTTGATACGCCGAGCAGCAGGTCGTGCCCATTATGAAGGTTACTGGGACGAGTTCGGTCCTAATCAACGCAAGTACGATTCATTCCGAGATGAATGGGACCTATGTACTACACTGGCCCCCGATGACACCGCGCCTTTTGAGGAGGCCAGCGACTACAACGACGATGATGACGACTATTTCGACCCATCGGCTCAGCATTCGGCTTCTGACCTTGCTCCACCCGTACTCGACGACAATCCATCTTTTCATCCAGACATCAGAGGGGCGAACTCTGCTACTGTTGATTTGCAGCGCATTTACGATACGTCAGATGCTGACCCTCAACCCTACGAGCCACACGATTACATACACGACTTGGCGTTCTATCGTTTCGGGTTTACCACTCCTATGGGCGAGGTGCCCGACCCAGCGAAGAAACCGACATGGGGCCTCGTGACCAAGATTCTAGGCCAAGGATGGGACCCTCCGGCCCAACAGCCGCGTTCTTATCTGCCAGCTTTCATAGGCTATCTCATGGCAGCGCGGTCGCTGACCCAAGTACCCGAAGAACTTTGTGACCTTCGACAAGACGAACTGCGTCAGCAATGGCATATTCAGGCTCGTTCGATGACTCTCACCGACAAGGTGTATTATTTCATCACACCAGCATCGATGGAAACAGACTCGACTGAACTGATGCTGGCTACGACGAGCGCCGTTGCAGTCATTGAAATCGTACGTCGTCAGTGGGGCCCTGGTCTCATCGAAATCATGCGCCAGCTGTTGGACAGAAGTATTTCGTTCAACACATTTATTCTTGGTAGCTGGAACTCGTTGGTTCCACGAAACATCATACCTCATTACAATGGCCTTGGCTATCGCCCGCCGAACTACAGTCCTGACCAAATCGACTACCGCGCGTACGAACATCTGCGTCTGCGTTTGCTCAACTCCTCGAAAGGTCGTGCTGCTATGTTGATGGGCGGCATCGTCGCTCGTCTTGCCCGAGATGTCGTCAGCTACGAGACGGTATGTCTTGGGCCCTCGGACAATGTTGAGTATGATGGGCTCCAGCTCTCGCATCAGTCACAAATGTTGGCATTCTTTGACGATCAGTTGACGGAGGATGATGTCAATGTAATCTGCGGCGTATATAAAGTGGACACTGGTGAGTTATTCTGTCAGTGAAGCTATGGAACTTACCTCAACTATTGCAGGTCAACGTGATGGATCGCAAGGTGATCATCAGACCAGGGATATTTCTTGGTGGCCGAAACCCTCAGCCTGGTTGGGCTCAGGTCTCAACATGGGCTATTGGAGCAAAGACTGTGAATCCTGGTTTAGAAAACGCCTTGGCGACATCAAGGCCGGGAAAGCAATACTGAGAACACAGTCGCAATGGAGACATTCTCTCAAGTTCACTAGTGACTGCGTCAATGTTGCTCAAAAGAATGAACAGTTGGCTGCTGAATTCTTGGCCCGTCGATCATAGTGTCAAGTACTGTACCGCTTCTTTTTTTGTAATTGTATATCAAATACATTACCGTCGGTTCTCGTTCTATAATAATGTGAAGAGCATACTCTCATCGTATGCTCATCTTACGCTCATCTTACGCTCATCCGCCGATTTTTTCCGGGGACACTGAAAGCCATGCTTTCGGAGCGCATTTCAGGCGATCATCTTATATTTCTTATTTCAGCAATACTAAAAAGGGTAATGAATTTTTAGATTTCAGCACAAGTTTCAGGTACACCTGAATATTTTTATTCGGGCATTCTAAATTTTATCCTAAAGTTGAGTTATCAGTGCACCTTTCGGGACACCTGATACCCTTAGTTTCGGAATAAATTTCAGCAATGGGTAAAACAATGCTTAATTGTTTTATTTAAGTACAGATTTCAGTGAGGCTGATATCTTT